>CXWL01066160.1_pt1 | contig 10858 bp, 8 predicted proteins | sample 590931 | NCBI WGS metagenome assembly CXWL01 (sample SAMEA3498368, study PRJEB10139) | groundwater metagenome | biome: water well; material: biofilm material | place: Germany | collected 2015-04-27 | reverse complement strand
CAGGAGCTTGTCGATCAGGGTCTGGGGATCGGCACCCAGGGTGATGTCCACCACCGGCTGTCCGCTCGTGCCACCCGAAGCGCGGCCCTGGCGGGCCGGGCCACGGCGCAACAGGTCGGAGCCTCGTTGCAGACCAGGCAGCCCCAAGGGCGTGCGAATGTCAGAGTCGGGTTGTTGATGGCGAACGGGTTTCTTGCAAATCGTCATGACAGTCTTTCTGAAGTGAGTCAAAGAATTTGGAGCAAAGCGCTCCCCCAACCCGCAGATGGCGGGTTTTGCACGAAGGCATGGAGCCGGGGATCAGGGTGTTGACGACCGGGGTCAGCGCCAAGGGGTCAAGGCCACGGGGTCAACGGGAGTGGGTCACTACGGTGGATGGGTCTGCGGATGCATGGCGGCGGTGATCGGTATTGGTTTCGTTGCGAGTGGTGGTCTGCTCAATTCAAGCTACCAGACAAAGGTCTTGCGTCAAGTCCCTGGTCAGAACAAGGCAGCGAGATTGATTGCCGCCGCTTGCGACGCTGCTGCGGCAGCCTGCCGGGTTGGCCAGAATCCCATGCTGGGTTTGGCGCCGGGCTTGGCTGCAGCTTCTTGCTGCAGCGCGGCCGCCAGCGCCTGTGCGTCGTCAAAGGGCGCGAAGGCGTGGCGGCGTGCCAGCAAGGCGAAGTCGCCTGGCGTCAAGTCCGCAAGCTGCACCACCTGAGACTCGGCCATTTCATCGCCCGCGAGTTGGAGTTGCTGGCACAGCCGGACAAAGCTGCGAGCCACCTGTTCCGGCGTCAACGCATCAAAACGGATCCGGACATCGAGCCGTCGCAAGACAGCGTTGTCCAGTGCGCACAGCCGGTTGGTGGCCAGCACCACCACCCCCTCGAACTCACCGATCTGCTCCAGCAGTTCGTTGACCTGGCTGACCTCCCACTGGTGCAAGGCGTGCGCGCGGTCCGCCAGCAGGCTGTCGGCCTCATCGAGGAACAACACGGCGCCATCCTGCAGCGCGGTGGCAAAGGCCTGGGCGATGCGTTGCTCGGTCTCACCCACCCAGGCAGACAGCAGGTCGGAGGCGCGCTGCTCGCTCAGGGGCCGGTCCAGGCGGCGTGCCAGCTCATGCACGTAAGCGGTCTTGCCGGTGCCGGGTGCGCCGTGCAGCAAGATGCGGGCGCTACCGCTGCGGGCAATGCCCTGGGCCAGCGCCACGAGATCCGCGCTGGCATTGACCAGTTGCGGGTTCCAAAGCGCTGACAGCGCATGCCCGGCGCGCAGATTGCGGGTGGCCTTGCCCGGCAGGCGCTGTCGCAACCAGTGCCGGCACAGCGCGGCGTCCATCCCGGCTCCGGCGGCACGCGCCCGGTCATGCAGCACCGCCAACCGGTCGATCAAGGCCGGAGTAAGGTCAGGCACGTCTGCCCACTGGCCACGCTCGGTGTCACCGCAAACGTTGGGTAGGCGTGCCTGCAACACCGCCAGACGGACCGAGCGAGGGGTTGGCTCGACGTGCAGCACCGCATCAAAGCGACGCAACACCGCCGGGTCGAGCACCTCGGGGTGGTTCATGATCCAGACCACCGGCAGGCGCGACGCTTCGAGCAGGCGATTCAGGCTGGCACGGTGGTTGGTCATGCTTACGGCAGACCGGTCGCCGCGACCCAGGATGGCATCAGCGTGACTGCGAAACACATCGTCGGCCTCGTCGAACACCAGCACCACACCGGGGGTCTGGCGCAGCAGGCTCAGTGCCAGTCGCAAGTGGCTCAGACGCTCTTCACCCGAGAGCGCATCGCCGTCGTCTTGCAGCACCACCAGTTCCATTGGCTGGATCGGCGGGATCACCGATAAGGGCTGTGTAAGTTCCGGCGCCTGCAGCCAGGCGCGGACGCATTCGGTCTTGCCCAGTCCCGGCGCCCCGCTGATCAGCAGGTGACCGGCGGGCTCACCCTGTCCAACGGCGTGCAGGGCACCGGCCAGCCAGCAATGGGCCAGCCGGATGTCGTGTTGCAGGTGGGTGAAGTCGGCCAGGCTCAAGCGTGCTGGCGGCATCGGCACGACCAGGTTGCCCAGGATCAGTGCCGGTGCCTCTTCGTGGTAGGGCAAGCTCTGCACCAGCCGGCGCGGTGGGTAAAGCAACTCGGTGAAGACTTCCTCGAAGTGCGCCTTGAACTTGAGCAGGCCACTGCTGAGCAAGCGACCGCGTGCTTGCAAGGCATTGGCCACGCAGTCGCTGGGTACCTGCAGCACGCCAGAGACAGCGCTGATGGCTTCACCGTGGCCGATCGCGCTCCAACTGGCCACTGCGCAGCGCAATGACGTGAAGGCGCAAGCCGCCACGGCAAACTCGAAGATGTCGCGTTCCAGCGGATCGAGGCCGGCGCCCTGCGCCAGCCAATTGACCGTGCGCAGCATGCCGCAGTCTTGTGCCGTCGGGGTGCCGGCAGTCTGATCGTTGGCGCCAAGGCGACACACCGCAACGGCAATGGCCTGACTGACGGCATGCGAACTGGCCGCGACGTCGGCGAGTTCGGGCACACCGAGCAGTTCGGCCAGTGCGCCCTGGCTGGTCAGTCCAGCCTGGCGGTAGACCGGCATGCCGCCGGCGCCGGACAGCACACGCAAGGTCCAGGTAACCAGGCGGTCGTGGTAGGCCTGTTGCGCCGAGGTGCCGCTCTGGGGTCGGTAGGCATCGCTTGAACGCGTGGCAGCGTGATCGTTCAACAAAGTGATGAGCTCATGTTTCATGGAGTTCGGATCCGAAGTTCAGATGACTTAAGGTTGTTTAGGGCAAAGCTCTGCCCGCATCGCTGCAAGCAGGCTTGCGGCGATGTCGAGTGGGACTTGGCGGTGAGCGGGTTGGTCGATCAGCTCAGCCAGCGAACTGGCGGCTGATTGGCATGACCAAACCAGACTGGTGGGGGTTGAGGCTCGGCATCACCGAAGTAATTTGCAGGACCTGCCGCAAGTGACGCCGCCTTGTTGGTGGCGCAACCACCCGTTATTCCACGCAGCTTGGGTGGGGCTGGTGGAGTCTGGTCCTTGACGCCATTCGCCAATGCCCCGGACGCGAGCTTGTCTGGCACTTGCAGAATCGCACCACTCGAAAGCCGACTGGCCAGCAGCCGCTCCATCGCCGATCCGTCTTGCCGCGTCAGGTTGGGCACGTAGCGGCTGTAGACCCGGAATAGCATCTCGGTGCTGTTGTGTCCCAGTTGCCGTGCAATCCACTCCGGCGCTTCACCGGAGGCCAGCCACAGCGTCGCGGCCGTATGACGCATTTGGTAAGCACGCCGGTGCTCCAACCCGAGGTGGCGCAGCAGCGGGTTCCAAACCCGATTCAGGAAGTTCTGGTTGTTCACCGGCTGTCCGGCCTGGTTGCTGAACACGTACTCCGAGAACTCGGCTGACGCTTGCCGCTGCGCCTTGAGGGCTTCAAACACGACTTGGCTCATGTGAATGTCTCGCACACTGCCATCGGTCTTGAGCTCGTCCTCTTCCTCCAGCACGATCGATTCGCGCACCAGGATCAGTCGACGCTCAAAGTCGACATACTTCCACTTCAGCCCGTGGACTTCACCGGTGCGCATGCCCGTGAAGAAACGAACCGTGAAGTAGTTGCGATAGTCGACCCTGGCGGTCGCCAAGATCCGCGCGACTTCATCGAGGGTGAACGGCTGCACGTCACTACGCTTCATCTTGAGCGGCTTGATGTTGCGAAAAGCGGAAGTAAACTCAAAGCGGTCGGCTGCTTCGTTGAGGATCTGGCGCAGTGGTTTCATCACCGCATTGACGCGTCGGTTGGACAGTGTTCCCTGGTTTTTTCGGGCGGTAGCTTTGGCGAGTGACGCCCGAAATGCCAATACGTCTGCTTTGGTGATGTGGCCGACCTCCTTATCGCCGAAAAACGGCAACACATGCTTGTCCAAGGTGCCGCGCTGCGTGATGCGATAGCTGCGCCGCCACGTCACTTCGACTTCTCCGAACCAGAGTTCAGCAAAGTCTCGGAACAGCGGCGAGCGGCCAGGGCGAATCGGTGCAGAACCGCTTGCCTGTGACGCTTCATCCGGCTCGTCATCTTTGCCCGAGGGCAGCGGCTTGCCAAAAGTCTTGGTGTAGTCGAAGCTGCCGATGGCAATCTCAGTTTCGATCCGGTCGAGGGCTTTTTGCAGGCGCTTGCGGTTGGCCGGGGTGTCCGGGAGCACGGTGTACTCGCGCAGACGCTGGCCCGGCAAATCGAAAGTCCATGAACAGCGTCCCCTTGCTTGCGAGGGTGCGGATGCTACCCATGGAGAACACCGCCATTGGCCATCGGAATGCTCAGGGGTCCACTTGCGGAGACCTGGGCCATATCGACTTCAATGTGCTCCCAGATGTACAAAGTTTTGCGGCCGCCGAAGGGGCGGATATAGTGCCGCCCTTCAAGCAACACGCTGTCCTTGAGCCGCTCGCGGATCGTTCGGCTGTCGTACTTGATCAGCGCGGACAGCTCGTCAGTTGTTAAATAGGTGCAAACAGCCACTTCTCACTCCTTCAAGTTAATGGGACAATCAGGATTGCAAAAGAACATGTAAGAAGTTTTTTTGTCATCCTGAATGGCATTATGGAGCGATAAATGTCATTGTCAAGGACTTTTTGTCATCTTAAGTGATATTTTTATGCGGAGCGTGTCGTGATCAAGTGCCATTTGTCCCGGCTGATGGGCGAGCGCAAGCTCAAGATCAGCGATGTGGCGCGCGACACCGGCCTCCACCGAAACACGATCACCTTGCTTTATCAGGAAACAGCAACCCGCGTTGATCTGGATGCAATCGACCAACTGTGCCGGTACTTCAGTATTCCAGTCGGTGATCTTCTCGAATTCTCAGACGATGGGAATGATCACTCATCGTGATGGACCATCCCGCTCATTTGATCAGTCTGAGCGACGGACGAAGGGTCGGCCGCCTACGGTGACGAGAGCCAACTAGACTCTTCGCGAACTGGGCGCGGGAGTCACTGCTTATTGACACCACTTCCGCAAGTCAATCAATGACAGTTGATTCGTTGCACCCGAACGTTTTGCAATTTCTGGGTACGGTCGATTCTGAATTGGCACCCTCAGCACTGCGGCAGTGAATTCAGCAGCCGCAGGACCAGCCAGAGACCAAGTATTGTCATTCACGGAAGTCTGCTAACAGTCGCTAACTTTGCTGTCTTGACTTTGGCTAGGCCACCGACTGTTGACACTTTCCGGACTGCCTGCTGCAACTCAAGTTCGGCCGCCAAATGACATCGGCTGCCGATACCTGCCGTTGACCGACTTTTGAGGCGGCGCGAATCTAAACCGAAAACCTGTTCGCCTGACCGTCATTGGGTCGGCCACTTCACTTTTCGCGGTCCAAAGGGCTCGACCAGGGCCGTGCGCTGGTCGTCCATCAGTCGCGCGGCCAGGAGACTGGGTATTCCGGAGGATCGTGACCGGTCATTCCGCTGATCGTGACCGATGCCCCGAAGAGGGGTGATTCTGGGATTCCGCGATCGTGACCGACGATTCCGGGGATCGTGACCGATAGTTTTGATGCCAGTCAGGCATAGCGCAAACCTCATCCACACGGGATAGGCTCGCGGGCTTCTATAGGAACCCCGATGCCACCCAAGTCAATGAATACGCGCATGATCAAAGAAGCACTACGGTACAAGTTCGAACTCGAACACTCGCTTGAACGCACGGCGATGGCCCTCAAGATATCCAAGGGCGTGGTCGCCAAATACGTCGGCTTGTCCAAAGCCGCAGGGCTGGACTGGAGCCAGATAGAGGCGATGACGGAGGCCCAGCTTCAAGCGCGGCTGCTGCCTGGTCGACTTGCCGAGGGCGCTCCCGGCCATTACATCCAGCCCGACTTCGGCCAAGTCCACCGAGAACTCAGCCGCAAAGGCATGACCCTGATGCTGCTGTGGCAGGAGCACCTGGCCAACCATCCCGACGGGCGAACCTACCAGTACTCGCAATACTGCGAACACTACCGACGCTGGGCCAAAACCCTCAAACGCTCCATGCGCCAACACCACCGCGCCGGCGAGAAGCTGTTCGTGGACTTCGCCGGACCCACGCTGGGTCTGAGCGACGGCAGTCGGGCGCATGTTTTTGTGGCCGCCTTGGGCGCATCGAGCTACACCTACGCCCTGGCAACTGGCGCGCAGAAGACCACCGACTGGATTGCAGGCATGACCGGTGCGTTGCACTTCATGGGGGGCGTGCCGCAACTGATTGTTCCCGACAACCCGCGCGCGGTCATTGCGCAATGCGACCGTTTCGAGCCGCGCGCCACCGACGGCGTGCTCGATTTCGCCCGACACTATGGCGTCTCCATCTTGCCAGCGCGTCCGCACACGCCGCAAGACAAGGCCAAAGCGGAGTCGGCCGTGCAGGTGGTGGAGCGCTGGATCATGGCGCGGCTGCGCAATGTGCCCATGGCCAACGTCACGGACGCCAATCGCGCCATTGCCCCCCTATTGCAAGATCTCAACGCGCGCGCATTCCAGAAGCTGCCCGGTAGCCGGCTCAGTGTGTTTACCGAGATTGACGCCCCGGCCTTGGGTGTGTTGCCACTGCAGGCGTATGAGATGGCGGTCTTCAAGACCGTGCGCGTGCATGTGGATTACCACGTGCAAGTCGAACACCATTACTACAGCGTGCCCAACGCGCTGGTGGGCCAGTCACTCGATGCCCGGCTGACGCGCAACGCGGTGGAACTGCTGCACCGTGGTCAGCGTGTGGCGGTGCATGTGCGCAGCTCGGCCGCAGGCAAATACACCACGCTCGATCCGCACATGCCCGCCAGCCACCTGGCGCACCGGGACTGGTCGCCGCAGCGGCTGATTGACTGGGGCCTGTCCATCGGTGTTGCCACCGGCGGCTTGATCCAGAAACTGCTGGAACGCTTCAAACACCCCGAGCATGGCTACCGCTCAAGCCTGGGATTGCTGAGTTTGAGCAAGCGATATGGCAAAGACCGCCTGGAGGCGGCCTGTTCGCTGGCGCTGACGCTGGGCACATGCCAATATCGCCACGTCAAAGACATCCTGGCCAGCGGACGCGATCAGCTCAAGCCTGCCACTGCCGACCTGTGGAGCAGCCCAGAGCACGATCACGTGCGTGGGGCGGGCTATTACCAGTAAAGCCAGCCCATGACATCAGCAAATACAGCGAATCAGAACACCAGACAAGAAACCCATCCCATGTTGACCCAACAATCCCTGACCCAGCTGCGCAGCCTCAAACTCAGCGGCATGGCAGACGCCTTGCAAGAGCAGTTGACCCAACCGTCCATGAGTGCCATGAGCTTCGAGGAGCGCATGGCCTTGTTGGTGGACCGGGAGGTGGCCAGTCGCGATGACCGTCGGCGCACCCGCTTATTGAGCCTGGCCCGCCTGAAATATCCGCAGGCCACGATTGAGGATGTGGACACGCGCCGCGGGCGTGGCGTGGAGCGAGGCCAGATCACCAGCCTGGCGCTGGGTGACTGGATCAAGACCGGCCACACCGTGATCATCAATGGCGCCACGGGTTGCGGCAAGACCTGGCTGGCTTGTGCGCTGGGGCAGTACGCCTGCAGGCGTGGCCACACGGTCATGTACATGCGCACGCCGCGACTGGCTGAGGACTTGCGGGTGCTGCATGGCTCGGGCGGCTTTGGCAAGTGGCTGCTGCAATTGGCCAAGACGGATGTGCTGATCCTGGATGACTGGGCACTAGCGCCGCTTGATGCCAGCACGCGGGCCGACTTGCTGGAAGTCATTGATGATCGCGCGGGAAGCAAGGGCACCATCATCACCAGTCAGTTGCCGGTGGAGCATTGGCACAGCTGGATTGGTGATGTCACGATTGCCGACGCGATGCTAGACCGACTGCTGCAGCGCACCCACCGGATCACGCTCAAGGGCGATTCCATTCGAAGGTCCAAGGCAAAGTCAGCTGCCGATCAATTTGCGGACCCTGCTCCAGTAATCCAATAGCCAAAGGGGGGGCGCTGATGCGCCCTGAAGTCAATTTGAAAGAAAGAGAAGAACAGACCAAAAAACCAAACTACCTACAATTCAAAGCGCGCTGTATCTGGCTGGCTCATACCGTCGGTCACGATCCCCGGAACGACCGGTCACGATGCCGGAATCATCGGTCACGATCAGCGGAATACGCAAGGAGACCGCGCTATGTCCCTCGCGCAGGTCCTGAACTTGCGACAAAGTAGTTGCCGTAGATCGCACCAATGTACGTCTCCAAGAGGTTCAGGATGATTGAATATTGCCATGCTTCCAGCCTAGCCCAGCTTCAGTTTCTTCCAAAAAACCTTAAAGAACATTCTTTACTCAGTCCCTCGACGCGACGACACTTTCTCCATGCCGCCATTTTGCGGAACACCGCGAGGAGAAACATGACCGCTACCTCTACTGAAAACAAAGACCTCACAAAGCTAACCGCTCGCTTTTTCGCCCCCATGTACGCCGACTTCGATCGGCAGATGTCCAAGGCGCTTCTGCGCCGCGACGCATTCCTGGATCGGGTCATCGCGGGAGAAATCCAAAACATCCGCACCGACTTGGACGGCAGAGTCCTTTCGGCGAAAGCCAACCGTTACATCGCGGGCAGGCTCAAAGCACTCGGCGGCAAAAACGCCCCGCCCCTGAAACAAGTCAGCATCGCCATGCGAGCCAGCACCGCCGACGCATTGCGTCATTTGGCCGAAGAGCACAACTTGGTCCGCGATTCCCTGATCAACTGGATCGTGATCTTGCTGCGCTCGTCGGACAAGCTGCTGGACTGGATCGAGCTGCCTCGCCGAGTCAATTGGATGCGACGGGATGGCACGGAAGACATGCCCACCAGTCCGCTCAAGGCCATTGAAGAAACCCAGTGGGATCCGTTCTACTACCTGCGAGCCGCCTGCGAGAGACGCCATGGATGCGGCCTCTACACCCTTCCGCTGCCGGAACACCTTCACGCGTTCGCATGCTGCCTGCCCGAGGATGAGGTGCCAACCACCACCGCGTACGAAGAGAGGATGGCCAAGGAACGCGAAGAACTCGACCTGCTCGGGGATCTGGACGCCTTCGAAGCTGCCATCCCCCCCACGGTCTCCAAGAAGTAGGAGACGCATCATGACCAACGCCATCCACACCTCAGACGCCCGCCGCTTCAAACGCATGTGACTTGCGATTGGCGGCGCGATCGAGCCCAAACGAAGCAATGGAGAGGTCCGCTACTGCCACCCGCAGTTCGCAGACACGATCCGGGTCAACGATCGGCGCAAGGACGTTCCCGCCGTTTTGCTTTCGCGGCTGTACCAATTGATTCGAACCCAAGATTGTCAATACTGTGTATTATTACAGACTGTTTATTAAAACAGGTTGAGGCCATGCATCTACGCGCCATACGGAAGCTGCTTCGCGCCGCGGACCCGAGCACGCGGGCATGGAATCAGACGATGCGGCCCTGTGCAGACATCTGCACAGGCCACTTTCGCGCCTTTCGCCGGTCGTACTGGCGAAGTCCTCCAGTAGGGTTGACGCGCCGCTAGAATCGATCGCATGAGAATACTACCCACCATGGAAGGCTACGTTGCCCATTATTCGGGCCACGAAACGTTCCCTCTCCGTCAGATGTGGCTAAAAAAGGCTTATGACCAAGCCACGGCAGGGAACGAAGTTGCCAAATCCACTTTTTCTGACGATGGCGCGATCGCAGAGTTCGGCGTCGGAAAGAACATGGTCGCGGCCATTCGCCATTGGGCATTGGCTTGCGAAATCTTTGAGGACATTGGGCCGGGCCCCTACAAGATCACCCCCCTAGCCGACAAGATCTTTCGCGACACTGGACTTGACCCCTACGCAGAGCACCCCACCACGGCGTGGTATGCCCATTGGTGCCTCGCAGGTCGCGGCAACCGGGCCACCACTTGGTATTGGCTCTTTAATCACGTGACCGCGCCGTCGTTCACCCGCACTGATTTGGAAAAGCCGCTGCTTGAATATGCCCGAGGGCTCGATCCCAAGCGCAAGCTGTCGGGCGCAACCATTTCCCGCGACATTGAAACGTGCCTGCGCGGATACGCTCCGCGATCGGCCGGCGGATCTCCCGAAGACTACGCCGAGCCGCTGCTTGGCGAGCTCGGCTTGATACACGAAGAACACAAAGGACATTTCGCATTCCGGCGCGGCCCTAAAGCAACGTTGACCGATGGCATGTTCATCTTCGCGCTACTCGACTTCTGGGAAAACTCCGCCGCGAGCCTGAGCTCCCTGCCGTTCGAGGCCATCGCGTACGGCGAAGGCTCGCCGGGGCGGGTGTTCAAGCTCGACGAAGACTCGGTCGCTGAGAGGCTGTTCGCCCTGAGCGACAACACCACCGGCGCCTTGTCTTGGACAGACTCAGCCGGACTGCGTCAGGTCCACAAGAAGGTCAACCTGCCTCCCACACTGATAGACAAGATGATCGAGTTCGCGTATGAGTGATCCCAAAGAAACCATGCTTTCGGATATCGTCCGCATCTCGCGCCAATATCAGCGCTCTATCCGCATCGACGTCGACATTGGGCGCCCCGACGCATTGGATGGGTACATCTGCCATGGCACGGCCAAAGCCGTTCTGGATAGCATGTCCAAGCAGATTCTCAAAAGCAATCAGCGGGCCTTCACGTGGACCGGCCCATTTGGCGGCGGGAAGTCGTCCTTGGCCGTGGCGTTGGGGTGCGCTCTTGGCAACGACAAGCGTCTTCGGGCGAAAGCCCGACAGGTTCTCCAACTCGAGGGGCTAGCGGACTTCGACAGAGCTATCCCCGCGCGCTACGGATGGATCACCATTCCCGTGGTCGGCAAACGCGCGAGCGTTGTGGCC
>CXWL01121250.1_pt1 | contig 10859 bp, 8 predicted proteins | sample 590931 | NCBI WGS metagenome assembly CXWL01 (sample SAMEA3498368, study PRJEB10139) | groundwater metagenome | biome: water well; material: biofilm material | place: Germany | collected 2015-04-27 | reverse complement strand
TCCAACCTCGGCACGGTCGAGCTCACGGTCGCGCTGCACCACGTGTTCAACACGCCGCACGACCGACTGGTGTGGGACGTGGGCCACCAGACCTATCCGCACAAGATCCTCACCGGCCGGCGCGAGCGCATGCCCACGCTGCGGCAGATCGGCGGCATCTCGGGCTTTCCGCAGAGGAGCGAGAGCGAGTACGACACCTTCGGCACCGCGCACTCGTCCACCAGCATCTCGGCCGCGCTCGGCATGGCGATGGCGGCCAAGCAGAAGGGCGAAGACCGCTACACCGTGGCCATCATCGGCGACGGCGCATTGACGGCCGGCATGGCCTTCGAGGCGCTCAACAACGCGGGCGTGTGCGACTGCAAGCTCCTGGTGATCCTGAACGACAACGACATGTCGATCAGCCCGCCCGTCGGCGCGCTCAACCGCTACCTGGCGCAGTTGATGAGCGGCAACTTCTACGCCGCCGCCAAGAACGTCGGCAAGAGCGTGCTGCGCGCGGCGCCGCCGCTGTTCGAACTGGCCAAGCGCTTCGAGCAGCATGCCAAGGGCATGGTGGTGCCGGCCACGCTGTTCGAGCAGTTCGGCTTCAACTACGTCGGCCCGATCGACGGCCACGACCTCGATTCGCTGGTGCCCACGCTCGAGAACCTCAAGCACCTCGACGGCCCGCAGTTCCTGCACGTGGTCACGAAGAAGGGGCAGGGCTACAAGCTGGCCGAGGCCGATCCGGTGGCCTACCACGGGCCGGGCAAGTTCGATCCGCAAGTCGGCCTCGTCAAGTCGACCGCGGTGGCCAAGCAGACCTTCACGCAGGTGTTCGGCCAGTGGCTGTGCGACACGGCCGCGCACGATGGCCGGCTCGTGGGCATCACGCCCGCGATGCGCGAAGGCTCGGGGCTCGTGGAGTTCGAGCAGCGCTTTCCCGATCGTTACTACGACGTCGGCATCGCCGAGCAGCACGCAGTCACCTTCGCGGCCGGCCTGGCATGCGAAGGCCTGAAGCCGGTGGTCGCGATCTACTCGACCTTCCTGCAGCGCGCGTACGACCAACTGATCCACGACGTCGCGATCCAGAACCTGCCGGTGGTGTTCGCGCTCGACCGTGCGGGCCTCGTCGGCGCCGATGGTGCGACGCACGCGGGCGCCTACGACATCCCGTTCCTGCGCTGCATTCCCAACATGAGCATTGCCTGCCCCGCGGACGAACGCGAGTTGCGCCANNCTGCTGTACCCGGCGCTCACCGCGGCCGAATCGCTCGATGCCACGGTGGTCAACATGCGCTGGGCCAAGCCGCTCGACGTCGAACTGTTGTTGCAGGTGGCGGGCACGCACGATGCCATCGTCACGCTCGAAGAGGGCGCCACCATGGGCGGCGCGGGCAGTGCGGTGCTCGAGGCCTTGCAGGCGGCGAATGTGCAGAAGCCGGTGCTGCAGTTGGGCCTGCCCGACCGCTTCATCGAGCATGGCGATCCGGCCAAGCTGCTCGCATCGATCGGGCTCGATGCAGCGGGCATCGCGGCCTCGATCGCGCAACGCTTCGGCGCCGTCGCAGGGTAAACCCCCGCCGGACGCCTGTAAGGCGGTTTTTACAATCAAGAAGACTTATACAAAAGTCCCCAACGCGGTCACAAGCCGCGTTTCGTTTTTCCCAAGAACTCGGAGTGCATTCAATGGATCGTCGTTCCCTCATCAAAAACGCGGGCATCGCCGGCGTTTTGGCCGCCGGCATTGCGCCGGCCGTTCACGCGCAATCCGCGATTCGCTGGCGTCTCGCGTCCAGCTTTCCCCGTTCGCTCGACACCATTTTCGGCAGTGCCGAAATGCTCTCGAAAACAGTCAAGGCACTGTCGGGCGGCAAGTTCGAAATCTCGGTCCATCCGGCCGGTGAGCTGATGCCCGCATTCGGCGTGGTCGATGCGCTGCAGGGCGACACCCTGGAAATGGCGCAAACCGCCGCTTACTACTTCACCGGCAAGGACCCGATCTTCGCGTTCAGCTGCGCCGTGCCCTTCGGCCTCACCGCACGCCAGACCGATTCGTGGAAAGAGTACGGCAACGGCCGCAAGCTCCTGGACGCCTTCTTCGCGCAGTACAACTTCCGCACCGCCAGCGCCGGCAACACCGGCACGCAGATGGGCGGCTGGTACCGCAAGGAAATCAAGACCGTCGAGGATCTGAAGGGCCTGAAGATGCGCATGGGCGGCGGCGTGTTCGGCGAGGCGATGGCCAAGCTGGGCGTGGTGTCGCAGAACATGCCCGCGGGCGATATCTACCAGGCGCTCGAAAAGGGCACGCTGGACGCCGCCGAGTTCGTCGGCCCCTACGACGACGAGAAGCTGGGCTTCAACAAGGTTGCACCGTACTACTACTACCCCGGCTGGTGGGAAGGCGGCGCCGACCTGGAGTTCTTCATCAACAACAAGGCCTTCGCCAAGTTGTCGGACGAGAACAAGGCCATCCTCGATGCGGCTACCAAGGTTGCCGCGCGCGACATGATCGCCAAGTACGACGCCTTCAACCCGCTCGCGATCAAGCGCCTCGTGGCCGCCAAGACGCAGCTCAAGCCGTTCCCCAAGGCCGTGATGGACGCGGGCTTCAAGGCCTCGATGGAAGTGTTCGCCGAGCACGAAGCCAAGTCGGCCGACTTCAAGAAGATCCACCAGGACATGCGCGCCTTCCAGCGCGACCAGATCCTGTGGAACCGCTTCTCGGAGTACCCGTTCAACCAGTACATGAACTCGGTCAAGATCTGACCGGGTGCTGCCGCCGGTTTGCCGGCGGCACGTAACGTAGCAAAAAGGCCGGTCCGCTTACGCGGGCCGGCCTTTTTTATGGGCCGCCTCCTGGGGAAGGAGGCGGTGTTCGTCGCTCAGGGCTTCGGGTTCTGCGCCTTGAGCGCGTCCTGCATGGCCTTCATCGGATCGCTCTCGGTGCTTTCCGCCGACGGTTCCGGCGCCGCGGGTGCGGCTGCACCCGGCGCGCCCGGCTCGGTCTTCGGCTCGGCGCCCGGCGCGGCCTCCTCGGGGCCGCCGTAGGGGTCGGTCGGCGTTGCGCCTTCGTCGGATTTCAGGCTGTCGCGCATCTGCGCACCGATGTCCTCCATGTTGACCTTCACCTCCTTGTCGAGGCTGCCCGTCACGATCTGCGGGAACGCGATCAGGATGCCCACCATGGTGAGCTGGATCAGCACGAACGGGATCGCGCCCTTGTAGATCTGCATCGTCGTGACCGGCTCCATGACCTTCTGCGTCACGCGGTCCACGTACTGCTTCTCGGGGGCGACCGAGCGCAGGAAGAACAGTGCGAACCCGAAGGGCGGGTGCATGAACGAGGTCTGCATGTTCACCGCCAGCAGCACGCCGAACCAGATGAGGTCGATGCCCATCTTGTGCGCCACCGGTGCCAGGAGCGGCACCACGATGAACGACAGCTCGAAGTAATCGAGGAAGAACGCCAGGAAGAAGACCAGCACGTTCACCGCGATCAAAAAGCCCACCGGTCCGCCGGGCAGCGACGTCAACAGATGCTCCACCCAGATCGGGCCGTCCGCCGCCTGGAACACCAGGCTGAACACCGTCGCGCCGATCAGGATGAACATCACGAAGCTGGAGAGNNGCGCCCATGGCACCCATCGCGCCGCCTTCGGTGGGCGTGGCCACGCCCAGGAAGATGGTGCCCAGCACCAGGAAGATCAGCAGCAGCGGCGGAATCAGCACGAAGGTGACCCGCTCGGCCAGGCGCGACAAGAGGTTGAGTTTCAGGCCCTTGTTGATCAGTGCGATCACGAGCGCCACGAACACGCCGCCGCACATGGCGACAACGACCTTTTCGTCGGTTGCCACCGAGGTCACTTCATGGCCCTGGAACCAGGTGTGCACCAATTCCATGTTGCGCGCCAGCACCACGGCCACCACTGCCGACAGCGCGGTGATGCCCACCAGCGAGGCGTAGCCGCCGCTGCCGTTGGGTTCGCGGAAGGTGCGTGCCTCGGGCGGCAGCGCGGGCACCTGCGTGGGCTTGAAGATCGCAAGGAACACCACGTACAGCACGTACAGGCCCATCAGCATGAAGCCGGGCAGGAAAGCGCCCTTGTACATGTCGCCCACGCTCTTGCCGAGCTGGTCGGCCATGATGATCAGCACCAGCGAGGGCGGAATGATCTGCGCGAGCGTGCCCGAGGCGGCNNGCCCATCGAGATGACCGATGCCGCCACCACGCCGGTGGTCGCCGCCAGCAGCGCGCCCACGAAGATCACCGCCAGCGCCAGGCCGCCGCGCATCGGGCCGAACACTTGGCCCACCGTGTCCAGCAGGTCCTCGGCCATGCCGCTGCGCTCGAGGATCAGCCCCATGAGCGTGAAGAAGGGCACGGCCAGCAGCGTGTCGTTGGCCATGATGCCGATCAGCCGCTGCGGCAGCCAGGCCATGACCGACGACTGGAACACGCCGAGCTCGATGCCGACGAAACCGAAGAAGAGGCCGCAGGCCCCGAGGCTGAACGCAACGGGAAAACCCAGCAGCAGAAAGCAGATCAGGCCCGCGAACATGATCGGGGCGAAGTTGGCAACAATGAATTCCATGGTGTTTTTCTCGGCGGCCGTTCAGTGTTGCGGCTTCGGGGCGTTGCCCGTCGCGGCGGCGGCCTTGGCGGCGTCCACCTCGGCCTGAAGGCGCAAGGCCTCGATCAGTTCGGCTTCGGCCGTCTTGTCGGTCAGGCGGCCCATGGGGTCCGGGCCTTCGCCGCGCAGGAACGCAATGCGCTTGATGAGCTCCGACCAGCCCTGCAGCAGCAGCAAGGTAAAGCCCACCGGCAGCGCAGCCCACACGGGCCAGCGGATCAGGCCGCCCGAGTTGCCCGACATTTCGCCCGAGTTGTACATCTGCAAGACCACCGGGGTCGACAGATAGAGCACCGTGATGCACAACGGCGTCAGGAAGCAGGTGAAACCGATGATGTCGATCCACACCTGCTTGCGCTTGCTCAGGCGGCTGTTGACCACGTCGATGCGCACGTGTTCCCGGTGCAGCAGCGTGTAGCCGGCGGCTATGAGAAACGACCAGGCAAACAGGTACCACTGCACTTCGAGGAAGGCGTTGGAGCTGGTGTTGAACACCTTGCGCACGATGGCGTTGATGGCACTGATCGCGGTAGCGACCAGGATCAGCCATATCGCGTATTTGCCCACTTGGGCGTTGAGCCAGTCGATGGCCCGGGACAGCTTGAGCAAGCCTTGCATTGCATCTCCATTTTTGTATTGGGAGCCTCCAGATACGACGGCACCCGACGCTCTGGCCTTGTGTGCCAGCGGGTCGGGTGAGTGAGGCGGTGCGGATTCTATCGGTGTAGCCGGAAAGTTCTTTGAGGGCGTACCCAGGGTCGTCGGCTGTTCATAATGTCGCCATGGCCCAGACACCGCGACACACACCGTCTGCCGCCGGGGCGGCATCGTGGTCGATCGACGCTCCCGAGATTCGCAGCGCTGGCCGCGACCTGCTCTCGCTGGCCCTGATCGACGCGCGCAACCACACGCTCCACCTGCTGACCCTGTACGAAGAGGCGCTGGGCTCCGAAGCCCTCGCCGTGCCGCCCGTGCCCGAAGAGGAGGGCGTGGTGCCTCCGGTGTGGCTGGCCGGGCACATCGGCTGGTTCGCCGAATGGTGGATCGGGCGCAACACGCAGCGCGCTTTCGGCATCGATTGCCCGGTGCGGCCCACGCGTCTCGCGGCCATCGAGCCCAGTGCCGACGACTGGTGGAACCCGGCGCAGAGTTCGCCCGGCCGCCGCTGGTCCGCTGACCTGCCTTACCTCGGCCAGACCAAGGCCTACCTGCTCGAAACGCTGGAGAGCACGCTCGAGTTGCTCGAGCACGCGGCCGAGACCGATGCGGGCCTCTACTTCTACCGCCTCGCGCTGTTCCATGAGGACCTGCGCGGCGAGCAGTTCGTGGTGATGGCGCAAACGCTCGGGCTGCCCCTGGGCATCGAGCAGGCGCCCATCGCCGTCACGCGCGAGCCGCTCCTGGTGCCCGCCACGCGCTGGGAGCTGGGCCTGCCCGAGAGCGGCTTCGCCTTTGCGCAGGAGCGNNGTTGACGACGGCGGCTACGACCGCGAGGAGCTGTGGCACGTCGAGGGCTGGCGCTGGCTGGCCGCGCAGGTCGAGGGACGGCGCGGGCCGCGCCATGTCGAGCAGATCGGCGTGGCGCGCAACGGCACCGGCGGCTCGGTGCTGCAGCACCGATTCGGCGTCACCGTGCGCGCGGCGGGACACCACAGCGCGGTGCACCTGAGCTGGTGGGAGGCCGACGCCTGGGCGCGCTGGGCGGGACGCCGCATCGCGACAGAGGTCGAGTGGGAAATTGCGGCGCACACGGCCGCGCGGCGCGGATTCCGCTGGGCCGATGTGCACGAGTGGACCGCGGGCACGCTGCAGCCATGGCCCGGGTTCCGGGCCGACCCGTGGAGCGCGGGCGGCGAGTTCGATCCGGTGGCCGCTTTCGGCCGGGCGCGCGTGCTGCGCGGTGCGTCGTTCGCCACGCGTGCGCGGCTACGTTCACCGCGCCGCCGGAGCTTTGCGCTGCCGGAGCGCGACGACGGGTTCTTCGGCTTCAGGACCTGCNNTCGCCGAAATGCCCCATGCAGCCGACGCGGAAGGTTTCCACCTGCGTCAACTTGCCGGGGTAGAGGATGTAGCCGCGCTTCTTGACCTCTTGATAGAAGGTCTTGAAGTCGTAGTTCGCGTCGTCGGGCGCGTGGAAGGTGATGATGATCGGCGCCTGGATCGCCGGGTCGAGGAAGCTCCTGAAACCCAGCGCCGCCAACCCGTCGATGAGCCCCTTGCAGTTGCGCGCATAGCGCCCGCCGCGTGCGGCGAGGCCGCCTTCCTCGATGTACTGCGCAATGGCGGTGTCGAGTGCTGCGACCACATGCGTGGGCGGCGTGAAGCGCCACTGCGTCGTCTTCTCCATGTACACCCACTGGTCGTACAGGTCCATGCTCAGCGAGTGGCAGTTGCCTTCGCACTTCTCGAGCGTGCTGCGCTTGATGACGACGAAGCCCATGCCCGGCACGCCTTCGAGGCACTTGCCCGAGGCGGCTACGACCGCATCGAAGGGCGTCTTGCGCGCATCGATCTCCAGCGCGCCGAAGGAGCTCATCGCGTCGATGATCAATCCCTGGCCGTGCTTGGCAACGACCAGCGCGATCTCGTGCAGCGGGTTGAGCACGCCGGCGCCGGTTTCGCAATGCACCACGGCCACGTGAGTGATGCTGGGGTCGGCAGCAAGCGCGCGGTCGACATCGGCGGGCGAGACCTGTTTCTCTTCGGTGTAGTCGATGGTGGTCAGCTTGCGGCCCAGCACCTTGCAGATCTTCGCGAGGCGCTGGCAGTACGCGCCGTTGCTGGGCACCAGCACATGGCCGTTGCGCGGAACGATGGTGCCGATGGCCGCCTCCACCGAGAAGGTGCCGCTGCCCTGCAGCGGAACGCATTCGTGCGTGCCGGTGCCGTGCACGATGTTCAGCACCTCCTTGCGGATGCGCGCGGTGATCTGGTTGAAGTCGGCGTCCCACGATCCCCAGTCGCGCAGCATCGCTTGGCGTGTGCGGTCCGAGGTGGTCAGGGGGCCGGGCGTGAGCAGGATGGGATAGGGCGTTTGACTCATGGTGTCTCCAGGCGGGGAAAGGAATGAGAGAGGGGTCTTCGTTGTTCAGCCGCGGCTGAGGTTGCGCCAGGCTTGTGTGCGTGCGAGCAGCACGCGCGTGAGCAGCGAATAAACGATGCACACGAGCGTCGAGGTGACCACGATCAGGCTCGCGAGCGCCGAGGCCGGGCCGATGTCGCCGGCGTCGTCCAGATGCATGATCGCGACCGAGGCGAGGATGGTCTCGGGCGTGTAAAGAAAGATGGCGCACGACAGGCTCGCCATCGACACCACGAAGAAGTAGCGCCCGATGTCCAGGATGGCCGGCAGGCACACCGGCACCGTCACCCGCAGGAAGGTCTTGAAGAACGGCACCTTGAGCGAGGCCGACACGGCCTCGAACTCGTTGTCGATCTGCTTGAGCGCCGTCACCGCCGTGAGGTGGCTCGAGGTGTAGTAGTGCACCACCATCGAGATGATGAGGATCGCCATCGTCTGGTACAGGAAGTTCAGCGGGTTGGCCGGATGGTTGAAGAACATCACGTAGCCCAGACCCAGCACCAGGCCCGGCACCGCCATCGACAGCACCGCCATCAGGTGCATGCCCTTGCGCATGAGGCCCAGGTTGCGCGTCTTCTCGATGAGGTAGGCGCCGACGAACACGATCAGCGAGCCGGCCACGGCGGTGACCATGGCCACCAGCAGGCTGTTGCCGTAGGCCGCGGCCATGTCGCTCTCGACCAGCACGAAGTGGTAGTGCTTGAGCGTGAACGACAGGTCGTAGGGCCAGAGCGAAATCAGCGAGGTGTAGATCGCCATGCCGATGGTGGCCAGCAAGAGGCCGCACACCACCGTGCAGAAGAGCGTGAGCAGCGTGTCGGCCACCTTGCGGCGCTTGGGGCTGTAGGGCACCGAGCGCGCGGTGAGCTGCGCCTTGAGCTTGCGCCGCACCACATAGTCGATCACGAACGAGACGATCGACGGCAGCAGCAGCAGCATGCCCACCACCGCGCCGATGGAGAAGTTGTGCTGCCCCACCACCTGCTTGAACACGTCGACCGACAGCACGTTGAAGTTGCCGCCGATGACCTTGGGCGCGCCGAAGTCGCTCACCACGTAGGTGAAGACCACCGTGGCCGCGCTGATGAGGCCGTACTTGCACGAGGGCAGGGTGATCGTCATGAACTGGCGGAACGGCCGCGTGCGCAGCGCGGTGGCCGCCTCGTACAACCGGCCGTCGGCCAGCGACAGCGCGGTGACCAGGATCATCAGCGCATGCGGAAAGGTGTTGTAGACCTCGGCCAGGATGATCCCCGGCGCGCCGTAGATCGACATGCCGCCCAGCAGGAACTTGAGCGCGCCCTGGTTGCCGAACCACTGCACGAACGAGATGGCAGACAGCAGCGAGGGCGCGAGCAGCGGAATCAGCGCGATGAGGCGGAACACCGCCTTCAGCGGNNACCCACACCGAGTTCCAGGCCGCGCGCAGCAGGCTCGGCGTCTGGAAGTAGGTGATGAAGTGCGCGAGGCCGACGAAGCGGCCGTCCTTGTCCTGCACCGCGTGCGCGAGGATGGTGACCAGCGGCGCGATGAGGAACACGAACAGCATCGCCATCACCACGAACAGGATGGCGCGCGCGATGGTTTCGTCTCGGCTCCAGCGCATCGCGGGCCGCGCGGCGAACGAGGAAGCCTTCACGGCGGAAGGATGGGCCAGCGTGTTCATGGCTTGGGCGAGCGTGCGGCCGAAAAAGCGCGGATGCGGTTGGCGCGCAGCGCGATGTCGATGGTGTTGCCCTCGCGGATGTCCAGGTCGTGCAACTGGTTGAGCGAGAAGTGCAGGCCCAGCATCTGCCCGTGCAGCGCATCGGCCGTCACTTCGGCGATGCAGAGGCCACCGAGGAATTCGACCTTCGTCACCTTGGCCCGCAGGCGGTTGGGCGTGTCGTCGCGCAGGTGCTCGACCGCGCGGTCTTCGGGGCGGAGGTACAGGTTGACGGCCTCGCCGGGCTCGAAAGAGCCGTCGCAGGCATCGCATTCGAGTTCCATGTCGCCGACCTGGAAGCGGTGGTTGCCCAGCGCCACCGAACGCAGCACGTTGACCTTGCCGACGAAGTCCGCCACGAAGGGCGTGGCCGGCTGTTCGTAGACCTCCATGGGCGTGCCGACCTGCTCGATCACGCCGTGGTTCATGACCACGATGCGGTCGGCCATCGAGAGCGCTTCTTCCTGGTCGTGCGTGACCATGATGGTGGTGATGCCCACCTGCTTTTGCAGCCGGCGGATCTCACCGCGCAAGCGGACGCGCTCGATCGCGTCGAGTGCCGACAGCGGCTCGTCGAGCAGCAGGAGGCCGGGGCGCGTTGCGAGCGCGCGGGCGAGGGCCACGCGCTGCTGCTGGCCGCCGGAGAGCTGGCTCGGATACTTGTTGCCCGAGGTCGGCAGGCCGACGAGCTTGAGCAACTCTTCGACGCGCGCCTTGATCTCGCCACGTTTGGCGCGGCTGTTGACGAGGCCATAGCCGATGTTCTCGGCAATCGAGAGGTTGGGGAAAAGCGCATACGACTGGAACACGATGCCGTAGTCGCGCTTGTCCGGCGAGAGCCACGAGACGTCCTTGCCGTTCTGCAGGATCTGCCCGGNNAGCCCGAGGGGCCGAGAAAGCACAGCATCTCGCCGGGGTTCACGCGCAGATGCACGTCGCGCAGTGCGCTGAAGGTCTCGAAGTCCTTGCGAACGCCGACGATCTCCAGCGCCGCGGGGGCGGCTGTGGACACGGGGCTGGTGATGAATCGGGTGTCGGTCATGTCCATTTTTTCGCACTCGTCGTTGGGGCGCCGCAGGGCTCGGCGTCGCGGATTTGAAAAAGGCCGTGGACGTATCGGGTTGCTTCGTGAGACACCGCGGAACCGGCTTCGCCGGGCCGCAGGTGTCGCCCCCGGTAGGGGGTGGAGAAGCGACACGAAATGCGCGCAGCCTGGGGGCGAGCCTTATTTAGGTTCGGCCTTGCCTTCGTAGCGCTTGCTCCACTCGGCCAGGATGCGTTCGCGGTTCTTCGCTGCCCAGTTGATGTCGTTCTTGGCAAGCAGCTTTTCGTAGTTCTCGGGAATGCCTTCGAGCTTCGAGGCCACGCCGGGGTATGCGACCACGGCCCACCAGGTGGAGGTGATCTGGTTGGCCTCCTTGCTGGCCATCCAGTCGGCAAAGCGCTTGGC
>CXWL01006147.1_pt1 | contig 10859 bp, 10 predicted proteins | sample 590931 | NCBI WGS metagenome assembly CXWL01 (sample SAMEA3498368, study PRJEB10139) | groundwater metagenome | biome: water well; material: biofilm material | place: Germany | collected 2015-04-27 | reverse complement strand
CTCCTCGCCCAGCCGCACGTGCATCACAACCCCGGCCGCGGCATCATCCGGCGCGCCTGCGAGCTTGGCCAATCTGGAAATCTTGCGGTTGTTGATATTGGTGAGCACGCCCGAATGCTGCGCTTCCCAAGCCCGGGTCAGCAGCGCCGTCGGCGGCGCGCGCATCCCGCCTTGCGCCTCGCAAATCCGCTGGAATTTGGCCCAGGCTCGCCCGTCAGCCAAAGCGGCGCCCGCCATCGCTTCGCCGGCGCCAGAGTGCGCCTTTCCCGACAGTTCAAGCACCGCGCCGGCGATACTGAGGGCGCGGGCGCGCAGATCCTGAGGCGCGTCAGGCGCGCAGTTCAAGACGGCGAGCACGTCGATGGCTTCGAGCGCAGGACCGATCCCACGACCCACGGGCTGGGCGCCGTCGCTCAGCACAAACCGCGTCTTGAGACCAAAAACGTCTGCGACCGCACTCATATGCGCGCGCAGCTGCTTCGCTGCCGCCTCGGTGCGGATTTTCGCCGTTGGCCCGACCGGCAGGTCGAGCACGACATGTGTGGCGCCTGCGGCGATCTTCTTCGACAGGACCGAAGCGATGAGCTGGCCTTCGGTGTCGATGTCGAGCGCACGTTCAATGCGGATCAGCACGTCGTCGGCGGGGCTCAAGCGCACGGCCCCGCCCCAGGCGATGCACCCGCCTTCCGCTTCCACGACGCGGCGTATGTGTGCGAGATCAAGATCGACCGGGGCAAGCGTCTCCATCGCGTCTGCAGTCCCCGACGGCGAAGTGATGGCGCGCGAGGATGTCTTCGGCATCGTCAGGCCCAGACTCGCGGCGATGGCGACGACAATCGGCGTGGTGCGGTTGCCCGGCAAACCGCCGACGCAGTGCTTGTCTGTCACCGTGGCGGCGGACCAAGACAGGCGTTCACCTACCTCGACCATCGCGTGCGTCAGCGAGGTGATTTCCTCGACGTCGAGCGGAAAAGCGGAACAGGCCGCGATGAAGGTGGCGAGATGGATGTCAACGTAGCGGCCGGCGACGATGTCGCCGATGATCGCGCGAAACGCGCGCCTGTCGAGCCGGCCGCCATAGATGCGCCGGCGCACGTCGGCCAAGGACTCAAGCGGCGGGGGGTGCCGGACGGCGACATTGGTTCCGTCGGTGACCACGAGCCGCGTCCACGCCGCCTCGGAGAGCCCAGCCTCATCGACGCTCAGCCAATCATTCTCGATCTGGTAGAGCGTGGCGATCACCTCGCGCCCGCCGGCGCTCAAGAGCACACGCGCGCGCGAGGAAAGCCCTTCCGACTTGCAGACGTGACAGTCCGATCGCATCAGCACTATGGCCTCATCCTGGGCCATAAGCCCGAGCCGCTTCGCCCTGAGGTGAGAAGCATGCCCGCCCTGAGCAGCCGTGATTGCTGCGCTCATGAGAGGTCATATCTCCGCGCGTCGTCGGCTGCGGCGCTGTCCCAGCCGAGCTCGCGGTCGATTCTGACCCGTAGCGCCTCGGACGCCGCGGGCTCGCCGTGGACAATGAACGTGCGGCGCGGCGGCTCTTTGAATCCGCTGAGCCAGCGCATGATCTCGTGGGCGTCCGCGTGCGCGGAGAGCTCAGGCAGATTTGCCACCTCGGCGCGGATCGGCACCCATTGCCCAAACATCTTCGTTTCGGTTTCACCGGCCATGAGCCGTGCTCCGCGCGTGCCCACCGCCTGATATCCAGCAAACAGAATAGTGTTCTTCGCCTCGGGGCCAAATGATTTGAGGTGGTGAATCACGCGCCCGCCCGTCGCCATGCCGCTGGCCGAGATGATTACCTTTGGCATCGGATTAGCCGTGAGGGCCTTAGACGCGACCACCTCCCTCACATAGGTTGCGACCCCACAAGACGCTTCGCAAATGTCGGGCGTGAGTCGATGATCGTCCAAATGCCTGCACAACAGCTCCGTGGCGTTGATCGCCATCGGGCTGTCGAGGAAGACCGGCACAGATCGGATGCGCCCGGCTTGTTTCAACATCCACAGGTGATAGAGCAGCACCTGGGTGCGCCCCACGGCGAAGGCGGGAATGACGACGGTGCCGCCGCGGCGGACCGTGCGTTCAATGACGGCGCCGAGCGCCTCCATCGGATCGTTCTTCGGATGGGTGCGGTCGCCGTAGGTCGATTCGACGACGACATAGTCTGCTTCGGATACGGGTTCTGGATCTGGCATGAACACATCGTCGTAACGGCCAAGATCGCCGGAGAAGACTATGGTTCGGCCTTGCCAGCCTATTTCGGCTATGGCTGCGCCTAGGATGTGGCCCGCGCGGCGCAGCTTGAAGGTTGCGCCGTTCGCTAGCTTGGTCTCCGCCCCGAACGCGACAGGGCGCAGCTGCTTCAGCGCCCGTTCGGCGTCGCGCATTGTGTAGAGCGGCAGCGCCGGCTTGTGCTTGGAATAGCCCTTGCGATTGGCGTATTCGGCGTCCTTCTCGGCGATGTGGGCGCTGTCCTTCAGCAGAATCTCGCACAGATCGGCGCTCGCCGACGAGCAGTAAATGGGGCCCTCGAACCCTTCGCGCACCAGCTTGGGTAGATAGCCGCTGTGATCGAGATGCGCATGCGTCAAGACGACTGCGTCGATCGTCTTCGGATCGATGGCAAGCGGCGCCCAATTGCGCTCGCGCAGCACTTTGAGACCTTGAAACAAGCCGCAATCGACGAGAATCCTTCGCCCCTCCGCTTCAAGGAGGTGCTTGGAGCCGGTGACGGTCCCTGCGGCGCCCAGGCTGGTGAGACTGATGGCCATGATTGTCGCTTCCTTACGGCGCTGCGGCGCGAAGAACATTGGGATCGCCGCGCTCTTCGACCGCGAGGCATTCGTCCTGCGAAAGCAGCGCAGCCGGAGCGAGTTTCAAGAGTTGTGCCGCGGCCTTGAGCGCATGGGCCCAAGTGCAGCGATTGGCGAACAGCATACCGAACACGTCCAAGGTCCCGCCACGATTGATGTAGCCAAGCGAGCGCGTGCGCGACGGCCCACCATCAAGCCGGCGAAGTACGCCAAGCATCGGCTCGGGCCGCGTATGAGTAAGGATCACGCGCGGCGTGTCGGCTGGAAACAGCGCCTGCAACGTCTCGTCGTTCGCGGCATAGTTGCGCTCAATCTGGTCACGCGGTTGGCGGAAACGGCCAGGCTCCAAGATCACCGTCACGAATGCGCGGCGCCCGCGCTCTTCCAGCCGCCGAAACGCCGCCAGCGCTTCCTGGGTTTGGTAGGCGCCAATCGCTACGATTTGCACCTCGGCGCCGCGCGCATCGCCAGCGATCTGGACGGTGCCATCGGCCACTGCGCTTTCTGCCCGATCCCCGGAAAGGATGTTTGGGACAACGCGTTTGGGCGTCACCAGACAGGCGATTTCGCCGTGCGAGCGATAGACCGCGCGCAGCGCCGCGACGGCGCTGTTGGCGTCAATTGGAAAGAAGACGCGCGCTGTGTCCGACATTTCTCCGAGCAAAGCCTCGGGCAAGGTCGGGTCCTGGTGTGATTGTTCGTTCTTGGAATTCTCCCAAGTGTGGGAGGTGACGATCAGCGGCACGCCCAGCCAACCGGGCGCCTGACCGATTTCGCGTTGGCGCCGCGCGAAGATAATATCCTGGCGCAGGGCGCCGAGCATCTTCATCGCGAAGGCTTCATAACTGACGGCGAGACTGATCCCACCCTTATTGCCTAGGGCCGCACCAATCACGGCCTCTTCGTTCAAAGCCGTGATCACTGCGCCGTCGATGGCTTCCGGAGCGCCCGGCTCTGGTGCATTCACGCGGTGGCGCAGCAACTCCAGGGTTCGCCCCATGTGATTGCTCTTGAGCTCATCGGGATTGCCAACGCGCGGACGCAGCTGCGGATTGGCGCGGACAATCGCGACGAAATATTCGTCGAGGGCGTCCATCGGACAGTGCGGCTCGCTTTGGGCGTGCCTCCAAACCGGCGCCGGGAGCCCGGGCGGATCAACCGCTCGCGTCGCCAGCGCGTGCTGGCTTTCGCGCGGGCGCTGTTGCTCTTTATGCACAGCAAACGCCTGCGCGACCCTCTCCAATTCGTCCTGCGGCACGAACAGCGCGCGTGCGCCCTCATTGAATTCGNNGCGCCCGGGAAACCATAGCCTTTGACACAGCGCGCAATCACATACGGCAGCGGCGCTGGATAGGCGCGGCGCGAAATGTCGAAGCGCTCCAAGCAGGCCTCCGCCTCCAGAATGGCCCAGGCGTAGGCGACGGGATCGTGTCCATCGATGATAACCGGATCGAATCCGCTCAGGCGCAGATGTCGCGCCAGCCAATCGGCGCCGCCCTCCTGGCCGATCTCAGTCCGCTGTTCGATCCGGCGCCCGTTCAGGATCATCACGGGAACAACAGAGCCGCAATCCTCCGCGCGCCACCAACGCGGCGACCAATCCGATCCCCGCTGTTCTTCAAATGCCCCGTCGCTCAAGAACGCCACCAAGCGCTCGCCCAGCAATGGCATGTGGACATATTGGACTTCCGTGAAGCCCAGATAGCCGCCTTCGGAAATCCCGCCGGCCGTGTGCGCCCCGACATGACTGCCCAACGGCGCCGCGGGACGGCCATCGGCGGTGATGGCGTAGGAATAGAAGTCCGCAACGAGCCGCGAGAGACCCGCTTGCGTGCGATCATAGCGTCCAACTTGCCCGGGAGAGACATCGCCGACGAGCGCATTGACCGCCTCGATCGCGGCCACGCAATGGCCCTGCCCCAATGTCCAAGCCCGTGTGTGGCCGCTCAAAGCGTTGGCGGTCAAATAGCCGACATAAGCGATCGCCATGTTAAGCGAGCCGCCGGTGTGGCCTTCCGGCTGCTTCTTGAAGGCCGACGCAGGCAGTTCAACGCCGCTCAGGTCCACACGCGAGGCATAGGTCATATGCGCGACGACCCACATAGCGGCGCTGGCCAGCCGGTCCGCCGCCGCGAACAGCGCACGGGCGGCGTCCGGATTTCGGAGCGCACCGGATTGCCAATGCCGCGCCACCAAGTTTTCCGCGCGCGCGATCGTTTCTTCGCTGTGGCGAATAACGCCATAGCCACTCTGCCAGGACTCGCGCGAACTGAGCGACAAGAGACCCCCTTCTTCCATTGTCGCGCGCCTTATTGAATGCCGCCTGCTGGCGACGCGCGACGCTCTGCACTACTTACGCGAGAGCCGGGCCAATCCCTGGTCCGCGCACCCATTTCTTTACGGCAAGCCTGCCGCGATGATATCGCTGACATGCCGGGCGACGACCAGCTCCTCGTCGGTTTGCCGCATCTCCACCAAAACAGCAGAGGTGTCGCTCGATAAGACCCGCACCCCCTCCGCGTTGCGTACGCTGTCCAATTCGATTCCGAGGAACGCGAGTCCGCCGCAAATCTGCGCCCGGACAGCCGGCGCGTTGACACCAATCCCTCCGGTAAACACCACCCGATCGACGCCGCCGAGAACCGCGGCGAGGGCCCCCACGTGCCGGCGCGCTTGGTAGCAAAAACAGTCGATCGCTTCGGCGGCGTGTGGCTCGTCGGCTCGCGCCAGCAGAGCTTTCATATCGCCGCTCATGCCAGACAGCCCCAGCAAACCGGATTCCTGGTAGAGCAGATGCTGAAGCTCATCCAGCGACAGCCGATCGTCGGTCAACAGATGTAGGATGGCGCCGGGATCGAGATCACCGCACCGTGTGCTCATCGGCAGACCGGCGAGCGTTGAAAACCCCATCGTCGTCTCGATGCTTCGCCCATTCCTGATCGCGCACATTGAGGCGCCGGCGCCGAGATGGGCGATGATGATGCGCTCGCACGCAATGTCCACGCCCTCGCTCTTGAGGGCGCCAACGATAAATTCGTAAGACAGGCCATGAAAGCCGTAGCGGCGAACACCTCGTTCGAACAACGCCCTGGGCAGAGCCATCATCGCGGCGCGGTGCGGCAGCGTGCTGTGGAACATGGTGTCGAAGCAGGCAACCTGCGGGAGGTTCGGCCAAAGGCGGCGCGCCGCGGCGACGCCGGCCAGATTCTTGGGCATGTGAAGGGGGGCGAGCGGGACGAGAGCGAGCAATTTCTCCTCGGCGGCGGCATCGAGAATTCTTGGGCGCTCAAATTCCGAGCCGCCATGGACGACCCGATGCCCAATCGCTCGCAGTCGCGAACTTGGTGCGCGTAGCCCTACCGCCTCAAAGAGGAAGCGCAGCGCGGCATCATGATCGGCAATCTCTCCACCTTCGCCACCAATGAGGCCTTCGCCTTCGAGGATTTCGAGGCGGGTGTCAGCTTGACCAATGCGTTCGACGCCGGCCGACCAGATGCGACGAGAGGCGCTCGCGTCGAACACCCCAAGCTTGACGCTCGACGAGCCGCAATTGACCACCAGGATTTCGCCGTCGGGCGTCACACATCACTCCAGGCGCGCTCGGCGCTCATCACCGCGCGCAATTGCCTTGCCCAAGCGCACGACGTGAGGACGTCAGCCGCGTGGATCCAAGCCGATCTCTTGCGCCACGATCTCGCGTGCACGATGAACCCTGTATTCGACTGACTTTACCGAGCAGCCTAGCACTGCGCTCGCGGCGGCCTGGGACATTCCATCGACCGCCGTCAGAGTGAGCGCCTCCCTCAGATGGCTTGGCAAGGCGGCCATTGCGCGCGCCAGGGCGGCGAGATCGTCGCGGGCGATCAACTCGTCTTCTGGCGTAGGGCTTTCATCGCGCACGCGCTCGGCGGCGCTCGCCGGGCACGATCCCAAGAGCATACGCCGAACGGTCGCGCGTCTGGCGCGATCGCGGCACTTGTTGAGCGCTATCGACCGTAGCCAGGCGCCGAACGACCGATCCGGATCGAAGCGAGCGATAGCGCTCCAGGCCGACACAAACGCCTCCTGGACGATGTCGTAAGCCTCTTCGGCGTCGGGAGTGCGGCGGCGCACAAATCGGTAGAGCCCCTCCTTGTGCGACGTCATAAGGGCCGAAAACGCGCGTCGGTCGGCCTTAACTGCACGTCGCGCGAGATCGTCCGCATCGCCTTCGTGAACGACGCGCCGCAACGCTGACGAGGAAGGCCGCGAAGCGGCGCCGAGGGCTTGAGCCGAGCCCATTCCTGGATATCTCCGACTGCGACTCCTGAACCCTAAGCACGGCCGCTACAGGCCGATTTGATGCCCATCAATTGCGGTCAAGGTATTGGAACGCCGTAAATGGGCGTCTTGGCGAGAGCGACCTGCGCCCGAAACGGGTGCATCGCTCCGGCGGCCCCGCCCCGCGCCCATCTCCGCGATGTGTGGAACCGCATCCGGGGCTAGGCGCCCCCGGCGCGTATTGATAGCTGAGTGGGCCAGAGGGAGGTCCCGTGAAGGAATTCGACAAACGTCTCGCGGCCCTTGGCTGGACCGAGATCGACCACGACTTGAACGCGCTGGAGGGTGCGGTGTGGGCCAAAGTCGATGCCGACGGGGCTCGCCTGCGGCCTATGCCGGTCCGAATGGCTGCGGCTTTGTGCGCCGTCGTGGCCATCCTTGCCTCCGGTACGGGCGCAGCGACCGCCGCTGCGGCGGCTCGGGCCTCGCAGGAGGCAACTGTCTTCCCCATTCACGCGCCGATGGCGCCATCCACGATCTTCAGCGATTGACCAGCATGCCCGCAATATGGCGCACTGCGCTCGTCACTGCGCTCATCGCCTGCGCGGCGGGAGCGCTCAGCGTCTATGCAAGCCTTGCCTTCTTTGCCGATGGCGGCGAACGAGGGCACATTTCGCTCGACGCTATGGTGCACCGCGAACTCGGCCTCAGTTCGGATCAAGACCGCCAGATTGAGCAAATCGAAGCGCGCTTCCACGCCCGCAGAGAGTCGCTCGAAAGCGAGATGCGCACGGCCACGAGAGATATCGCCGCCGCCGTTTCCGAGGACAAGGCCAAGACCCCACGCGTGGAGCGGGCGGTTGACCGCTTCCACAACGCGATGGGCGAGCTGCAGCACGAAACGATTACGCACATATTCGAAATGCGCGCCATTCTCACTCCGTCCCAGCAGAGCCGGTTCGACGAGATCGTGCGCACCGAATTGCTGCGTTCCGCCGAGGAGACCGAACCTGACTGATCTTGCGGAATCCAGCTCGCGCTCGCAATCGCTCAATCTGGGGTGCATGTGCATCACGCTGGATCGCTGTGCGCTCCGTGACGCCATCGCCCGCGAAACTGGGGACGCCGATTTCTGCAGCGCGTTCGTCGATACGCGCCCCCACCTTTTCTCCAACGCGCCGGTTTTTGTCGCCGCGACCGACGCGGCCAAGATGGCGGGCGTCGTCAAGGCAATTGAGGCTGCGACGCGGCTGCCCCTTTATCGCGACGCTGTGCTGGAATGGGCGCCCGATATCGCCCAACACGATTTCGGACCACGCGGCGTTTTCATGGGCTATGATTTCCACCTCGGAACCGCGGCCCCCAAACTCATCGAAGTCAACACAAATGCCGGCGGAGCGTTCCTGAATGCGATGTTGGCCAAGGCCCAACGCGCCTGTTGCGCCGAGGTTGAAGCCGCGATTGGCAAACCGCTGGCCGAGAATTTTGAAGCCAAGGTTTTGCGCATGTTCGAGCGCGAATGGCTCGATCAGCAACGAAAAGGCCGCCCCCGGACGATCGCGATCGTCGATGATCGTTCAACGGAGCAATACCTCTATCCGGAGTTCATCATCGCCCAACGCCTGCTCGAAAAGGGCGGCTTTGTGGCATTTACCGCCGACGCAGAGCAACTCGCCTACAAGGAAGGGCACCTGACCGTTGACGGGCGCTCAATCGATCTTGTGTACAATCGGCTCGTAGATTTTTCGTTGCGCCAACCCGCGCATGCCGCACTCCGCGCCGCCTATCTCGATGGCGCAGTCGTGGTAACGCCAAACCCACGCAACCATGCCTTGTTCGCCGACAAGAGAAATCTTGTGCTGCTGTCCGACCCTGATCGCTTGCGCGAATTCGGATTGGCGGCCGATGACATAGCGCAACTGGCAAGCGTGCCCAGAACAGTCCGCGTCACCTCCGACGCAAGCGTGCGCCTGTGGGAAAGGCGCAACTCTCTTTTCTTCAAACCGGCGAGCGGACATGGCGGCAAGGCAGTGTATCGCGGTGACAAGGTCACGAAGCGCGTCTGGGAGGAGATCGTCGCGGGCGACTACATCGCCCAGGATTTTGTTCCGCCAAGCGAGCGCATCATCGAGATCGACGGGACGGCCCAGTCTCGCAAGCTCGATGTTCGACTTTACACTTATGACGGCGAAATTCTGCTGGCGGCAGCGCGGGTCTATCAGGGCCAGACCACGAATTTCCGTACTCCGGGCGGCGGCTTCGCGCCGGTGTTTGTGGTCTGAGGACCAAAGTGCGCGCGCTCCATGGGCGATACAGAAGCGTCCCTTTTGGTATTGCGGCGTCACGCCGCACTCTTGAACTCAGGGTGCGCCCTGATCGGTGCGTAATCCAAGCACGGGCAGTGTAGCTCGACAGGAGGCGCGTCAATGACCAAAGGGATGTGGCTAGCGACGGCGGTCGCGGCCGGAGCGGCGCTGCTGCTCGGAGGATGCACAACAGGTGCGAACGACACCCACAGGCATGGACCCCGCGGCCAGCCCATGCAGGATTCCGCGATGCCGGCAGCCAATGAGCAATGTCCAGACGACAGCGGCATGCATGAGATGCCCGGTCCACGAGGCGGCCCCATGCCGGATGCCGCTCATCCTCGTTGTCCGCCAGCAGCCGCGCAGGGCGAACCAGCAGCCCCAGCGCCACAATCACAGCCGCAATAATCGCACTCGGGATGGAGTGCGCTGCTCTGCTCATGGACGCCCGCTCGCGCGGGCGTCCGCCGCGCGTTCAATTCGCCACATAGAGCGAGATTGAACCCGTCAGAGTTTGGAATACCTCTTGCTCCTCGACATGCGCGAAGCCGGCATGCTTCATCAGCTCCGGCAGAACGCCGTCGGCATTTGGCTGCGTGTCGACGACGCCGTCGAGCGCCTGAACCGTCCGGCGAAAGAGAGACCGCATCAATTGCGTGCGCTGAAGACCGTAATCGGCGATGCAGACACGCCCTCCTGGTTTCAGTCCCTTGCGGATCATCGCGACGATATCAGCCTTTCCGTCCAATGGGACCTGATGCAGAACCAGAGACGAGGTGATGATATCGAACGGCGCTTGGCTTTCGAGGAATGCGGCGCTCAGGAATCCCTCGCGGAAGAGAACGTCCACGCCGCGACGCTCGGCCTTTTGCCGCGCGCGCCGCAACACATCCGGATCGGGATCGATGCCGACGACCTCGGCGCCCGGCGCCTCTTGGGCAAAGCGCACCGCAAGCGAGCCAGTGCCGCAACCCACGTCGAGGATGCGCTCGCCGATCTTCAGACCCGCGGCGCGGATCAAGGCCGAGCGCCAAACCGCCTCCCGGGTCAATGTTGCAATGGCGGCGTCGTAGAGCGGCGTCAGGATCGCCAGCCCCAAGGCGGGCGTATAGGCGCGCTGCTCACTCATAGGGGTCGCTCACCGGCGCTGGAGAAATCACCAGCATTCCCTGCGCCAGGCGGCTGCGCAAAAGGAACAAGGCCGCAGCGGGCACAACAATCCACTGCGCGAGCGGGCTAAGACCAACGCCGAACAAAGGCTCAACCGGCATCAACGGCCCATAGGCCCACCTGTCCAGCCATTGCGTGCTAAGGACTTCAATCAAAGCTGTCACCAGTATGCCCAGCAAGAGTACGATCGCGGTGAGGCCCTTCACGCTGTTCAGGACGCGCGCATGAGCCGCCCAAACCAAAGCGCCCGCAAAGGTTAGGAATGCGATGACCGCATCGCCGATCGTGCAATGCAGCGCCG
>CXWL01012864.1_pt1 | contig 10860 bp, 12 predicted proteins | sample 590931 | NCBI WGS metagenome assembly CXWL01 (sample SAMEA3498368, study PRJEB10139) | groundwater metagenome | biome: water well; material: biofilm material | place: Germany | collected 2015-04-27 | reverse complement strand
GATGTAGAGCTGTGCAGCCGAAACGATGGCTGGCAATCCAGGCACTATTTTCTGGGCGATGAAGTAATGTTGACTTCGTTGTCTTTAACGTTGACGGTAGAAGAAATCTATCAACGGGTTGTCAATGATGACATGGTTGCTTATTGGCGGGACAAGGAAAGCAATGAAGTTTGAGACGGCCATGGTTTTTGGTACAGCTAATAAGTAATTCTTGTTATTGGCCAGTGCTAATTGCCGTCCTCTTGGACCAACGCTAAATTTATTGAATAACCCCGAATTAATGCACAAAGAAACTCCCATCCTTTTCCAGTGTCATGAAAACAATTTGCTGGGCATTGTTCACCAGTCAGCCAAGGCTACAAATCTGGGTGTTTTGCTGGTTGTGGGTGGGCCGCAATACCGGGTCGGCAGTCACCGCCAGTTTGTATTACTGGCACGAATGCTGGCCGATCATGATGTTCCAGTCATGCGTTTTGATTACCGGGGAATGGGCGATTCTGAAGGCGAACAACGCTCATTCGCTTTGATAGATGATGACATTGCGGCAGCAATCACAGCGTTTTATCAAGTCTGCCCGGCGTTATCGGGGGTTGTGATTTGGGGTTTGTGCGATGCGGCATCAGCTGCGTTGTTTTATGCTTACCAGGATGAGCGAGTTCTGGGCTTGGTTTTGTTAAATCCCTGGGTCTATACAGAGCAGGGCGCAGCAACCGTTTATTTAAAGCACTATTATTTGCAGCGGCTGTTAAGTCCTGATTTTTGGCGCAAGCTGTTTAGTCTTAAGTTTGATTTTCTAAAGTCTTTGAGCTCATTATTGGCGATATGTCGTCAAACTATAAAGCATACGGCATCGGTAGAAAGCAAACAGTGCGGTTTAGATAGTAACCCGAGCGTTCTGATAGCTAACAATTTGAGTTTGCCGATCCGGATGAGAGAGTGTCTGCGCCGATACAGGAATCCGGTTTTATTAATTCTAAGCGGTAAGGATTTAACGGCTGATGAATTCAGAGCGGCTGTTACGTCAGATTCCGAATGGCAGACATTATTGTCTGAAGACCGGGTTACCCGCCATGATTTTATGGAATCAGATCATACTTTTTCTACTCAGGCATGGCGTGATCAAGTGGCGGTCTGGACATTGCAATGGCTGATTGGATTAACACATAAAGCTACTTCCGATCAGCAAAGCCAAAAAGTCTGACCATGGAAATAATTCTGTTAAAAACGCTGCAATGGCTGTGTACTCTGGTATCCGGGCTTGGCAAAAAGAAAAAGTTATTCATTTTGATTTATCATCAGGTGTTGGATCAACCCGATTTTATGCGGCCCTGGGAAATCGATAAACGCGTTTTCAATTGGCAGATGGCATTGATTGGCAAGTTCTTCAATGTGTTGCCTTTACATGAAGCGCTTGAAAAAATGGCTGATGATACATTGCCGCCCAGAGCGGTTTGTATTACCTTTGATGACGGCTACGCCAATAATTTTACCAACGCATTGCCGATTTTATTGACCAACAAGCTGCCGGCCACCTTTTTTATTGCGTCCGGTTATTTGAACGGCGGGCGGATGTGGAACGATAGCGTGATTGAAGGTATTCGATCGTTACCCGCCCACAATCTTGATTTGACAGAGATTGGCTTGGGACGCTACGACATCAGTACGGCAGAAAATAAAGCCCATGTTGCAGTTGAGATCATTCAGCAAATCAAACATCTGCAACCGGAGGTTCGTACCCAATACGCGAACCATATCGCATCGCTGCCCGATAAAATGCCGAATGACCTGATGATGACCTCGGATCAGTTAGTAAAGCTGCACGCAAGCGGTATGGAAATCGGCGGACATACGGTAACTCACCCAATTTTGGCGACCTTATCGACCGATGCGGTCAAGCAGGAAGTGGCCGATAATAAAACCATGCTGGAGCAATTGTTAAATACGAAAATCCGCTATTTTGCTTATCCCAACGGCAAGCCGGACCAGGATTACTTGCCCGATCAGGTCGCAATCATTAAGACGTGTGGCTATCAAGCCGCGCTTTCAACCCGGCCGGGCGTATCGGACAAGCGGGATGACCGCTGGCAATTGGCCAGATTTACACCATGGGACATGAGTGAAATCCGTTTTATGTTCCGAATGGTCCTGATGTATGGTTTAAACAGGCTTTAGGTCTCCATCGTCAAGGATTTTAGGCAGAACATTCAAAAAAACAAGCTTTGGACTCAGTAAATGCGATCAGTCTGACTTCCACAGACAGGGTCACCACAAGACAAACAGTACAGTCGGACATTTTTATTTTGCAGATTGAAGTTCGCGAAAACAGGATTAACTAACCATGCCGATATTATTCCATGATTTATTTTCTCAAGCAGCCGGACAACAGGGAAACGCTGCAGCGATTGTGCACAAAAAAAATACCTGGACTTACCAGCAGCTTGATCAACTGGTTCAGCATCAGGCGCAAGCCTTGCAAAACGTTCATTTAAAACCTCAGCAACGCGTTGCCGTGTATTTGCCTAAACAGATAGAAACGGTGACCAGTTTTTTAGCCATTTCCAAAGCCGGAGGCGTGTTTGTACCGGTCAATCCGGTATTAAAAGCCGCTCAGGTTGGTTATATTCTGATCGATTGCAATGTACACATTTTGATTACATCAAAAAGCCGCCTGCAGGGATTGGTGCCGGTGCTGGATAGCTGTCCGGATTTGCATACGATCATCCTGGTTGAAAACGATATCGATCCGGCTGAATTTAACCTGTCTCAAACGATTTCAGGCTGGCAGGATTTTCTTTCTGCATCCGGCCAAGTGTTTGTAAAACCAACAACCATTGATACCGATATGGCGGCCATTCTCTATACCTCTGGCAGTACCGGCAAACCGAAGGGCGTGGTATTGTCACACCGCAATATTGTTACCGGGGCAAAAAGTGTCAGTGAATATTTGCAGATTTCATCAAAAGATCGCCTATTGGCGGTATTGCCGTTCAGTTTTGACTATGGCTTGAACCAGTTAACCACCGCGTTACTAAAAGGCGCGTGCTGTGTGTTATTGGATTATCTGTTGCCGCGCGATGTCATCAATGCGCTGAAGGCAGAAGCTATAACCGGATTGGCCGCAGTGCCGCCGCTTTGGGCGCAGCTTGCCAATCTGCAATGGCCGGAAACGATTAACCAGCATCTGCGTTACATGACCAATTCAGGCGGCAAAATGCCCAAGGCGGTATTGAATTCGCTGCGGGAAAAAGTGCCGGACTGCCGGTTTTTCCTGATGTATGGATTGACCGAAGCCTTTCGCTCAACCTTTTTACCGCCGGAACAGATTGATTTGCGTCCGGATTCGATGGGAAAAGCGATACCGAATGCTGAAATTCTGGTTGTTCGCGAAGATGGAACGCCCTGTGCTGCTCACGAGCCGGGTGAATTGGTACATCGGGGTTCGCTTGTGGCGATGGGTTACTGGAATGATCCGGCTAAAACGGCTGAGCGATTTAAACCGGCACCCGGCCAGTTTAAGGAATTATCGCTAACCGAAATTGCGGTGTGGTCCGGTGATACGGTTACCCGAGATGAAGAAGGTTATCTGTATTTTGTCGGCCGTAAGGATGACATGATCAAAACCTCCGGCTATCGCGTTAGTCCTACCGAAATCGAGGAGGTCATTTATAGTTCCGGCATGGCCAGGGAAGCGGCAGCAATCGGTATCGAGCATGAGGAGCTGGGGCAAGCGGTTCTGGTGGTTGTGAGTCCGGAGAATAGTGACCAGTTTGATGGACAGGCCTTGATCAATCATTGCAAGGCGCAATTACCCAATTTCATGGTGCCTGCCAAAATTGAAGTGCTGGACAGTTTACCCAGAAATCCGAACGGAAAAATAGATCGTAAGGCGCTGGCTCACCAATTCGCAACACTTTTTCAACGCGCATTATGATCAAAACTGCACCGCAACACGTCCCCATGACTCAGTTTTCTGTCATAGGCAATGAATTGATTGTCGGCGGCATCGAACTGACCCGATTAGCGGCGCGGGTAGGAAAAACCCCGTTTTATGCCTATGATCGCAAGCTAATCAGCGATAGAGTGACTGAATTACGCCGGCAAATGCCGCCCAGGCTCAAAATCCATTATGCAATGAAAGCGAACCCGATGCCCGCGGTTGTGCAGCATATGGCGGGATTGGTGGATGGCTTCGATCTTGCCTCTGCCGGTGAAATGAAGGTTGCGCTGGATACCACCATGCCGGTCGAGCATATCAGCATGGCAGGTCCTGGCAAACGCCCGCAAGAATTAATGCAGGCGATTGCAGCCGGTATCACGATCAATGTGGAATCACGCAACGAACTGGAAACGGCCGCGCAGTTGTCGATTCAAAGCGGAATACAGGCTCGGGTAGCGGTTCGGATCAATCCGGCCTTTGAGCTCAAAGCCTCCGGTATGAAAATGGGCGGCGGTCCTAAACAATTTGGTATTGATGAAGAACTGCTGCCGGACGTTTTAAAGCGCATAAAAGAACTGAATTTAGACTTTATTGGTTTTCACATCTACAGCGGTTCGCAAAATCTGAAGGCTGAATCCATCATCGACGCCCAGCAAAAGAGCATCGCTTTAGCGCTGCAATTGGCAGAGCATTGCCCGGCGCCGATCAAAAAACTCAATATTGGCGGTGGTTACGGAATCCCTTATTTTCCTGGCGATACGCCGTTAGATACCCGGCAGGTGGGTGATGCGCTGGCTGACGCTATGGACCAATTCAACGCCGGCAATCCGCAAGCCGAAGTCATTATCGAATTGGGCCGTTATTTAGTGGGTGAAGCCGGTATCTATGTCTGTCAGGTACTGGATAAAAAAGTTTCGCGCGGACAGATTTTTCTAATAGTGAACGGCGGCTTGCATCATCATCTGGCTGCATCCGGTAACTTTGGCCAAGTCATTCGCAAAAATTACCCGGTCGCCATCGGCAATAAAATGAATAAGCAGGACACAGAAACGGTGAATATTGTCGGCCCACTCTGTACGCCTCTGGATATTCTAGCGGATAGGATGGAGCTGCCAGCCGCTGAGATCGGCGATCTGGTCGTGATTTTTCAATCCGGTGCCTATGGCTATACAGCCAGCCCTCATCAATTTTTGAGTCAGCCTGAAACTGAACAGATTTTGGTTTAGCGCTGGAAATTTGTTATGAAGGCGTTTGAAATCCGGCTTGCTAGAGTATTGGCGGCTTTCATGCGATCATTTACTAATTATTTAAATCCGTTACTCAAAGGGCTTCAGAAAATTCAAACATGACCGAAATCAGTCAAACAGTTCAACGTATCGCATTAACAGCAGGCGAACCGGCCGGTATTGGCCCCGATTTGTGTGTGCAGCTTGCTCAGCAAGACTTCCCTTTTCAATTGGTTGTGATAGCAAATCCGGAATTATTGATACAACGGGCCAAACAACTGGATTTGCCTTTTCGCTTAACGATTTTTGACAGCGCTGCGCCAGCCAGTTCACATGAGGCATGCAACCTGACGATAGTGCCGGTAGATCTGGCCGAGCCTGCGCAAAGCGGTCAATTAAATAGCGCAAATGCCCGTTATGTATTAAAAACCATCACCAAAGCAACAAAAGGCTGTATGGATGGCGTTTTTGATGCAATGGTTACCGCGCCTGTTCATAAAGGTATTATCAATGAAGCAGGCTTTGTCTTTACTGGCCATACGGAATATATTGCTGAAATGACAGGCGGGCATCCGGTGATGATGCTGGCAACGCCGGGTTTACGCGTCGCTTTGGTTACTAATCACTTGCCGTTGTCCGAGGTAAGTCAGGCAGTTACGCATACGCGCTTAAGAACGGTTTTACGAGTTCTGGATCAGGATTTACGTTTACGTTTCAAGATAACAAGCCCAAAAATATTGGTTTGCGGGTTGAATCCACACGCTGGAGAAAACGGCCATCTCGGTAAAGAAGAAATCGAAATTATCGAACCTGTGCTGGAAGGTTTGCGCAAACAGGGCTTGGATCTTCGGGGCCCATTGCCGGCCGATACGGTGTTTACTGAAAAGTATCTGAGTTCAGCAGACGTCGTGCTGGCTATGTATCATGATCAAGGTTTGCCGGTTCTTAAGCATAAGGGCTTTGGACGAGCCGTCAATATTACGCTGGGATTGCCTATTGTCCGCACATCAGTGGATCATGGAACTGCGCTGGAACTGGCGGGAACTGGCAAGGCAGACAAAGGCAGCCTGCTCTATGCCATTGAAACGGCATTAATCATGATAGCCAATAAAACTCAATAAAATGAATCATTTACCGCGCAAACGCTTTGGCCAGAATTTTTTGCATGATCACAATGTTATTCATAGCATTTTAGCCGGCATTCAGGCGGTAGCCAATGAGCACTGGGTTGAGATCGGTCCGGGGCAGGGCGCATTAACCGAACCCTTGTTAAAAAAGAACGTGCGGCTTGATCTTGTCGAACTGGACAGGGATTTGGTTGTGTTGCTGAAGAACCGGTTCAGCCAACAGGATCATTTAAGAATTCACAGTGCTGACGCACTGAGTTTTGATTTTTCAGCGCTGGTTGAAGAACATGAAAAGCTTCGAATCCTCGGGAATCTTCCCTACAACATTTCCACGCCATTGATGTTTCATTTGTTATCTTTCGCTTCCTGCATCAAAGACATGCATTTTATGCTGCAAAAAGAAGTGGTTGACAGAATTTGCGCCAGTCCGGGCAGTAAAAAATACGGCAGGCTGAGTGTCATGATGCAGTATTATTGTGCAGCCGAATCGCTCTTTGATGTGCCGCCGGAAAGTTTTGATCCGGTGCCAAAAGTCATGTCATCGATAGTCAGGTTAGTACCCTATCAACAGCCGCCGGTTCAGGTTAACGATATGCGCTGTCTGAATCAGACCGTCACTCAGGCATTTTCACAACGCAGGAAAACGTTGCGTAATTCGTTAAAAAAGCTGATAACAGAGGCTGAACTGATAGCGCTGGATATTGATCCAACGATAAGGGCTGAGTTGCTTACACTCAGCGATTTTGCGAGTTTAAGCAATTTTTTGCACGGTAGAGAAAGTGAGATTTTTTGAATTAATATAGCCGGTTTTTATGGAACCTTTAAGACTGAAACTAGCCTTTGTTAGCGCCCGGCAGTTGAAAATAGTTGTTCAGTTTCAATGATTAATAGCCGCGACAATGTGACGCGCGACAATTTGCCACATTCCATCCGTTAGATTTTCGAACTATGATATATGCAACTCTTGAGATGCAAACCTTCCTCCAAGGTATCAGAGTTTTATATCCTTCTCTTAATGCAGCCTATATGGCTGCATTTTTTTGCCTGCAGGATCGGCAGGCATTCAGCCAGTTGACGGTAATCCAGCTAACGATCAGCGCTGCTCGACTTCGTTTTCAGCCTCGGAAGTCTCTTTACCTACCGCATTTAAAGCCGTTGAAATTTCTGCATGTGTCATGTCTTCGAGCGGCAATGCCAGCATTTTGTTAATTCTGACTTTAAGCGCATCGTAGATCGATTGAAATGCCGCATTTATTTCTTCCTCGGAACCCGTTACAAGCGCAGGATCCGGAAGCCGCCAATGCACTCTGATGGTGTTTTTCAAATAGGTGGGCCACACCTCACAGGCCGCTTTGTTGCAGACAGTTATTACAATATCAATATCGGTTCCATCAAATTCATCCCAGGATTTACTGGTTAAACCTTCGAATGCAATGTTATTGCGCTTCAAGGTGGCCAAGGCATGCGGGTTGACTGTACCGGTAGGATGGCTGCCTGCTGAACAGGCGTGAAATCGTTTACCGGACAGATGATTTATCAGGGCCTCGCCTAAAATACTCCGGCAAGAATTACCTGTGCACAAAATTAGAATTGTTAACATTTTTCCTTTTGATCTGAAATGTATAAGCTTTTGTAAGAACAAAATGAATTGCTGATCAAAAAATCATTTACATCGGTTTTTACGGTTGAAAATCAATAAAACGTCCTGGTCAATAGAAGAGATTTTATCCCGGAAAAAAGCCAAGTTGCAAATGGCTTGAACAAGAAAATTCGTCTGTTTAAGACTTGCAATCGTTCTTGAACTGGTTCCTAAGACTTTAAAACGGCGTCAAAATTCCACGGAATCATAAAATGTCTATTGAAATCAATATGCCGCATTTTTCCAGTAAGAGCGCAAAACGATTGCGGCAACAGAATGTGCTGCTGATATTGTTACTCCAATTCGCGTCGGAACAGCATGATTTTTTGGAAAATCCTCCGGGAGGTAGAAAAATTTGAAGCCAATAAAAAAGTGCTGGACATTGGCAAGGAAAAGTAGCACATTTTTACTAAAAGGCAGATGATATGCCTCGGAATGTAAAGATATTTAAATAAAAATAAAGGAGGGAGCAATGAACGAAAATGAAATTCTAATCACGCTTGCCGGTACTCTCGTGGTCGTTTTGACCACCATTTTTCAGATATGGGCAATGAGCAGAGCCAAGTTCAAGCATAACACGAAGATGTTGGCCTTGGAAAATACGCTGAATAACAACACTGAAATAGACAAAGAGCAGATGGCGCAGTGCGGTAATCACAAATGTTCCCTATTTTGTAATGTGAGTTATCTGCTGCAAATTATTTTTGGCGTCCTGGTTTTCATTGGTTTTACCTGTTGGGCAATTTATCTGGTTAGCGTAGGGTTTATGGATTGGGCGCCACTACCCGGCTCCTTGGCGTTGATCGGTCTGATGACGCCGATCATAGCCTGGCGGGGATTCAAGCACAGACAGCAGGCCATGAGTCAGCTAATCGAGGATATTTCGCGTTGTAAGAAAGCCGGGCAGGAGGAGGATCAAAAGGCTTCCGAACTAGCGGCACAAGCCGAGATAGCAGAACCTGAAATAAAGGCATCTGAGCCAGTTCCTGCGCCTGAACCGGTCCGTCAGGTTGTAATCGAAACGGTTGCGCCGCCAGTGAAGCCGGTTGAAACGCTGATAAAACCAGCGGTTATTATTGAAAAACAGAAAGTTCCGCAAGATTCCATTCTCAGGCGCCACTTTTTGGCTAATCTACGGACTCAGATCGAAGCCGGTTATCCATCGCGGCCAACCGATTCCATTTTGAAACGTCATTTCGACAGCTTTATAGTGACTGAAATGCAAAAGTACATGGACGCTCCATGTCAGAAACAAGCTGCCGGCAATACACGCACATCTCAGATTGAATCGCCTGTTATCGCATCCACAAATGCAGCTACAGTCATAGAAGCCAGCAGTCCAAAAAGAACAACCGGACAACAACAAAAACTACCTCAGGACTCAATTCTAAGGCGTCATTACTTGTCTCAGATACAGCTTGAAATTGAAGCCAGCTTGCCGCCTCGGCCTACGGATTCAATATTAAAGCGGCATTATAACAGCCTGATCTGCAGGGAAATGGCGAAACGCCTGGAAGATCTGAATGCTTAATCAAATGAGTCGTTAAGACTTTGTGGCACGCCACGGACGGCTTTTGGTTTTCAGCACGTGAAAATGGTTATTCCATCTGACTTAAGCATTGAAATGACCTTTTCATGAACAAGACCTTGTTCGTATTGGTACTCTCTGTCATAACGCTAGTACTCAGTCATTCTTTTAATGTCGGGTAAAGTTTTTTCAATTTTACCCGAGCGTCTTCATTAGTAAATCGCCATTCCATAGGCTGAGCGGTAGTATTTCTTTTTCTTGCCATGATGCAATTTCCTTTTTTAATGCTTCTTGGTCTGGAATGCGCCGATCCAGACATTGACGAGACAAGATGCTCAATTCTATTTCCGCCACTTGTGCCCTTTGGGTATATTTAACCAGCTACCCTGCTTGGGCGTATAGTGGATTTCCAATTTATCCAGAATTCTTCGTGCTTCCTCTGGGGCGAACGTCTTATACAGAGATGCGCCCGTGTGGGTGTTCAAATTATCCATAANNATAACCAGCGTAATGCGTTCAGCGCGAGGATAGCGCACATCGACCAAGTTGCGAATTTGCTGCGCCCAATCCACAGCTGTTCTTTGATCCGTTACCACCACATGTCGCTTACCCTCTAACGGCTCAAAGAACATAAAGATATTACTTACGCCATTACGTTCATATTCAGTATCGTACTTCTCAACTGTACCTGGTTTTGCCGGTATCGGCTGACGTGTCTCCTTTATGTGTTGCTTGCTGCTTTCATCCATGCAAACCAGTGGATGAGTTTCATCATACGAGCGTTTGTAAACAGCCAGTACATCTTCCATCGCGCAGACAAAGTCAGCATGGTCTTTAGCCGGAATACACCATTCTTTATTCTGCCCGGGTTTCAGCTCATTTTTTTTAGTGTTTGCCGGATAGTTTCGTGCGATACGCTGTCCACGTGGCCCAGTTCCACCCTATGCTGTCCAAGCAAACGCAATGTCCAACGACTGCGCCCATCAGGGGCATCCCCGCAAACTAATGCGAGCAGATGCGCTTCCTTTTCACCGTCAATAACCCGACTTTTAACCCGGATCGGCTTCGCCCGATTTAAGGCTGACTCTAAACCTTCTTGAACCAATCTTTCCCGGACGCGTTCAACTGTGCGGGTTGAAATACCAAAGGCTTCACTGATTTGCCTATCCAGCCACTTTTCGCCCAGTTCGCTTATGTCTGCCTTGAGCAGAATTTCAGCGTGAAGCCTTTTGTGGGCCGCCACTTTCCCTTTATGAATCAAACTTACCAAATCGGTACGTTCTTCTTCTGTTAGTCGTACAATGTATTTTTTCGCCAATTGCCAGTTCCATTAATGTAAATAATCATAAATAATCATGATATGGGGACTATCAACCGACATAACAATGCTGACTGAGTACTAG
>CXWL01009176.1_pt1 | contig 10861 bp, 9 predicted proteins | sample 590931 | NCBI WGS metagenome assembly CXWL01 (sample SAMEA3498368, study PRJEB10139) | groundwater metagenome | biome: water well; material: biofilm material | place: Germany | collected 2015-04-27 | reverse complement strand
GCAGCCGGCGTGGTGGATGGATTGGATCTCGGTCATAATGTGCGGGCTGCGTTGATTACGCGTGGGTTAACTGAAATGGTGCGGTTGGGCGTCGCAATGGGTGCTGATCCACGAACGTTCTACGGACTGTCCGGCGTCGGCGACTTGGTGTTGACCTGCACCGGATCCTTGAGTCGGAATCACATGGTCGGCGTAAGACTGGGGAAGGGCGAGCGACTGGAGACGATTCTCGGAAACATGCAGGCCGTGGCCGAAGGTGTGCGGACGGCGAAAGCGGCGTTAGGACTCGCGCGACGCCACCGGGTCGACATGCCGATCGTGCAGGAGATCAACGCGGCGTTGTTTGAGGGGAAGTCGTGCCGGAAGGCGGTGACGGACCTGATGGAGCGTGATGCAAAGCCGGAGAAAGGACAGCCGTGAATCCTGAGGCGCTGACACGTCTACTGACCGAAGTGCAGGCAGGTACCTTGCCTGTGGAGGCGGCTATCGGGCAGCTCCGTACCTTGCCCTATGAAGATCTTGGATTTGCCTCGATCGATCACCACCGGTCGTTACGGCAGGGGTTCCCTGAGGTCATTTTCTGCGAGGGAAAGACATCGGCCCAGATTCGTGCCATTGCGAAAGCGTTGTTGAAACACCATCGCCCGCTGTTGGCGACGCGCGCGACCCGCCAGGTGGGCACGCTTATCAAACGGCTTGATCGTCGAGCGGTCTATCATGACGAGGCGCGCATCGTCTCGATCCGTGACCCTAAGCGGCAGTTACAGGGGCATATCTTGGTGATTACCGCTGGCACTTCGGATATTCCAGTCGCGGAGGAAGCGAGAGTCACAGCGGAAGTGATGGGGAGCCGGGTTGAGACGCTCTATGATGTGGGTGTGGCCGGCATTCATCGGTTGCTGGAGCGTCAGAGCCGGCTGCTGCAAGCCCGGGTGGTCGTGGTGGTGGCAGGGATGGACGGGGTGTTACCGAGCGTGGTCGGCGGGTTGGTTTCCTGCCCAGTCGTGGCCGTGCCGACGAGCCGGGGCTACGGCGCAAGTTTCGGTGGGCTTGCTGCGTTGCTGACGATGCTGAATTCCTGCGCTGCAGGGGTCGGGGTGATGAACATCGACAACGGATTCGGGGCAGGCTGTCTCGCGCATCGGATAAACGTGTTAGGGGTGAACGGTTAGGGGTGAGGAGTAAAGACGAAAATCTTCGAACCCCTGACGCCTCACCCCTTACCCCTCACGGTCAGTTATTTCACTTCTATCGTTCCACGTTTCGGCCAGGCAACCATCTGCGTCCTGGGACCTTTTTCGCCGTTCGCCAGCAACTTGGCCCGCACTTCGAAGTGATAGAGCCCCGCTCCCGCCGCGGTTTTCTTCTGATCCAATCCATCCCACGTCAGGAGGACAGAAACGTGTGGAGGGCTTGCGCCGTCAGTTGAGGCGGTGTGCGGATCCAGTGGCTTACGCGCGGTCAGAAAACGCAGTGAGTTTTTCGATGGTGACGTAATGAACGAAGAGACCTCCAGCAGTGTCGCGCCATCCAGTTCCTTGGGCAGTTGGACCAAGGCGGAAAACTGCAACGGGCCGGATGAGGCCGTATAGGGGTTTGGAGAGACGTTCAGATCGAGAATCTTGAGCGCAGGCTCTGGGCGCGGAGCCCGATTGGGTTTCGATTTTCCTGAGGCGTAAGGCGGGGTCCAGAGTAATAGCGTGGCGCAGAGCATTACCCAGACGACCCGACCACTCCACGATATGAATGGCTCCGAGCAGGGAGTGATGAGGGACCGGCAGATTGTCATAGGGGTCTGCATGCTAGTAGGCTGAAGGCTGAGACGGTCTGAGGTTTGAGGCCTGAGGCAAGGACATGGTCTACAGATTCCAACCTCCAACCTTCTTTCCTGCTTAACCTTACCCTCGACCTCAGCCTTCTCGTTCGCAGGGACTCGGCGAGTGCAGTGGGGATAACACAGCGTCGGTAGGCTGTCAATGTATTCGAGCCAGGCGGGCGGGGCTGGCGGGGATTAGAAGTTCGAAGTTCTGAGTTCGAAGTTCCGAAAACTTCGAACCTCGAACCTCAAACCGTCGCCAGTCTCGCCTCGACGGGCCGATTGCCGTTCGCGCGCAGCTTGGGTAAGATGGACGCGGTAAGCATTGAGTAGCGAAAGGACACATGTGGGCGCGCATCTCCATTTCGATTGTTATTCCGGCATCAGCGGCGACATGATCCTCGGTGCGCTTGTGGATGTGGGCGTCCCGTTTCCCGACTTGGTGAGCGGGCTGAAACGGCTCAGGCTTTCAGGGTTTACGCTAAAGAAGCGGCGGGTGCATCGAGGGGCGATCCACGCTACGAAAGTAGATGTCGTGATCACGTCAGGATTGCGCAAGCCGCTCTCCCTTCATCGGATCCACGCCATCCTCTCTGCGAGTCGAATTCCCGACAAGATCAAGCGGCAAAGCCGATCGGTGTTCGATCGATTGGCCGAAGCGGAAGGACATGCTCATCGCGTGGCTAAGAACCACGTCCATTTCCATGAAGTGGGGGTCCTGGATTCATTTGTCGATATCGTCGGCGGGCTGATCTGCTGCGATCTGTTGGGCGTCACGCGTGTAACCGCCTCCCCTGTCAACGTGGGAGCTGGGACGCTGCAATCGGCTCACGGGATCCTGCCGGCGCCTGGTCCTGCGGTTGCCATTCTGGCGAAGGGGATTCCGATTTTCAGTGCCGGCCCTCCCCGTGAGCTCACCACGCCGACCGGCATGGCCTTGTTGCGTACACTGACATTGGAGTTCGGTCCTATGCCGGTAATGACACCGACGGCCGTCGGCTATGGGGCGGGCGATGCCGATCCCCACGGCTGGCCAAACGCGTTGCGGGTGTTTCTCGCGCAACCGTCAGCCCGAGGCACGCGCGAACGGGATACAGTGATGCAGGTTGAAACCAACCTCGACGATGTGAACCCGCAAACGTATGAGTATGTGATGGAACAGTTATTCGCGCGCGGGGCGCTCGATGTCACGCTGGCACCGGTCATCATGAAACGTGGGCGACCCGGCATCGTTTTGACCTGTCTCGTGGCTTCGGCGCAGCTGGATCGGATTCTTGACGCTTTGTTTCAGGAAACGACAACGTTGGGAGTCCGGATTCGTGAGGTCATGCGGCAGATCCTTCCCCGGCGGTTTGTCTCGGTGAAAGTGCGCGGTGGAATTGTTCGGATGAAGATCGCCGATGTGAGCGAGACGGCGGCCAAAGCGGCTCCGGAATATCTCGATTGCAAGCGGATAGCCGAACGAACAGGCCGTCCCGTAAAAGACGTGCTCGAAGACGCGGCCCTCGCCTATGCCAAACAGCGAGTCGCTAGGCCAACGGGCCGGGGATGACGGTCCTACTCTATACCCTCCTGTTCCTTGTGTCCGTCGCGGTGACGCTGGGTGCCTGCACGCTCTTCACGAATGCCATCGAGTGGGTGGGCAAGCGATTCAATTTGTCCGAAGGCGCGGTCGGTGGCGTGTTGGCGGCCATCGGCACCACACTTCCCGAAACGTCGATTCCTGTCATTGCCATTTTCTTTGGGGCCAGCCGCGCCGAAGCGGAGGTAGGGTTGGGCGCGATTCTTGGCGCCCCCTTCATGCTGACCACGCTGGTGATCCCCATCTTGGCCATCTTGCTGGTGGTCTACGCCAAACTTGGGAAGCGAACCGCCGCTTTCCGATTGAACTATCGTGATGTGAGGGGCGATCTCTCCTTCTTTGTGGCGGCTTACAGCGTTGCGCTGGCCTGTGTGTTTATTCCGTCTCGACTGGCGCATGCCGTCGCCGCCGTCGGGTTGATAGGCCTCTATCTCTATTACGTCAAGCTGAAGTTCAGTGAGACTGATGAGGAGGGAGGCGAGGGCGGTGGGCTTGAACCGCTGATTTTTGCCAGGAAGGTGGCAACCCCGTCGTTTGGACTCATCGGTCTTCAAGCATTCATTGGCTTGGCCGGGCTCGCGCTCGGCGCGCATCTCTTCGTCCTTGCCGCAGAAACGATTGCAGGAGCCCTGTCGATTTCCCCATTGATTCTGGCCCTCCTCGTCGCACCCCTGGCGACCGAGTTGCCTGAGATGTCGAACAGTTTTCTCTGGCTCTACCGGAAGAAGGATCGGTTGGCGGTAGGGAATGTCACCGGCGCGATCGTCTTTCAGGGTACAATCCCGGTCTCGATCGGGCTCCTGGGCACGGACTGGACGCTGGCGCCGACGGCATTGATCACCATGGTACTCGCAGTGACCGCGGCCACCTTCTTATTGGCGCAGGCTGCGTGGGGCGCTCTTTGGCGACCCTGGTTGCTGAGCGGGGGCGCCATCCTTTATATAGGGTATGTGGTGTACCTATATGGTTGGTAATCGGGTGAGAAGGTTTGTCTGGTTTTTTGGTTTGTTTTGTTTATTTAGTTGGTTTGGCTCTAACGAGGAGCAAGTCAGTGAAGATCCAACAAGGCAAACCAAATAAACGAAACAAACTAAACAAACCTCTTCTTGGAATTACCATGGGTGATCCGGCGGGGATCGGTCCGGAGGTCATTGCGAAAGCTTTGGCGGGAGCGAAAGTACGGCGAGTCTGTCGTCCGTTGGTCATCGGCTCGTTTCCGGTGATGCAGCAGGCGGTCAAGAGTCTGAAACTCAAGATGAACGTGATTCGCGTGGAGGGCCACGATCCTAAGCCACCGCGCCTGGGTGACCTGGCCGTGCTGGACCCGCTCGATCATCCCCTTGGGCGGTTCCCGCGTGGAGTTGCGGCGGTTGAAACCGGAGCGGCCTCCGTGCTGTTCATTGAAAAGGCCGTTGAACTGGCCCAGCTCGGTTGTATCGACGGCATCGTCACAGCACCGATCAATAAAGAAGCGATCAACATGGCCGGCTGTCATTTCCCCGGCCATACGGAACTGCTGGCAGACCTGACCAAGACCGAGGAGTCCGGCATGATGATTATCGGAGGACCGCTCCGCATCATGTTTGTGACAACCCATGTCGCGATCAAGGATTTGCCAACGCTCCTGACCCAGGCCAAGATCGAAAAAGCCATCAGGCTGGCTCATCTGGCCTTGAGGGAGCTATTCGGAATTAAGAAACCGAGGGTTGGTGTCGCCGCGTTGAACCCCCATGCTGGAGAACATGGACTGTTTGGGGACGAAGAGGCGCGGGTCATTCTCCCGGCAGCTCGTGCGGCGCAGGCCCAGGGCATTCGTGCCAGCGATCCTTTACCGGCCGATACGCTATTTGGTAAGGCGGCAAGAGGTGATTACGACGCGGTAGTGGCCCTCTATCATGACCAGGGGCTCATTCCCTTAAAGCTTGTCGCGTTCGGCACCTGCGTGAACCTGACGGTGGGTCTGCCGATCATTCGCACCTCGGTCGATCACGGGACCGCGTTCGATATCGTGGGGAAGGGCATCGCAGACCCTGGCAGTTTGATCGAGGCGATCACGCTGGCCGCNNGTGCGGCTTATACCATGCTTCAGAAGCAGTTGAAGGAATTGGATGAGATTTACCAAGAGACCATGGAAACGCTCAATACCGTTGCCGGAGCCGAACGAATGGCCAAGTGGAAAGCCAGGACGAGTGCGCTCATCACCGAATCCCTGGGCCAGAAAGAAGGGCAGAAGTTTGCCGCCCTGCAGCCAGGGCCCTCTTTTACCAACGATTTAGTGGAAGAGTTTACCGACCTCACCGACTATTTCAGAGTCCCGTTGACAGATCTGGCGAAACGACAGGTGCAAACAGCGACTCCTCCTTCCAGCGGGAATTGACCGGTGTCGATTCCTGATCTCCCTCCGCCGAATAAACGGCTTGGCCAAAACTTTCTGATCGACCCCAACATCGTGCGTAAAATCGTTGCGTTGGCGGAACTGGAGCCAAGTAACCACGTATTGGAAATCGGTCCAGGCCGCGGCATTCTGACAGAGGCGCTCTGCCGCGCAGCCGGTCGTGTGACGGCGGTCGAAGTGGATCCACGGCTCCATGCTTATCTTGAAACCAGGCAGGCGCAGCTTCCGAATGTGGAGCTGGTCTGTGAGGACGCGCTGGCCTATCCGGTCGAGAGCCTGCCGGTGGGGACGGTCGTCGTGGCCAATCTGCCCTATTATATTTCAACTCCGTTGCTCTTTCGATTACTCGATCAGCGGGGCCGGTTTCCCCGCATGGTGCTCATGCTACAGGCCGAAGTGGCGGATCGTCTCGTGGCAAAACCCGGCGGCGCCGACTATGGTGTGCTCTCGGTCATGGCGCAGTACGCAGCCGAGATCACTAAATCGTTTCGTGTCTCAGCCCAGTGTTTCCGTCCCAGGCCGGAAGTCGCCTCGGCAGTGGTGCTGCTGCGCGCGAAAGAGCGCACGAGGCTCAGCCAGCAAGAAGAAGCTACCTTCCGCGCGCTCGTGAAGGCAGCCTTTGCCCATCGAAGAAAAACGCTGGTCAATTCCCTGCGAGATGAAGGGTATGCGCTTCTTTCTGTGGCCGAGGGATTGAAGCAATTGGATATTGCTCCGACTCGCCGGGCAGAGACGTTGTCGGTTGAGGATTTTCTCCGACTCGCGCGTGTTCTCGGTTGACGAACTGCGAGAGTATTCTGTGGCTCGCTGAGCCCGCATGATTCATGAAGGTTCGTCGCCTCCCACCGCACACGTTGAGGGATCACCGTCCATCTAAATGATCCCTCCAAGCTCGCTCGTTTCTCTCTCATGGAATGGCACCCGTGCTGGTCCCACTGCGGCCGTCGAACGAGCACATTCTGATCGTGCGCGTTCCGGGAGCAAGGGATCGGCACGGGTGTCATTCCACTCCTCCGCCTCCACTTGTTTGAAATGACCCATTCCCTGTGCTAGCATCCGCCCTATGGGTGCATCCACTTCGGCCAAGCGGGGCGAGGCCCGCGCCGCCGCTTCTCCCTCTTCACACATCAAACGAGAAGTGATCGGAGTCGTCCTGATCGCGTTGGCGCTCTTGACGCTTCTCAGCATGGTGTCCTTTGTGTCGGGAGAGGTCAGGGCCGGGTTATCTGCGACCGTTCCATCTAGAAATCTTATCGGGTCGGTCGGCGCATTCTTCGCGTCCGCGTTATTTTGGTCGATCGGCGGGGCCGGATACATGTTCCCGATACTCCTCGGCCTCATGGGTGTTCGTTGTTTCACGCAGAGCAACCTATCCATCCGTCTGCGGAACGCAGGCGCCTCGCTGGCGGCATTGCTGTTTCTCAGCGGCTTGTTTCACCTTGAAATCATGGCGGTGCCGACCATCTCGAGCGGCCTTATTAATCGTGGGATGGCGGGAGGGTTTTTCGGGCAAGTATTGGCCGAGAGTTTACGCGCCTATTTTGCGAGTACCGGCGCCCACATTCTAATTGTGGCTGGGTTGCTGGTCTCACTTCTCTTCACAACCCCCATTTCTCTATCGGAGATCGCTCGGCGGATACCTGGTTGGGGCAGTTGGATGTTCAACCGAGCTCGTGCCTTGGCTCCTGAACGATCGGTGGAAGAAGTCTTTCCTGAGTCATCACGGAAAGCCAGACAGAAATCCGCTGCATCCATCCGTGCGGTGATTGAGGAGGCGCTCCCTGAGGCGGCTGCGAAGCCGGAATTGGATTGGCCGGTCATCCAGCCATCGCGACAACCGATTCCCGAACCGGATGAGCCGATCGAATCCGAGTCGGACAAGCAGACCATCACAGCTAAAACGAAGGCGGGGGACTATATCTTGCCGGACCCGGCCATGCTCTTGAGCGAACCGTCAGGTCCCCTAGGCCGTGTCACGGAAGAAGAAATCAAGGCGCAATCCGATGTGCTGACCCGCGCGCTGCTCAGTTTCGGCATCGCCGGAAAGGTGACGGAAGTTCGTCCTGGACCAGTCGTGACGATGTACGAGTTCGAGCCGGCGCCGGGAACCAAGGTCGCGCGCATTGTGAACCTCGCCGACGATCTGGCGCTGGCGTTGAAGGCGATCAGTCTCCGGATCGTCGCCCCGATTCCTGGAAAATCGGTGGTTGGAATTGAAGTGCCGAATCTCTATCGCGAGACGGTGTCGATGAAGGAAGTGATGACGAGCGAGGCCTTTTCGCGCGCCAGATCGAAGCTCAGTCTGGCCTTGGGGAAGGACATTTTCGGAGCCCCCACGATCGCCGACCTGAAAACGATGCCGCACTTGCTGGTTGCCGGCGCAACAGGGGCTGGGAAAAGCGTCAGTCTCAATACGATGCTCCTGAGCCTGCTGTTTTCGGCTCGACCAGATGAGGTCAAGCTGCTCCTGATCGACCCCAAGATGCTCGAGTTCCAAACGTATGACGGCATTCCTCATCTGTTACGGCCTGTCATCACCGATGCCAAGTCGGCGGCGCGGGGGCTTGGTTGGGTGGTGGCTGAGATGGAGCGACGCTATAAATTGCTGGCTGAGGCAGGAGTGCGAAACATCGATGCCTATAATCGAAAAGTCGTCGGGGCACAGGGTGTGCTGGAGACGGAATCGGCGGCCAAGCTGGACCAGCCGGAATTGCCCATCCAGTTTCTGGCTGAAGAGGAACGGCTTTCCGCCGGAGAGACCGCACTCCCGGACGGCAGCCCCGGATCGTTCACGCCGCCGGCGACTCCACCGGAGCCCTTGCCCTATATCGTGGTGATGATCGATGAATTGGCCGACTTGATGATGGTGGCGCCGAAGGAAGTGGAAGACAGGATTGCGCGCTTGGCGCAGATGGCTCGGGCATCGGGTATCCATCTTGTGCTGGCGACTCAGCGTCCGTCGGTCGATGTGTTGACCGGTTTGATCAAGGCGAATTTCCCGGCTCGCATTGCCTTTCAAGTGTCGTCAAAGACCGATTCACGCACCATCTTGGATGCCAATGGCGCGGAAGCGCTCCTTGGCCGCGGGGACATGCTCTATATGGCTTCGGGAACCGGACGTGTCATGCGGCTGCATGGGTCGTTTGTGTCGGATGACGATGTTCGCCGTGTCGTCGAGTTCGTGAAGGATCAAGCGAAGCCTTCCTACAATCAGGAATTGCAGATTGCGCTGAAGCAGGAAGGGGCGAAAGAGGAAGAGGGGCTGGGAGAAGTATACGAGCAGGCGAAAGAGTTGGTCCTATCTACCGGTCAAGCTTCTGCATCGCTGATTCAGCGCCGGCTGCGAGTGGGCTATCCTCGCGCGGCTCGGATGATCGAGCAAATGGAGGCGGATGGCCTCGTGGGCGCGGCTGGCCGGGATGGACGGAGAGAGGTGGTTGGGCGGCGAGGGGCGGTGGGAATAGGGGAAGGGGATGGAGGGGTGTGAGGGGAGTGGAGGGTCACTGCTGTGCTCGCAGAACGCGCACGATAAAACAGTGCTCGTTCGATGCGCGCAGTGGCAGTAACCCTCCCCCCCGCGATTGATATGATAAAAAAAATAGAGTGGAGATGTTTTCTAGCAAGTGTAATCATTTGTGCATTGATTTCCTTCTCATTGCCGACTCTTGCCGCTGAAAGCGATTTNNCAGGCGGACTTTACGCAGAGGACCATGATCGAGGGGTTCGAGCGGCCTATCATGTCCTCGGGGAAGCTCTATATCAAAAAGCCTGGGCGGTTACGGTGGAATTATCTCGATCCTTCGGTCGAAGACATCCAAGTCAATCAGGATGATATCAAAGTGTATGTGCCGGAGCACAAACAAGTGCTGGTCGGGAAGCTCACGCAGATGGCGGCTTCCAAGGCTCCGTTGGAGCTCTTGCAGGGGGCGGCCACGTTGGAGGAGTCGTTCAACATCGAGCCGACACCGGGGAAAGGACGTGGCCTGGGAGGAATCCGGCTACTCACTCTCCTGCCGAAGTCGCATGAAGGTGAGGCGGGAAAATCATTGAAACGGATCGTGCTCGAAGTCTTTCCCAAGACTTACTTCATTCGGAAGCTCTCCCTCTACGAAGACAGCGGCAATGTCGCGAGTTTTGAGTTTTCGTCGCTCCAGTCCAACATGGGTCTCAGCGATTCGGTCTTCCATCTGAAGTTGCCGTCCGATGTGGAAGTGGTGAAGGCTCCGGTCCTCAGCGCCCCAATCGTCGCCCCAAAATGAATGTGATGGAACCAGGCACAAGAATGCGCATGGACAACCGAGCGAGACGCGAGGGTTNNAAAAAGGTGAAGCTATGAATCAGTCGATGGTCGGTTCCTTCGTTGAAACGGTCGATGAAGCAGTCAAGCGGTTGGATCTCGATCGAGTCTCGCGGGACTATTGGGATCAGAACGAGTTCCTGTTTATTCCACAGTTTCTCCCTCGGTCGGTGGTGGAAGAGCATCTCGTTCCTCAAGCCCAAGAGGTGAAGAGCCTACTGAATCGCAACTACATTCCCGGCCACAAAAAGGGCGGGAGCGTGAGCTACTACACGGTGATGGAGAAGGCCCCGCGCTTTCTCGATCTCTATCGATCCGAGGCCTTTATCGACTTTTTGAGCCGTCTGGTGCGGGCCAAGCTGAGTCTATGTCCCGAGAACGATCCCCATTCCTGTGCACTCTATTACTATACGGAGCCGGGAGACCATATCGGGTTTCACTATGACACGTCCTACTACAAGGGGGCTCGCTATACCATTCTGATGGGGCTCGTCGATAAGTCTACCCAATGCAAACTGGTCTGCGAGTTATTTAAGGATGACCCAGTGAAACAGCCCAAGCGCCTAGAGCTGATCACACAACCAGGCGATCTCGTCATTTTCAACGGAGATAAGCTTTGGCATGCGGTGACTCCCCTTGGCGAAGGCGAAGAACGGATCGCCCTCACGATGGAATATGTCACCAACCCGGACATGGGAACCTTCAAGCGGCTCTATTCCAACCTCAAAGATTCCGTCGCCTACTTCGGCCTCCGCACGGTGTTTAAGCAGG
>CXWL01028086.1_pt1 | contig 10863 bp, 15 predicted proteins | sample 590931 | NCBI WGS metagenome assembly CXWL01 (sample SAMEA3498368, study PRJEB10139) | groundwater metagenome | biome: water well; material: biofilm material | place: Germany | collected 2015-04-27 | reverse complement strand
AAACGAGCGCCAGGCGACCAAAGCCAGGCTGCAGGAATTGCAGGCTGAGTTGGTGCACATGTCACGGCTGACCGCGATGGGGGAAATGGCCTCGGTTCTGGCGCACGAACTGAACCAGCCGCTAAGCGCAATCGCCAACTATCTCAGCGGCGCGCGGCGTTTGTTGGAGCGCCCGGATGACAACCCCGAACGTGTAGGCGACGCGCTCGAGAAGGCCGCGGCGCAAGCCGTGAGAGCTGGCGAGATCATCCGCCGGTTGCGTGACTTCCTCTCGCGCGGAGAGGGCGAGCGGCGCGTCGTCTCGATCCAGAAGCTGGCGCAGGAGGCATGTGCTTTGGCGTTGGTCGGCGCCAAAGAAGGGGGCGTGCGCGTCCAATACAAGTTCGACCCCGCCATCGACCTCGTGCTCGTGGATCGACTTCCCGTGCAGCAGGTGATCTTGAACCTCGTACGCAATGCCCTTGACGCCATGGACGAGACGACGCGCCGCGAGCTGGTCGTGACCACCGCCTCGGCCGCCGACGGCATGGCGATGGTGAGCATCGCCGACACCGGCTCGGGCGTCGAAGCAGGAACAAAATTATTTGTGCCGTTCATAACGACCAAGCCTGAAGGCATGGGGGTCGGTCTCTCGATCTCGCGCACAATCGTGGAATCGCATGGAGGGCGCATTTGGACCGAACCTAACCCTGGGGGGGGCGCAATATTTCGCTTCACCGTGCCGCTGGCGCCTGTCGCAGAGCCGGCAAAGGCGGGCGGATGACCGGTCCTAGCGTGCACATCGTCGATGATGACGCCGCCATGCGGGACTCATTGGCGTTCCTGCTGTCGGCCGAAGGCATCGAAACGCGCCTCTATGACGGTCCGCCCGCTTTGCTGGCGCGCGTTGGCGAACTCGAACCCGGCTGCATCGTTACCGACATCCGAATGCCGGTGATGAACGGACTGGAATTGCTCGCCCAGTTGCGCCGACGCGGCGTGACCCACCCCGTTATCGTCCTAACCGGCCACGCCGACGTGCCGCTCGCGGTGCAAGCGATGAAGGCAGGCGTTTCGGATTTTCTGGAAAAGCCGTTTGACCATCTCGAGTTACTGCGTGCGCTCCGCTCCGCCCTGGCTCAAGGCCAGAGCGAAGCCTCCAGGCTTAGCCAGAGCGCCGAGATCGGCGCACGGGCGGGGTTGCTGACGAAGCGCGAGCGCGAAGTGTTCGAAGCAATCGCCAACGGCGCCTCCAACAAGGTCGCCGCCATCAAACTCGGCATCAGCCCGCGAACGGTGGAGATCTATCGCGCCAACGTAATGGAAAAAATGAAGGCGCAGACCCTCTCCGATCTCGTGCGCATGGCCATGCAACTGAAAGAATGAGCGGCGCGCCTACGCCGCCTCGCGCGTCAACGCCACGTAACGTTTCAGGTGATGATCGACATTGCCGAAGGTAGAATCGAGCATGGTGACGCGCTTGAAATAGTGTCCGACCCTCATTTCATCGGTGACGCCCATGCCGCCATGGGTCTGCACCGCCGCCTGGCCCACGAAACGAGCCGCTCGCCCAATCGATACCTTCGCGGCCGACACCGCCTTGGCCCGCTCTTCGGCGGTTTCGCTAAGCTTGATCGTGGCCAGCAGCGCCATCGAAACGCTTTCTTCCGTCGCCATGAACATGTCCACCAAACGGTGCTGCAGCACCTGAAACTCCGCGATGGCGCGGCCGAATTGCTTGCGAGTCTTGGAATATTCCTGGGTGAGCGATGTCATCATCCGCATGCAGCCCACCGTTTCGTGTGCGTAGGCCGCGTTGGCTTCGTCCACCACGCGCTCGAGCGTCGGCAGAGCCAAATCCGCACCGCCTACAAGAGATTCTGCGCCCAGGCTGACATTTTCGAAATAGACCTCCGATGCACGCGAACCATCCATGGTGGGATAATCCCGGGTCGACACTCCATTCGCCGCCTTCGGCACAAGGAAGAGCGACACGCCCTTGGATTCGCGCTGGCCGCCCGCCGTGCGGGCCGTCACAAGGAGAAAATCAGCCTGTGGTGCGCCGATCACCACCGCCTTGTGGCCGTTCAGCACATAGCCCGGACCATCCTTCTTAGCGCTCGTCGCCACGTCGCTGAGCGACCAGCGGCTCTTCGGCTCGGCTTGTGCAAAGGCGATCACGCGCTCCCCGGCGGCGATGGCATTGAGGTGCTCCTCTTTCTGCGCGGCGCTGCCCGCCGCTGCGAGCGCGCCGGCGGCGATCACCACGGTCGAGACGTAGGGCTCAACCACCAGAGCCTTGCCGAACTCCTCCATCACCACCGCCACGTCGATCGGCCCGCCGCCGAGACCGCCGAATTCCTCCGGCAGGGGCGCTGCGAGCAAGCCAAGTTCGGCGAAGTCCGCCCAGTTCTTCTTCCAGGCGGTTTCGCCTCTGAGCGCTTCGCGGCGCTTGTCGAAATCGTATCGGCCGGCTGCCCATTTCGCGAGGCTGTCGCGGAGTGCGTTCTGTTCGTCGGTGAAATCGAAATTCATGGGCGCGGCTCTCCCTTGGCAACAGCCGCATCCGCAATTTGGCGTATGTGCCCAACATGGGCGGCGATCTCGCCTAAGAGCCCGATCGTGAGGCCTCCTAATATGAGGCCCGGGGCGAACAGAGCCAGCACGCGTTCACCGCTCTCGCTGAAACCATAGGCCAGCGCCGCCATCCCAGCGATAACCGATAGCCAACCGATCAATTGCGCGAAACCTGCCATGAGTATGCCCTTCCAGACTGAGCCCCGATGCGTCGAGCGTCAATTAGCCCCCCACCGCGCACGGTCAAGCTAGACCAGGTCGGCAATCTCGAATCTCAACTCCGGCGAAAACAGCGGCGAAATCGTCGCGCCCGCAGCCCGCGGTTCACACTGCGGATAATCGCCAGCCTTCGGGTCGCGGAACGGATAGAGCCGCCGGTTGGCTACATCGATCACCCAATATTCGGCGATGCCGGCTGCTGCGTACTTGGCGCGCTTCTCACTGAGATCGTCGGGTAAGGATGAGTGCGCTACTTCGATCACCAGCGCCACGCCTTCGCCAGTGAGCAGGTTCTCGGTATCGAATGGAAGCCGCACGATCATCACGTCCGGCCCGCGCAGATTGTGCTCGCCGATCTTAAGCCCGCCGCCGGTCTGAACGCCGAACTGCTCAAGTAAGCCAGCGCCGTGCAGCGCCAGGATGAAAGACTGCACGATGCGCCGTTCGCGGTCCATGTGAGGGGGCCCAGGGGTCGGCGACATCATGATCCTCCCGTCCCACAATTCGTGCCGTCCTGGCTCGTTGAGCAGGCCAAATTCGCCCATGCGCATGAATTCGGACACAGTGAGCCGCTTCTCGCGCGCGGGGAGGTCCGTCGCTTCCTGGGTTTGGGCTATGGGACGCGCGTCGTCAGCCATGGGCCCACTATACCTCGAATTGGCGCGCCTGTCACAGCCCCAGCACCATCTTCGCGATAATGTTACGCTGGATTTCGTTGGAGCCGCCATAGATCGAGGCCTTGCGCCAGTTGAAATACACGGGCGCGGCCCCGCGCGAATAATCCGGCCCGACCGCGAATTCGTTGCCTTCGCCCAATTCGCGCGTGTAGGGCTGCGCGTAATTGCCAACCGCCTCCAATGTGAGTTCGGTCAGACGCTGCTGAATCTCGGTGCCGCGAATTTTCAGGAGCGAGCTTTCAGGTCCCGGTCCCCTGCCTGCGCTCTCGCGCGCCAGCACGCGCAGCTCTGTCATCTCAAGCGCCGAAAGATCGATCTCGAGTTGCGCCAGTTTGCGTTGGAAGTCCGCGTCTTCGCTTAGCGCTTTGCCGTCGTCGCCGATCTCGACCTTGGCGATGGCTTTCAACTTCTCCACGTTCCGCTTGGAGCGCGCGACGCCGGCGATCCCTGCGCGCTCGTGCGCGAGCAGAAATTTGGCGCAAGTCCAGCCCTTGTTTTCCTCATGCACCCGCTGATCGACAGGAACCTTCACATTGTCCAGAAACACATCGTTCACTTCATAGCCGCCATCGAGCAGCTTTATCGGACGCACGCTCACGCCTGGCGATTTCATGTCGATCAACAGGAAGGAGATGCCCTCCTGCTGTTTGGCGCTCGCGTCGGTGCGGCAGAGGAAGAAGCCCCAGTCGGCGTGCTGGGCGAGCGTGGTCCAGGTTTTCTGGCCATTGACGATATAGAAATCGCCCTCGCGCACTGCGCGGGTTTTCAGGCTGGCGAGATCGGAGCCCGCGCCCGGCTCGCTGTAGCCCTGGCACCACCAGACATCGCCGGAGAGTATGCCAGGCAGGAAACGCTGTTTTTGCTCTGGAGTGCCAAACGTGTAGATAACTGGACCCACCATGGCGACGCCGAACGGAAGCGGCGGGATGGTTTCCGCGCGCGCGTTCTCCTCAAGCCAGATGTAACGCTGCGTCGCAGTCCAGCCCGTGCCGCCATATTCCACCGGCCACGCGGGCGCCGACCAGCCCTTCTTGCCGAGTACTTTGTGCCAGGCGCGCATCTCTTCTTTGGAAAGATCCTCGCGCAGTCCCTTGCCTTTGATCTGAGCCGGATAATTGGCTTCGATAAACGCACGCACCTCATCGCGGAAGGCGAGCTCTTCAGCTGAGAATTCCAGGTTCATTTGAGCATCCACGCGCGCAGCACGCGCGCCTGGAGCGCGACTATAGAGCCCCGCGCGGCCCCATCAACTCGGAGTCGGGAATTCGTTTTCCGCCGCGGCGGCGCGCGGGCGCCGCGACGGCAGGCGCCGCGGCGACAGCACGCGGAGCGGCCTCAGCCCGCCGTACGCCCGCCTCAGGCGGTGGCGCGCTTGCCTCGGCGGCGGCCCGGCGCGTGTCGTCGAGTTCGCAGGCTTTGGTGCTCTCAACCGCAAAGGCGCCAGGCGCAGCAATGGCGGAGAAGAACCCTGCTAGAAGCAAAACGCGCATGCCGTTTCCTCCCTCCGCTGCCGCTTACGCCGCGCCGCAAACGCTCTCGGATCGGTCTGCGCCCGCAGCAATATCCCGAACGGCGCTGAGCGCTTCTGCCACAGCCTCAGGGGATTGTCTGTGGGATTCCCAGAAGAGATCCACCTTTGCCGCTCCTACCTCGGCGCCGTGAGCCTGTTGGTAAGCTACGCATCGGACCGCACTCACGAATTGATCGCCGGTCATGCTCGGGCCGGCGGCGGCCACGGCGAGCGGGATTGCAGCAATTGCGGCTAGGCTGGTGGCAGCAAGAGCGAAACGCATTTCTTCCCTCCATCGACGCGATCCGGCTCGCGCAACCAACTGAATCTCCAGATGCCAAGGCGTTCGCCATGGATGCATCCGAGGCTCATTTGTTATTGATATACGATATATCACATCGATTGTCAATATACGAATATCGTTTTTCGATGCTTTTCGAAGTCTGGTTGCAAGGGCTAGGCTGTCGGCGTGGAGACCATCCTCAGCCCCTGCCAAAAGATCTGCGCCGTCGACGGCCAAACCGGGCTGTGCGTCGGCTGCGGCCGCACGCTCAGGGAGATCGCCGCTTGGAGCAGACTCGATGACAGCGAGAGACGCGCCGTGATGACTGAACTGCCGGCGCGGCTTGCCAAGACGCAGGCAAGGTCATGAATCGCACCACCGGCCTAATGGTCACTGGAGCGCTGCTGCTTCTGGGCGGGATCGGCTATTTCCGGCCCGACCTTTTTCCTGGGCTCGACGTACCCCGCCTGGCCTGGCTGCTGATGGCGTTGTTGTTGCTCTCAGGCGCCGCCTGGGGTTTTTGGCGCTTTCGATATGATGGCGGGCGCACCCTGAGCGGAATAATCTTCTGGGCGATCGCGCTGGTCGTTGTCGCGCTCGCCTATCAGCTGCTCAACTGAGCATCCAGAATAGGCGCGCCGCGCGCCACATGCGAAAGCGCAGCACGCAACACCTCGATGCCAGCGCCGCTTTTGACTGCACCCTCCGACAAAGTCCGCCGCCAAGCGCGCCCGCCCGGAACGCCGTTGAACAGACCGAGCATGTGTCGGGTGATGGCGTGCAGCTGCGTCCCCTGCGCGAGCGCACGTTCGATGTAACCGATTGTGTTCTCAACGGCATCCTCGCGGCTCGCCGATGGCGCCGACGCGCCATAGATGCGCGGATCAACGCCCAGCAACAGAGCTGGGTTCAGATACGCTGCGCGCCCGAGCATGATCCCGTCGAGTTCGCCCTGCTCGGAAAGCGCGTGATCGAGATCGCGCAAACCGCCGTTCAGCACGACACACAGGTCCGGTTGCGTCCGCTTCAATTCCCGCACCAAATCATAATCAAGCGGCGGCACGTCGCGATTTTCCTTGGGCGACAGCCCCGAAAGCCAAGCCTTACGCGCATGCACGATGAAAATCGTGCACCCGGCGCGCGCGCAAGCGTCGACCAGCGCGAACAGCGCCTCGCGCGGCTCCTGGTCATCGACCCCGATGCGGCACTTGATGGTCACCGGAATCTCCGGCGCGCCCTGCTTAGCTGCACTCCACAAACACGCCACCAAGTCGGGCTCGCGCATCAGGCACGCGCCAAAACGCCCCGATTGCACGCGATCGGAGGGGCAGCCGATATTGAGATTGATCTCGCCGTAGCCAAACTCCGCGCCGATGCGCGCAGCCTGCTTCATTTTTCCCGGATCAGCGCCCCCAAGTTGCAGCGCGACTGGATGCTCAATGGAGTCAAATCCCAACAGCCGCTCGCGCGCGCCATGGATGACAGCGTCCGCGGTTATCATCTCGGTGTACAACAGCGCATGGCGCGTAAGCCGCCGATGAAACGCCCGGCAATGCCGATCCGTCCAATCCATCATGGGCGCCACGGCGAACTTATGCGATTGATTTTTCATGTTTTTTGAACGATAACAAAGTCGGCGTGTGCGCTGCGTGTGCAGTTCGGTTCACCTCGTGTTCTGTCAATTCCGGTGAATTCCAATCTGAGTGCACACGGAGCGCACACGAAATCTAGGTTCGCGGAGGCGTGTGCAGTGGCGGTCATCGTCAAGCTCAAATCCGGCAACTGGCGGGTCCAGGTCAGGCGCAAAGGCAAATACGCGTCCCGCACCTTCTTACGCAAATGCGATGCTGAAGGTTGGGCGGTCCAAGCCGAGCGCGACATCGATCAAGGGAAACGGCCCGCCCAGCCCTGCGCACACATTCCTGCCCTTTACTTCAATGACTGCGAGCGCCGCCTCAAGGATAGAGCCGGCGCTTCTCCCACACTGCACCCAGCGTTTCGCGTGTGAACACCAGCCGATCGTGCAGGCGGAATGGGCGGTCGCGCCAGAACTCGATGTGTGAAGGAACCAGCCGCCAGCCACGCCAGTGCGGCGGGCGGGGCACTTCACCCAGGCCGAATTTCAGCGCGAACTCCGCCACGCGTTTCTCCAGCGCCAAGCGATCTGGCAGCGGGCGCGATTGTTCGCTTGCCCACGCGCCGAGACGCGCGCCGCGGTCGCGGGACTTGAAATAGGCGTCGGCCTCCTCCGCGCGCACCGGCTCGATCAGCCCGCGCACGCGCACCTGCCGACGCAAACTCTTCCAGTGAAAGCACAAGGCAGCGCGCGGATTGGCCTCAAGCTGCAAGCCCTTGGCGCTTTCGGCGTTGGAGTAGAAAACAAACCCCTGCGCGTCGAAATCCTTCAGCAGCACCATGCGCACGTCCGGCGCGCCGTTGGCATCGGCAGTTGCGAGCGCCATGGCGTTGGCGTCGTTGGGCTCCTTCTTCTTGGCCTGCTTGAACCAGCGCGCGAACAAGGCGAACGGCTCGGCTTCCGCGAATAACGCCGCGTCGTCCGGCGGGGGTGTTGCGGTGGGATCGTAGCTGGGCGACGGGGGGATCAAGTTTGGGTCGCTCATAGCGGCTTCACGAAGGGAAAGTGCGCAGCCGCTCGCGCGACAAGCACAGCATCGGCGGTGACTAGTTCGCCGCCGACGCGCTCTGCCAGCGCCACATACAAGCAATCCCTGAGAGCGTGTTTGAGATCGAGGGCGATTTCTTCGGCGCGCGGCAGCAATTGCGCATCGCTATGCAAGAGCATCGCCTGCGATGCGAAATAGGCGCGCGCCTCCGACAATGCAGTTTCTGCGCCCGCGCGCGCAATCCCACCCATGCGGAAGCGCCTCGTAATCGCCGACGCGATTTCGACCGCAACAGCGGCGGGTCCCTCCAAACTGTTAGCGCCCAAAAGCGCAATCGCTCGATGCGAGTCAGGTTCGCGCAAAAACGTCTTCACCAGAACGCTCGCATCGACGACAAGGGTGGTCACGGTTCCGGCTCACCATCGCGCTCGGCGCGAATCCCAGGCGTGGAGTCCGGCAAAATGCCATACACCGCTTCCTGAGCCGCGAGGTGCGCCGCGAGGCGTTCGGCCCACTCGCGGCCTACACGGCGGCGCTCCTCAGCCAACGTCTGGCGCAGTTCCTCCTCAAGGCTGATGCCCTTCGCGCTGGCGCGCTGACGGTAGAACGCGACAGTGGAATCGCTGACATCGCGGATCTTCAATTCAGCCATGCTCATAGAAATTATCACATCTGCCCCCATCGCTCAACCTAAACCATGGGGTCATGTGGCCATGTGGTCATTGATGACGGCGGCGAACAATGGCAGTTACGACAAATGTCCCACAACAGCTTCGGCCACCTTTTCCGCGTCACTACCTGGGGCGAAAGTCATGGGCCGGCCTTGGGCTGCGTGGTGGATGGGTGCCCCCCCGGGCTGCCGCTGACGCTGGCCGACATCCAGTACTGGCTCAACCGCCGCCGCCCCGGCCAGAGCCGCTTCGTCACCCAGCGCCAGGAGCCCGACGAGGTGAAAATCCTCTCCGGCGTGTTCGAGGACGACCGCACCGGCGGCCCGGTCACAACCGGCGCACCGATCTCCCTCATGATCGAGAACGTCGACCAGCGCGGGCGCGATTATGGCGCGATCCGCGATCTCTACCGCCCCGGCCACGCCGATTACGTCTACGACGCCAAATACGGCGTGCGCGATTATCGCGGCGGCGGTCGCCAATCCGCGCGCGAAACCGCCGCGCGCGTGGCCGCTGGCGCGGTGGCGCGCAAGGTGCTGGGCGATGACGTGCACATCCGCGCGGCTTTGGTGCAGATCGGGTCGGCGGCAATCGACCGCGCGCGCTGGGACTGGGCCGAGTGCGAGAACAATCCTTTCTGGTGCCCCGATGCGGTGACCGCGCACGCGTGGGAGACGCTGCTCGACGACACGCGCAAGGCCGGCAATTCGCTCGGCGCCATCGTCGAAATAGAAGCGACAGGCGTCCCCGCCGGCTGGGGTGCGCCAATCTATGGCAAGCTCGACGCGGAAATCGCGGGCGCGCTGATGAGCATCAATGCGGTCAAGGGCGTGGAAATCGGCGCGGGCTTCGCCGCCGCGGCGCTCACTGGCGTCGAGAATGCCGACGAGATGCGCGCGGGGGCCGACGGCAAGCCGGTTTTTCTCTCCAACAAAGCCGGCGGCGTTCTCGGCGGCATCTCAACCGGCCAGGGAATCGTGGCGCGCCTCGCCATCAAGCCCACCTCCTCCATCCTCACCCCGCGCCAAACCATCGACCGTTTCGGCCAGAACGCGGAAATCTCCACCAAAGGCCGCCACGACCCCTGCGTCGGCATCCGCGCGGCGCCGGTCGCGGAAGCGATGTTGGCATGTGTGCTGGCGGATGCGAAATTGCGCCACAAAGGTCAGACCGGACGCTGAACTCAACAATCTCGCGGCGGCTATGGTCTACTTGCATTGGCGGCGATATGCGCGGCCACCAGTTCCAGCACCTCGGGCTGATCGAAATAGGTCGTGTGGATGAGGCTGTCCCAGGTCATCGCGTCGGTAGCGAGATTGCTGAGCGGCGCGTTGGTGTCGGCGCCGACGGTGAACAGCGACCAGCGGTATTTGTCGATCAGCTTGTCCGCCGCCGCGCCGGAGGCCGATTGCATGCGCTGCGCGCACTCGCCCTCCAATTTCACGCTCTGTGTCGCGTGGGTGTGAGAATCCGTGGCGACATTACAGATCACTTGATCGCCGTCGCGGCCAAGCGCCACGCCGCGCAGCACGCCGGAGACAAACCCGTTCAAGGGCTTGCGCGCGCCGACTTCCGCCGCGCCGCCGATGAGAAACCGATAGAGCCCGTAGGTCAGCACAAAAATCGCCGGGGCGAACGAGAACGCGATGATGGTTGCTGTGAAGATATTCGCCGAACGGTCGGCCTCGCCGCCGCCGAAACTCATGATGTCGGGTCCGCCCAGCATGTAGTTCAGCGGCACGCCCAGTCCAAACGCCAGAACTGCCAGCACGCCCCAGCTGATCGCAGCCGCGCTCGAGCCACGGAACAGCGATCCCTTTGGAAACGGCTCAATGGGCAAATCTTCGACCCGACGCAGGAAACTGATCGCCTCGTCGTTCTCGTGCCAGATGGCGTAGATTGCGTGCGCGTCGCTATCGGATCGGCGTGGCCGAAAAATTCGGCGCGCGCCGCGCTGCGAGATGCCGTACATAAACAAAAGACACGCACCGAGCAGCCCAAACATGGTCAGCAGCACCGGCGTCTCCAGCCGATTGTCGGCGAACCACATCGCCGCCGCCAACAACGGAAAAATGATGATGCTGCCCCAGGTCAGCAAGAAGAACAGCGCGCCGGCCAGGCGCTGAAACCACCCAGTACGCAGATTGAGAAACGGCGTGCCCACGGTGACAAGGCTCGCAATCGGCTCGCGCGCACGCCGCTTGCGCCCCCAGCGCAACCGCACCGCCGCTTCGTTGGCGACATTGCCGCCGTGGGAATGCCCGATGACATGCACGCTGGCATAGCGGCGCGCGGCCTTGCGCAGTTCGCCCGCCAGTTTCTC
>CXWL01123863.1_pt1 | contig 10864 bp, 12 predicted proteins | sample 590931 | NCBI WGS metagenome assembly CXWL01 (sample SAMEA3498368, study PRJEB10139) | groundwater metagenome | biome: water well; material: biofilm material | place: Germany | collected 2015-04-27 | reverse complement strand
AAGGCAGAAAAAGCGGACAATTCATGTGCTACAGAACCGGACAATTCTAAAAACCCGCGACAGATTTCTCCGGGGTTGAGCCTGCCAACCGGAGTTAACCTGCAATGCTGAAAGCAGTTTTTTGATTATGCACAATTACTGTGGATAACTTTGTGCATAATGAGTCGTGAGTGATGCTTAACCCCTTATCAAACAACCCTTTTTGTTATCCCGCCTATTTTTTAAACTTTAATAAAACATAATGAAAACAACGCGATAACGTAAGTCATCTATGTGGTGCCACGGTATCTTGCAGCAATGTGGCGTGGTTGCTTGAGTTGTGAATTATTTTGGAATGTCAATATGCCTTTTGGTCTAGTTTCAGATAAAAAAAATCGCGTATTCAGCGTGCGCGAACTCAATTTTTCTGTTAAGCAGTTGCTGGAAAACGGCCTGCCCTTGATGTGGGTGCGCGGGGAAATTTCCAATTTCGTCTGCGCCGCTTCCGGGCATTGGTACTTCTCCCTGAAAGACGAACAGGCGCAAGTGCGTTGCGTGATGTTTCGCCACAAAAACCAGTACCTCGATTGGCTGCCGAAAAATGGCGTTCAGGTTGAAGTCTTGGCGTTGGCCACGCTGTACGAAGCGCGCGGCGAATTCCAGTTAACGCTGGAACAGATGCGCCCCGCAGGGCTGGGTGCGCTGTTCGAGGCGTTTGAGCGGCTCAAGCGCAAGCTGGAAGACGAGGGTCTGTTCGATGCTGCGCGCAAGCGCCCCCTGCCGTTCCTGCCGATGCAGATCGGCATCGTCACCTCGCCGCAGGCCGCCGCGCTGCGTGATGTGCTGACCACGCTGTCCCGGCGCATGCCGGGCATTCCCGTGGTGCTGTACCCCACGCCGGTGCAAGGGGAAGGGGCGGCGCAGAAGATTGCGCAGGCCATCCGGCTGGCTGGCGAACGCGCCGAGTGCGATGTGCTGCTGCTGTGCCGCGGTGGCGGCAGCATCGAGGACTTGTGGGCTTTCAACGAAGAGGTGGTGGCGCGCGCCATCGCCGCGAGCCCCATCCCGGTGGTAAGCGGGGTAGGGCATGAGACCGATTTCACCATCGCCGACTTTGTCGCGGACCAGCGTGCCGCCACACCCACTGCGGCGGCGCAACTGATAGTGCCGGAACAGCAGGAATTGCAGCAACGCCTGCGCCATGCCGCGCAGCGTCTGGCGCGCGGCAGGCAGCGCCAATTCGAGCGGGTGATGCAGCAACTTGATTTCTTGCAGCGGCGCCTGGTGCATCCGGCACAGCGGATTGGCCAGCAGGCGCAACATCTCGGCCAGCTGCGGCAGCGCCTGTACAGGGCGCGCCCGGATCTCGCGCAACTCGGCGCGCGAAGCACGGAGCAAGGCCGGCGCCTGCTGGAGGCCATGCAACGCACCCTGGATCGCCACAACGTGCGCCTGCACGGCTTGCAGCAGCACCTGCTGCACCTCGATCCGCACCAGGTGCTGGCGCGCGGCTACAGCATGGTGCGCGATGAGCATGGCGCAATTGTGTCGGATAGCGCCGGGCTAGCCACCGGTGCGCGCCTGGACATCACTTTTGCACGCGGCTGGGCGCGCGCCGAGTTGAAGGAAAAGGGCGAAGCCGGCTAGCCGGCATTTGGGTTAAAATCCGCGCCCCGCATGAGTTGACTGGAAGCGCCCGCATGAAGCCATGGAACATCTGAAAAAACCCTGCACATGTGCAACAACCCTCCGGCGCTGGTTCTGGTTGCTGCTGGCGGTCGTTGTCATCTGGTTCGGCAATATCGAATACCGCAAACTGATCGAGCCGGATGAAGGGCGTTATGCCGAGATTCCGCGCGAGATGGTGGCGAGCGGTGATTGGGTTACGCCGCGCCTGAACAACCTGAAATACTTCGAGAAACCGCCGCTGCAATATTGGGCGACTGCGGCTGCCTATACCGTATTCGGCGAGCACCAGTGGACTTCGCGGCTGTGGGCGGCGTTGACCGGCTTTGCCGGGGTGCTGCTGGTATGGCTTGCCGGAGCGCATTTGTTCGGGCGCGAAGCCGGACGCTATGCCGCGCTATTGCTTTGCAGCAGCCTGCTGTATGCCTTGATGGCGCACATCAACACGCTCGACATGGGCGTCACGTTTTTCATTTCGCTGGGCATCATTGCGCTGCTGCTTGCCCAGCGGGAAGGTGCGGATGCGCGCATCCGGCGCAACTGGATGTGGCTGTCATGGGCCGCCCTGGGCTTGGCGGTTTTGAGCAAGGGGCTGATGGGGCTGGTGTTGCCGGGCGCGGCACTGGTGATTTATTCCCTGCTGCAGCGCGACATCGCCGTGTGGAAGCGCATGCACTGGGGTGTTGGATTGCTGATATTCCTGCTGGTTACCGCACCGTGGTTCTATCTGGTGATGAAGGCCAACCCGGAATTTTTCCAGCGCTTTTTTATCTTCGAACACTACACGCGCTTTACCACCAAGGAGCATGGCCGGTATCAGCCTTGGTATTATTTCATTCCCGTCCTGCTGCTCGGCATGTTGCCGTGGACTATTTTGATGTTCGACACGCTGGCGCGCACCTGGAAAAACAGTTCGCGAGGCAACGCTTTCAACCCGGAACGCTTCCTGCTGATCTGGGCGATATTTATCTATGTATTCTTTTCGGTGTCCGGCTCCAAGCTGCCGTCCTATCTGTTGCCGATGTTCCCGGCGCTGGCGCTGCTGATGGGCAAACAACTGGCCGAAATGAACGGGCGCCGGCTGTTCTGGCTGGTTGCCCCGATATTGCCGCTGGTGCTGCTGGCGCTGGGGCTTGCGCCCTTCACGTCGCGGCTGGCGGATACGCCGCTGCAAGTGCAGATGTATGGCGAATATGCCAACTGGCTGGTGGCGTCCGCATTGGCGCTGTTGCTGGGTATGGTCTCGGCGCTTGTTTTGCTGCGCCGCCAGAACAAGCCGGTTGCGGTGCTGGTGCTGGCGTTGGGTTTTCTGCTGGCCGCGCAGCTTGGAACGTCCGGATACAACACCATTGCGAAGGAGCGTTCCGCCTACATCATGGCCGATGCGATACGCCCTTATGTGAAGGCGGATGTGCCAATTTATTCGGTGGGCAACTACGAACAGACCCTGCCGTTCTATCTGAAGCGTACCTTCACCCTGGTCGCATATCAGGATGAGATGGCATTCGGTGTCATGCAGGAACCGGAGCGCTGGATACCGGACATCGCCAGCTTCGCGAAAGTCTGGCAGGCGCAACCGGAAGCGCTGGCGATCATGCAGCTCCCTATGTATCCGCAGCTCGGACAGCAAGGGCTGGCGATGAAGATTATTTACGAAGATACGCAAAACATTGTGGTGGGCAAGCCATGAACCTGATCAGTTTCAGCCTGATTTTTGTCGGCGTAATGCTGAATGCCGCCGCGCAGATACTGATGAAGGCGGGAACCAATGCGATTGGTTATTTCGAGTTCAGCATGGAGAACATCCTGCCCATCGGCTGGAAGCTGGCGACCGAGTGGCATATCGCCGGCGCGCTGTTTTGCTATGCGCTGAGCGTGATCATCTGGATACTCGCGCTGTCGCGCGTGCCCGTCAGCATCGCCTTCCCGATGCTGTCCATGGCTTATGTGGTGAATGCCGTGGCGGCCTGGTATCTGCTTGGCGAAGCATTTAATCCGACCAAGCTGGTCGGCATGGGTGTCATCATTCTTGGTGTGATTATTATTTCGCGGGCTTGAACACAATCTGAGAAAAACATTTGCCACAGAGAACACAGAGATCACAGAGCAAACTCAGGCAAACTGCCGATTTCTCTGTGTTCTCCGTGAACTCTGTGGCTTGAATTGAGGTTTTTATGAGCAATTTTCTTCCTTTCTCCCGCCCGACCATAGACGAAGCCACCATCACCGCAGTGGCCGATGTGCTTCGTTCCGGCTGGATCACCAGCGGCCCCAAGGTGCAGGAATTCGAGAAGCAGCTTTCCGCCTACTTTGGCGGTCGCCCGGTGTGCACCTTCAACTCCGGCACCTGCACCATGGAAATCGCCCTGCGCATCGCGGGCATCGGCGCGGGCGACGAAGTCATCACCACGCCGATTTCCTGGGTGGCGACCGCCAATGTGATCCTCGAAGTCGGCGCGATGCCGGTGTTCGCCGACATTGATCCGGTCACGCGAAATATTGATTTGGATAAAGTTGAAGCTGCCATCACCCCGCGCACCAAGGCCATCATCCCGGTGTATCTGGCGGGCAAGCCGGTGGATATGGACAGGCTGTATGCGATAGCGGGCAAGCACAAGCTGCGCGTGGTGGAAGATGCCGCGCAGGCTATCGGATCAAGCTGGAAAGGCAAGCCGATAGGCTCGTTCGGCGATTTTGTCTCGTTCAGCTTTCAGGCCAACAAAAATATCACCACCTCCGAAGGCGGCTGTCTGGTGCTGAACAACGCCGAAGAAGCCGCGCTCGCAGAGAAGTATCGGCTGCAAGGTGTGACGCGCAGCGGTTGGGACGGCATTGAAGTGGATGTGCTGGGCGGCAAGTACAACATGACCGACATCGCCGCCGCTATTGGCCTGGGCCAGTTTGCGCAACTGGATGCCATCACCGCGCAGCGGCGCAAACTGGCGCATCATTATTTCGCCACGCTGGGTAAGGATTTCGAGACGCGGACGGGAGCGCAATTGCCAATAGAGAATTTTGAGAGTGCAAATTGGCATCTGTTTCAGATCGTGCTGCCGGAATGCATCACCCGCGCCGATTTCATGGCGCGGATGAAGGATAAAAACATCGGCGTCGGCTTTCATTACGCGCCGATCCACCTGTTCAAGCTGTATCGCGCACTGGGGTTCAAGGAAGGCATGTTCCCGGTCGCCGAGCGCGTCGGACGGCAGATCGTTTCGCTGCCGATGTTCTATGCGATGAACGAAAGCGATGTCGAGCGTACCTGTGCGGCGATGCGCGAGGTGTTGGTGTAGTAGCGGGATGTTTGTGTTGAGTGGGTATGGCGTGTGTATAATGTGAATATTTCATACACATCCTCAAAGGAGGGGTTATGCGTACTAATATCGTAATTGATGACGACTTGATGCAACAGGCATCGAGTTTATCTGGACTGCCAACCAAACGGGAAATTGTTGAGGCGGGGTTGCGCCTGCTGGTGCAACTCAAACAACAGGAGAAAATCCGCTCTGCGCGCGGCAAGCTGAAGTGGAGCGGCGATTTGGCAGCGTCGCGCACTGACAAATGATCCTAAAAACCTCAGTTGGCGAAGAATATTCTGGTATTTCAACGGATTATGCCGCTTTTGTAGGTGCGAATTTATTCGCACATAACTCGTTGAGCGTGCGAATAAATTCGCACCTACGAACCCATCAACTGAGGTTTTTAGGATGATTCTGGTTGATGCATCCGTCTGGATTGATTACTTCAACGGTGTCACCAACGCTAAAACTGACCGATTGGATGCGCTGCTGGGGCAGGAAAATATTCTGATGGGCGATATCATCATGGCGGAAGTATTGCAGGGATTCGCCAGCGATACCGAATTCAAGCGAGCGCAAAACTTGCTGGCACTGCTGCCGTTCCGGGAAATGCTGGGGCGTGAAGTGGCGCTGCAAACAGCCAGGAATTACCGGGCGCTACGCAAGCAAGGCGTGACGGTGCATAAGACGGTGGATGTGATGATAGGCACTTTCTGTATCCTCAACAATATCCCTCTGCTGCACAAAGATCGTGATTTTGATCCGATGGAAAAATGGCTGGGGCTGGTGGCGGTAAGGTAGCTGCCGACATCCGTTCCGCTGATTGGGTTTGCCATCCATCACCTGATTCGGTATAGTTGTGGTACTTGATTAAGTACTGAAAGGAGTCTCGATATGAACGCCATCCCAGCCCAGGAGATCAAGCGTCGAGGTATAGCAGCGGTAGATGATCTCATTGCCAAGGGCGATCTCCATGTGATCAGGAATAACCAGCCGCAGTACGTGGTGCTTTCCGAAGCGCGTTATCAGGATCTGATTGTGGCGGAACAGGAGGCGCATTACGCCCGTGTTCGTGCATCGCTGGAGGACGTTAAAGGCGGCAAGGTCAAGAAGTTCAAGACCGCCGCCGAACTGCTGAAAGCGCTGGACGCAGACGAGACGGCGTAATGTACGCCATCGTTACGCCGCTCCAGTTCCTTCGTCAGGCGCGCAAATTTTTCAGGAAGCACCCCGATTTGCGGCCACGTTTTGCCGAGGTGCTTGGCGACCTGCAAAAAGACCCGTTCCAGCCTCATCTGGAATTGCACGCCCTGAGCGGCAAGCTCGCCGGTTGCTATGCCGTCAGCCTCACCTATAGTTACCGCATTACCCTGACCCTGATGGCTTCTGAAAAGGAAATCATCCTGCTTGATATAGGCAGCCATGATGAGGTGTACAGATAGAGCGCGACGATTGAAGAACAATCTCTAATTTCGTTCCCCCTGTGCCATGCGGTAGAATGCCGCCCCATGACCAACCCCCAACTTTCCGTCGTCATCCCCGTCTATAACGAAGAGCAGGGCTTGAAGAGCCTGTTTGACCGGCTGTATCCGGCGCTGGACAAGCTCGGCATTGCGTATGAGATTTTGTTCATCAACGACGGCAGCCGCGACCGTTCTGCCGCGATTTTGCGCGAGCAGTTCCAGGCGCGTCCGGATGTGACACGGGTGATTTTGTTCAACGGCAATTTCGGCCAGCATATGGCGATCATGGCGGCTTTCGAACAAAGCCGGGGGCAGCGTGTCATCACGCTCGACGCCGATTTGCAGAACCCGCCGGAGGAGATCGGTAACCTGCTGGCCAAGATGGATGAGGGCTACGATTACGTTGGCTCGATCCGCAAGCAGCGCAACGATAGCTGGTGGCGGCATGTCGCATCGCGCGCCATGAACGGCCTGCGCGAGCGCATCACGCGCATCAGGATGACCGACCAGGGCTGCATGTTCCGCGCCTACGACCGCAGCATCGTTGACGCGATCAATTCCTGCCGCGAGGTACATACTTTCATTCCTGCGCTGGCTTATACTTTCGCGCGCAATCCTGCCGAAGTGGTGGTGGAGCACGAGGAGCGCGCGCTGGGCGAATCGAAGTATTCGCTGTACAGCCTGATCCGCCTCAACTTCGACCTGATGACCGGGTTTTCGCTGGTGCCATTGCAGATGTTTTCCATGCTGGGCATTGCGATTTCCCTGCTGTCCGGTTTCTTCGTCGTGTTCCTGGCGATACGTCGCCTGATTGTCGGCCCGGAAGCGGAAGGCCTGTTCACTCTGTTTGCCATCGCTTTTTTCCTGATCGGCATTACGCTGTTCGGCATCGGGCTGCTCGGCGAATACATCGGGCGCATCTATCAGCAGGTGCGCCATCGCCCGCGCTATCTGGTGGAGGCCGTTCTGGAAAAGCGCGATGAGTAGTGCGGTTGTGTTTGCCTACCATAACGTAGGCTACAGATGCTTATCTGTCCTGTTGGCGCACGGGGTTGAAGTGCCGCTGGTGGTGACGCACCGCGACAACCCGAAAGAAACTATCTGGTTCGACAGTGTGGCGAAACTGGCCGCGCTGCACGGCATTCCGGTAATCACGCCGGACAACCCGAACACACCGGATGTGGTGGGGCAGATTCGCGCCTTGCAGCCGGATTTTTTCTTCTCCTTCTATTACCGCGAGATGCTCAAGCGCAAGTTGCTGGAAATTCCAAAATACGGTGCGCTCAATATGCATGGCTCGTTGCTGCCCAAGTATCGCGGCCGCGTGCCGGTAAACTGGGCGATAATCAAGGGCGAGACATCAACCGGAGCGACGCTGCATTACATGACCGAGAAGCCGGACAACGGCGACATCGTGGCACAGCAGGCAGTGCCGATTCTTCCCAACGACACGGCATTCGAGGTGTTCAATAAAGTAACTGTGGCAGCAGAAATAGCGCTGCATGGTTGCCTGCCGGATTTGCTGGCGGGCAAGGCGCGGGCCATGAAGCAGGATTTGAGCAAGGGCGCATATTTCGGCGGGCGCAAGCCGGAGGATGGAATTATTGACTGGTCGCAGGACGCGCAGAGCATCCACAACCTGGTGCGCGCTGTGGCTCCGCCTTATCCGGGCGCTACGACAGGGTTGATGGGCAAGCCTATGCGCATTTTGCAAACGCTGGTGACGGGTTGCAAGGTTTCGGGTGAGCCACCGGTCTTCTACGTGAAGGAAGGCAGGGCTTATGCGATTTGCGGCAGCGGGGTGCTGCGTGTGGTGAATTTCGAGCTGGATGGTACCGAAATGAGCGCTAGTGAATTTGCTGCACAGTATGGCGCAGAGCGTTTCAAGTTTGGTGCATAAGCATTGTCATTCACGCTCAGGCGCGAATCCAGCGCCATATAGATGCATAGGCTGGTTCGCCTTGCCGTCATTCCCGCGCAGGCGGGAATCCAGCAGATTAAAAATGGCCGCGTAGCGGACAAAAACCGGTGTTGTCCCGCTGCGCGGGAGTGTTTCGATAGGCTGGATTCCCGCCTGCGCGGGAATGACGAAAGAATTTAATTGTTAAGGAATAAGAAATGAAGAAAGTTTTAATTCTGGGTGTGAACGGCTTCATCGGCCACCATCTGTCCAACCGCATCCTCGCCACGACCGATTGGGAAGTGTATGGCATGGACATGAATACCGAGCGCATCACCGATCTGCTCGAACAGCCGCGATTCCATTTTTTCGAGGGCGACATCACCATCAACCGGGAATGGATGGAGTACCACATACGCAAGTGCGATGTGCTCCTGCCGCTGGTGGCAATCGCCACGCCGGCCACTTATGTCAAGGAGCCGCTACGGGTGTTCGAACTGGATTTTGAGGCCAATTTGCCCATCGTGCGCGCGGCGGTAAAGTACAACAAACACCTGGTATTCCCGTCCACATCGGAAGTATACGGCATGTGCCACGACGAAGAATTCGACCCGGAAAATTCCGAGCTTGTCCTGGGGCCGATCAACAAGCCGCGCTGGATTTATTCCTGCTCCAAACAACTGATGGATCGCGTGATCTGGGGTTATGGCATGGAGCAGGGGCTGAATTTCACCCTGTTCCGCCCGTTCAACTGGATCGGCGCCGGGCTGGATTCCATCCATACGCCGAAGGAAGGCAGCTCGCGCGTAGTGACGCAATTCTTCGGCCACATCGTGCGCGGCGAAAACATCAGCCTGGTGGACGGCGGCCACCAGAAGCGCGCTTTCACCTACGTTGACGACGGCATAGACGCGCTGATGAAAATCATCGCGAACAAGGATGGCATCGCCTCCGGCAAGATTTACAACATCGGCAACCCCGGCAACAACTATTCCATCCGCGATCTCGCGGCGATGATGCTCAAGCTGGCCGGAGAGTATCCGGAATACCGCGATTCCGCGAAGAAGGTGAACCTGGTCGAGACCACCTCCGCCGCCTATTACGGCAAAGGCTACCAGGACGTGCAGAACCGGGTGCCGAAGATCACCAACACCTGCGAAGAACTCGGCTGGCAGCCGACAACTTCGATGGCCGATACGCTGCGCAGGATTTTCGATGCCTATCGCGGACAGATCGGCGAGGCGCGCGGGTTGGTGGATTAAGGCGTAGGGGCGCGATTTATCGCGCCCGATATACCACAGGGCGTGATAAATCACGCCCCTACATTTCCCCGACATGAAACAACTCGCTTTAAAAATTGACGTAGACACCTACCGAGGCACCCGTGAAGGGGTGCCGCGCCTGGTTGAAACCCTCAAGAAACACAACGCGCAGGCCACCTTCTTTTTTTCGCTTGGCCCGGACCACACCGGGCGCGCCATCTGGCGTGTGTTCCGCCCCGGCTTTCTGGGCAAGGTGTCGCGCACCTCGGTGGTGGAGCATTACGGCATCAAGACGCTGCTGTATGGCACGCTGCTGCCGGGGCCGGACATCGGGCGCGGCTGTGCGGACACCCTGCGCGCGGTGCGCGATGCGGGTTTTGAAGTGGGCATCCATTGTTACGACCACATCCGCTGGCAGGATCATGTTGCGGGCAAGGATGCAGGATGGACAGAACGCGAGATGCGGCGCGCGGCGGACAGGTTCACGGAAATTTTCGGCGAAGCGCCCAAGGCGCATGCCGCGGCGGGCTGGCAGATGAACCGCCACGCCTTGCGCCTGACCCAGCGCCTGGGTTTCGATTACAGCTCCGATACGCGCGGCACCCACCCTTTCATTCCCGCCTGGAACGCGGAGATCATCGCCTGCCCGCAACTGCCCACCACGCTGCCGACCCTGGATGAAATCATCAACCGCAATGGGGTGACGCTGGAAAACGTGGCGCAGCACCTGCTGCACCTGACTGAAAATCCGCCCGATACCGGGCATGTGTTCACCCTGCATGCCGAGCTGGAAGGCGGCAAGTTGATGCCGGTATTCGAACAGTTGCTTGCAGGCTGGAAAGCGCAGGGGTACGAACTGGTGTCGCTGCGGCAATATCTTTCTGATTTGGAAGGGGCTTTGCCGCGCCACGAGGTTGCGATGCGCGAAGTGGACGGGCGCAGCGGCACGCTTGCCGTACAGATGTAATATTTCCCAAGCCGGGCAAGCCGGAGCCAAAATTGTAGGAGCGGCTTTAGCCGCCCCTGCTAAATTCTGTTCAATAAACCTAAAAACGGCGATTGAATCCGCAGATTACGCAGATTCCCGCAGATTTTCATATGGTTATTTATTTTTTATATCACACCCGGCGGGTGAATGGGCGATATAGTGCAAGCTTATGGGGGCCTCTATAAATTCAAAATCCTAAGCGAGGCAAGGCGCGAAAGAAATTTTAGTGCGCAGCATATGTTTGATATGTAAGCGTTAAAATTTCTTGAGCAACGCAGCATCGCGAC
>CXWL01028477.1_pt1 | contig 10864 bp, 9 predicted proteins | sample 590931 | NCBI WGS metagenome assembly CXWL01 (sample SAMEA3498368, study PRJEB10139) | groundwater metagenome | biome: water well; material: biofilm material | place: Germany | collected 2015-04-27 | reverse complement strand
CACGGCACCGAGCGCCGCGCCGCCGACGGCACGCTGCGCCGGCACGAGCCGCCGCTGGAGGGCCTGGCGCGCGCGGCGTCCGAGATCGTGCGGCTCACCGCGGCCCATGGCGGGCTGGTGTTCGAGAACAAGGGCATGACCCTGGCGCTGCACTACCGCCTCGCGCCCGCGCTGAGGGCGCTGGCGGAACGTGAGATGCGGGCGATATTGGCCGCGCTGGGCGATGCCTTCGAGCTCCAGTCCGGGAAGTTCGTGGTCGAGATCAAGCCCAGCGGCAAGAACAAGGGCAGCGCCATCGCCGAGTTCGCCGCCGAGCCGCCGTTCGCCGGCCGCCGCCCGGTATTTATCGGCGACGACCTCACCGACGAGCCCGGGTTCGAGGTGGTCAACCGCCTCGGCGGCCATTCCATCAAGGTCGGGCCGGGCATCACGCAGGCACGCTGGCACCTCTTCGACGCGCCGGCGGTGCGCGGCTGGTTGGCGGACTGCGTGGCGCGCAGGGAAGTGCCGCGGTGAGCCGCCTCGACCTCGGCGTCATCGGCAATTCGAGCGTCAGCGCGCTGGTCGATGCCAGCGGCGAGTTGTGCTGGGCCTGCCTGCCGCGGGTGGACAGCGACGCGGTGTTCTGTTCCCTGCTGCGCGAGCGCAAGGCGGAGGACGACTTCGGCTTCCTCGCCGTGGACCTGGTCGGGCAGGTACGGTCCGAACAGGCTTACGTGCCCCACACGCCGGTGCTGGTCACTCGCCTGTTCGACGACAAGGGCGGCGCGGTGGAGATCACGGACTTCGCGCCGCGCTTCCGCCAGTTCGGCCGCCTGTTCTGCCCCAGCCAGCTGGTGCGCAGCGTGCGGCCGCTGTCGGGCAGTCCACGCCTGCGCCTGCTGGTGCGCCCCGCGGAGGACTACGGGCGCGCGCCACGACGCAGCACCTGGGGCAGCAACCACATCCGCTACGCCGGCGGCGACTACGCCTTCCGCCTGACCACCGACTGCTCGCTCACTGCGATCCTCGAGGAAACGCCGTTCCAGCTGCGCGAGCCCTTCTCCCTCATCGTCGGCCCAGACGAAACGCTGCAGGGCGCAGTGCCGGAGGTGGCCCGGCGCTTCCTCGAGCAGACCGTGGACTACTGGGAGGACTGGGTGCGAGACCTGTCGATCCCGTTTGAGTGGCAGGAGGAGATCATCCGCGCTGCGATCACACTCAAGCTCGCGGCCTACGACGACACCGGCGCCATCGTCGCTGCGCCGACGACCTCGATCCCGGAGGCCTCGGGCAGCGCCCGCAACTGGGACTACCGCTACTGCTGGCTGCGCGACGCCTACTTCGTGGTCAACGCGCTCAACCGCCTCAACGCGACGCGCACCATGGAACGCTACATGGGCTACATCATCAATGTCGCAGCGAGCGGCGACGGCGCCCTGCAGCCGGTCTACCGCGTCAGCGGCCGGCCAGAGATGGACGAGCGCGAGGTGGCGACGCTGCCGGGCTACCGCGGCATGGGCCCGGTACGCGTCGGCAACCAGGCATGGCAACAGGTGCAGAACGACGTCTATGGCTCCACCATCCTGGCCGCCACCCATGCCTTTTTCGACCGGCGACTGTCGGGCATCGCGAACGGCGCCCTGTTCCGCCAGCTGGAGCCCCTCGGCGAGCGCGCCCTCGCGGCCTACGACAAGCCGGACGCCGGGCTCTGGGAGCTGCGCGGGACCGCGCGCGTGCATACCTTTTCCTCCGTCATGTGCTGGGTGGCCTGCGACCGGCTGGCGAAGATTGCCGCGCGCCTGGGCATGGGCGGACGCGCCGGATACTGGCGCGACCGGGCCGACCGCATCCATGCCGTGATCTGTCAGCGCGCCTGGAACCCGGCGCGCGGCAGCTTCTGCGCCGCCTTCGATGGCGACACGCTGGACGCGAGCCTGCTGCTGCTCGCGGAGTTGGGCTTCGTTCGCGCCGACGATCCGCGCTTCGCCGGCACCGTCGCCGCGACCGAACGCGAACTCAGGCGGGGCGACTTCATCTACCGCTACACCGAGCCGGACGACTTCGGCGCCCCGGCCAACGCCTTTCTCGTCTGCACCTTCTGGTACATCGATGCGCTCGCGCAGCTGGGCCGGCGCGACGAGGCGCGCGCGCTGTTCGAGTCCACGCTTGCGCGGCGCAACCGCCTCGGCCTACTCTCGGAGCACATTGACCCGGTGAGCGGCGAGCTGTGGGGCAACTACCCGCAGACCTACAGCATGGTCGGCATGATCAACAGCGCGACGCGCCTGAGCATCCCCTGGGACCAGGCCTTCTGAGGCGCCGGTGCTGCGCATCGGCCTGGACATCGGCGGCACCAAGATCGAACTGGCGGCGCTGGACGCGCAGGGCGGCGAGCGGCTGAGGCGTCGCGCGCCCACGCCGCACGGCAGCTACGAGGATGCCCTCGGTGTGCTGGCAAGAATGATCAAGGGTGCGGAGCGCGAGTTGGGCGGGCCGGCCACAGTCGGTATCGGCCTGCCTGGCCTGGTCTCGCCCGAAGGATGGGCGCGAAACGCCTTTGCCACGCCCTTCAATGAGCGTCCGCTAAAGACGGACCTTGAGCGGCAGCTTGCGCGCGAAGTCCGCCTGGAGAACGACGCCAACTGCTTCGCGCTCTCGGAGGCGACCGATGGCGCCGGGCGCGGCGCGCAACTCGTGTTGGGCGCCGTGCTCGGCACCGGCGCGGGCGCCGGCATCGTGCATGGCGGCCGCGTGCTGTCTGGCGCCAATGCCTCGGCCGGGGAGTGGGGGCACAACCCGCTGCCTTGGATGTCGCCGGAGGAGTTTCCCGGCCCGCGCTGCACCTGCGGACGCCTAGGTTGCATCGAGCAGTTCGTGTCCGGTACCGCGCTCGCGGCCGACCATCTGCGCGTCACCGGAAATGCGCTCGACGCACGGTCCATCGCCGCCGGCGCCGAGGCCGGGAATGCCGCCTGCGAAGCGACGCTGCGGCGCTTCGAGGACCGCCTGGCGCGGGCCCTCGCCCATGTCGTCAACCTGCTCGACCCGGACATCATCGTGCTGGGCGGGGGCGTATCGGCCCTCGATCGCCTCTACCGGTCGGTGCCACGACTGTGGGCGCCCCACGTCTATGCACCCGCGCCGCGCACGCGCCTGGCGCGCGCCGTCCATGGCGACGCGAGCGGCGTGCGCGGCGCGGCAATGCTCTGGCCCGCATAGCGCAGATCAGGCGCTGCGCGACTTTTCCGCCTGCGCCAGGAAATCCGCCATCACCGGTGCGGCATCGAGCAGGCCGTTGCTCCCGCCGTGATGGAACTCCGGGTGCCACTGCAGGCCCGCGACATAGCTCGCGCCACGCCAGCGGACGGCCTCGATCACCCCGTCGGCGGGCGATCGCGCCTCGACTTCCAGGCCGCGGCCTAGCGCCTTGATCGCCTGGTGGTGAATAGAGTTGACCGTTGCGCGGCGGGTGAGCCCGTACAGGCGCGCGAGGCCGCTCCCGGGCGCGATCTCGATCTCGTGCGCGTTCTGGTCATAGGCCACGGCATCGACATGCCGCACGGCGGAGCCGACCTCGGTCTCGATGTCCTGCAGCAGCGTGCCGCCAAGGGCGACGTTGATGAGCTGCAGGCCGCGGCAGATGCCGAGCACCGGCTTGCCCTGGATGACGCACTCCCAGAACAGCTCGATCTCGTAGCGGTCGCGCACGCGGTCGCCCGACCATTCCGGCCTGAGGGGCGCCTCGCCGTAGCTCTCCGGGCTGAGGTCGGCGCCGCCCTGCAGCACCATCCCGTCGAGCGACCGGACGTAGTCCCCGAGCAGCACGCTGGAACGCGATACGCCCGCGCCGCTGGTGATCGCCGGGATCATGTAGGCCAGCGCCTCGTGCGCGAGCAGCCAGTGCGCCACCGACTGCTCCAGGTACTGCAGCGTCTTGCCGCGGAACCCGAGTTCGGCCGGCGGCTGATGCAGGATTCGCGCCGACAGCCCGATGCGGAGCCGGCCCGAGCTCACTTCCCTGCGCGCAGGCGCTCGACCTGGCGCCACACCAGGTCGGGCAGCGAGCCGCTTCCCGCGTACTGCTCGCGCATCCAGCGCGCGTCGTTGCCCCCCTGCACGATGGCGCCGATCTCCCGCAGCGCACCCTCGGACTCGAGCTCGCGCGCGTGCACCGCCAGCACGCCCAGCGAGGCGCTCACCTCCTCGGCAAGGCTGCGCCGCGCGCCCGCTTCGGCGTCAATGAACTCGCCATCCAGCCCGAAGCGGCAGGCCTGGAACCGGTTGTAGGTATAGGCGAGGTAAGCATCCTCGGAAACCTTGTGCGGCCGCTCGATCAGCAGCCAGCGCGCCAGCGTCTGGGCGTAGGCGGCCAGCGCGGCGGCACGCTCGACCGTGAGCGGCGTGTCGCAGACCCGGATTTCGACGGTGCCGAACTCCGGCTTGGGGCGGATGTCCCAGTAAAAGTCCTTCATGCTCTCGATGATGCCGGCCCTGCGCATCCTGGCGAAGAACACGTTGAACTCGTCCCAGGTCTGGACGAAGGGCGCACGGCCGGAGAGCGGGAACGCGAACACGGCGTTCAGGCGCGAAGAGTCGAACGCGGTGTCGACGCCCTGGTAGTACGGCGAGGCGGCCGAGAGCGCGATCAGGTGTGGCATGTAGCGCGACATGGCGTGCAGCAGGTAGAGCGCGTCGTCGCCGTCGGCGCAGCCGATGTGCACGTGCTGGCCGAATACCGTGAACTGCTTGGCGAGGTAGCCGTAGAGCTGGGAGACTTGGCGCATGCGCGGCGCGTCCATGATGCGCCGCTCGCTCCAATGCTGGAACGGATGCGCGCCGCCGCCAGCGACGCCGACATTGAGCCGCGAGGCGGTCTGCAGCAGCACGTCCCGGATCTGCTTCAGTTCGGCGAGCAGCGGCCCGTGGCGCGTGTGGATACCGGTGCTGATCTCGATCATGCTCTCGGTGATCTCAGGCTTGATCTCGCCGGGATGGGCCAGCTTGCCTGTCTGGGTGAGCAGATCCGAAGCCGCCCGCGTCAGGTCGCAGTCGCGCGAGTTGACCAGCTGCAGCTCGAGCTCGACACCCATGGTGAGGGGCGCGGACTTGGAGAATTCCAGGCGCTCCACGGCTAGGACCGTTCCTCGGCAGTCTCGCCGGCGCGGACCAGCGCGAACTGCGCCAGCAGCGGGCCGAGCACCTCGAGGATCGCGACCGCGGAGATCACGATCGCCGCGAGCGAGGGCCCGAATTGCGGATAGAGCCGGGTGGTGTCATGCAGCAGCACCAACGCGACCCCGGACATTGGTGTCAGCGTGAGCGCCAGCAGCGAGGCCTTGCGCAGAGGCAATCCGGATGCCGGCGCAAGCGCGAATACCCCCAGCGCCTTGCCCGCCACGCGCGCCGCGACCAGCACCCCACCGGCCACAGCACCGGTCGCCAGCACGCCAAGGTCGATGCGCGCCGCAGTCACGGCGAACAGCAGGATCAGCAGGATCCCGCCCACCCGGCCAAAGCTGAGCGCGACGAACAGCCGGTCGCGGTCGAGGATGCGGATCGACACGCCGTATCCGAGCAGCATCAGCGCCATGGAGAGCTTCAGCGCGTCGGCGGCCCAGACCGCGGTGGCCACCAGCGCGAGGATGCAGAAGAACTGCGCATCGTGGCGCCGCCCGAGGAGGCGCAGCAGGCCGAGCGTCACGAGCGCTAAAGCCGTGGCGGCGGCCAGCGAGCCGAAGATCAGGTAAAGGGGATGGAGGACGGCCGTCTGCCAGTCGTGCGCGTGCTCGCGCGCGAGCCACGACAGCAGCACGCCCACGGCCACGACCGCATACACTGTGTTGAGCGCGCTGAGCATCAACAGGCGCTCTGTGACCTGTCCCTGGGCGCGCAGGTCTCGCACCATCGTCAGCGTGACCGCGGGCGCGGTGGAAATGCCGATCGCGGCCGCCGCCGCGGCCACCAGCGGCGGCGCGCCGAGTACCAGTAGCACTCCGCACATCGCCGCGAACGCGAATGCGGACTCGAGCACGCTGGTGCCCAGCAGCCACGGATTGCGCCGCAGCCAGCCCGGGTCGACGCGCTGGCCCAGCTCGAACAGCACCACGCCCAGCGCGAGGTCGAGCAGCGGCAGCATCGCGTCCAGCGCGCCGCGGTCAAGCAAACCCAGCACATGCGGCCCGAGAAGCGCGCCGACCGCGCTCCAGCCCAGCAGCCGAGGCAGCCGCAGCCAGCGCTGCACGGCCTCGCCCGCCAGCACCGCGGCGAGCAGCATAAGCGCGGTCCACGGCAGGGAGGCGCCGATGCCGCGCAGGTCGGGAAGGAAGAACATTTCGTTCATCCGTTCCCCCGCCCTTGCAGCGAGCGAAACCGCAACGCCGGCGCGCTACCGTCCTTCGCCACGCCCGGGTAGAGCGTCAGGTGCGGGAACGGGATCTCGATGCCGCGCCCGTCGAAGGCCCTCTTCAAACGGCGCAAGAACTCGCGACGCACGTTCCACTGCTCGATTGGTGGCACCACTTTGAAGCGGGCGCGCAGGATCACTGCTGAATCCGCCCAGCGTTCCACGCCGATGATCTCGATCTCGGTGGGCAGGCGGGGTTCCCACACCGGGTCCGCTCGCATCGCCTGCCCCACTTCGCGCATCACCGCCAGGGCCTCGTCGCAGTCCTCGCGGTAGGCGACGCCGGCGTCGATCACCGCATTGGCGAAGTCGCGCGTGCGGTTGGTGACGATCTTGATCTCGCCGTTTGGCACGAAGTGGACGTGGCCGTCGAAGTCGCGCAGCCGCACGTAGCGCAGCGTGACCTCCTCGACCAGGCCGCCGATGCCTGCGATCTGCACCACGTCGCCTTGCCGGATCTGGTCCTCCAGCAGCAGGAACAGGCCGGCGAAGTAGTCCTTCACTAGGCTCTGCGCGCCGAACCCGATGGCGATGCCCGCGACCCCCGCGGTGGCAAGGACCGGTGCAATCGAGATGCCGAGTTCGTTCATCACCAGCATCGCGGCGACGATGGTGATTACCACCGATCCAATGTAGCGGAACGCCCGGCACAGTGTGCCGACGCGCTTGAACTCCTCGGCGCTGCTGCGCCTTTCCATGTATCCGCGGAATCGGCGGATGCCGCGACGCAGCAGCGCCAGCGCCACCCAGGTCGCGACGAGGACGATCGCGACATTGACCGCGGAACGCAGCGCCGGATTCCATGCCGAGGACATTGCCACGCCCAGGCTGTCGACCCACTCCCGCATGCAGCCCCTCCCCAGACAGGATGACAGGGTTGGACGCCTCGCAGGCGCCGGAGTTCCCCGCGATTCTAGTGCAGGGATTTGACGATGTCCTCGACGACCTTTTTCGCATCGCCGAACACCATCATCGTGCGGTCCATGTAGAACAGCGGGTTGTCGAGGCCCGCGTAGCCCGCCGCCATGCTGCGCTTGTTGACAAGCACGGTCCGCGCCTTGTGCACGTCGATGATGGGCATGCCGTGGATCGGGCTGCCCTTCTCGTAGGCGAGCGGGTTGACGACGTCGTTGGCGCCCAGCACCAGCACCACGTCGGTGGTCCCCATCTCGCCGTTGATGTCCTCCATCTCCAGCACCTGCTCGTAGGGCACCTCGGCTTCCGCCAGCAGCACGTTCATGTGCCCCGGCATGCGCCCGGCCACCGGGTGAATCGCGAATCTCACGTTGATGCCCTTGGCGACGAGCAGCTGCGCCATCTCCTTCACCGCGTGCTGCGCGCGCGCCACCGCCAGGCCGTAGCCCGGGACGATGACCACGGTCTCGGCGTTCTGCATCAGGAACGAGGCGTCCTCCGCCGAGCCCGATTTCACCGTCTTCTCGCCCGCATCGGCCGCGGCGACGCCCTCGGCCGCGCCAAAGCCGCCCAGGATCACGGAGATGAACGAACGGTTCATCGCCTTGCACATGATGTACGAGAGGATCGCGCCGGAGGAACCCACCAGCGACCCGGCCACGATCAGCATCGAATTGTTGAGCGAGAAGCCGATGCCGGCCGCGGCCCAGCCCGAGTAGCTGTTCAGCATCGAGATCACCACCGGCATGTCGGCGCCGCCGATCGGGATGATGATCAGGATGCCGAGCATGAAGGCGAGGCCGGTCATCATGATGAACGCGGTCCAGTTCTCGTCCGGCGACAGGAAGAAGGCGATGCCGAAGGCCACCATCACCAGGCCGATGGCGAGGTTGAGCCAGTGCTGGCCGGGGAACACGATCGGTGCCGAGGAGAACAGGCGGAATTTCTTCCCCAGGCCGGCGAGCTTGCCGAAGGCGATCACCGATCCCGAGAAGGTGAGCGCGCCGACGAAAGTGCCGATGAACAGCTCCAGCTTGTTGCCCGCGGGCATCGGCTCGCCGCGGCTGCCGACGATGCCGAAGGAGGCCGGGTTGTTCACCGCCGCGATCGCGATCAGCACCGCCGCCATGCCCACCAGCGAGTGCATCGCCGCGACCAGTTCCGGCATCTGCGTCATCTCGACCTTGCGCGAGACGAAGGCGCCGATCGCGCCGCCCACCAGCATGGCGACGAGGATGCCGGTGACGTTGCCGCGCGCCACCACCGCCAGCGTGACCAGGACGGCGATGCCCATGCCGATCATGCCGAACAGGTTGCCGCGCCGCGCCGTGGTCGGCGAGGACAGGCCCTTCAGCGCCAGGATGAACAGGACGCTGGCGACCAGGTACCAGAGGGTGAGCTGGTTGGCGCTCATTTCTGCTTCTTCCGGAACATCTCGAGCATGCGCTGCGTCACCATGAAGCCGCCGGCGACGTTCACCGCCGCCAGGCCCACCGCGATGAGACCCAGGACGGTGCCGAAGTCGGTCTCCATCGGCGCCGCGGCGAGGACGGCGCCGACGATGATCACCGAGGAGATGGCGTTGGTCACGCTCATCAGCGGCGTGTGCAGCGCCGGGGTGACGTTCCAGATGACGTGGTAGCCGACGAAGACCGCCAGCACGAACACCACGATGTTGAGGACGGTCGGATCTACGGTTCCACCCATGGTCAGCCTTTCTTCACGACGGCGCCGTCGACGCTGGCCAGCGTGCCGGCGAGGATTTCTTCCGCGCGGTCGATCTTCAGCTCGCCCGTCTTCGCATCGAGCATCAGGCCGAGCATGTTGTAGAGGTTGCGCGCGTACAGGGCGGAAGCATCCGTCGCCACGGTGGCCGGCAGGTTGGTGATGCCGACCAGCTTGACCCCGTGCCGCAGGACGGTCTTGCCGGGCTCGGTCCCCTCGACGTTGCCGCCCTGCTCTGCCGCGAGGTCCACGATCACGGAGCCCGGCTTCATCTGGCGAACCGTTTCGTCGCGGATGAGCTTCGGCGCGGGTCGCCCCGGGATCAGCGCGGTGGTGATCACGATGTCCGACAGCAGCGCCTTCTGGTGCACCGCCTCGGCCTGGCGCTTCATCCAGTCCGCGGGCATGGGCCGAGCGTAGCCGCCCTTGCCCTGCGCGATTTCGCGCTCTTCGTCGGTCAGGTAGGGCACGTCGAGGAATTTCGCGCCCAGCGACTCGATCTGCTCCTTGACCGCCGGCCGCACGTCGCTCGCCTCGATCACGGCGCCGAGGCGCTTGGCGGTGGCGATCGCCTGCAGGCCGGCGACACCAGCGCCCAGGATCAGCACCCGCGCCGCCTTGACGGTGCCCGCGGCGGTCATCAGCATCGGGAAGAAGCGGCCTAGTTCCGCGGCGGCGATCACCACCGCCTTGTAGCCGGCGATGTTGGCCTGCGACGAGAGCACGTCCATCGCCTGGCCGCGCGAGATGGTGCGCGGCAGCAGTTCCATGGCGAAGGCGGTCACGCCGCGTTTGGCGATCGCCTCCAGGCCCGCCGCATTGAACGGGTCGAGCTGACCACCCAGGATCGAGCCCTGCCTGAGCAGGCCGACCTCGTTCTCCAGCAGCGGCCGCACCTTGAGGACGATGTCCGCGTCATAGGCCTCGGCGGCCGACGCCACGATCCTGCCGCCCGCCTTCTCGTATTCGGCGTCTGGGAAGCTCGCCTGTGCGCCCGCCCCGGCCTGGATGCGCACCTCGTTCTTCGCCGCCAGCTTCTTCACCGTCTCCGGCGTGGCCGCGACGCGCGTCTCGCCCGGCCGGGTCTCGGCAGGAATGCCAATCCGCATCTCGAAGTTCTCCCTTGGAGGACGAATGATACGACAGAGTCCCGGCGCGACCGATCGAGAATGCCCGCGGCAGGCAACAGGCCGGGGCTATCGCGCCCCGGCAGGCCGGCTAATGTAACCGATCGGTTACATCGGCGCGCGCCCGCCAGCCCCAGCGCCGCTCGCCGCGCTCGAAACCCCACTGCACCGCGAGCGCCAGCGCCGCCGCCGGCACCGCGCCGGCCAGCATCATGGCGTTGTCGTTCAGCGCCAGGCCGGACACGATCCGTTCGCCGTAGCCGCCCGCGCCGACGAACGCGGCAATCGTCGCCGTGCCGACGTTGATCACGGCGGAGGTCTTGATGCCGGCGAGGATCGAGGGCAGCGCGAGCGGCAGCTCGACGCGCCGCATGCGCTCGGCGGCGCCCAGACCCAGCGCCATCGCCGCCTGCCGCATGCCCTTGCCCACCGCGACCAGCCCGGTGTGCGTCCCCCGCACGATCGGCAGCAGCGCATACAGGAACAGCGCCACCAGCGCCGGCCCGGTGCCGATCGCGCCCATGAGCGCGATGAGGAACGCGAACAGCGCGAGCGCGGGGATGGTCTGCACCACCCCGACCGTGCCCAGGACCGGCTGCTCCGCCCATTTCAGCTTCGCCGCGAGCACCCCGAGCGGGATCCCGGCAGCGATGCTTCCCGCCAGCGACACGAACACCAGCACCAGGTGCTGCCAGGTGAGACGCAGGAAATC
>CXWL01119945.1_pt1 | contig 10866 bp, 9 predicted proteins | sample 590931 | NCBI WGS metagenome assembly CXWL01 (sample SAMEA3498368, study PRJEB10139) | groundwater metagenome | biome: water well; material: biofilm material | place: Germany | collected 2015-04-27 | reverse complement strand
AGTTCGTTGAACGGCGGGTAGGCGGCGTGGGCGTACATCAGGAAGGGTTGGGCGTCCAGGTCGCGCACGCTGACGGTCTCGGCGCTGGCCAGCCGGTGGCTGCTTGGCACCGCCAGCACAAACGGCTCGCGCACCAGGCATTCGGTGGCGTAGCCCGGTTCCAGCAAGGGCGCGCGCACGATGCCCAGGTCGATGCGCCGCGCGCGCAGGGCTTCGTATTGCTGGTAGGTGTTCATCTCCGACAGGTCGATTTTCACCTGGGGCTGCTTGAGCCGTGCCTCGGCAATTACCTTGGGCAAGAACTCATACACCGCGCTGCCGACGAAGCTGATATTGACCGTGCCGATATCGCCCTCGGCGAAGCGCCGCGCGGTTACCGCCGCCTGCTGGGCGCGTTCCAGCAGGTTCTGCGCCTCGATGAAAAACGCCCGGCCGGCAGCGGTGAGCGCCACGCTGCGGGTGGTGCGNNCGAAAATTCAGCTCGGTGGCCACGGTGGTGAAGCAGCGCAGTTGAGTCAGTTCGAACATTGATCTAATCCAGGTATCAATCGAATGCCAAGTTAGATTAGACGGGATCAATAGCCAGCGTCCATCATCGTTTCGTCCCTAAAAAAACAATGATTGGGAGTTGCCTCTTGGATACCCTCCACACTCCGCCAGACCCGACCGTGCTCGTCCGTGCGGCCGCGAAGGTCAAGCGCCATGTACTGCCGTTGTTTGTGGTGATGTTCATCGTCAATTACATCGACCGGGTCAATATCGGCTTTGTGCGCAGCCATATGGAGACCGACCTGGGCATCGGCGCGGCGGCCTATGGCCTGGGGGCCGGGCTGTTTTTCATCGGTTACGCGATCTTCGAAGTGCCCTCCAACCTGTTGCTGCAGCGCTACGGCGCGCGGGCCTGGCTGACGCGCATCATGTTCACCTGGGGCGCGGCGGCGATGGCCATGGCGTTTGTCAGAGGTGAAACCAGCTTCTATATCCTGCGCTTTGTGCTCGGCGCGGCCGAAGCCGGGTTTTTCCCCGGCATCATCTACTACTTCACCCAATGGTTGCCGGCCGCCGAGCGCGGCAAGGCCATGGCGATTTTTCTCAGCGGGTCGGCGATCGCTTCGGTAATTTCCGGGCCGGTGTCGGGGGCGCTGCTCAGTGTCAGTGGCTTGAGCCTGCACGGCTGGCAATGGATGTTCCTGATCGAAGGGTTTGCCTCCATCGCGCTCTGCGGGTTTGTGTGGTTCTGGCTGCAGTCCCATCCCCACCAGGCCAAGTGGCTCAGCGCCGAAGAACAACACGCCCTGGTCAGCGCCATCGCGCTGGAGCAGCAGGCCCGTGAAGCGAGCCAGAGCGTACGGCCGTCGATCTTCAAATTACTCGCCGACCGGCAGATCGCACTGTTCTGCTTCATCTACTTTTCCATCGCCCTGACCATCTACGGCGCCACCTTCTGGTTGCCGAGCATGATCAGGAAAATGGGCAACCTGGGCGACTTCCAGGTGGGCCTGTTCAACGCTATTCCGTGGTTGATTTCCATCGTCGCCATGTACGGTTTTGCCGCCCTGGCCAGCAAGTGGAAACACCAGCAGGCATGGGTGGCGCTGATGCTGGTGATCGCCGCGTTCGGCATGTTCATGTCCACCACCGGTGGGCCGGTGTTTGCCTTTGTGGCCATCTGTTTTGCCGCGATTGGTTTCAAGGCGGCGTCGGCGCTGTTCTGGCCGATCCCCCAGGGTTACCTGGATGCGCGGATCGCTGCGGCGGTGATCGCGCTGATCAATTCAGTCGGCAACCTGGGCGGCTTTGTCGCGCCCACCACCTTCGGCTTGCTGGAGCAGACCACCGGCTCCATCGAAGGCGGCCTGTATGGCCTGGCCGCCACGTCGCTGGTGGCTGCGGTGGTGGTGTTTTTTGCCCGCACCACGCCTCGGTCCACGTCTACCACTCATCCACACGCCTTGCGTTCCGGTCCACAGGGAGCCGCCTCTTGAAAATTGTCCGCGTTACCGTTACCCCGATTGCCTTTCGCGACCCGCCGTTGCTCAACGCCAGTGGCATCCACGAAGCCTTTGCGCTGCGCTCGATTATCGAGGTGGAGAGCGACACCGGCTACATCGGCCTGGGCGAAAGCTACGGCGACGCCCCGGCGCTGGCGATCCAGCAACAGGTGCAGGCGCAACTGATCGGCCTGGACCCCTTCAACCTCAACGGCCTGCGCGCCATCGTGCAGGCCACTGTGGCCGCGCACAAACCGGCGAGCCTCAGCGGTGCCGAACTGGCGCCGGGCTCCCATGCCAGCAAGGCGGTGAGCAATGCCTACTCGGCGTTCGAGGTGGCGTTTCTCGACCTGCAGGCGCACTCGCTGAACGTGCCGTTGGTGGACCTGCTGGGTGGGGCGATTCGCGAGCAGATCCCGTTCAGCGCCTACCTGTTCTTCAAGTACGCCGAGCATATCGATTCACCCTACCAGCCCGACCGTTGGGGCGAGGCGCTCAATGAGGAACAGATCGTCGCCCAGGCCCGGCGCATGATCGACACCTACGGCTTCAAAAGCATCAAGCTCAAGGCCGGCGCNNAAACCTCGATTCGCATGGCCGAACTGCTCGGCGACGACCTGCAATATTACGAAGACCCAACCCCCGGCCTGGATGGCATGGCCGAGCTGCACAAACGCACCGGCTTGCCCCTGGCGACGAATATGGTGGTCACCGACTTTGATGAATTCCGTCGCAGCGTGGCGCAGGACAGCGTGCAGATCGTGCTCGCCGACCACCACTACTGGGGCGGCCTGCGCGACACCCAGGTGTTGGCAAAGATGTGCCAGACCTTCGGCCTGGGCGTGTCGATGCACTCCAATTCCCACCTGGGCATCAGCCTGATGGCCATGGCCCACGTGGCGGCCTCGGTGCCCAACCTCGACTACGCCTGCGACACCCATTACCCCTGGCAAGAGCCGGACGAAGAGGTGATCAAGGGCGGCAAGCTGCCGATTGTCGATGGCTGCGTGACCATCACCCGCGCACCGGGGCTGGGCCTGGAACTGGACCATGACCAGCTGGGCAAGCTGCATGACCAATACCTCAGCTGCGGCATTCGCCAGCGCGATGATGTGAAGCAAATGCAGCGTTACAAGCCGGAGTGGAAAACCGTCAAACCGCGTTATTGAAGCTTGGTCGCTTCTGTCTGGAACGCGATTAAATGTGGGAGGGGGCTTGCCCCCGATAGCAGTGGGTCAGTGATAGATTTATTGACTGACACACCCTCATCGGGGGCAAGTCGAATCGTCGCACCGCCCCTCCCACATTTGGATTTCCATATTTGGATCTATATAGGTCAGTCAGATAGACCTCACTGTGAAAAGTCTTCCTCGAAGTGTTCCTGCTCGCCCCGCATATCACTTTGGCGGCGTAGCACTTCCATCTGCCGCAGCTCCACCCGGCGAATTTTCCCGGAAATGGTCTTGGGCAATTCGCTGACAAACTCAATCCTGCGTACTCGCTTGTAGGGCGCCAGGTGCTCGCGGGCGAACTCAAGGATATGCCGCGCCAGCTCGGCGCTGCCGGGGGCGTCGTGGGCCAGGATCAGGAAGGCCTTGGGCACCGCCAACCGCAGTGGGTCCGGGCTCGGCACCACGGCCACCTCCATCACCGCCGGGTGTTCGATCAACGCGCTCTCCAGCTCGAACGGGCTGATGCGGTAGTCCGACGCCTTGAACACGTCATCAGCGCGCCCGACAAAGGTGATGTAGCCGTCGCTGTCGATCTGCGCCGTATCGCCCGTGCGGTAATAACCGTCGCGCATCACCTCGGCGGTTTTCTCCGGGCTGTCCTCGTAGCACAGCATCAAACCCAGCGGCCGCACATCCAGCGGCAGGGCCACTTCACCCTCAGTGCCCGGCACACCGTCAGCGTCGAGCAGGGCAACTTGATAACCCGGCAACGGCCGCCCCATGGACCCGGGCTTGAGCAACTGGCCCGGCGTGTTGCCGACCAGCGCGGTGGTTTCCGACTGGCCGAAGCCATCGCGCAGGGGCAGGCCCCAGGCCTGTTGGATCTGCTCGATGATTTCCGGGTTCAGCGGCTCGCCGGCGCCCACCAGTTCGCGCAGGTTCAGGCGGGTTTTGTAGGCGGCCAGGTCTTCCTGGATCAGCATGCGCCATACGGTGGGCGGCGCGCACAGGCTGGTTACGCGGTACTTTTCCAGCGCGCCGAGCAGGGCCTGCGCGCTGAACCGCGCGACGTTATGGATAAAGATGCAGGCCCCGGCGTTCCACGGCGCGAACAGGCAGCTCCAGGCGTGTTTGGCCCAGCCTGGGGAGGAGATATTCAGGTGCAGGTCGCCCGGTTGCAGGCCGATCCAGTACATGGTCGACAGGTGCCCGACCGGGTAGCTCTGGTGGCTGTGCAGCACCATCTTGGGTTTCGAGGTGGTGCCGGAGGTGAAATACAGCAGCATCGAGTCGGTGGCCAGGGTGCGGCCTTCGGCCTCGAACGACGCGGGGTATTCGAACGCGGCGTTGTGGGCGACCCAGCCGGTGGGCGCCGCGCCCACGCAGATGCGGCTGCAGCCATCGCCCAGGCCCTCGAACTTGCCGACATGCGCTTCACCGACCACCAGATGGCGAACCTGCCCGCGCTCGATGCGGTCACGCAAGTCATCNNCGCGTGGCCAGTTGCTGGAAGCTGTGACGTTGCTCGCTGCCGTCCTCTTCGACGATCCACAGCGCAGTGGCCGCGTTGCCCTCGGCCATGGCATCGAAGTAGTCCAGGGCCCAGTTGAACTCGCCCAGTTGCGGCCAACGGAAATCCCGCGCCGCGGTGGCGTAGTCGGTGCGGTGGGCGAGCAGAAAATCCCGCGCGGCCAGGAAGGGCTGGGTCATGGTCGGTGTCCTTGATTATTGTTGTAGGGACTGACCTGCGGTTCAACCCGCAGGCTGAACCGAGTATAGGCACGCATAAATCCAGAGATGAACGCTCAAAAACACCGGTGCGTTGTGCAAAAAAGTCATGCTCAGTATTTCCAGCTGACCGACGCGGTGAGGTTGCGCGGCGCCCCGTAGTTGGTGGAGCCGGCCGCCTGGTACAGCGACAGCAGGTACTTCTGGTCGGTGAGGTTGTTGAGGTTCAGCGAGGTGCTCCAGTGCGCATCGAAGTCATAGCTGGCCATCAGGTCCACCAGTGCGTAGGCGTCTTGCTGCACGCGGCTGTTGCTGTCGACTTCGGTGTGGCTTTGCCACTGCACGCGGCTGCCGACCTTGGCCTGGGGCAGGCCGGGCAAGCGGTAGGTGAGGCTGCCACGCACGCTATGGGTGGGCACGTATTGGCGCGCGCGGTCGCCGTGGTTGTCTTCGATGTTGACGTAGGTGTAGCCGCCGGCGATGGACAGGCCCGGCAAGGCTTCGCCATTGGCTTCCAGTTCGAGGCCACGGCTTTTGTAGTCCACGCCGCGGTACAGGTATTGGCCGTTGGCGATTTCCCCGGTGGTTTCGGCGACGTTTTGTTGCACGGTCTTGAACAGCGCCGCGCTGACGCCCAGGCGTTCGTCGAGCAGCTTGCCCTTGACGCCGACTTCCATGCTTTTGCCTTCCAGCGGCTCGATGAGGCCGCCGGCGGTGCTGCGCAGGTATTGCGGTTTGAAGATTTCGGTCCAGCTGGTGTAGACGCTCCACTGCGGGGTCAGGTCGTAGACCAGGCCCGTGTAGGGCGTGACCTTGCCGTGCACGCGGGTGTCGTGGGGCGCGCCGTAGCCCATGCCATCGCCGTCGGCGCTGAGCATGCGCGCGCCGGCGATCCAGTGCAGGTCGTCGGTGAGGCTGAAGCGCGCACCCGCAAACAGGCTTTTCTGGCGATCGGTGAACAGCTGGGTGTTGAGTTCGTCGGTGTAGTTCAGCGCCGGCTCCACCACGTTGCCGGCCAGCACGTCGGCGAGGTCTTCCACCTGGTTGCCGCTGGCGGTGCGGTAGTGGCCGCGTTCGGTGTGGTGCAGGCGGCCGTAGTTGGCGCCCAGGGTCAACTCATGCTCGCGCCCGAGCAGGCTGAACGGCCCGGCCAACTGCGCTTCGCCCGTGACCTGGTGTTCCTTGCTGGTGGTGCGGTTGATATAGGCGGCCACGGTGTCGGCAGTGATCGGGATGGCGTAGAGCATTTTGGTATCGGAATGCTGGCGGGTGCCGGTCAGGGTGATCTTGCTGCTCCAGCCGTTTTCGAAGGTGTGGGTCAGCTCGGCGAAAGCACGCTGGGTCTGGATGTTCCAGTAGGTCCAGGGCTGGCCCACGCTGGAGCTGCGGCTGCTGTAGTGGATGCGGTTACCGGCGTAGTCGGCAATCGGCAGGCCGCCCCAGGTGCTGCCGTTGGAGTAGCTGTCCTGCTGGGAGAAACCCACGGTCAGGGTGTCGGCGTCGGACAGGTCGAAGGCCAGCAGCCCGGCGGTGACGTTGACCTCGTGGCTGTAGTGGTCGAGGTAGGAATTGCCCTTGTCATGGGAGGTGATAAAGCGCCCGCGCACGTTGCCGCTGTCGGTGAGGGGGCCGGACACATCGAACCCCAGGCGCCGGTTATCCCAGGAGCCGACGCTGGCGTCGATCTTGGCCTGGAAGGTGTCGGTAGGGCGCTTGCGCACCAGGTTGACGGTGGCGGAGGGGTCGCCGGCGCCGCTCATGAGGCCGTTGGCGCCGTGCAGCACGTCGACCTGTTCGAACTCGGTCATGTCCTGTTCGCCCACCAGCACGCCGCCGGAGAAGGGCAGGCCCATGCCGTCGTATTCGAAGTTTTCGATCTTGAAGCCGCGCGAGGTGAACGCGGTGCGGTCGGTTTCAAACTGCTCGACGGTTACCGACGGCGCGCTGCGCAACGCCTCTTTGACGCTGTTGAGCTTGAAGTCGTCCAGNNGGCTTGCCCTGGTAGCCGACGCTGGGACCGCCGTCTTGCGTGGCGTAGTCCTGGATATGGATGGCCGGCAGGGTCATTTCACTGGCTTGCTGCGGCAACGGCACCAGGTAGACGGTCACCGCGTCGGTGCGCGCAAAGCTGTAGCCGCTGCCTTTGAGCAGCTCGGCCAGCGCCTGTTCGGGGGCGTACACACCGACCACCGCCGAGCTGCGCAGCGCGCCATCCAGATTGCCGTCCAGCAGCACGTTTTGCCCGGACTGCTGGCTGAACATCAACAAGGCCTGGCGCAGTGACTGGGCCGGGATGTTGATGGCCATGCTGGCGCTCGCGGCCGCTGACGGTGCCGCTTGCACCTGTACCGCGCCCATGAGCAGGCTGCAGGCGAGGGCGGCGGCGCGCCAGTGCTGGGTGGGTTGAGGATGCTTTGCCATTCAGGTGGTTCCCTATGAGGTCGCGCTATCAATCCCTTTAGGACGGATGAGGCTTCGCGATACCTGATGGCGATGTGAATTATTTGCGATTAGGCCGGTTGGATCAGCGTAATCAGCTCGGTGTAGCGGGTGGTGCGCACGGCCAGCGCCTTGGACAGCACGTCGAGCATCTGGTCGGGGCGGTTAAGGTTGAGGATCAGGCTCACGCGCCGCGCCGCCAGTTGCGGGTCGGGGATGAAGATTTTGCCTTCACGCCAGCGTTGCAGTTGGTTGACCACCGTGAGCAGCGGGGTGTCGAAGAACACCAGGCGGCCGTTGCGCCAGGCCAGCACCTGCTCCAGCTCGGCGCGTTGGATCGCCCCGGTTTGCGTGCTGCTGAAGTGCAGCGACAGGCCTTCGCCGAGGTCGGTTTGCTGGTTGGGGGTGATCACCCGCACGGCGTGGCGGCTGACGCTTAGCTGCGCCGATTGCGCCTCGCACGCGAGGCAGAAGTCAGCGGCGCCCGTCAGCACCCGGCCGGCCTGGGTTTGCACGCTGAACTCGCCGGAAGCGTGGGGTTTGACCTGGAAAAACGCCTCGCCCTGCAACAGTTCAACGGCGCGGTGGGTGCTTGAAAAGTCCAGGTTGAGCGCGCTGTTGCCGGCCAGTTCCACGCTGGAGCCGTCGGGCAATTGCAGCGTGCGCCGTTCGCCGATCGCCGTGCGTACATCGGCAAACGGTGAGCTTATGCCCTTGAGCCACAGGGTGGTGGCGCCGCTGGCCACCACCGCCACGCTGGCGGCGAGCCCCAGGCCGACAAAGCGCCGGCGTGACAGTTGCGGGGCGGTGTGCGCCTTGGGCGGCAGCAACTGTGCCGTGGCCGCCCACAGCTGTTCCAACTGCGCGTAGGCGTGGGCGTTGCGTGGGTCGGCGGCGAGCCAGCGCGCCAGTTCATTGCGCTCGGCCGGGGTCGGCGCGCCGGCCTGGATCAAGGCAAACCACTCGCTGGCCTGATGGCTGGCGTCATCGGGCCGGGGGCTGGTGTGGACGAGGCGCGGCGGTTCAACACTCATGGGGTCATCAATTCAACGAGGCACATTCAAGCGGCCGAGTATAAGTGAAGGCGCTCACTCGGGCATGCCCAGCTTCAACAAGTCCAGGGCGCGCACCATGCGGCTGTACGCGGTTTTCGGCGAGATGCCGAGGCGCTCGCCGATCTGCACGTAGGTCAGGCCTTCGATGCGCACCAGCAAAAATACTTCGCGGCAGGCCTCGGGCATGTTCTGGATCAATGCGTTGAGGGCGGCGAGTTGCTGATGGGCGATGGCGGCTTGCTCCAGCGTCGGGCTCGGCTGCTCCAGGCTGTCGGGCGCCTGTTGGTCCAGCGGCTCACCTTTGCGGTGTTCCTGGCGGCGGGTGTGGTCGATAAACAGGTTGCGCGCCGCCGAGAACAGGTAGGCGCGGAAGTTCTCGATGCGCGTGCGGCCCATCTGTTCCGACAGGCGAATGAACGCGTCCTGCGTGAGGTCGGCTGCGGTTTCCTTGCAGCGCAAACGGCGATCCAGGTACGCCTGGATTTCTCCGCGATGAGCGAGATACAACGCCTTGAGATCTGAGCCGGACATAACGCTACCTGACAGCCATGGGAGCAAGCGCGGCGGAATATAACAAACGAGAATGATTGTTAATAGCGAATTGTCGGATTTGGGTGCGGATTGACGGTTTATACGTAAAAGTCCAGTATGGAATTATAAGTACAAAATAATCTGCTGCATTTTTCTTCTCTCTTGCCTAAACCAACAACAACTTGCGAGACACGATCATGAAGAAACGCGCCCTTATACCTGCCCTGGCCCTTAGCCTGCTTGCTTCCAGCCACCTGCTGGCCGCCGAGAAAACCCTGCGCATCGGCATCGAGGCGGCGTACCCACCGTTCGCGTCCAAGACCGAGGGGGGCAAGATCGTCGGCTTCGACTACGACATCGGCAATGCGCTGTGCGCGCAAATGAAGGTCAAGTGCGTGTGGGTCGAAGGTGAATTCGACGGTCTGATTCCTTCCCTCAAGGTGAAGAAAATCGACATGGCCCTGTCGTCCATGACCATCAACGAAGATCGCAAGAAGTCGGTGGACTTCACCCACAAGTACTACTTCACCTCCTCGCGCCTGGTGATGAAGGACGGCGCGGTGGTGGATGACCAATACGCCAGCCTCAAGGGCAAGACCGTGGGGGTGCAGCGCGCGACCACGACCGACCGGTATGCCACCGAGGTGTTCGAGCCCAAGGGCATCACCGTCAAGCGCTACAGCAATAACGAAGAAATCTACATGGACCTGGCGTCCGGGCGGCTGGATGCGATCTTCGCCGACACCATCCCGTTGAATGACTTCCTGCAGATGCCACGGGGCAAGGGCTACGCGTTTGTCGGGCCGGAGCTGAAGGATCCCAAATACGTGGGCGAGGGCGCGGGGATTGCGGTGCGCAAGGGTAATGGCGAACTGGTGAATGAGCTGAACACGGCCATTGATGGCATTCGCGCGAGTGGCGAATACCAGAAGATTTCGCAGCAGTATTTCAAGGCTGACATCTACGGCGATTAAATGTCATGCGCGGTCAAAATGTGGGGGGGCAACCCCCTCCCACATTTGATCAGCCTTTCAGTTCTTTCAGGTGCTTGTACACCGTCGCACGCCCCATCCCCAGCACATTGGCCACATAGTTCGAGGCGCTCTTGCCCTTGAACGCGCCTTCGGCATGCAGGGCCAGCACCAGCTCGCGCTTGTGGTCGCGGGTCAGCAGATTCAGGCTCAGCTGACGCTCGCGCAGCCAGGCATGCAAAAACGTGTTGATACGTTCCTGCCAGTCATCGCGAAACAGCGAATCCGGTTGCGGAATCAGCTTGCTCGGCGACAGGAACAAATCCAGCGCCGCCTTGGCGTTTTCGAACAAGGAGATGTTCAGGTTGATACACAGCACCGCCAGCGGGCGGTCTTTGCCATCGCGCAATACCGTGCTCAGGCTGCGAATTTTCTGACCGTCCCAGTTGAGCTTTTCGTACGGGCCGATATTCACTTCGCTGACGTCATCGCTGAGCATGTCCTCCAGCGCCGAGTCGTCGCCAATGCTGCGCTTGGACAGGTTATTGGCGATGTAATCGACTTTTTGCGTGCGCAGGTCGTGCAGCACCACTTCGGCGTGGGGAAAGAACAGCGTGGCGATGGCGTCGCTGATCGCGCGAAAATTCTGCAGGGTTTTGTCGGGTTCAGCGCTGTTCATCAATGCGGCTCCAGGCGGGCAGGGGAGAGCATACCAGCGTCGAGGCCGAACCGGGTCAACCCCTCCGGCAGCGCGGCGCCGCGCACCAGGGCCGCACTGGCCTGGCCCATGGCCGGTGAAGTCTGGATGCCATAGCCGCCTTGCGCCGCGACCCAGAACAGCCCGGGTACCTGCGGGTCGAAACCGCTGAGCAAATCCCCATCGTGCACAAAGCTGCGCAGCCCGGCCCAGGTGCGGGTGGGGCGGCGGATGGTCAGGGTGGTGGCTTCTTCGATCTGGTAGATGCCCATGGCGATGTCC
>CXWL01002797.1_pt1 | contig 10867 bp, 24 predicted proteins | sample 590931 | NCBI WGS metagenome assembly CXWL01 (sample SAMEA3498368, study PRJEB10139) | groundwater metagenome | biome: water well; material: biofilm material | place: Germany | collected 2015-04-27 | reverse complement strand
AGGGTGTAATTATTCAGCTCGATAGCAGCAGGCAACTTAAAAGCGGATAGCAAAGCAGGAGCGGCGAGATTACCGGCAAAGTAAAAACCAATGTTATTGGCAATGCGCCCGCCAAAAAACAACTCGAAGTCATCAGGAAGCTGCCATTGGCCGCCATTGGTAGTTGTTCCCGGAGTTGTACCCAGCGCATCGCTACCATTTGATCTCTGGTAGCGCGAGACGATTAACATAGAAGCATTGAGCGTGTCAGGGATAGACAAGTTTTCACTTTCGATCCTAGGCTGAGTACCCATTGTGCGATACCCGGAAGCCTTAAAAGATTGCCCAAAGTCATTCAATATCGGCATGTGCTGCGCATGGCAGGCTTGGCAATCGATGCCCGTTTGCCGAGAGAATGACGGAATCGCATAAGCTGGCAGCGGCAGAAATGATGCAACCAATACGACTAAAATTGCAGGGAGAGCGTTTTTCATTTCAGGTGTTTCCGTAGAATCTGTTAAGCAGAATTAAGTTATTACCGACTTGCATCGAACTCTATAGCAGCAAACTTGGGATGTCAAAAATTGCAGCGTTTATCAAGGCATCCATGATGCTCAGAAGGTGCGCAGTTTAGTGGAAATGCGGGTGGCTAATTTGGAATGCGCGGAATAAATCGTTTTTTGTGCAAGCCGATGAAATATAAAAGTAATGTAACTGGCAACAATTTGACATAATATAAAGTGTTAGTGTCTTGTACGTTCGTAAACGTTACGGCGTTCGCATCTTGGGCGGGTAGGGCTAGGGCAACCAACACCGTTGCGGCGATGCCTGTCATCTGCATAGCCATGCGTTCCCATAGCTTTTTCTCAGCTGGTTGTTTAGCACGTTGGTGGTGCATACAAGCCACAACGTATGTTTGTTCGATACCGAGTATGTCGGCAATCTTCATGCTCATGGTGTCGTCGAACGTATGTCCGAGCGTTCGATATTTACTCATGTACTGCCGATGAATTCCGAGGTAGGCGGCAAGCCTGCCGTCCGATGGTAAGTCGAGTTTTGCGCGTAAATCATCCAGAAAATTCGCTGTAGTTTTCATGTTTTTACCCTCCAAGGATTAACGTACATACGTTACGTTCGTCAACGTAATACAACGCCCTTTACAAGTCAATGTAGCAACTCCTCCTTGACACTGTAGGTGTAGCTGTATTACCTTTACATCCGTCCCCCCTCTCTCCCTCCACGGAGGAGGTGCGGGACACCACTTAAATCAATCCTTGGAGGCTCACAAATGGCAAACACAGAACTCGTATTTTTGAAAGAAACGCTTTCGATCACGCAAAGCTCGTATATCGAGATTCAGATTTATGCCGAACAAAACCAAATGGATCTTCATGCAGTCTTTTCTGACTTGATCGAAAAAGGTTTAGCCTCGGTGAGGCTAGCAGAACCCGCCGCAGCAGCAGCCGAACCCGCCGCCGCAGCAGTTATCTAAAAATTTCACAGCCTTGGAGGGCGTATGAACGTACAAAAAATCAGGTTTCTCACAGCAGCCTATCAATATCTGGGCTTGTCCCGCGATGCCGCTTTCGAGCGCGCTTTTTCAGAGTATCAGGCAATCAAGAAGGGCGGTGCGGCATGAACGACCAGATTGGTTTTCATTCGCGCCTGCACCCGATAAGCACGCGATTAAATCTCAACGAATATGCAGACCTTGCCGAATTCTCGGTGCGAAACGGCGTGATGATGGATTCAGCGGTCGGAATGCTGTTGCGCGCAGGATTGAAATCCGTGCAAGGCTTGAGCGTGGCGGAAGTGAGGGCGTTGCCATGAGCGAAAAAATGCAGGAAGGCCGCCGCCAATATCTCAAGTGGCTACAAGAAGATCGGGCGCGCCGTCTGGTCAAAACCTCCGAAGAGTACGAAAAGTTACCCAGGAACATCCGAGCGGCCATCGCCAAGGTTGCCGAAGTGCCGAACAGCAAGCTCACTGAACTGGATAGCAAGCAGCGGCGCGCACTAAAAGCCGCCGCTGCTCAGTTACAGAAGAGATTGCTTGCGGCCTATGCGGTGCTGATTAAAGCCGATTTTAACGAATGAGGTGATAGCCGTGCTCAATCCATTCGTCACTATGCAGTTCAAGGCCGTTGCCGCCCTCGTTGCCAGCATCTTGAGGGTCGCATCCGTTCACAAAAAAACACGCATCGCTGTCTTCGTCCGCGTCAACAAAGCCTACATCCTCGATGTAAATAGGTTCGATAGGGTGGGTAGAAGGGGCATAGACGCGCCCGATGGTCGGGGCGATAGCTTTCAGTTGGTCAAGGGTCAAAGGTTGCATGATGCCTCCGTGTGTTCGTTGGGAATGGGGTCAAGGAACGCCAGCCTAAGCCATGCGGGGGCGTTTGTGCAAGTTGGTGTCGTATGGTAGCCGCTGCATCTGTGGGAAGCTCTAAAAAACCAGTGAGTCCTTTTCTTGGTAATAGTGCGAAATCAATACGTGAAAAATCCCCCGAAGCGCGTTTAAGCAGGTTCGTCACAGCCAAAACCATACGCTACGCGCTGCAACGCAAGGCGGGGCAGTTGCTTTGGGACGAACTGGGCGGCAAGCGGCAAAAGTTCAGAGTGTGCCATTGCGGACGCTCAGTGCAAGGCGAAGGCGTGGCGATTTATCGGCAATCATCCGGCGCGGGTGCGCGCTTTGGCGGCTTGGCAACTTGTGGCAGCGGTTGGACATGCCCAACCTGTGCCACCCGCATTGGCGAAGTACGTCGCGAAGAGTTAAGCAAGGCGGCGGTCAAGCACGTGAAGGTAGATGGTGGCAGGGTGAACCTGCTAACGCAAACCTTCCCGCACGAACGCAACGGGCTTTCACTTGCGGATACTCAAGTACGTTTTTACAAGGCACGTCAAGCCTTCAAAAATCGCGCCCTCTACAAAAAATTATTCAGCATTGATAAAACTACAATCGGCTATGTCGGCATGGTTTCGAGCATGGAAATTACTCACGGCGCAAACGGTTGGCATCCGCACTTGCACATGTTGAGCTTCACCAAGCGCAGTTTGTCCGATGATGAAATTCTCGAACTCAAAAAACTGTGGGTGTCCGTGCTGATAAAATTTGGCTTGGGCAGCAAGGCGCAGATACCCGAAATGATGGAACACGGGCTAGATGTACGCGGGGGGGAGGATGCCGCAGCGTACATCGCAAAGTACGGTCGTGAAGAAAAGTGGGGTATTAGCTCCGAGCTAACGCGCAGTCATTCAAAAAAAGGGATAGGCGATAGCGTCACGCCGTTTGGGCTACTCGCGTTGGCGGATGCAGGCGACGAGCAAGCCGCCGCGCTGTTCGTGGAATTTGCTCACGCCTTCCTCGGCAAGCGGTTAATAACGTGGTCGAGAGGAATGCGCGCCAAGTTTGGGATGCAGGAAGAACACACTGATGAAGCCGCCGCCGCCCAAGAAATGGAAGCCGAACACTTTGTCGCATTTATCAATCACGATTATTGGAAAATCGTATTACGTGCCGACGCAAGAGCCGAACTACTGGAGTATGCGGCGGGGTGTTGCCTGAACCCAGACACTGGTCAAGCTGACATCGAGGAATTTATCGAAGCACTTAAATACGCCCCGAAAAAATCACGCGGTTGGTTTTATGCACCCATGCGCCCGAAATTTTTCCAGTGACGGTTTCGAGGTGAAGCTTTGAACTTGCTAGAGCGTATACGGGACTCCGTATGGATTAAATTGATGCGTTGTCTATGGGCTTTGGCGGTGCTCGCGATTTTAATTCTCGCGTTACTTCTGTTGAATTTAATTTTTGGCAATTTTGGGAGGTGGAAAAAATGAATCCAAGGGCTGAAAGCTACGCCGCAATCGTGTCGGCAAGGCAAGCGATAGAGCGAGTGCCTGAGGTGTTGACGGTGCAGACCGTTGGCGAGGTTAAATTGGCACTGAACGCCGTCTTGAAAGCAGTAGCGAAGTCGGTTGAATGGACTGATGCAATCGAATTAAATTAAGCTGTAGCGGTACCCAATAAAAATAATAAAAAAGGGGGATATATGAGTTACGAAGTCATCGGGCAATGCGTTTGCCCGCTTTGCCATTCCGAGTATAAACAAGAAGTTCGTCTGTCTGAAAAATCACGCAAGCCCTACCTGAACTGCGAAGAATGCGGCATGCAGTTGTTCGCACGTCAAGCGCGGTCGGTCAAATTGCTCAATGAATTAGCATCCTCTGGGCAACCCAGTAAAATAAAGGCTGTAGAGCCTAAACCTTCTACAATTCCAGCACCTAAGCCCGCGCCAGCCCAAGTAATTGTAGAAAAACCAAAGGTGTTGCCTATCGAAAAAAAGCCAGAAGCCGCGCCCGTCAAGCCAGAAGAAAAAACCATCTTTGACCACCTGTTCTGGGGGGCTTAGTCATGGACGAACTCGATATGCTGATCGGTGAAGCCGCCGCAGCTGACAACGCCGCGCAACCCACGCCGAACCCAGAAACACTGGATAACACCACGGGCGAACCCATACCACCATCGGGCGAACCAGCCGCGCCCTTGATGACACCAGAAGAGGAAGCGGGCAAACTCATCGACTTAATTGCGTGGGGGCTGGAAAAGTTTTATCCAGTCCTTCAATACCAGTCGGAGACCAAGCTGGAAGCCGCTAAAAAGCTAGCTCCAGTTTTGGCCAAGTACAACGTGACAAATACAATCTTGGCTAAATGGGGCGTTGAAATCGAGGCGGGGTTTTTCTTTGGTGGATTGGCTTACGGATCTTACCTAGCTGTAAAAGCATCTAGGCAACCGCCCGAAGAGCAACCAAAAAAGTCGTGGTGGCAAAAGTTGTTCCGCAAACATGAGTAACGAACATGAAGCCCAGTTCGTCGCCATTCTGGGCGCAACGGGTTGCGGAAAAACCACTGAACTAAAAAAACGCCTAGCCAAAAAAAAACGCAACAGAACTTTCATATGGTCACCCAAGGAAGCTCTGGATAATTATGCCAGCCTGTACGCGGGTAGCGTGATTGTCCGCAGTGCCAAGGAGGTGCTTGAGGTGTTGAAGGACGCGGGCAAGCGGGGCGGATTCCATCTGGTATTTCAGCCGACACTAGACCAAAAGCGCGATATGGTTTTGTTCGATGTGGTGTGCAAAATGCTGTTGGCCGTGGGGAATTTAAGCCTCGTCGTTGACGAGTTGCACAGCGTCACTCAACCAACCAACGCGCCGCATGGATGGCGCAAACTCAACTTCATGGGCCGCGGTTATGGCGTGCATGTTTTCGGCTTGAGCCAACGTCCCGCCTCTGTCGATAAAGCCTTTATGGGTAGCCTCTCTGAAATTCACATAGGGCGATTGCCGCACCCGCCAGACCAGAAAGCCGTTGCCGAAATCATCGGATGCAAGTCGGCAGAAATCGCCGCACTGACTGGCTATCAAGCCATACAAAAAAACATGCTCACGGGCAAAATTACCCGCCTGTCGTAACGTATGTACACCCATTGCGGTGCAATCCTCAACCGCGAACAATGCCCGCCATGCAACACCGACACGGCGGGATTCCCGTGCATTAAAAAATAATAAGAGGATAAAACCCAAAATGAAAAAGTATCTTGAAATCGCAGTAGTCGCACTCGTTGCCGTTGCAATCGCACGCAAAGCACCGTTCATCGACCGCTTTTATAGCACTGAGGCTAAAGTAAAAGCCGCATCTAAATAACGTTGATACGCCAATAAAATAAAAAAAGGATTTGATTATGAGCCATGAAATGAACCGCCTTCGCCCCCAACGCTTGCACGAATCAAGACTGTTTGTGCCTAATGGCATCGACACGATCAATTTACCCATCGGATACGATTTGGATAACATCGGTTTGTATCTTTCAGGGCTGTTTAATGTGACCACCGCTTTTGCGGGATGCAAATTAGATGGTCTGGCTAAACTTATCAAGCGCGTTGAGTTAGTGCATGACGGCGAAACCTTATCGAGCTTGACAGGGGAACAGTTTTTTTACGGAAACCCGCACCGGAATGGATTTGTATCACGAGTCAATCCATGGGCATCTGTAGGATTACAACCCGGCAGCGTATCAGGCTTTCTAGACCTTTCTCTGGTCGGCTCGATTCGTCCAAAAGACAGCTCGTTGCGCACCTTAGGTAGTCGGCAGTTGCAGCTGCGCATCGTCTGGGGGGTGCTGTCTGACATGTATACCGGGGCTGGCGCGTGTAGTCCTGCTATTCCGGTTGTCACACTTAATGTCGCGGTGCGCGAGTACCACGAAATTAAAGGTACGCAGTTGCCCGAATTGCGCCGTTTGTATAAGACGAACGAGATTAGTTATCCATCTGGTAAAGTCGATAAAATCCAACTGGATTCGAATGTTTACTATAAAGGCATTCTGTTGCGCTCGGAATCTAACGGCGAAGTTTCGGTGGGGGTAATCAATAGCATCAAAGTTCAGGTTGGATCGGACGTGATTTTTGATATGCCTGCTTGGATGTTGGTTGATGTTAATAGGCAAGATTTGAATATCAATCTTTTTGCAGGCTATTTATGGCTCGATTTTGCTCCAGCTCCATCGGGTCTAAGCAAGCTAGGTGATTTTTTGGACTTGCATGGTCGCCAAGACGCGTTTTTGATTTTGGATGTAAACGGAGGCCCAACAAACAAAGTCCAGATTGTTCAGCACGAATTTGAAGTGCTTCATAATCATATTGCCCACAACGAGCAAGGCTCAAAACCTAATTCGGTAGGCTACGGCATTGGGAGATAATCGTGGGGTTTTTTACTTCGATTAGAAACCTCGTTACCGCCCCGCTCAAGATCGTCGCCGCTCCTGTGGCTGCGATTGTGGGCGGGAGTTCGATTGCGGGCGGCATTCAGACGCAGGTCAATACGGCTGTAACGTCTGGTCAAGTGGTCGCTCGTAACCCGATTGTTCAGGCGGTGGCAGCGACGGCGGCTACCGTGGCAACGGGTGGCGCGCTGGCGGCAGCACTGGGCGGCGGCGCGCTGGCAACGGGCGTTGGAGCGGGCATCGCGGGTGGCGCGGTTTCTAAGTTGCAGGGGAATGGCTGGAGTAATTCCGCCGTTCTTAACGCGGGCTTGACGGCAGGATTCGGAACGGGGGGGCAGGTCGGAAATATAATCGGTCAACCTGTCGGAAATATAATCGGTACGGGCTTGCAATTAGTCGAGGCGGTCAAGGCGCTCGAAACTGCAAAGCAGAATTACAACTTGTTGGCGGAACTCAACACGAACGCGGCGGCAAGCGCACCCGTAAGCCCTGTAAAAAACTCAATAACACCCGTTGCGGCGGGTTATGTGCCAGTGGCTAAAAACATCCCGGTAAACACGGCGCGTAGTGAAAGCTATGCCGTGCCGATAGGCATTTGTTTGGCTGCGCTGCTGTTTTTTGCCCTGCCCAAATAAAAAAAAGGTGAGAAATGAATTTAGACTTTGGATCAATCGGGAATTTTGTGAAAGGCGTGGCATCAACCGCCACGCAAATTTATGCGGCGAAAGCCCAGATAGAGGCGGCTAAGGCGGCGAGTCGACCCGTGTCGCCAGCCGTATCCGCAGCTCCTCAAGCGGCGCAAGCTCCTCAAGCGGCGCATCTGTCTTTTCCGTTGACAGCACCGAATAAAGATCAGTCCGTCATCATCGTCGGCTTAATTGCGGTAGTGTTTGGGTTGTGGATTGTGGCTAAAAAATGATTAACTGCAATCAGTTTAGCGTAATCGGGAATGGCGTTAGCTGTTTAGTTTTGCCCAGCAACAAAAATCGGAGCGGATTGATTATGCAAAATAAAGGCGTAAATTATTTCCGCTTTTCTTTTGGCTCGGACGTTGGTGTAAAAGGTGGTTTTTCGATTTCCCCCGGACAAATTTGGACACTGGATGCCGACACATGCGGAAACGATTCGGTAAGCTTTTTAGGTGTGGTCGGCGAGGAGCTTGTTGTGGCGGAGATGTCGTTTGTCGTTTAGTGACACAGACCGGAATTTAATCATCGGTGCGTTGCTGGTTATTTTATTTTTTGCAGGAAAAAAGGTAACGGATATGGCTTGGAAAATAGATCCTCGTGGCAATAAATACGACGCGCAATTTGATGCGGCGGAAAAAAAATACAGCTTGCCAAAAGGCTTGATGCGCCGCATGGCATATCAGGAAAGCCGCTTTAATCCATCCGCGAAAAGCCCCGTAGGCGCGCTGGGCTTGATGCAATTCATGCCGGCTACCGCAAAGGAGTTCGGTATTGACCCGCTCAATCCCGCTCAGGCTATAGACGCGGCTGGTAAGTACATGTCTAGCCTCTACCGTCAGGCTGGGAGTTGGACGGCGGCGTTGGCTGCCTACAATTGGGGCATCGGTCGCGTGCTGAAATTTCAGAAAGGCATCATTAAAAAAATGCCTGATGAGACCATCGCTTACTTGAAAATCGCGGAAGATATTGGAGTTGCTTGATGTCTAGCGTGAATAACGGCAATGCCGTGATCGGCACGTTAACTGCGGGCGCGCTCGTTTCTTCGTCTACTTTGATGACGACTGGCATTAAGTATGAGCGCGGCACCGCCTTTGATTCGACTCCACTGTTGAGCGTTATTGGGCTGTCTGCGGCGCGTACTTTTTTATTAGGCGTTACAGCCGCGCCAGCGTTGTCTATTGCTCTTCCAACTAAAATTGGTGGCATGATTTTAAGCCTCGTTTCAACCATTGATCGAAATGGCGTGAGTTGGGTATCTACGGGCATGGTCGGAAACTTACCCACTACAATTAAAGCCAACGTGCCGCTGAATATCATCTACATGACATTAACTGATTCGTGGTACGTCGTTTAGTTTATGGTTACGCCTGCAATCTGGACGCTCAATTTTCGTGATATTGGTTGGTTGACCGACGAGTTAATCCGCTGGAAAAAAGTTGCCAACCGAGATTTGAGCAGGAGTTTCACACTGTCCGATAAACAGGATGTGTTTGTTTATTTGGATGCCGTTGAAGCCGAACGCAATCAGAGGCTGGAACAGGGTAAAACCATCGTTGGGACAATTCTGGGCGGCTTTAGCGCACCTTTCGAGGGGGTGTTCGGCGGGTCCGGCGGCAAGGGCGCGGCGGGATTACCCAGTGCGACGGTGGACGCGGCAAAAAGCGTTGCAGATGTCGCGGGAGGCGTGGCGGACACCGCCAAGGCGGCGGGGAAAAACATCCTCATAGCCGTCACCATTTTGGGCATTGCGTACCTGTATTTCACACAAGGAAAAAGAAAATGATAGCAACCATAACGGGCATGTTTTTAACCTCCTTTCTCACCATTATTGGCAAGGTTGTCACTCAATCATTTTTCGAGGCGGTATTGAAAAAAGTCATCATCCACGCGGGGCGCAAACTCGCCCCGATGACATCCAACACATTGGACGATGAGTTGGTGACAGAAATCGAAAAAAGGCTGGAATAATGGACTTCATCAACGTTTTGGAAATCGTCATGGTGGCGGGAAGCGTCTACGTCGGCATCCGCGCAGACCTATCGCGCATGCACTCGGAAGTGCAACGCGCCCATGGCAGAATTGACGACTTAATCATAGAGCGCAAGCGATGACGCTTGGCGCATTGAGCTTCGGGGACTGGCTGCAACTGGTCAACGTACTCGTCTTCCCGTGCCTATACTTCATCGCACGCTACTTCGTCAGGCTCGAAATCCGCATGGCGAAAATCGAAGCATTTATCACGGCATCCATGATGCCGCGCAGGGCGCGCAGGTCGGACATTGAGGCTTGATCCGCGTTCTTTGACTTGGACATGTTGTTCGGCGTAGAATCCTCTGAACGTCAAGCCTTGGAGGGTAAGAACATGACAACCGCAACAGCACGCGCCGCAACCATACGCCTATCGCCGCGCCTCAATGGCGCACTCAACACGCAAGCCAAAGCAATGAATATCAGCAAAGCCGCGCTGGTGCGTCGAGCACTCATGGAAAAGCTGGAAGACATGCAGGACTTAACCGACGCAAAAGAATCCAAAGCCAAAGGCGGCAAGTCTATTAGCATGGCAAAACTGAAAGCCGAACTTGCTCTGGAAAATAGAGTTTAATCCGACTGCACAAAAGCAGTTCAAGCGGCTGGATGGATCGATCCAAAGGCAGATATTCAAATACCTTGCGAAGGTCGAAAAAGACCCGCTGTCATGCGGGTATTGGCTGGAAGAAAACCTGTCGGGATTCAGAAAATACCGCATAGGCGCATGGCGGGTTGTTGCCGATATTCAGCGCGATAAAGTTATCGTTCAGGTGGTCAAAGTCGGACATCGTAGCGAAGTGTACGATTAACCATCGCCCAAGCGCGCCATTGCTCCGCTCGATACCTCTCCTTGTCCAACTCTCTTTGAAGCGATTCTAGGGCTTTCTTAGCCTCTCTGTGAGCGCGTTCGTAGTAATTCAACTGCTGCATCCTGAAAAACATTCCCTGAATCTGGTACGGCTCAAAGCCGCGTTTGAAGCAAGGCGTGTACAGCTTACCGTCGGCGGCAATCTCGAAACCGTTCCAGTCCGAGCCGTGGATGTCGCCGAAATTGCCCGAAGCCACGCGGGTGAGGGTGAGGGGTTTGGGTGGTTTAATCAGTTTGAACATGGGCAGCCTTTCAAAAAGCCGCGCAGTTTATTGGAAGTGGGGCGTGTAGCGTAAATGCCCGCCGTGCAAGGCTTTGAAGCGTCTGCGTAGCGCATTCCACAATTTGACATAATATAAATTATGCGTATTTCCTGCGCTGACTAAAACCGCCCCCGCTGTTTGCGTGTCCGCTCCCACAAAGCACTGTACAGCACACTACCAGCACTGCGACTGTCAAATCGCGTCCAATACTTTCCACTAATCAGCGTCCAATTTTTTCCACTTTGTCGGGT
>CXWL01111927.1_pt1 | contig 10868 bp, 8 predicted proteins | sample 590931 | NCBI WGS metagenome assembly CXWL01 (sample SAMEA3498368, study PRJEB10139) | groundwater metagenome | biome: water well; material: biofilm material | place: Germany | collected 2015-04-27 | reverse complement strand
TTGGAACCCGCGCTGACGGGGCGGGCGGCGGCCGGCAGCTCGACGCCCTCGAGCAGCTGCGGGCAATATTTTTGGACGAAGCGGGCGATCGCCTTGAGCATCGCGGCGGAGGTGTATTCGCCCGCCGGCGGCAGCATGTCCTTGCCGTGCAGCGCGGTGCTCGACCCGGCGCGGCGCAGCACCGCGTGGAAGTTCTGTTCCAGGTAATCGGGCTGGCCTTCCTCGACCATCAGCACGGCGCGCTTGCCGGCGCAGAAATCGGTGACCTCGCCGTCGACCACCGGGTAGGTCACGTTCATCACGTACAGCGGGATCTTGCTGTTGCCATAGGGGTCGGACAAGCCCAGCATCACCAGCGCATTGATGACCGTGTTGTACAGGCCTCCCTGCAAGACGATGCCGGCGTCCAGGCTGTCGCCGAAGAATTCGTTGAGCTTGTGTTCGCGGATGAAACGCACCGCGGCCGGCCAGCGCTGCGTCAGCTTTTCCTGCTCGTGGACGAAGCTGGCGGGCGGCAGCACGATGCGGCCGACGTCGCGCGACGGGTTCTCGATCGCGTCCTTCAGCGTAAACGAGGGGCGGACGTTGTCCTTGGTGGCGAAGGCGCCGTGCACGTGGCAGGCGCGGATGCGCAGTTCCAGCATCACCGGGGTATTGCTTGCCTCGGACAAGGCGAAGCCCTGCTCGACGGCGTTGACGATCGACGGCAGGTTGGGGCGCGGGTCGAGCAGCCAGATCTGCGACTTCATCGCGAACGCGTGCGAGCGTTCCTGCATGATGCTCGAGCCTTCGCCGTAGTCTTCGCCGACGATGATCAATGCGCCGCCCATGACGCCGCCCGAGGAGAGGTTGGCCAGCGCGTCGGAAGCGACGTTGGTGCCGACCGTGGACTTGAAGGTGATGGCCCCGCGCAGCGGGTAGTTGACCGATGCGGCCAGCGTTGCCGCGGCGGTCGCCTCCGACGCGCTGTGCTCGAAATGCACGCCCAGCTCGTCGAGGATCTCGCTGGCGTCCGTCAGCACATCCATCAGATGCGAGATCGGCGCGCCTTGGTAGCCGGCCACGTAGGACACGCCGGACTGCAGCAATGCCTTGGTCACGGCCAGGATGCCTTCGCCGCGAAACTCTTCGCCGGCGCCCAGCCGCAATGTCTCGACTTCCTTCTTGAATGAGCGTTCAGCCACCTGCGTCTCCGGTAGTCCCGCCACCCCTTGCGGGGCAGCGGATAATTCAAATCACATGAAAATTCATGTAATGTATTTCATACCTAAACTACCTTCGAGTCAAGCCGTTTTATCAAAATACGTGGCGCAGGCCGATCGCCAGGCCGCGCGAGTTGTCGCCAGGGGCGACCGCCATCGGCGTTCCTGCGGCAGCAGCGATGCCGAAGCGAGCCTTGGCATCGTTGCGCACCAGCGAGTAGCCGCCCCACACGGTGGTGCGCTTGGACAGCGGATGGTCGTAGCGGATGGTGGCGCTGGTGGCGTCGGCGTCGCTGACAAGCTTGTTCTCGAAGCTGCCGTAGTCGAGCAGGATCGCGCCTTTGCCGACCGGGATGTAGGCGCTGATGTCATAGTAGTCGTTTTCGATCAGGCTGGCGTCGTCGCGGCGGATCTGGTACAGCACGCCGACCTTGGCCGCGCTGAAGGCGTACGACGCGCCCAGCGCGGACAGCTTCTCGGTGTTCGACAGCGTGGTCTTGCGGCTGTGGTGCGAGCCGTTCAGCGACAGTGCGCCGGCGTCGTACTGCAGCGATGCGCCGATCGCATTGCCGACGCTGTGCATGCCCGCGTTCGAGTTCTCGCCCAGCGCGTACAGGATCTTCGCGCTCAGGCCGCCCATCTTGGGCGTCGCATACTGGACCGAGTTGGTCGAGCGCGAGAACGCGCCGTCGAGGAAGTAGTTGGCCGAGTTACCCCAGCTCATTCCGTAGCCCATCGTGTACAGCGCGTGGGTCATGAAGTACGGCGTGTACTGGCGGCCGATCGTCACTGCGCCGAAATCGCCGGTCAGCCCGAGGATGGCCAGGCGGCCGAACAGGACACCGCCCTGCATGGCGGTGCCGTCGTCGATGGCGACGCCGTTCTCGAGGTTCCAGATCACGTTCATGCCGTTGCCCAGCGATTCGGTGCCCTTGAAACCGATGCGCGACGGTGCGGTGCCGCCGCTTTGCACCCGGTTGAGGCTGCCCTGGCCGTTGTTACCGAACTCCATGTAGCCGTCCAGCAGGCCGTAGATGGTGACGTTGCTGCTCTGCGCCTGCGCCGTGCCGGCGAATGCACCGAGTACTGCCATTGCGATAAATATTTTTTTCATTGTCTCTTCCAGGGTTGGGTTAAAAACGGGGCGGCTAGCCCTTTGCGGCTACGGTTACGGCTTGGGTTGCTGATTCTGTCGCGCTTGGACGTGGCAACGCGGAAGGCTGGTGCTGGCCGGCGCGCAGCGCCATTCCCGGCGCCTGGAGCAGGTCGAGGTGGCGCAGCATGCCGAGCGAACGCCCCAGCACGTCGCGCCGGTAGGCATCGCTGTCGATGCCCTGGTAGTCGTGGAAGCCGCGTCCGGACTTGAGCCCGTTGCGGCCTTCGGCCATGAATCGTTCGACGATGGCAGGCGGCGCGAAGCGCGCGGCATCGATCTGGCCGGCGAGGTAGCGGCTGGCGTAGTAGAGGATGTCGTTGCCGCCGAAATCGATGAACTCCACCACGCCGATGGCGGCAAAGCGGAAGCCGAAACCGTAGCGGGTGGCCTTGTCGATTTCCTCGGCGCTGGCGATGCCTTGTTCGACCATGCGCGCCGCCTCGTTCATCACCAGCGCCTGCAGGCGCGGCACGATGAATCCGGGCGCCGCTGCGCATACGACCGGTACCTTGCCGGCCCGCTCGAGCAGCGCCTTCATGCCGGCCAACACCGCCGCATCCGTTCCAGCATGGGGGCTGAGTTCGACCAGCGGCACGATGTAGGCGGGATTGAGCCAGTGCGCGTTGAGCAGGCGCTCCGGATGGCTGATGAAGGCGGCCAGTTCGGTCACCAGGATCGTCGAGGTGGTGGAGGCCACGGTCGCGCCGGCGCGCGCATGGCGGCCGATGAACTCGAACGCCTCGCGCTTTGCGTCCAGCACCTCGGGCACGCCTTCGAATATGGTATCGGCTTCGGCCAGCGCGGCGGCGGCGCCGTCGCGGCCGACGAAGCGCACCCGCCCCATGATCGGCTCCACCTGGGCCGGGTCGAACATGCCCAGGCTGGCGAGCATGGCCAGGCTGGAGCCGATCTCGCCCAGGCTCTCCTGCGCCAGCCGCTCCGTCGAGGCGGCGTCGCGCGGCTTGATGTCGACCAGTGCTACCTGGTGTCCGGCATAGGCGAAGGCGATCGCGATGCCGCGTCCCATGCGCCCGGCGCCCACTGCCGCGATGCGCTGCAGGCCGGCGCTCATGCGAAACCGTGCTGCAGCAGGTCCTTCAGCTGCGCCGGCGCGAGGCGGCCCAGGCCAAGGCCGTCGAGCGTGCGCGCGCCGCGCGCCAGGTCTTCGCCGACCACCGCGCCGGCCATCGCCAGCAGGCCGGCCGCGACCGGGGTGTCGACGCCGGCATGGCGCCCGACCGACACCAGCAGCGCCAGGCCCATCGCGGTATCTTCGCGCATGTAGCGGTGGCTGTGCAGGTCGATGTTCTCGCGCCAGTCGCCGCTGTCGACCAGCTTCTTGTGGGCGTCGCCGTACATCCACTGGTCGTTGTTGTAGTGGTCGGCGAGCGGGAAGTGCGGCGCGCCGTAGCCGAGCGCCTCGCGCACCGCGATGCGCTCGGCGTCGAGCTGGTCGGTCACACTGCGCACGGCCGGCTGGGTGCCTTCGTTATGGATATCCCATGCCGGGAAATGCTGGAGCGGCGCGGCGTTCATCATGATCAGCGGAGGGTGGATCACCGGGCCGGCGTTCATCAGCGCGCCCGACAGCGCGTCGCCGCAGTCTTCGACCGCCGGGTAGGCGCGCCGGATCACGGCCAAGGCATGCGCCGAGCGGGAAGCCGGGAACACCCCGGTGGGCAGGCGCGTGGCGCGGATCGTAATGGCCACCTCGGCCGGGCCGTGCTTGCGCGCCAGGTAGGGCAGGGTGCCGGTCTCGGCGAACGCGACATCGGCGTGGTTGCCGCTGTCGCGCACGATCTTCGCCATCACGTAGCTGCCGAAGGTGCCCGGCGGGAGGAACACCACCTGGCCGTCGACCAGGTGCGGCGCCATGGCGCGGGCGATGTCTTCCTGCGCCAGTGCGGGCGTCGGCAGGACGATCAGTTCGGCGCCGTCGAGCGCCGCGCCCATATCGCCGGTGGCCAGCGCCAGCGGCACGTCACGCACCCCGTCCGCATCCTTGACCCTGATCGTGCCGGTCTGCTGTATCGCGGCGAGCGCGCCCGCGTCACGCCGCCACAGGCGTACTTCGTGGCCCTGCCCGGACAAATCGCCCGCCGCCGCATAACATCCGTGCCCGCCACCCAGGATCGCTATCTTCACCGTCGCCCCCAATTAAATGAAATTTCATGTTATTTCCTGAACTTAATTTAAGACTAAACATTTTATGTGTCAATAAACTTTTACGCTGCGCTGCCGCATTTCTACGGTTCCGGAAATCCCTTGCTCTTTGCGATACTTTAGGCTTAAAGTATGTTGAGAGCTGGACGGACCGCGCCACCGGCGCAGTACCGCCTCCCCTGGATTGCCGGAGACAACATGAGCGGAACCGCGTACCTGGACACCTTTGCGAACGACAACCTGCCGCCACGCGCGCAGTGGCCCGAGCTGCTGTTCGAACTTGACGAGCTGGCCTACCCGGAACGCATCAACTGCGCCGCCGAACTGCTCGACCAGATGGTGGCGCGCGGCCACGGCGCATCGGTGGCGATCCGCGGCGCGAACCTGAGCTGGACCTACGCCGACCTGCTGGAAACGGTCGACCGCATCGCCGGCGTGCTGCGCGACGAGCTGCAGCTGGCGACCGGAAACCGGGTGCTGCTGCGCGGCGCCAACAACCCGATGATGGCGGCCTGCGTGCTGGCGGTCTGGAAGGCCGGCTGCATCGCGGTGCCGACCATGCCGCTGCTGCGCGCCAAGGAGCTCGGCACGATCATCGCCCTGGCGCGGGTGGACGCGGTGCTGTGCGCCGCCGACCTGCGCGCGGAGCTGGACCTGGCCTGCCAGGGCGCCGAGAGCGCACCGCGCGTGCTTTCCTTTAACGATGCCGGGCCAGGTTCGCTCGAGCAGCTGATGGCGGCCATGCCGCCCCGTTTCGCTCCAGTCGACACCTGGGCGGAAGATGTCTGCCTTCTCAGCTTCACCTCGGGCACCACCGGGCGCCCCAAGGGCACCATGCACTTCCACCGCGACGTGCTGGCGATCTGCGACTGCTTCCCGCGCTCGACCCTGGCCATCACGCCATCCGATGTGTTCATCGGCACGCCGCCGCTGGCCTTTACGTTCGGCCTCGGCGGGCTGCTGCTGTTCCCGCTGCGTTACGGCGCATCGACTGTGCTGCTCGAAAAACTCACGCCCGACCTGCTGCTGGCGGCGATCGCGCAGTACCGGGCCACCGTCTGCTTCACCGCACCGACCTTTTACCGGCAGATGGCGCCGCTGGCGGGCAAGCACGACCTGGCCAGCCTGACCCGCACCGTCTCGGCCGGTGAAGCGCTGCCGCTGGAAACGCGCCAGGCATGGCAGCGCGCCACCGGACTGGCGATGATCGACGGGATCGGCGCCACCGAAATGCTGCACATCTTTATCTCGGCGGCCGGCGACGACATCCGTCCCGGCGCCACCGGCCGCCCGATTCCCGGCTACCGCGCCTGCATCCTGGACGACGACGGCAACCCGGTCGGCCCCGGCGTGACCGGCCGGCTGGCGGTCAAGGGCCCGACCGGCTGCCGCTACCTGGCCGACCCGCGCCAGCTCGACTACGTCTGCAACGGCTGGAACCTGACGGGCGACGCCTACCAGGTCGACCAGGACGGCTATTATTGGTACCAGGCGCGCACCGATGACATGATCATCTCGGCCGGCTACAACATCGCCGGGCCGGAAGTCGAAGAAGCGCTGCTGCAGCACCCGGCGGTGGCCGAGTGCGGCGTGGTGGGCGCCCCCGACCCGGAGCGCGGGCAGGTGGTGCTGGCCTATGTCGTGCTGCGCGCCGGCCACGAAGGCGGTCCCGAGATGGCAAAGGCCCTGCAGGACTATGTCAAGCAGACCGTCGCGCCGTACAAATACCCGCGCAGGATCGAATTCCGCAGCGCCTTGCCGCGCACCGAAACCGGCAAGCTGCAGCGCTTCAAGCTGCGCCAGGAAGCACACCAGCAGGGCTGACCCGCCCATGCCGGCCATTGATTATCCCAACCAGGAGCCAACCCGTGAAACTGCTACGCCTTACCGCCACACTTCTCGCACTGACCGCCGCGTTCAACGCACAAGCCGCCGATAAGGTAAAGATCGGCATGCTGACCACCCTGTCGGGCGCCGGCGCCGGGCTTGGCGTCGACATCCGCGACGGCTTCGATCTCGCGCTCAAACACCTCGGCAACAAGATGGGCAAGCTGCCGGTCGAGGTGCTGACCAGCGACGACCAGCAGAATCCGGACGTGGCCAAGCAGATGACCGAGCGCCTGCTGAAGAAAGAAAAGGTCGACTTCATGACCGGCGTCGTGTTCTCGAACGTGATGCTGGCGGTCGGCCCGAGCGTGTTCGCAGCAAAAACCCACTACGTGAGTGCCAACGCCGGCCCCTCGCAGTTCGCAGGTGCGCAGTGCAATCCCTTCTTCTTCAACGTCGCATGGCAGAACGACAATCTCGACGAGGCGGTCGGCAAGATGGTGACCGAGCAGGGCTTCAAGAACGTCCTGCTGCTGGCCCCGAACTACCCGGGCGGCAAGGACAACCTGAACGGCTTCAAGCGCACCTACAAGGGCAAGGTCGTCGACGAGATCTACACCAAGATGGGCCAGCTCGACTACGGCGCCGAACTGGCGCAGATCCGCTCGGCCAAGCCTGACGCCGTGTTCATCTTCCTGCCGGGCGGCATGGGGATCAATTTCATCAAGCAGTTCGCCGACTCGGGCCTGTCCAAGACGGTCCAGCTGTTCGGACCTGGCTTCTCGGCCGACGAGGACATCATCAAGGCAGTCGGTGCGCCGATGATCGGCATGCGCAACGCGTCGCAGTGGGGCCACGACATGGACAACCCGCAGAACAAGCGCTTTGTCGCCGACTTCCTGAAAACCCACGGACGGATGCCGTCGCTGTACGCTTCGCAGGGCTATGATGCGGCGATGCTGATCGATTCCGCGGTGCGCGGCGTCAACGGCAAGATCGAAGACAAGGCAGCCGTGACCAAGGCCCTGAAAGCCGCCAATTTCAAGTCGGTGCGCGGCGACTTCAAGTTCAACAATAATCACTACCCGATCCAGGACTACTATGCCCGCGTGATCGAGAAGAACAAGGAAGGCCGGGTTACCAACCGCACGCTCGATAAGGTGCTGAGCGATCACGGCGACGTCTACGCGCAGGCCTGCAAGATGTAATCTGGGCAGCAGCTGGTTCTCCGGAGTGCCGCGCGGGCCCGTCAGCCTGCGCGGCACTTTTTATTCACGGCTCGAAATGCTGGTCGAACCACGCGCGCGGAGCGATGCCGCGGTCGGGGCCGAGGATCGAAAAGCCGCCGTCGACCGGAATATCGACGCCGGTGATCCACGCCGCCGCGCCGGAAGCGAGGAAGGCGACGGCGTTGCCGATCTCGCGCCCATCGCCAACCCGTCCGAGCGGATGGAAGGGCGCAGCCACGGTATCGGCATCGGCGCGCGAACCGCGGCTCAGCTGCTCGATCGCGGGCGACCAGGTCCAGGCCGGCGACACCGCCAGCACCCGGATACCGCGCGGCGCCAGGGTCACGGCCAGGTTCTTGGTCAGCTGGAGCAAAGCCGCTTTCGAGGCGGGGTACAGCGCGCGCCCGGCCGCGCCGAATTTGCCGCCGGTGCTGCCCATGTTGACGATCACGCCGCCGCGCTGCATGTGGGGCACCGCCTTCTGCGCGAAGATCGCGGCCGACACCAGGTTGACGCCCAGCGCCTGCTGCCACTGTTCGCGGGTCGATGCGAGACCGTCATCAAGGTAGGTGCAGGCATTGTTGACCAGGATGTCGATGCGGCCGAAGCGCGCCAGCACGCTGCCGATGCAGGCATCGATGTCGGCATCCTGCTCGACGTCGGTCGCACTGAACAGCGCCTGCGCCCCGGCCTGGGCCAGTTCTTCCACCAGCGCCGCGCCGCTGTCCGGCTCCAGCCCGAGCACCACCACATGCGCGCCGCAGGCCGCCAGCACGCGCGCGATGTCGGCGCCGATGCCGCGCGTGCTTCCGGTGACGATGGCGACTTTGCCGGCCAGCGACGCATCCGGGACGAACGGCCCGCTCATGCAAGCTCCGCAGCGGCGAATCGCATCGCCGTGTCGATGTCGTCGCAGATGGTCGCTACCAGCGCCATCGAGGCCAGCGCGGCCGCGTGCGTGCCTGGGTTGGCCGCTGCGCAGGCCGGCGCCACGACCGCCACCTCATAACCCATGTCGGCCGCGTGGCGCACCGTGCTCTCGACCACGGAATGGGTTGCCACGCCGGCGACCAGCAGGCGGGTCGCGCCGAGCGCGCGCAGCACGGTTTCCAGGCTCGACTCGTAAAAGCCGTTGATGCGCTTGTGCGTGACCACGAACTCGCCGCGATCGTCCTCGCGCGGCGCGAGGGTGTCGTAGAATGCCGCTCCCCAGCTGCCTTCGCGCACCGCGCCCAGCGCCGCCACGTTACGGAAGATCGGCGCGTTGGTGCGCAGGTCGGCGTAGTCGGGCCGGAATGCGACCCGCACATGGACGACCGGGATCGCGCGCACCCGCGCGACCGCCAGCAGCTGTTCGGCAGCGCCAATGACGGCGGCGCGCACCGGGCTGTCGGCTTGCAGGCCGACCCGGATCCGGCCTTCGGGGTGCAGCACCTCGTTCTGGTAGTGCAGTGCCAGCAGGACGGCGCGCATCAGATGAACACCTGGATGCTTTCCTGCACCGCTTCGCAGTTGACCAGGTCGACCCGCTTCATGCGGATGCGCCAGCTGCCGCCTGCCTCCTCGAGCTTGTGGGTGATGCGCCCGGCCCACTGGCGCGGCTCGGCCTTGCGCCATTCGGTCATCTGGAAGGTCGAATGCACCACCAGGTTGCCGCCGGCGTCGCGCCCCGCTGCGCTGACATTGCCGACCAGGCGCGCGGTGTGGGTGACCGGTTGTTGCGACCAGTTGCGCGCATTGGTCAGGCGCCGCATCCGCACCTCGCGCATCATGGCATCTTCCCAGACCAGCGAAATATGGTCATAAGGGCTGGGCTGCCCGTGCCGCTGTGGGATCCAGTACATGCCGTCGGCGGTCCACAGCGCCAGCCAGTCGGCCATGCGGCGCTCGTCGAGCAGGCGCGCCTCGTGGAACAGGAACTGCTCGAGGCGGTGGTGGGTTTCAAGCGGCACTGCGGTGGTGTCGGCGCAGTCGGCCGAGACGTCGAAATCGCGTTCAAGCAGCATGGCTGGCCTCCGCCGCGGTCATGTACTGTTTCCATGCGCGGAACTGGTTGCGCATCGGTAGTTCGCTGGTGCCGTTGGTCGACACCATGCCGCCCTCGACCTCACGGTCGGTGCCGACATAGCGGTGCAGGCTGACCCATTCGCCGCCGCGGGTCTGGTTGCCCTTCTGGCAGCGTGCGTACAGTTCGACGTCGTCCGCCATCACGTTCGAAGAGGGCGAGTTGATGACGTTCGCATACATCAGGCTGCGGCGGAACACCGCCTCCGGCGCACCCTTGAGGCGGAAGGTCTGGATCTCGATCATGGTGCGGTCGACCGCCACCGGCCGGATCACGCGGAACTGCTGGAACACCGTGTGCGGCGAGCCGCTGCCGTAGATGATGGTGTTATGCCGGTTCATGCCGAGGATCTCACGCGTGCGTTCCGGGCCATAGGCAGCCTCCAGCGCGTCGGCGTGGGCGCGCATCACCGGGTCGCGCTCGGCCGCGCCAGGATTGAAGATGCCTTCCATGTAGCCGTGGCCATTGTCGTAGGCGCACAGGTCGAGCTTTTCCCAGAATTCGTAAGGTTCGCCGTTGCCATCCATGATGTGCAGTTCGAGCGGCATCTCGCCCATGGCCCTGGCCTGGTCGCGCGCCGCCACCACCGACGACTCGTGCGTGACCTGCGCATGCATGGTGTCGTGCAGGTTCTCGTAGAACACCTTCCAGTTCGAGTTCTGCCATACCCGGAACACGCCGCCCGCCACTTCCACCTCGCCCACGGGCGAGCGGTCGCACAGGTTGTCGATCGAGCTGATCACGCCGCCAAGAAACTCCTGCAGGGCCGGCCCTTCGGCGGCCTGGCTGGCGAACACGAAGCCGCGGTAGGACTCTACCCGCGCCAGCTTGCGCATCGAGAAGTCGGGATGCTTCGGATCGTAGCAGGTGCCCTCGAAGCCGGCCCGCAGGGGCGCCGCGAGGTGGCCGCCATCGAGCTTGAAGGTCCAGGCGTGATAGGGGCAGCGGAAGAATTTTCCGGTATTGCCACAGCCCTCGGGAACCACCTGGGCCCCCTTGTGCGGGCAGCGGTTGTAGAGCACGTGGACCTGGCGATCGCTGGCGCGCACCATCACCACGTCCTGGTCGCCGATGCGGGTCGCATGGAAGTCGCCCGGGTTCGGCACCTGGCTGTCATGGCCGACGTAGATCCATGCGCGGCCGTAGATGCGCTCCATCTCCAGCTGGTAGAGGGCCGGGTCGGTGTACACCGACTTGTGGACGCTGTCGTCGCGCACCAGCGCCGC
>CXWL01013137.1_pt1 | contig 10868 bp, 7 predicted proteins | sample 590931 | NCBI WGS metagenome assembly CXWL01 (sample SAMEA3498368, study PRJEB10139) | groundwater metagenome | biome: water well; material: biofilm material | place: Germany | collected 2015-04-27 | reverse complement strand
AAAGTCAAATAAGGGGAAGGTTTATAATCGTTTATTTTCTTTTTCAACAATAATGCATTGGTGCAGAGATAAACATATTTCTTACGTGCGACTATGCCTTCAATGATCTGGGGCATCTCTTTGTGAATCAGAGGTTCTCCGCCAGGAATTGAAACCATCGGTGCGTTACATTCATCAACAGCCTGCATACACTCTTCATAAGAAAGACGTTTGTCGAGTATTTCGTCAGGATAATCAATTTTTCCGCATCCGGCACAGGCAAGGTTGCATCTAAATAAAGGTTCAAGCATTAGCACCAGTGGATACTTTTTGACACCTTTTAGCTTTTGCTTGATTAAGTAGCTGCCTACAGTCAATTGTTGACGTAAAGGGACGCCCATTTGTAAATCCTCCAAAAATGTTATAGCTGATTAGCAGTCATGTCAATATTGACCACTCTGAAAACAAAATACTGCGAATAAATAACAATGTAGCAATAAAACAACAAACTAACGATCTTAGAGGCGTACTCTACTGCTTTTCGCCTTTTCATTGTAGAATCTCAAGAAATTAACTTGGCCTGTCATACAATACAGATGCTTATCTATTGTTGACTAGAATACTATTTTTTCATTGATGACTCCAGTTTTTACAGTAAATTAACCGTTAAACTATCAGTATAGATTAAGATAAACCGGATTTGCTCAATTGCAACAATAACGTTTAACATGCTGTTTTTATTCTGAATAGCAGCGTCTTTTTTACGTCTGTGAGAGACATTAGCAACAAAACAACATAATTTTGCAAATTGCCAACAAACAGGCTATCATTGCCACCAAGACAAACTTAAATCCCATAATTTCCTCTCAATTCATTACCATAAATATGAGCGGCATCCCTATTTCTCTGGAAAACCCAAAATCACTCAGTCAATTGCCTGATGATGAATTTCAGGCGGTATTGCTTGAAGGGGTATCCAGAACATTTGCACTGACTATTCCACAGTTACCGAAAAAACTTTACGGTGCTGTTGCCAATGCTTATTTGTTATGCAGAATTGTCGATACCATCGAGGACGAAGTGTCTCTATCCCCGGAGCAAAAGAAATATTTTTGCTCCGAGTTTATAAATATCGTAAAAACCGGCAACAATCCCGAGCTATTTGCTGTGGAGCTTGCGCCCGAGCTTTCTGAGCAAACGCTTCCCGCAGAGCATACGCTTATTCATGTTTTACCTAGAGTCATTGAAATTACTCACAGCCTTGATCCCGATCAAATCGAAGCATTGGCCTGCTGTGTCGAAACGATGGCAAACGGCATGCCGGTATTTCAAGCTCAAAACTTGCACAACGGACTTGCTGCGCTTTCAGACATGGACCGGTATTGTTATTACGTTGCCGGTTGCGTAGGTGAAATGTTAGCCAAGCTTTTTTGTCATTATTCACCTGAAATTGCTACCCATAAAAAAGAGCTGCTGACTTTATCCGTTTCTTTTGGACAAGGGTTGCAAATGACCAATATATTGAAAGATATTTGGGATGATGCACAGCGCGGTGTTTGCTGGTTACCTCAGGATATTTTCACGGAAACAGGATTTGATCTTAAAAACCTGACGCCCGAAACCAACGATGAGCATTTCAGATTGGGTCTTGATCACTTAATCAGCATTGCGCATGGACATTTGCAGAATGCCCTGACCTACACAAAATTGATTCCTGCTCATGAAACCGGAATTCGCAATTTTTGTTTGTGGGCTTTGGGTATGGCGATATTGACCTTGAGAAAAATCAAACAGAATTTGAGTTTTAACCACTCTGACCAGGTTAAAATTACTAGAAATAGTGTAAAGGCCACCATTTTTGCAACAAAATTAATGGGGCGCAGCAATACAATGTTAACCCTGCTTTTCAACTTAACCAGTCAACGACTGCAAGCGGCTGACTGGAGCTATTCAATACCATCTGAATCCATACAGTCACCCACAATTGCTTCCGGCGGCGTGCTCGGCCGTTGCCAAAAACAGGATTCTTCCTCATCCTTTCATGGGGCAGCAACGCCTGCATCTAGGCAGTCGAATAATTGTGAATCGGATATTTAAGGATACTTTTTATGTTTACAGACGCTAATACAGAAACCCATTTTAGTCATTCGGTAAGCTCATCAAGCACCATCCAATCCAAGGCTTATGATCTCGAAAGAGCAATAAGTAAAGCCCAGGACAGGTTATTAAGCCTGCAGAACAAGGATGGTCATTGGGTGTTCGTACTGGAGGCCGATTGCACTATCCCTTCAGAATACATCATGATGATGCATTATTTCGGGGAAATTGATTTGGCGTTGCAAGCCAAATTTGCCAACTATTTGAGAGCACGTCAGTCTGAAGATGGCAGCTACCCCCTGTTTACTGGTGGACCCGGTGATATTAGCGCCAGTGTAAAGGTGTACTACGCATTAAAAATGGCTGGAGATGCCATTGATGCGCCGCATATGGTGAAGTTACGAGCTTTTGTTCTGAGTCAGGGTGGCGCTGCCAAAGCCAATGTTTTTACCCGTATTGCACTTGCAGTTTTCGAGCAGCTCCCTTGGCGCGGGGTTCCCTATATCCCGGTTGAAATCATGCTATTTCCAAAATGGTTTCCTTTTCATCTGGACAAGGTTTCATACTGGTCCAGAGTCGTTATGGTTCCGTTATTTATTCTTTGCACATTAAAAGCAACAGCAAAGAACCCCAACAAGATCGGCATACTGGAACTGTTCGTCACGCATCCTGACGAAGAACAGCATTATTTCCCGGAAAGAACCTTATTAAACAAGATTTTTCTTGGACTTGATAAAATTGGCCGTGCAACACGTCCTTTAATTCCGAAAAAGATGCATGACCGGGCTATAGAAGCTGCCAAGATCTGGATGGTTGAACGTCTGAATGGTGAGGATGGATTTGGTTGTATTTTTCCAGCCATGGTTAATGCCTATCAAGCCCTGTTCTTGCTTGGATTTCCAAAGGATCATGATTATGTAGTCACGGCACGCAAAGCCATCGATAAATTACTGGTGATAACAGATCAAGAGGCGTATTGCCAACCGTGTGTGTCACCGGTCTGGGATACCGCACTTGCCGCCTTGGCCCTGCAAGAGTCTGATAAAGCAGGAAACAGTAAAAGTTTGGCCAGCGCATACGACTGGCTCAAGAGCAAACAGTTATCCGATGAGCCGGGCGATTGGCGAATTGCAAGGCCGGATTTGGCTGGCGGCGGCTGGGCATTCCAGTATGCCAATCCGCATTATCCTGATGTCGATGATACGGCTATTGTTGCATTTGCCATGACAGATTCAAGATTGCCTGATCTTGAAGAGTCCATACATCGCGCAACACGCTGGGTAGAGGGCATGCAGTCTAAAAACGGCGGTTTTGGTGCATTTGATGTCGATAATACCTATTATTATTTGAATGAAATCCCGTTTGCTGATCATGGTGCATTACTGGACTCCCCTACAGCCGACGTCAGCGCCCGTTGTGCGATGTTGCTGGCGAAAACGAATAAAGATGAATATCTTCCGGTTCTGGAGCGGGCGATAAATTATTTGCGTTCCGAGCAGGAAGCTGACGGCTCATGGTTTGGACGCTGGGGAACCAACTACATCTACGGAACCTGGTCTGTTTTACTCGGTCTGGAACAAACCAGGTTACCCAAAAACGATCCGATATATACAAGGGCTGTAAAGTGGTTAAAAAGCGTGCAGCGTGAAGATGGCGGCTGGGGCGAAGATAATCTTAGCTATCATGACACTCGCGAAAGCGGCAAATATCATTTTAGTACCGCTTTTCAAACGGCCTGGGCCTTATTGGGCTTAATGGCGGCCGGTGAGGCTCACAGTCCGGAAGTCAAAGCCGGCATTGAGTTTATTTTGCATGCACAACAGGCAGACGGCGTCTGGAATGACAAGTGCTTCACTGCACCCGGTTTCCCTAAAGTTTTTTATCTCAAGTATCACGGTTACGACAAGTTTTTCCCGCTTTGGGCGTTGGCTCGTTATCGAAATGAGCTCAAAAAGAAGTGATTACCGGCATTGTAGTGGCCTTGCCTGAAGAGCTTGATACTTTAACCAGGCTCCCAGGTTCTTCCGGAGAAAAAATTATCAAGGGTTCTTTCGCCTTTGTTAGTAAGCATTTGGCCCTTGCTTATTCAGGGGCAGGCCCTAAAAATGCGCAATTGGCGGCCGAACTTCTCATTGCCAATGGTGCAACCCGTCTGATTAGCTGGGGCTGTGCCGCCGCTCTTAGCGAAATATTAAAGCCAGGCGATCTGGTGCTGGCAGATGTACTGATAGACGCTGAGGGTTGTAGAGACGCAAAATTTTGCGTCTCTACTGATTGGCATGGCTATGCCAAAAGCCTATTGTCGTCCTCTGTTATCGTTCATGCCGGCGGCCTGGCTGAAAGTGAAAATATTGTGTCCTCGCGTGAGGTTAAAAAGCAGCTGCGGTCAAAAACAGATGCGATTGCACTGGATATGGAAAGCATCGCAATTGCCAAAGTTGCGGGTCAAAACAACCTGCCTTTTTTGTCTGTTCGAGCAATCGCCGATCCGGTTGACATGGATTTGCCCAAATCCATCAGTTACGCGTTAAATGACCAAGGCGATATTGTATTAAGCAAATTAATATTTCATCTTGCCTGTCATCCTGCTGAACTGCCAGGACTCATTAGATTAGGCCTCTATTTTAACGCCGCAAAAAATACTTTGAGATTGGTAGCCCAACAGTTAACTGCAATTCTTGATTTTAACGATAATTCCAACCAACAACCTGTTTGAAACTTGCATCCCTATGACTTTCAGCATTGCCGAGCTCTTTTCCCAACATAGCACTGACAAATTTGATCTGCATGAGCAGCATCTCAATAACCAGATGGTCCGAATGTTAAAGACCATAGGCTATGACCGTCATTATCAAAGAGCGGTCGGACAATATCTTTATGACCAGGCTGGTACTGAATATCTGGATTTATTGAGCGGCTTTGGCGTATTTGCCATTGGCCGCAATCATCCTACCGTTATCAGCGCATTAATAGAGACATTAACACTGGAATTGCCCAACCTGGTGCAACTCGATGTCTCCATACTCAGCGGTTTACTGGCTAAAGAGTTATTAAAAACAACGCCCGATAATCTCGACAAGATGTTTTTCTGTAACTCCGGTACCGAAGCCGTAGAAGCGGCTATCAAATTTGCCCGTTATACGACCAAGCGCGAAAAAGTCGTCTTTTGCGAACACGGCTATCACGGCTTGACGATGGGCGCGTTATCGTTAAATGGTGAAGAAATTTTCCGCGAAGGTTTTGGTCCGTTGCTGCCAGGTTGCAGCCCGATACCCTTCAATGACATTGAGGCTCTGGAAAAAGCCTTAAGCAATAAAGACGTTGCGGCTTTTATCGTCGAACCTGTTCAGGGTAAAGGGGTTAACTTACCTGACGACCATTATTTGCCTGAAGTTGAACGTTTATGCAAAAAATACGGCACATTGTTCGTCGCTGACGAAGTCCAGACAGGTCTCGGACGCACCGGTAAATTCTGGGCAATCGACCACTGGAACGTTAAGCCGGATATGATTTGTATGGCCAAAGCCTTATCCGGCGGTTTTGTTCCCGTCGGCGCTGTGGCCATGACGCACAAAATCATGGATAGCGTTTTTAACCGCATGGATAGAGCAGTCGTGCACGGATCAACCTTTGCCAAAAACAATTTGGCAATGGCGGCCGGCTTGGCCACTTTGCAGGTTATGGAAGATGAAAAATTAGTCGCAAACAGCTTAAAAATAGGCACTGATATTATCAACAGTTTAAACGCGTTGTCTGGCAAATATGAATTCCTGAAAGAAGCGCGCGGCAAAGGCATGATGATCGCCATTGAATTTCAATCGCCGAAAAGCCTGACGCTGAAAGCCGCCTGGGCAATGTTGGAAGCCGCCAATAAAGGTCTGTTCTGTCAGATGGTCACCATTCCATTATTTAAGGAGCACCACATTCTGACTCAGGTTGCAGGACACGGCATGAATGTTGTCAAATTGTTGCCGCCTTTAAACCTGACACAAAAGGACCGAGACCATATTGTTACCGCATTTGATAAAGCCATCGCTGACACCCATCAGATTCCCGGTTCTATCTGGGATCTGGGTAAAAATTTGGCAAGTCATGCATTAAAAGGCAAAAAAAGTAGTTAACATGAAGTATTTATTCTCATTAATAGTATTGGTATTTTCACTCAGTCAGCCGGACTTGGTTTCGGCTCATGCGGTAGTAACCAGTTATTCATTAAAAATCTCACCCATTCATGCCAACCGGCAGGATAAAGTCGCGCTGACCTTTAATTCTCAAATAGAATTAGGATTATCCCAGGTTTTTCTGGTGCGCAAAGGCGACGTTCACGAATTACTCCATGTTGGTAATGGCAAAAAGCGCGGTGAAATTATTGTTGAGATCCCGGCTTTGGAATCCGGCGATTATGCGCTTAGCTTTAAAGTTTTTGCGGCTGACGGGCATTTGACCGAAGACGTTATACATTTTTCAGTCGCCCCCATAAATGGAGCGGGCGTATCCCCTGCTACACAAGAAACAACCCGGTAGCAGTTGTCGAATTACAATAGGTAAGATTTACAATGGCAGGCATAGCGGATTTTCTTGATTCACTGATTGGCGGTTTTGATCTCATTTGTTTTTCTCTGGCCATCGGCAGTTTGTTCTGGGGACTTTTAGTTTTACGGCCCTGGCAAGAAAACGACAGCACGAATACAGCATTGCTCAAAAACACCATTGCCTTGTTATACCAAGGCGGCTTTTTATTGGCTGCCGCCCAGATTTTCAAAATTATTCTTAAAATCTGGTTGATGACCGCTATATTGCATCGTTGGCCATTTCCTGAGTTTGCCGGAACCACGCAGTTCATTGGGGGTATTGTCCGGACCGTACTCACTTTATTGTTAGCCGGATATTGCTATCTTTATCTTCGCAATAACCCTTTTTCCAAACAACACTGGATTACAGCCGGCATAATCGCCTTGCCGATGATTGTTTCCGGCGCCTGGCTTGTGCATGCCGCCGGGCGTTTTGAAAATCAGGCTTTGCTGATGTCGTTAACGGTCTTTCATCAATTGGCCGCGGCGGCCTGGATCGGCGGGGTTTTTCAACTGGTCAACCTTTGGCTTTTACAGTACCGAAAAAAGATTTCTGCCGAATTATGGCCTTTATTGTTGCGCCGATTCTCTGTCTTTGGTTTAGTTTCCGTGTTGATGATTTTGGCTTCCGGCATACCCATAGCCTGGCAATATATTGATAGCTGGAATGGTCTTGTTGGCACCGGTTACGGTAATCTTTTATTAGTAAAAATAACCTTATTGTCGCTGGCTTTGGGTTTTGCCTGGCTTAATAGATCGGCAGTGCTGGAATACGGAATATCGGGAAATGGTTATACATTATCTAACCGGGTACCCTACTACATTGAAGCGGAAACGTTTGTTTTAATCACGCTGTTATTTACCGCCGCCAGTTTGGCATCGCAACCTCCAGCCATCGATATACCTAATCTAACGGCGAGCTGGCAGGAAGTATTAAATACTTTCAGCCCCCAAATCCCGCAAACCAGCTCACCGACGCATTCAGATTTGATTGCCGGCGAAGCCGGACGCGTTGCGATTGTTGGTCAAGTCCCGTCAATAGCGGCAACAGAATGGTCGAACTATAACCATAATATTTCTGGAATCTTTTTGACGGTCATGAGCTTCTTTGCCATGTTGTCTTATGTCAGGCATTCTGCTTTTGAAAAATTCCTTTACTGGCCTGTGGGTTTTGTCCTCCTGGGCATATTTCTGTTTTTCCGCAGCGATGCAGAAACCTGGCCGTTGGGTCCCATCGGATTCTGGGAAAGCACGTTCAATAATGGCGAAGTATTACAACATAGAATTGCGACTTTGCTGGTGTTTGTTCTCGGTGTCATCGAGCTTAGCGCCAGAATTAAACGTGGAGATAACAATAAACTGCCTTTTGTTTTTCCCGTATTGGCTGCTTTTGGCGGTTTAATGCTGCTCACCCATTCACATGTCGGTTTCCAGGCAAAAAGCGCATTTCTAATTCAGGTGGGGCACACCACGATGGGGATCTTCTCACTGGTTCTGGCCTGTGGCCGCTGGCTGGAATTAAAACTGGATAAACCGGGCAGAGATATTGCCGGTTTTATTTCTGTAGCCGCCCTGTTTCAGATTGGGCTCATTCTGATGTTCTATCGAGAACCCCTCTACTAATAATTATGAATACTTCACACAAATATCCGCTGCTCGACAAAATCACCACGCCGGAAGACGTCCGTCAGCTGGACAAGGGTGACTTAAAAGCCCTGTCGAAGGAATTGCGCGAGTATTTAACCGAGACGGTGAGCATATCGGGCGGGCATTTTTCGGCGGGCTTAGGCACGGTGGAATTAACGGTGGCGCTGCATTATGTATTCGACACGCCGTCCGATCAGCTGGTCTGGGATGTCGGTCATCAGGCCTATCCGCATAAAATTCTGACCGGCCGCAAAGACCGTATGACCACGATCCGCACCCGTCATGGCGTTTCCGCCTTTCCGTGCCGTGCCGAAAGTGACTACGATGCCTTTGGCGTCGGCCATTCCAGCACGTCGATCAGCGCTGCATTAGGCATGGCGATTGCGTCGGAACTGAAAGGCGAAGACAAGCAGATGGTCGCCATTATCGGTGACGGCAGCATTACCGGCGGTATGGCCTATGAGGCGATGAATCATGCCGGTTCCATCGATGCCAATCTGCTGGTGATCCTGAATGATAATGACATGTCGATTTCACCGAATGTCGGCGCGATGAATAATTATTTGACCAAGATTCTGTCCAGCCGTCTGTATTCGTCATTACGCTCGGAAAGTAAAAAAGTCTTGAGTAAAATGCCCAGTGTCTGGGAACTGGCCCGCCGGACCGAAGAACACATGAAAGGCATGATTGTGCCGGGCACCTTGTTTGAAGAACTCGGCTTTAACTATATCGGCCCCATCGACGGTCATGATGTCGACATGCTGGTGGCCACGCTGGAAAACCTCAAAGCCATCAGTGGCCCACGCTTTTTACATATCGTCACCAAAAAAGGCAAAGGTTATCCACCGGCCGAAAAAGATCCGCTCGCTTATCATGGCGTGCCGGCATTCGATCCGAGCAAGGAGTGTTTGCCCAAATCAGCCCCGTCACCACACCCGACCTACACCGAAGTGTTCGGTAACTGGCTGTGCGATATGGCGGCACAGGATGAGCGCCTGTTGGGCATTACCCCGGCCATGCGCGAAGGCTCCGGGCTGGTCAAATTTTCCGAACGCTTTCCGAAACGCTATTTTGATGTCGCCATTGCCGAACAGCATGCCGTGACGCTGGCGGCAGGTCAAGCCTGTCAGGGTGCCAAACCGGTGGTCGCCATTTATTCGACGTTTTTGCAGCGCGCTTACGATCAGCTGATCCATGATGTCGCACTGCAGAATCTGGATGTACTGTTTGCCCTTGACCGGGCCGGTCTGGTGGGGCCTGATGGCCCGACCCATGCCGGCAGCTTCGATTACAGCTATCTGCGCTGTATTCCCAATATGCTGGTCATGGCGCCTGCGGATGAGAATGAGTGCCGGCAAATGCTGTATACCGGTTTTATGCATCCAGGCCCTGCATCGGTGCGTTATCCACGCGGCAAAGGTCCGGGTGTTAAAGTCGAGTCGGCGATGACCGCTTTACCGCTGGGCAAGGGCGACATTCGTCAACGCGGCAGCCGCATCGCAATACTGGCCTGGGGCAGTATGGTGACACCGGCGCTGGAAGCGGGCAAAGCCCTCGGTGCGACCGTCGTTAACATGCGCTTTATCAAACCGCTAGACGAAGCCCTGATACGGGAACTGGCGCAAAGCCATGAAGCGCTGGTCACGATCGAGGAAAATGTCATAGCCGGCGGCGCCGGCAGTGCCGTCAACGAGTTTTTACACGCACAACGGCTGTTAATGCCGGTCTTGAATCTCGGCCTGCCCGACAGCTTTGTCGAACAAGGTTCGCGCGAGGAGCTGCTCAGCTTCTGCGGTCTGGATGCGCCTGGCATCAAGGGCCGGGTGGAGCAGTTTTGTCTCTCACTAACGGTCGACGAGTAATTTCGCTGAAAAGCATAGGCAGATGGAATTGCATTTCAATTTACCTAACAGAAGTAGATCAAAACTCTTTATAAGCTATTCCAAAAATTAGCAAGAAACGAAAAAAATCATTGACGGTATCGATATCAACCGTTATCATGGCTTGCTTTTTAAGGGCGGTTGAGAAGGGAAAAGCCATTAAAAATTTGGATAACGGGATGTAGCGCAGTTTGGTAGCGCGCCTGCTTTGGGAGCAGGATGTCGGGGGTTCGAATCCCTCCATCCCGACCACTTTGCGCTTGTAGCTCAACCGGATAGAGCACCAGCCTTCTAAGCTGGGGGTCGCAGGTTCGAGTCCTGCCAAGCGCGCCATACCAAAATAATCTTCAGCTTATTATGGTGATCGTAGCTCAGTTGGTAGAGTCCCGGATTGTGATTCCGGTTGTCGCGGGTTCGAGCCCCGTCGTTCACCCCATTAAATCAATGACTTGCGTCATTTTAAGCCCAAATCTTTATGTTACAAGGGTCGCTTTATAAAAAGCTATGTTATTGTTTTTTTAATAAAAATATAAAATTTATTCAGTCCTGTTGTCTTGGTCTTCATATAGGTACTTTGTGCCATTAAATCAATTGTTTAGGCGCTCTCTATTGGCTTTAATCATGTCAATAAGCAGTCCTGAACTCTGAGGGTATATAAAGCTCATCTTCAAAAGAATTCCTGCATTAAAATTCC
>CXWL01113735.1_pt1 | contig 10869 bp, 8 predicted proteins | sample 590931 | NCBI WGS metagenome assembly CXWL01 (sample SAMEA3498368, study PRJEB10139) | groundwater metagenome | biome: water well; material: biofilm material | place: Germany | collected 2015-04-27 | reverse complement strand
GTAGCCCTGGGCCGCCTGCACGAGCAAGTCTGGAGCGAAGGGCATGCCGAGTGGCTCGCCGCCTGGCGTGACTCGATCAAGTCCGACCCGCACGCGCCGTTGCTGCCGCTGCAACCGCTGTCGTCCCAGGCCCAACCGGCCTGATTCAGACGCCCCCGAGGGTTCTCTTCGGGGGCGTTCGAAGCGCTGGTCCTACAGCGTTTCAAACCCCTTATGTGTCTCCCATCCCCCTTGTTGCCATCGGGCGATTCCTGCCTGCGCGACAACAATTACCCGTGAAACCTTTGTGACAGGCAGCGAGTGGGTTAGGATCGCACCCCGAAATGGTGCAGCCCTTTTGCGCGCCGACCTTACAAGAATGGTTCAGGGGACTTGATGATGAAAAAGTATCTTTCGATGCTGCTGCTCGGCGTCACTGCACTGGTTGCCGCGAATGCGGCCCAGGCCGGCGCAATCGATGATGCGGTCAAGCGCGGCACGCTGAAAGTCGGCATGGACCCGACCTACATGCCATTCGAAATGACCAACAAGCGCGGTGAAATCATCGGCTTCGAAGTCGACATCCTCAAGGCCATGGCCAAGTCCATGGGCGTCAAGCTGGAGCTGGTGTCCACCGGCTACGACGGGATTATCCCGGCGTTCCTGACCGGCAAGTTCGACATGATCGGCAGCGGCATGACCCTGACCCAGGAGCGCAACCTGCGCCTGAACTTCAGCGAACCCTTCATCGTGGTCGGCCAGACCCTGCTGATCCGCAAGGACCTGGAAGGCACCATCAAGTCCTACAAAGACTTGAACGACGAGAAATACCGCCTGACCTCCAAGCTCGGCACCACCGGCGAGATGGTCGCCAAGAAGCTGATCTCCAAGGCCAAGTACCACGGCTACGACAACGAGCAGGAAGGTGTGCTGGACGTGGTCAACGGCAAGGCTGACGCCTTTGTGTATGACGCGCCGTACAACGTGGTCGCCGAGAAGAAAGTCGGCAACGGCAAGCTGGTGTTCCTCGAAGAACCCTTCACCTTCGAACCCCTGGCGTTCGGCCTGAAAAAAGGCGATTACGACAGCATCAACTTCATCAACAACTTCCTGCACCAGATCCGCAACGACGGCACCTACGATCGCATCCATGACAAGTGGTTCAAGAGCTCCGAGTGGCTCAAGGACATGGAATAAGGGCTGATACCGAGTTGGCTTCATCGGGGGCAAGTCGAATCGTCGCACCGCCCCTCCCACATTTTGAGTTGTGAACACCTTCAAAGGTGGGAGGGGGCTTGCCCCCGATGACGGCCTGCCAGGCGACACATTCCCCGGAACCTGAAATGAAACAGAAAAAAGCCCAATGGCCCTGGCACCTGCTGACCGTGATGGTGCTGGTCGGCCTGGCCGGCGCCTTGTACTACGCCACCTCGCTGATGTCCTACGAGTGGCGCTGGAACCGCGTACCGCAATACTTCGCCTATCAGGCCGAAACCTCCCAGCGCGCGGCGGATATTTCCACCGTCGTTGAGCTGGTGCGCAAAGGCGACGTCGCCGAAGTGACCCTGCGCAACGACGCGGGCGCCGAGCAAAAACTGAGCGTGGCCGACAACAGCCTGCAAGTGGCGCGCGGCGACGACGTGGCCGAAGGCGACGTGGTGGGCGTGACCCGGCACTGGGCGCTGGGGCCGTTGATGTGGGGTTTGTGGACCACCTTGTGGCTGTCGGTGGTGTCCGGCATCCTCGGCTTGGCGATTGGCTTGGCGACGGGGTTGTGCCGCTTGTCCAGCAACCCGACCCTGCGCGATCTGTCGACGATCTACGTCGAACTGGTGCGCGGTACGCCGCTATTGGTGCAGATCTTCATTTTCTATTTCTTTATCGGCACGGTACTCAACCTGTCCCGGGAGTTTGCCGGGATCGCCGCGCTGTCGCTGTTCACCGGTGCCTATGTGGCCGAGATCGTGCGCGCCGGCGTGCAGTCCATCACCCGTGGCCAGAACGAAGCCGCGCGCTCCCTAGGGATGAGTGCCGGCCAGTCGATGCGCCATGTGGTGTTGCCGCAGGCGTTCAAGCGCGTGCTGCCGCCGCTGGCCGGGCAATTTATCAGCCTGGTCAAGGACACCTCCCTGGTGTCGGTGATTGCGATCACCGAGCTGCTCAAAAGTGGCCGCGAAGTGATCACTACGTCGTTCTCGCCGTTTGAAATCCTGTTCTGCGTGGCAGGCCTGTACCTGCTGATCAACCTGCCGCTGTCGAAAATGGCCAGCCGGCTTGAGCGGAGGCTCGCGCAAAGTGATTGAAGTTCGCGATCTGGTAAAAGTCTTCGACACCCGTGGCCATGTGGTGCGCGCGGTGGATAACGTCACCACAAGGGTGGCCAAGGGCGAAGTGCTGGTGGTGATCGGCCCGTCCGGTTCCGGCAAGTCGACCTTCCTGCGTTGCCTCAATGGCCTGGAAGAGTTCGATTCGGGCTCGGTGAGCATCGACGGCCTGCAACTGGCCGACCCGAAAACCGATGTGAACGCCTATCGCCGTGAAGTCGGCATGGTGTTCCAGCATTTCAACCTGTTCCCGCACATGACCGTGCTGGAAAACCTGTGCCTGGCGCAGAAAGTCGTGCGCAAGCGCGGCAAACAAGAGCGCGAGGCCAAGGCCCTGGCGCTGCTGGAAAAAGTCGGCATTGCGCAGAAGGCCAACGAGTTTCCGTCGCGCCTGTCCGGCGGCCAGCAACAGCGCGTGGCGATTGCCCGGGCGCTGGCGATGGAGCCCAAGGTGATGCTGTTCGACGAGCCCACCTCGGCCCTCGACCCGGAAATGGTCGGCGAAGTGTTGGACGTGATGAAGACCCTGGCCCTGGAAGGCATGACCATGGTCTGCGTCACCCACGAAATGGGCTTTGCCCGCGAAGTGGCCGACCGTGTGCTGTTCTTCGACCACGGCAAATTGCTGGAAGACGCGGCCCCGGCGCAGTTCTTCGATGCGCCGAAAGACCCGCGCGCCCAGGCCTTCCTGCGCCAGGTGTTGTAACGGCTAGACGTTGAACTTGCCCACCAGCGCCTGTAAATCCATGCCCAGGCGGGCCAGTTCGACACTGGCCGCCGTCGTCTCCTGACTCGCGGCCGAGGTCTGTTCCGACACATCCTTGACCTTCAGCACGCTGCGGTTGATCTCTTCGGCCACCGCCGTCTGTTCCTCGGCCGCCGCGGCGATCTGCGGGTTCATCTCCTGGATCACCGACACGGTACGCGTGATGCTGGCCAGCGCGTCCCCCGCGCGGCGGGTCAGCTGCACGCTGTTGTCGGTCAGGCTGCGACTGTTATCCATGATGTCGGCCACCTGCTGCGTGCCCCGATGCAATCCGCTGATCAGCGCTTCGATTTCCTCGGCCGATTGTTGCGTGCGTTGCGCCAACCCGCGCACCTCGTCGGCGACCACCGCAAAGCCGCGTCCCGCCTCGCCGGCACGGGCCGCTTCGATGGCGGCGTTGAGGGCCAGCAAGTTGGTCTGCTCCGACACCGACTTGATCACCTCCAACACACTGCCGATCTTCTGGGATTCCTCTTGCAACCCGCGCATGGCCTGGCTTGAACGCGCCATTTCTTGCGCCAGGTGCTCGATGTGCGTGATTGCTTCAGCGACCACCTGGTCGCCGGCCCCCGCCTGCTGGTCGGCCTCGGTGGCCGCAACGGAGGCTTGCTCGGCGTGGCGCGCGACTTCCTGGGAGGTGGCGAGCATCTGGTTCATGGCAGTGGCCACCTGTTCGGTCTCGAGCTTCTGGTCGTCGATCCCGGCACGGGTTTGCGCGGTGACGGCGGACAACTGCTCGGCGCTGCTGGCGATCAGCCGTGCACTCTCGCCGATGCTGCCGATCAGCCCGCGCAGGTTGGCGGTCATTTGCCCGATGCTGCGTTGCAGCTGCCCCAGCTCGTCGCGGCGCTGGGTCTGGAGGGTTTGGGTGAGGTTGCCCTCGGCAATCTGATTGGCTGCGTGCAGGGCCTGGCGCAGCGGCGCAACGATCTGGCCGGCGATCAGCCAGGCGGCGAGGGCGCCGAGCAGCAATGCGGCAGCGGTGATGTACAGCAGCACGCTGCGGGCGAGGCTGGCTTCGCTGTCGCGCTTGGCGGTTTGGTCCTGACTCAACAGGTCGCTTGCCTTGAGCAACTGATCCAGCCACTGCTCAAGTTGGTTCTGGCTGGTCTCGGTGGTGAGCTGGGCTTCCCTTAGGCTGGTTAATTGGGTGCGGTAGTCGAGCAGGGCGCTTTTCAGCGCGCCGGCATCCACCGGTAATGCGCTGACCACCGCCTGGGCGCGGTCGAGGGCCAGCAGTGCGTCATTCACGCCGTTGGCGTAGGCCTCCAGTGTATCGGAGGCCCACGCGGGGCTCTGGGCGCGGTCCTCGGCTTGTTCCATGGCCTGGCGCAGTTGCTCTATGGCGTCGAGGGCTTTTTCATCGTCTTGATTGGGCAGGTTGCTGGACAGCTCCGAGAGGCTGTCGCTGCTGTGCACCGAACTGCGCTTGAGCAGTTCGCGGGCACCTTCGCGTTGCTTGATAAGCCCTTCCAGACCGCCCAGCGCGGTTTTGAAACTGGTGGTAATGCGGCGGCTTTCCTGCAGTTGTTGTTGGTTGGCCGGGTCGGTAAGCCGTGGCGCGAGTTCGGCCAGGTTCCTGTCGATCTTCTCCATGTGCAGGCCGATCTTGTTCAGGCTCTCGGCGTCATTCACGGTGCGATACACAATACGGTCGGCGCGCAGCTCTTCGCCGACAACTGCCAGTTGCGAGAGCTGCGTGAGTGTTTGCGAGCGTTCGAGCGACGTGTTCAGGGCTTGCCAGCCCGTTATCGCGATGACAAGGCTGAGGCTGAGCACCAGGCCAAAGCCCAGCGCGAGTTTGAGGGTGATGCTGATATTGCCCAGCAGGCGGGTCAGTGGACGAAACATGGTGAACCTCCAACGAATCAAAAGGAGCGTTTCGGGAACCGCCTGACACACGTCAGGAGCATTGAAACGCTACTTTTATTCGGCGCCGGGCGTGTGAATCACGACCTGATAAACGCGTAGGAAATTTCACAAATTGAAAGGCGGCGGCTCTGATGGCCGCCGCGAAAGGGCTTCAGACCTTGAAGCGACCCACCAGGGTTTGCAGGTAAATCCCCAGGCGCGCCAGTTCGGCGCTGGAGGCGGCGGTTTCTTCGCTGGCGGCCGAGGTCTGTTCGGACACATCGCGCACGTTGAGCACGCTGCGGTTGATCTCCTCGGCCACGGCGCTCTGTTGCTCGGCGGCGGTGGCGATCTGCGAGTTCATCGCCTGGATGGTCGAGACCGTCCGGGTGATGTTGCCCAGGGCGCTGCCGGCGCGGCGGGTCAGTTCGACGCTGCTGTCGGTGAGGCTGCGGCTGTTGTCCATGATGCTCGCCACCTGCTGGGTGCCGGTTTGCAGGCCGACAATCAGCTCTTCGATCTCTTCGGTGGATTTTTGCGTGCGCTGGGCGAGGCTGCGCACCTCATCCGCCACCACCGCAAACCCACGCCCGGCTTCACCGGCGCGCGCCGCTTCAATCGCGGCGTTGAGGGCCAGCAGGTTGGTTTGCTGGGCCACGGATTTGATCACGTCGAGTACGCTGCCGATCTTGTCGCTTTCGCGTTGCAGATGGCCCATGGCCTCGGTGGAGTTGCCCACCTCGGTGGCCAGGCGTTCGATCTGGGCGATGGCCTCACCGACCACCTTGTCGCCTTCGCGGGCCTGCTGGTCGGCGGCTACGGCGGCTTCGGAAGCTTCCTCGGCGTTGCGCGCGACTTCCTGCACGGTGGCGGCCATTTCATTCATGGCGGTGGCCACCTGGTCGGTCTCGACCTTCTGGCTGTTGACCCCGGCGCTGGTCTGCTCGGTCACGGCCGAGAGCTGCTCGGCGGCGCTGGCGATCTGGGTGACGCCGTCGCTGATGCCGCCGATCAATTCGCGCAGGCCCACGCTCATGCTTTGCATGGCGCGTTGCAACTGGCCCAGCTCGTCCTGGCGCAGCGAGGTGAGGTTGTGGCTCAGGTCGCCCGAGGCCACGCGCTCGGCCACCAGCAGCGTCTGGTTCAGCGGAATGGTGATCTGGCGGGTGATGGCCCAGGCGGCGACCAGGCCGAAGATCAGCGCCAGCACGGTGGCCAGCAGCAACAGGTTTTTCGCGTTCGCGGCATCGGTGTCGCGCACCACGGTCTGGGAGGTCGTGAGTTTTTCGCTGTGGCCCATCAGGACATCGCCTTGGGCGACCATGATTTTCAGGGCGGCCGCACTGGCGACCTGGGAATCGCGGTACTGGCTGACGGCGGCGCGGTAGGCCTGCAGCGAGGTGCTGGCCTCTTGCAGGTTGGCCTGGAACTGCGCAGGCAGTTGGCCGTCGAGTTCGGTGATTTTCTTCAGGGCGTTGTCAATGGCATCCAGGGCCGGCTGTTCGGCTTCGACCTTGCCGCTGTAGGTGTAGCCGCGCACCTGGAAGCGTGCTTGCTGGATCAGCTTGCTCAGGTCGACCACGCTATTGAACTGAGTGACGCTGTCGCCTTGCAGCAGGGTTTTCTCGACTTCGTTGACTTTCGCCACGGCATTGTCGGCCGTGTCGCCGAGCTTGCTGCGCGCGCCTTCACGCTTGAGGCCGGCCTGGACCATGGCGTTGAAGGCCTTTTTGTATTGGTTCAGGGCGTCCTGTTGCTGTTCGACCAGGGCCTTGTCATCGGGCTGTTCGATCAGCTCGGCGGCCTTTTTCAAGCCCGTTTCCAGTTGAGTCAGCAACTCGGTGACCGCGCCGGTACCTTGTTCGCCGCGACGCATTTCGAAGTCCAGGCGTGCCAGGCGCAAGTCCTTGGTCAGCCCGTTGAGGCTGGAAATATAACCCAGCTTGTCGCCCCGACTGATCACGTCGCCCAGGCCTTTCCAGCCGGTGAAGGTGATCATCAATGTGAGCAGCAACACCAGGCCGAAACCGACGCCCAGTTTGGTTTTGACGCTGACATTCCCCAGCTTTTCGGCTAACCAACGATACATGCTGCGAACTCCCCTGGAACAAGGCTTGGACTTATTCAGGAGTTATCGGCCTGCGCCCGGGATTCTGTAGCGACGCAGCTCTAATGGCGGGGGCTTGCGCCCGATAGGGGGGATCGGTCGATATATTTATCGCTGACAAACCGTCATCGGGGGCGAGCCCCTCTCACAAGGGGACAGCGCCGTTGTTAGAAGAGGCGGGCGAGCAGGGCGGTGACGGCGGTTTCAACCCGTAGGATCCGTGCGCCGAGTTGTACCGGCTGCAAGCCAGCCTTGGCCAATAGGTCCACTTCGTAGGGGATCCAGCCGCCTTCCGGGCCGATTGCCAGGGTAACCGGCTCATCCAGCCCACGGGGGCAAGCTGGGTAATCGCCTGGATGGCCGATCAGGCCAAGGGTGCCTTCGGTCATGGCCGGCAGGCGGTCTTCGACGAATGGCTTGAAGCGCTTTTCGATGATGATCTCGGGCAGCACCGTGTCCCGCGCCTGTTCCAGGCCAAGGATCAGTTGCTCGCGTATCGCCTCGGGCTCCAGGAACGGGGTCTGCCAGAAGCTCTTTTCCACTCGGTAACTATTGACCAGCACCACCTTCGGCACGCCCATGGCAGCAACGGTTTGCAGCACACGGCGCAGCATTTTCGGGCGGGGAAGGGCCAGTAGCAGGGTCAAGGGCAGCTTGGCTGGAGGCGGTTGGTCGAAGCTCACTTGCAGCTCGGCTTCGCTGGCTTCCAGGCGCAACAATTGCGCTGCGCCCATCAACCCGCCGATGCGCCCCACGCGCAGGCTGTCGCCTACGGCGGCGCGGTGGACCTCCTGCATATGCACCAGGCGTCGATCGCGCAGGATCACCCGGTCGGCCGCAATAAAGTCGGCCTCTTCAAGCAGCAGCAGGTTCACGGCTGGGTCGCTGGCGGCTGTTCGTCGTCGACGGGTTGGTCATCCGGGTGATCGCCACGCTTGCTGATCAAACCGCTGAACAGGATGCCGATCTCGAACAGCATCCACATCGGCACGGCCAGCAGGGTCTGGGAGAAGATGTCCGGCGGCGTCAGGATCATGCCGACCACGAAGCAACCGATGATCACGTACGGGCGGATCTTCTTCAGGTAGGCCACGTTGACCACGCCGATCCACACCAGCAGCACCACGGCCACCGGGATTTCGAAGGCCACGCCAAAGGCGAAGAACAGCGTCATCACGAAGTCGAGGTAGCTGGTGATGTCGGTCATCATTTCCACGCCGGCCGGGGTGGCGGCGGCGAAGAACTTGAAGATCAGCGGGAACACCAGGAAATAGGCGAACGCCATGCCGGCGTAGAACAGAAAGATGCTGGAGACCAGCAAGGGCACGGCGATGCGCTTTTCATGCTTGTACAGGCCCGGGGCGATGAAACCCCAGATCTGGTGCAGGATCACCGGGATGGCCAGGAACAGCGAGACCATCATCGTCAGCTTCAGTGGCGTCAGGAACGGCGACGACACATCGGTGGCAATCATCGTCGCGCCGGCGGGCAGGTACGCGCGCAGCGGCGTGGAGACGAAGGTGTAGATCTGCTGGGTGAAGGCGAACAGCCCGGCAAAGATGATGAAGATCGCCGCTACGCAGCGCAGCAGACGGGTACGCAACTCGGTGAGGTGCGAAACCAGCGGCATGTGCTGGTCGTTTTCAGGAAGATCGCTCATGGGGCTCGCGGCGGCAGTGTTGGGTCATGAGGGGCCGGCGCAACGGGCGCAGCCGCAGGTGTAACGGGTTCAACCGGAGTGGCTGCAACAACGGGCGCAGGTTCAACAGGCGCTACAACGGGAGCAGGTGTCGGGTCGACAGCAGCGGCAGGCGCATGAATCGTCTGCGCGCCCACGTGCTCCACCGGCGTCGGCTCCTGCTGGGTCGGCGTGAAGATNNCGCCCGACCCACAGGCCAGCGGTGCGCGCAGCGCCCGGCAAGCGCTCGGGACCCAGCACCAGCAGGGCGACGAGGCCGACGAGCAGCAGTTCAGAGAAGCTGATACCAAACATTAGTCAGTGCTCACACGTCTTTGCGGATCGGCTCTTCGACTTTCTGTGCCTGCACGTCGATGGTGTGCGGCTGGTTCACGGATGCCTGTGGCTGAACCGGAGGAACCGGTTGGGCCGGGGTCGCATTCGGGTCGGCCGGCTTTTCGTCGTCGTTCATGGCTTTCTTGAAGCCCTTGATCGATTCGCCGACGTCGGTGCCGAGGTTTTTCAGTTTCTTGGTGCCGAATACCAGTACCACGACCACCAGAATGACGACCCAGTGTTTCCAGTCAAAAATGCCCATGCTGCTGCTCCTCTCTAATAGTTATTCAGGCGGACGGGCGCGAGGCTTTCTCGGCGTGTCCGGAGAGACCGAAACGACGGTCCAGTTCATCGAGTACAGCCTGTGGATGCTGCCCCAATTGGGCGAGCATGACCATGCTGTGGAACCACAGATCGGCGGTTTCGTAGATCACATCGCTGCAGTCGCCGCTGACGGCGGCGTCCTTGGCGGCAATGATGGTTTCGACCGACTCTTCGCCGACTTTTTCCAGAATCTTGTTCAAGCCCTTGTGGTACAGGCTGGCGACNNTGCCCTGCGGAATAGATGGCGTGCGGATCTTTCAGGACCGGGTCGACGGTTGTCCAGTCGCCGTTCTCATAGACGCGGTAGAAGCAGCTCTGGCGGCCGGTATGACAGGCGATGTCGCCGATCTGCTCGACCATCAGGATGATGACGTCGGCGTCGCAGTCCAGGCGCATCTCGTGCAGGGTTTGCACATGGCCGGACTCTTCGCCCTTGCGCCATAGCTTGCCACGGGAGCGTGACCAGTAAATGGCGCGGTTCTCGGCAGCGGTCAGTTCCAGTGCTTCGCGGTTCATCCAGGCCATCATCAGGACGCGCCCGGTCTTGTGATCCTGGGCGATGGCCGGCACCAGGCCGTCAGCGTCCCACTTGATCTCGTCCAGCCAGTTTTTCATCTACGACTCCGATACGGGNNCCGCACTTCAATAATCGGCGGGCCTACGTTCAATGCAGCGTCCAAACAGTGTGCCAGCGTGTTGCGCGACTGGCTATCGGCGCACGACCAGATACAAACCGACCGCCATCATGATGCCAGCTGGCCAATAGTCCAACTGATTCAGCGGTCCGCCCGCGGCAAGGACGGCACCACCGGCCAGATGGGCCGTACCGAGCAGGCGCAGGAACCAGTCGTCACGGCGTCGATGCCACGCTGGCGGCGGGACGTAGGCGTGGGGTTGGGACATGCGTTCGAGCAGGTCGCGGGCCATGTTGGCCAGGTGCGGGATCTGTTCGAACTGGCTGTGCACGTTGCCGAGCAGGGCTTTGGGGCTGACCCGCTCGCGCATCCAGCGTTCGAGGAACGGCTGCGCGGTGTTCCACAGATCGAGGTCCGGGTACAGCTGGCGGCCCAGGCCTTCGATATTCAGCAGGGTTTTTTGCAGCAGGACCAGTTGCGGCTGCACTTCCATGTTGAAGCGGCGCGCGGTCTGGAACAGGCGCATCAGCACCTGGCCGAAGGAAATATCTTTTAACGGTTTTTCGAAGATCGGCTCGCACACGGTACGGATCGCTGCTTCGAACTCGTTGAGTTTGGTTTCCGCCGGCACCCAGCCCGAATCAATGTGCAACTGCGCCACGCGACGGTAATCGCGCTTGAAGAAGGCGAACAGGTTGCGCGCCAGGTAATCCTGGTCTTCCGGGGTCAGGCTGCCGACGATGCCGCAGTCGATGGCAATGTACTGCGGGCTCCACGGATTCACGGTGCTGACGAAAATGTTGCCAGGGTGCATGTCGGCGTGGAAGAAGCTGTCGCGGAACACCTGGGTGAAGAAAATCTCCACGCCA
>CXWL01102033.1_pt1 | contig 10871 bp, 9 predicted proteins | sample 590931 | NCBI WGS metagenome assembly CXWL01 (sample SAMEA3498368, study PRJEB10139) | groundwater metagenome | biome: water well; material: biofilm material | place: Germany | collected 2015-04-27 | reverse complement strand
GCCCTGGACCATCGCCATCCGCGACCCGCGCCGCGAAGGCGGCGTGGTGGCGGTGCTGCCGCTGGAAGACACCGCCATCTCGACCTCGGGCGACTACGAACGTTTCTTCGAACGCGATGGCGTGCGCCGCCACCACGTCATCGACCCGCGCACCGGCCTGTCGCCGGACCGCATCCACAGCGTCACCATCCTGGCCGACGACGGCCTGACCACCGAAGGCCTGTCAAAGAGCCTGTTCGTGCTGGGCCTGGCGCGCGGCATGCAACTCGTCGAATCGCTCTCGGGCGTGGATGCCGTCGTGGTCGACGCGGCCGGCGCCCTGCATTACTCGTCCGGGCTGCTCGGCAGCAGTCCGAATGCGGTTGAAAAGGCTCGGCAATGAACCATCCGAGATCAGTGGAGGCATAGATGAAGAAATTCACAGCACAACCCGGCCGCGTCGCGGCACCCACCCTGCTCGCCCTGGCCGCCGTCATGGCGGGTTGCAGCGGCAGCGATTCCGGCTCGGTGACGGTGGCGGGCGACGTGCCCATCGCCTACGCCCAGCGCTCCACCGCGATGCGGCTGAACCCGACCAACGGCGCGCCCAGCGCACCGGGCGGCGACCTCATCATCCGCGAGAAATCCAGCCCGAGCGCGCCGGAGCACAACATCACCTCGCGCTTCACGCGCGACGCCGCCGGCGCGGCCAACGGCGACGCCTCCGACCCCGAAGTGTCGTACGACGGCAAGAAGATCGTCTTCACGATGAAGTGCCCGGCGACGAACCCCGCGACCATCGAGGGTGTTCCGGCCTGCACGGGCCGCTGGAACATCTGGGAATACGACATGAGCACCGGTGGCTACGCCGCCGGCAGCTTCCGCCGCCTCACCGCGTCGACCACCGACGACGACGTCGACCCGGCCTACCTGCCGGGCGGCCGCGGCTTCGTGTTCACCTCGAACCGCCAGGGCAAGACCAAGACGGTGCAGGGCGGCCAGACCTTCTACGCACTCGACGAGTACGAGCGCGAGCGCGTGCTGCAGCTGCACACGATGGACGCCGACGGCGGCGCCATCACGCAGATCTCCGTCAACGCCAGCCACGACCGCAACCCGGTGGTGCGCCCGAACGGCGAGATCATGTTCTCGCGCTGGGAGCACGTCGGCCCGCGCAACCGCTTCGCCGTGTTCCGCGTCAAGCCCGACGGCACCGACATGTTCGTGCTGTACGGTGCCCAGAGCCCGGGCAACAGCTTCCTGCACCCGCGCGACATGGATCCGGCGGGCAAGTACAAGGGCTTCCTGTCCTCCGACCTGATGTCGCTGTCGGGCACGCAGGAAGGCGGCGCGCTGATGCTCATCGACGCGGCCAACTACTCCGAGAACAACACACCGGCCACCAAGTCGGTCGCGGCCGTGGGCGGCCAGGTCGAGGTGACCGACAAGCCGATCAACCAGGGTCGCGGCCTGTCGCCCTACGGCCGCATCACCACGCCCTACCCGCTGTGGGACGGCACCGACCGCGTGCTGCTCGCCTACCGCCCCTGCGAGGTGGTGCGCAGCGGCGTCGTGATCCCCTGCGCCAACCTGACCGACGCGGAACGCGCGCGGCTGGAAGACGAGACCATGTCGCGCGCCGAGCGTGCCGCAGACACCGTGCAGGACAACGCGCCCGCGGCCTACGCCATCTACATGTACGACCCGGCCAGACAGACCTTCCTGCCGATCGCCTCGCCGCCGGCCGGCTTCATGTACAGCGACCCGGTCGCGATCGAGGTGCGCCCGGAGCCGAACGCCACCGACCCGACCAGCGTCGACGCGACGCTCGCCGGACAGGGCCTCGGCGAGATCGAGGTGCGCAGCGTCTACGACACCGATGGCCTGGACCGCAACGGCGAATCGATGCTCGCCGCCGCCGAACTGCCCGCCGGCTGCACCAGCGGCATCGCCAAGGCCGCGCCGCTGAACGCGACCGACACACGCACCCAGGTGGCCGACCTGTCGCGCCTGAAGGACCCGGCCGATCCGGCCTACCACTGCTCGCCGATGCGCTTCGTGCGCGCCACCCGCGTGGTGGCCCCGTCGGCNNGCATGCGCGAGGCGATCGGCGAGACCGATTTCGAGCCGCAGCAGATCCTCGGCTACGCGCCGATCGAGCCGGACGGCTCGTTCAAGCTGCGCGTGCCGGCCGACACGCCGCTGGCGCTGACCGTCGTGGACTCCAAGGGCCGCGGCATCCAGACGCACCTGAACTGGATCCAGGTGCGGCCCGGCGAGCGTCGCACCTGCCTGGGCTGCCACAGCCCGCGCCGCGGCGCCTCGCTGAACTCCGGCACGGTGGTCGACACGCTGCCGGCCGCGCTCGCGCCCGCGCTGGCCAGCCAGCACCAGGCCGGCGAGACCCTGGCCTCGCTGCGCACGCGCCTGGACAACTCCAAGTTCGCGCTGAGCGCCGACATGGAGTTCACCGACGTGTGGGCGGACACCTCGCGCACCGGGGTGACCGCGCGCGCTCCGATCACGATCCGCTACACCGGCAACAACAACGCGGCGGACAACCTCGTCACGGCCGTGCCGACCAACGGCTTCATCAACTACCCCGAGCACATCCAGCCCCTGTGGACGCGTGACCGCGGCGCCAACACCTGCACGACCTGCCATGCCGATCCGGCCAGGCTGGACCTGCGCGGCACCACCGCCGGCACCGGCCGCGTCGTCTCGTACGAGGAGCTCGTGCTCGGCGACCCGGAGATCGACCCGGCCACCGGCCTGCCGGTGACGCGCCTGCGCGACGGCGAGCCGGAGATCGTGCGCGGCGCTGCGCTGGTCGAGACCATGGCAGGCAACGCCGCGGGCATGGCGCGTTCCAGCCGACTGACCGAGATCATGTTCGGCGAGACCCTGAAGTCCAGCGCCGGTGCGCGCACCACCCACCCGAGCCCGCCCGCAACGGCGCCGGACCACGCCGCCATGCTCAACCTGGCGGAAAAGCGGCTGGTCAGCGAGTGGATGGACCTGGGCGGCCTGTACTACAACAACCTCTCCGCCAACGGCAGCCCGGTGCGGCTGACCACGCTCAGCGAGGCATCGTTCGAGGCCAGCGTGTTCCCGATCCTGCAGACCCAGTGCGCGAGCTGCCACCAGCCGGTGGGCAGTTCGGGCGCGGCGCAGACGGCGGCTTCGTTCGCCAACAACCGCTTCGTGCTTGCCGGCAGCGTGGAAGGCGACTACAACGTCACCCTCAGCATGATCTCGGACGTCTGCAGCGCGCCTTCCAATGCGCTGCTGCAAAGACCGTCGACGGTGCCGCACCCGTCGGGTGCGACGACGCAGGGCACGGCGCTGCTGCCGGTGGGCAGCGCCAACTACAACACCATCGCCAACTGGATCGCCAGCGGCTGCCCGACGCAATGACGAAGAAGCGAATTGCCGCGATCTCCGCCGCCGCACTGCTGGCCAGCTGCGGCGGTGGCAACCCGCTGTCGAACCCCGAGTCGATCGCCAACCCGGGTTCGACGAGCGGCCAGAAGCTGTCGTTCATCTACTTCCAGCGCTGCATCAACGAGATCTACGACACCAGCCTGCAGGTCAACCAGGGCGGCGTGATCTCGACCAACACCTGCTCCAGCGGCGGCTGCCACGACACCGGCACCGGCACCGGCGGCGCGTTGCGCCTGATTCGCGGTGCGGCGCAGGTGACCGTGGCGGACCCGCCGGACGTGGATGCGATCCGCGCAACGGACATGTACAGGAACTTCTATTCGTCGCAGGGCGCGACGGTGATCGGCTCGCCGTCGCAGAGCCGCCTGCTGGCCAAGCCGCTGCTCACCGTGCTGCACGGCGGCGGTCAGATCTTCGCCAACGCGCAGGACACGAACGCCGCGCGCATCGCGTACTGGATCAGCCGCCCGATGCCGCAGGGGCAGGACGAGTTCAGCGTCGCCGGCAACAGCATGTTCACGGCCGGCGTGTGCAACCAATGAGGATGCCGGCGCCCAGATTCATCCGCGTCCTGTGTGCCCTGGTACTCGGCCTGAGCGCTGCGCTGCCCGCAGCCGCCGCCGACGAGGTTCCGAGCACCCAGCGTCTGCAGGTGACCGACCCCTACATCGAGCTGCGCACCGGCCCCGGCCGGGGCTACCCGATCTTCTTCGTCGCCGCGCGCCAGGAGTGGATCGAGGTGCACCTGCGCTACACCGACTGGTACAAGGTGCGCACCGACGGCGGCAAGGAGGGCTGGGTGCACCGGCGCCAGCTGGTGACCACGCTCACCGAGGCGGGCACCAGCCGCTCGTTCCGCGACATCGCGCTGGACGACTACCTGCAGCGCCGCGCCGAGTTGGGCGCCGGCTGGGGCCACTTCAAGGCCGAGCCCATGCTCAAGTTCTGGGCCGGCTACAAGCTGTCGGAGTCCATCGGCATCGAGGGCACGCTCGGCCAGGTGCAGGGCATCTTCTCGGGCACCAACTTCTGGCACGTCAATCTCCAGCTCGAACCCTGGTCGGACCAGCGCATCTCGCCCTTCTTCGCGGTCGGGGTGGGCAATTTCAAGAACATCCCGAACACCAGCCTGGTGGCGGCCACGCCCACCAACGCCAAGCTCTCCAATGCCTCGCTCGGCGTGCGCTACTACCTCACCGAGCGCTTCGTGCTGCGCGCCGACTACTCCATCTACACGGCGTTCCTGAACGACAACCGGTCGGCCGAGTACCGCGCCATCACCGGCGGTCTCTCGTTCTTCTTCTGATCGACGACACCACAAGATCGACCCATGCGCACACCCGCCCTCCTCCTGTCCGCCCTGCTCGCAGCCGCCGCCGCACCGGTGATGGCGCAGACGCAGGCGCCCGCGGCCAACCCGCAGCAGCCCGCCAACGAGCAGGTCATCGTGCCGGAGGTGCAGCGCCGCGACGTGCGGGTGCCGAAGTTCCCCTCCAAGGACTTCGAGCTCAGCGCGCTGGTGGGCACCTACGCGACGCAGAGCTTCGGCACCAGCGCGGTGGCCGGAGTGCGCCTGGGCTACCACCTCAGCGAGGACTTGTTCGTCGAGACGACCTACGCCCGCACCAAGGTCACCGACAAGACCTTCGAGGAGATCTTCCCCGGCGCCGGCCCGCTCGCCGACACCGACAAGAAGCTGAGCTACTACAACGTCTCGGCGGGCTACAACATCTTCCCGGGCGAAATCTTCCTCGGCAGCAAGTACGCCAAGGCCTCGTCGATCTACCTGATCGGCGGCGTGGGCAGCACCAAGTTCGCCAACCAGCGCAAGCAGACCTTCAACGTCGGCTTCGGCTTCCGCGTGCTCCTGAGCGACCGCTTCGCCGTGCGCGTGGACGTGCGCGACCACATCTTCAGCTACGACCTGCTCAACGTGCGGCAGAACACGCAGAACCTCGAGCTGACCACCGGCATCGCCTACTACTTCTGACGCCCGCCATGAACAACGGTCCGACAACCCCGCCTTCACGCCAGCGCCGAGCCCTGATCGGCGCGGCCCTGGCCGCCTGCACCGTGGGCACCGCGCGCGCCGCGATCGGCAGCGGCAACGCCCCCGACTTCACGCTGCGCACCACCGCGGGCAGCAACATGCGCCTGCAGGAGCAGCGCGGCCGCGTCGTGATGGTCAACTTCTGGGCCACCTGGTGCGGCCCGTGCAAGGTGGAGATGCCGCACCTGAACCGCATCTACGAGAAGTACCGCAGCTCGGGCTTCGTGCTGATGGGCGTGAACATCGACGACGACCCGCGCAACGCGGTGAACACCGCCTCCAAGCTCGGCGTCACCTTTCCGGTGTTGCTCGACGGCGACAAGAAGGTCAGTCGCCTGTATGACCTGAGCACCATGCCCACGACGCTGATCATCGACCGCGACGGCCAGCTGCGCCACCTGCACAAGGGCTACCGCGACGGCTACGAGCAGACCTACGACCAGCAGATCCGCGAGTTGCTCAAGTCATGACCATGTTCCGACTCCCGACGGCCGCCCTGCTGGCCTGCGCCGCCGCGCTGGGCGGCTGCTCCTCGTTCAGGCTGCCCAGCATGCCCGAGCCCTGGGTCAAGCCCTACGAGCGCGAGCGCCTGGCCGACCCGATCATGCGCGGCTCGGCCGACCCGCTCGCGGCCCGGCATCGCGAGCACGTGCTCGTCGTTCGCGAGGCCGCACGCGGCGCCAACAGTGCGCAGGGAGGCGGTTGTGGCTGCAACTGAGTCCCGCATCGTCTCGCGCCTGCCCGGCCTGCTCAGGCGCGTGGCCGGGCTGCTGGGCAGCCTGCTGGCGGTCGGCGGCGCGAAGGCCATCGAGCTGCCGGAGAACCGCGCCGAGGCGCTGTACCACGTCTACAAGGGCGGCGGCGTCACCGCCGACGGCCCGGCGCTGCTGGTGCGCAAGAGCCTGGCCGACAAGGTGTCGCTGTCGGGCTCGTACTACGTCGACGCGGTCAGCAACGCCTCGATCGACGTGGTCACCACGGCCAGCCCGTTCAAGGAGAAGCGCACCTCCTACGACCTGGGCATCGACTACGCGCACCGCGATTCGCTGATGTCGCTGTCGGTGTACCGGAGCAAGGAGCCCGACTACGTCGCCGATGCGTTCAGCATCGACGTGTCGCAGGAGTTCTTCGGCAACATGACCACGCTCGCGCTGGGCTACACGCGGGCGCTCGACAAGGTCTCCAAGAAGGGCGAGGCCACCTTCGGCGACTATGCCAAGCACTGGCAGTACCGGCTCGGCCTCACGCAGGTGCTGACGCCCTCGATGCTGGCCAGCGCCAACCTCGAGGTGGTGTCCGACGACGGCTACCTCGGCAACCCCTACCGCGCCGCGCGCGTGTTCGGCGCCACCGTGCCGGAGCGCAACCCGCGTACGCGCACCAGCCGCGCGCTGAAGTTCCGCGTCATCGGCGATCTGGGCGACCGCAACGCCGCCCGCGCCGAGTACCGCTACTTCTGGGACACCTGGGCCATCAAGGCGCACACGCTGGAGGCTGGCTACAGCCGCTACGTGGGCAGCGACTGGCTGGCCGACGGCTTCACGCGCTTCTACAAGCAGGGCGACGCGCTGTTCTACAGCGACAACGCGACATCCGAGACGCTTTACGTCTCGCGCAACCGGCAGCTCAGTGCGTTCCGCAGCTTCGGACTCGGCGGCAAGCTGAGCTACACCGCCAGGCGCGTGCCGGGCCAGTACGAGATGAAGATCGTCGGCTCCGTCGAGCGCATCCGTTTCGACTACAAGAACTTCACCGACATCCGCACCGGCGAGGCGTACAAGTTCAACGCCAACCTGCTGCAGCTGTACGTGACGGCCACCTACTGATCTCGAAAGAACCGGCGCCATGTCGTTCATCCCTCGTTTCCAACGCTCGTTCGCCGCGGGCCTCGTGCTCGCGCTGGCGGCCCTGCATTGCGTGGCCCAGACGGCGGCTCCGGCCCCCGCTGCGGCAGCTCCGGTTCCCGCCGCGGCGGCTTCGGCACCCGCACCGAGCACGCTCGACGGCCGCATCCAGGAGGTCAAGGGCGACGTGATCCGCCTGAACCGCGACCTGCTGGTGCTCGAGGAGGAACTGCTGTTCCCGGCCAACACGCAGGTGGCGCTGTTCGTCTCGATGGACGTGGGCAAGCTCTTCTCGCTCGACTCGGTGCAGATCAAGCTGGACGACAAGGTCGTCGCCAACTACCTTTACACACCGCTGGAGGTGCAGGCGCTGCACCGCGGCGGCGTGCAGCGCGTCTACCTGGGCAACCTGCGTGCCGGCACGCACGAGATCGTGGCCTTCTTCACCGGACAGGGTCCGCACGTGCGCGACTACAAGCGCGGCGCCACGGTGAAGTTCGACAAGGGCACCGACCCGAAGTACATCGAGCTGCAGATCAAGGACTCCACCGGCAAGCTGCAGCCGGAGTTCGACATCAAGATCTGGCAGTAGCCGTGCCCATGTTCCCGAAGCTTTCGCTGCGCAAGGCAGGCTGCCTCGGCGTCGCCGCGCTGCTGGCCGCCGCCGCCGGCACGGCCGCCGCCGGCACCTACACGTTCCCACCCTACTCGGACGTGGCGCACAACGAGAAGGCGCGCCCGGTCGAGGCGCCCCACTACGGCGACGCGCTGTTCCACTTCTTCCAGGACCGCTTCTTCACGTCCATCACCACGATGATGGCGTCGCAGCACTTCAATCGCGTCGTGCAGCATGCCGACGAGGCCGAGGTGCTGCGCGGCGGCATGCTGCTGTCCTACGGACTGCACAAGGAGGCCGGCGAGATCTTCGCGCAGCTCATCGAGAAGGGCGCGGCGCCGTCGGTGCGCGACCGGGCCTGGTTCTACCTCGCCAAGATCCGCTACCAGCGCGGCTTCGCCGCGCGGGCCGAGGAGGCGATGGCGCGCATCGAGAAGAACCTGCCGCCGGCGCTCGAGGAAGACCGCCTGCTGCTGCAGACCCACCTGATGATGGCGCGCGGCGACTATGCCGGTGCGGCGGCGCTGCTCGAAGGCGTGGCCAAGGACAGCCCGATCGGCCAGTACGCCCGCTTCAACCTCGGCGTGGCGCTGGTGAAGAGCGGCGAGGACAAGCGCGGCACCGAACTGCTCGACGCCATCGGCCTGGCGCCGGCCGAGACCGAGGAGATGCGTGCGCTGCGCGACAAGGCCAACGTGGCGCTGGGTTTCACCGCGCTGCAGAACGACCGTGGCGACGAGGCCCGCAAGTGGCTGGAGCGCGTGCGCCTGAGCGGCATGCACGCCAACAAGGCGCTGCTGGGCTTCGGCTGGGCCGCGGCCTCGCTGAAGGAGCCGCGGCTCGCGCTGGTGCCCTGGAACGAACTCGCCACGCGCGACCCGAGCGACGCGGCCGTGCTCGAGGCGCGCATCGCCGTGCCCTACGCCTACGCCGAGCTCGGCGCCTTCGGCCAGGCGGCCGATCAGTACAACGAGGCCATCGCCGCCTACGAGCGCGAGGGCGGAAAGCTCGACGAATCGATCGCCGCCATCCGCGCCGGCAAGCTGCTCGACGGACTGATCGAACGCAACCCCGGCGAGGAGATGGGCTGGTTCTGGAACATCCGCGAGCTGCCCGAGATGCCGCACGCCAGCCACCTGAACCAGGTGCTCGCCGGCCACGAGTTCCAGGAGGCCTTCAAGAACTACCGCGACCTGCGCTTCCTGGCGACCAACCTGAAGGACTGGGAAGACAAGCTCGGCGTGTTCGGCGACATGCTCGACAACCGCCGCCGCGCCTACGCCGAGCGGCTGCCGCAGGTGCGCGCCAAGGCCGGCGCGGTCGACCTCGACGCGGTCGGCAAGCGCCGCGACGCCGTCGCCGGTGAGGTGGCACGCGCCGAGCGCGAGCAGGACGCCTCCGCCTTCGCCAACCTCCGCGACCGCGAACTGCTCGACCTGCTGGCATCCGTGCAGGACGGCATCAAGGCGCTGGGCGCCGATGCCGACGCCGAGCGCACGCGCCAGCGCGCCCGGCTGGCCGCGGGCGCGCTGACCTGGCGACTCGCGCAGGAGTACCCGGCGCGCGTGTGGGAAGCGCAGAAGGACCTGAAGATCATCGACAGCGAACTCGCGCAGGCCAGGCTGCACGACGCGGCGGTGGCGCGGGCGCAGCGCGACGAGCCGGCGCGGCACGAGGCCTTCGCCCGGCGCATCGCCGAGCTGGCGCAACGCATCAAGGCCCTGATCCCGCGTGTGGCCGGGCTGACGCGCGACCAGCAGCAGGAAGTGCAGGAACTGGCTGTCGCCGAGCTGTCGCGGCAGAAGGAACGCATGGCCGTGTACTCGCAGCAGGCCCGCTTTGCCGTCGCGCAGATGTACGACCGCGCCGCGACGACGCCCCGGAAGGAAGACGATGCGGCCAAGTGAACACGCGCTGCTGCCGCTCGTCGCGCTGATGCTCGCCGGCCTGGCCGGCTGCGCTGGACAGAAGACCGCGAGCGCCGACGACCAGCCCACGCTGAAGAGCCTGGGCGGGCGCACCGTGGAAGTCGCCAAGGACAAGAAGGTCGAGGCGAACGAAGAGAAGACGATCGCCGCCTACCGCAAGTTCCTCGACGTGGCGCCGAAGGCGCCGCAACGCGCCGAGGCAATGCGCCGCATCGGCGACCTGGAGATGGACGTCGCCGACGCGCGCTCGGCCGACGGCAAGGGACCGGCCGCCGGCCCGGACTACCGCGCCGCCGTGAAGCGCTACGAGGAATTCCTCAAGGCCTACCCCGACGACAAGGGCAACGACCGCGTGCTCTACCAGCTGGCGCGTGCGCAGGAGCAGGCCGGCGAGCTCGAGAAGGCGCTGAAGACGCTGGACCGGCTGGTGGCCAGCTACCCGGCCACGCTGTACCGCGACGAGGCGAACTTCCGCCGCGGCGAGCTGCTCTTCACGACGAGCGACTACCCGAAGGCGGAGAAGGCCTACGCCACTGTGCTGGCCTCGCCGCAGCGCACCCAGTACCACGAGCGCGCGCTGTACATGCAGGGCTGGTCGCGCTTCAAGCAGGGCCGCCTCGAGGAGGGCCTGCAGTCCTTCTTCGGCGTGCTCGACCTGAAAGTCGCCGGCGTCGACGGCGACGGCGGCCTGGACACCATCGTCGGCCTGTCGCGCGCCGACCGCGAGCTGGTGGAAGACACCTTCCGCGTCAGCAGCATCAGCCTGGCCAACCTGCAGGGCGCCGAGAGCATCCCGACCTACATCACCGACGAGAAGCGGCGCTCCTACGAGTACCGCGTCTACGAGCAGCTCGGCGAGCTCTACCTCAAGCAGGACCGCGTCAAGGACGCCGCCGACACCTACAGCGCCTTCGCGCGCCGCCAGCCGCTGCACGCGCAGGCGCCGCAGCTGCAGGCCCGCGTGATCGACATCTACCAGCGTAACGGCTTCCCCGTGCTGGCGCTGGACG
>CXWL01010562.1_pt1 | contig 10871 bp, 20 predicted proteins | sample 590931 | NCBI WGS metagenome assembly CXWL01 (sample SAMEA3498368, study PRJEB10139) | groundwater metagenome | biome: water well; material: biofilm material | place: Germany | collected 2015-04-27 | reverse complement strand
CCGTGTAGTTCGTAATCGGACCCCGGCCAGAACATGGTGCCGCTGAGCACGCCATGGCGTTCCGCCGTGACCCAGATCGGCGTGCCGTCCGCCCACCAGATCGGATCGGCGGCCACGGCGCGGTCGGGCAGAGTGAAGATCACGCCGGGGCGCTGCGGGTCTTCCATGCGGTTGTTGATCATGCCGTTGCGGTCCGGCCGCAGGCCTGTCACCAGCGTGTAATGGTTGGGGAAAGTGACCGATGGGAAGCTCGGCCGCATCGCCGCGCGGACCCCGCCCGCCGCGAGCGCCGCAAGCGTCGGCGTATTGCCGCGTTGCAGGTAGTCGGCGCGGAAGCCGTCTATGGAAACGAGAATGACGATGTTGTGGGCATCGTCGGCGTGTTCTGGGGGCAGCACGCCACGCGTCTGCGCGCAGGCGGCGAGCGCAAAAGCACAGAGAATTTGAGCGAGTGATCTAAACCAATCCATGCGCGTTCCTAGCGCGCGCATGTGACAGCGGCGCGAAAGAGCGTCAGCCTTCGTCGGTATAGATCGCTTCTGGACGCGGGCCGGAATCCTTGCCCTTGGCGTCTTCGTCNNTCGTCGCGCATGCGCGAGAGCACCAAACGGCGCGCGCCGAGGTCGCCCTTCTTGGCGAGGGTCACCAGCCGCTCCACCACTGGGCGAAGCGCCTTGGCCTTCGGCAGCGTGGTGACGATTTGCTCGTGCTTGATCAGCGCCGCGGCCATGTTGGCAAACATGGCTTGCCGGTGGCTTGCCGTGCGGTTGAGTTTCTTAGTGCCGGAGCCGTGGCGCATGACAGGTTACCCTAGATTGAATCTTCGTATTTCTTGGCGAGGTCTTCGATATTTTCCGGCGGCCAATTCTCAACCGCCATGCCGAGATGCAAGCCCATGGCGGCGAGAACTTCCTTGATCTCATTGAGCGACTTGCGCCCGAAGTTCGGCGTACGCAGCATTTCGCCTTCCGACTTTTGGATCAGATCGCCGATGTAAACGATGTTGTCGTTCTTCAAGCAATTGGCCGAACGCACCGAGAGTTCAAGTTCGTCCACCTTCTTGAGCAGCGCCGGATTGAAGGGAAGGTCCGGCTTGTCGCCGCCTTCCTTCTTCTGCTTGGGCTCTTCAAAGGTGATGAACACCTGCAGCTGATCTTGCAGAATGCGCGCGGCGTAGGCGATCGCGTCCTCGGGACGAATAGCGCCGTTCGTCTCGACCTCGATGACGAGCTTGTCGTAATCGAGCACTTGGCCTTCGCGAGTGTTGTCCACGCGGTAGGCGACGCGTCGCACCGGCGAATAGATCGCATCAACCGCGATGAGGCCAATCGGCGCGTCATCGGGGCGGTTCTTCTCGGCCGGGACATAGCCCTTGCCGTTGTTGATCGTGATCTCCATGCGCAAGGATGCGCCTTCGTCCAACGTGCAGATCACCAGATCGGGGTTGAGGATTTCCATGTCGGAAACCGTCTGAATCGCCGAGGCCTTCACTTCGCCGGGGCCATCCGCCTTCAGCATCACGCGCTTGGGGCCTTCGCCGCGCATGCGGATCGCGACTTGCTTCAGGTTGAGCACCATGTCGGTGACATCCTCGCGGACGCCCGGAATGGATGAAAATTCGTGCACAACGCCGTCGATTTGCACCGACGTGATCGCCGCGCCTTGCAGCGACGACAAGAGAATGCGCCGCAGCGAATTGCCGAGCGTCAAACCGAAGCCGCGCTCCAGCGGTTCGGCGATCATGGTGCCGCGGCGCGCGGGATCGAAGCCGTGCTCGACCACGGGCTTTTTGGGCCTAATCAATTCCAGCCAGTTCTTTTCGATCGATTGCATCATGTGAGGTCCTTGCGGGCGCAGCACATCCGGCGCGCGCCCGATGGGTTTGAAATCTAGACGCGGCGGCGCTTGGGCGGGCGGCAACCATTGTGCGGGATCGGCGTCACGTCGCGGATCGACGTCACCGTGAAGCCCACGGCCTGCAACGCGCGCAACGCGCTCTCACGACCCGAACCCGGCCCCGACACGTTTACTTCAACCGTGCGCATGCCGTGCTCCATGGCCTTGCGGCCAGCGTCCTCGGCGGCGACCTGGGCGGCGTACGGCGTCGACTTGCGCGAGCCCTTGAAGCCCATGGTGCCAGATGACGACCAGGCGATGGTGTTGCCTTGCGCGTCGGTGATCGTGATCATCGTGTTGTTGAACGACGCCGCGACGTGGGCGACGCCGGTGACGATGTTCTTGCGCTCACTTTTTTTGACGCGCTTTGATTCCTTGGCCATGGGCCTTCGTTCCTAACTCTGTTTAGTGTGGCCTACTTTTTGGTGGCTTGCTTCTTGCCGGCGACGGGCTTGGATGGACCCTTACGGGTGCGCGCATTGGTGTGCGTGCGTTGGCCGCGCACAGGCAGCCCGCGGCGATGACGCAGACCGCGATAGGAACCGAGATCCATCAATCGTTTGATGTTGGTCGCGGTTTCGCGGCGAAGATCGCCCTCGACGGTATAATCTTTATCGATCGCTTCGCGAATTTGGAGAACTTCTGCGTCGGTCAATTCGCTGACGCGCCGGTTGGAAGCGATGCCGACCTTGGCGCAAATTTCCTTGGAATAGTGTTTGCCGATCCCGTGAATGTACTGCAGCGCGATTTCAACGCGCTTTTGGGTCGGGATATTGACGCCGGCGATACGTGCCATGGGGGCTCCAAAACGCAAAGGGCGCGACGCCGCCGGGCGCTTCAGGCCCGGGGAGCATCGCGCTTGGGTGTTCGCGAAGGACGAGGGTTATAGCGGGGCGAAATGCCGCGTCAACCGGGCCATTTTCGCGCGCCCCGCGACCAAACAGCCCCCGCCCTAGGCGCGAGCGTCGATCTCGGCGGCTATGGAGGCGGCGACCGCCGCGACATCCGCCATGCCCGCGACGCCCCTCAATTTGCCTTGGGCCTGGTAATAAGGAAGCAGCGGTGCGGTTTGGGCCAGATACGCATCCAGGCGCACCTTGAAGCTCTCGGGATTGTCGTCCGCCCTGCCCTCTTCGGCGAAGCGCTTGGCAACACGGTCAATGAGTTTCTGGGGATCGACTTCCAGGCGGATGACCAGATCGATGGATTTTCCCAATCGGGCCAGCAGCGCGTCGAGCGCTTCAGCTTGCGCCAAGGTGCGGGGGAAGCCGTCGAAGATGAAGCCGGGCGCGCCCTGGTTGGCCGCAAGCGCCTCCTCGATCAGGGCGATGACGATCTCATCGGAGACCAGCGATCCAGCGTCCATGATCGCGGCGACCCTGGCGCCCAGCTCCGAGCCCGAAGCGCGCGCCGCGCGCAGCATGTCGCCGGTGGAGAGCTGCACATAGCCGCGCTCGGCTGTCAGCCGCTTGGCCTGGGTCCCCTTTCCCGCCGCCGGCGGACCAAAGAGGATCAGATTCACTTGCGCGTCACCCCAGCGCCGCCGCCACGCAATTTCGAGCGCTTGATCAAGCCTTCATATTGGTGGGCGACGAGATGCGATTGGATTTGCGCCACCGTATCGAGCGTCACCGATATGACGATGAGCACAGAGGTGCCGCCAAGATAAAACGGCACGCCGTAATAGGTCGTGAGCATTTCCGGCAGCAAGCAAACGATGGTGATGTAGGCCGCGCCGATGACCGTCAAACGGGTCAGCACGAAGTCCAAATATTCGGCGGTTTTCTTGCCGGGGCGCATGCCTGGTAGGAAACCGCCATACTTACGAAGATTATCGGCGGTTTCTTCCGGGTTGAACACGATCGAGGTGTAGAAAAAGCAGAAGAAAATGATGCCGGCCGCGTAGAGCGCCATGTGACCCGGCTTCCCGTAGCCGATGAAGGCCTGCACCGTGGACAGCCACTCAGGCGCATTGGCGCTCATGCCTGCGAAACTCACGATCGTCGCCGGCAGCATCAGCAGCGACGAGGCGAAAATCGGCGGAATGACGCCCGCCGTGTTGATCTTCAGCGGCAAGAACGAGCTCTCGCCCATGAACATGCGATTGCCTTGCTGACGCTTGGGATATTGCACCACCAAGCGCCGCTGCGACCGCTCAATGAACACGATGAACACGATGCACGCGAGCATCAGCCCGGAGATCGCGAAGATCGCGAACGGGTTGATATCGCCGGTGGCCGCCAGCGACAGCGTCTGCATCACCATCACCGGCAATCCAGCGACGATGCCCGCGAAGATAATCAGCGAAATGCCGTTGCCGACGCCGCGCGCGGTCACCTGCTCACCGAGCCACATCAGGAACATGGTGCCGCCGGTGAGGGTGATCACCGTGGAGGCGACGAAGAACAAACCTGGATTGGTGACGACGCCCGCACTCGATTGCAGGCCGACGGCGATGCCGTAGGACTGGAAAACCGCCAACAATAAGGTGAGGTAGCGGGTATATTGGTTGAGCTGCTTTCGCCCAACTTCGCCTTCCTTCTTGAGCCGCTCAAGCGACGGCACCGTCGTCGACATCAGCTGCACGATAATGGACGCCGAAATGTAAGGCATCACGTTCAGTGCGAACACCGCCATGCGCTCGACCGCGCCGCCGGAGAAGGCATTGAACATACCCAGAATGCCGCCGGCCTGGCTCTGGAACGCGTTGGCGAAGGCGGCGGGGTCAACGCCGGGGATGGGGATAAAGGTGCCGACGCGATAAACCACCAGCGCGATAAGGGTGTACCAGATGCGCTTTTGCAGGTCGGTGGCTTTCGCGAACGCCGCGAAATTGATGTTTGCGGCAAGCTGTTCTGCGGCTGAGGCCATGTGGCGGCGTTGCTCCGAACTCTTCGCCCTCCCCTTTTAAGGGAAAGCTGATTGGGAGCGAAGCTGTAAACGGGAGGCCCGCGTTTCAGATCTTCGCCGACCCTAATTCTCCCCCGCCAGCAGCGGGAAGCTACTACGCCGCCGGCGCTTCCGCCTTCGGTGGGTTGAGCAGCTTCACCGTGCCGCCAGCCTTTTCGACGGCGGCCAGCGCCGCTGCCGAAGCGCCGGACAGAGTGAGGCTCACTTTGGCCTTCAACTCGCCCCGCGCAAGGAGTCGCACGCCGTCTTTTTTACGCCGCAGCACGCCAGCAGCCACGAGCGTATCCTCGGTGATCTCGGCCTTGGCGTCGATCCGCTTGTTATCGATGGCTTTTTGCAGCGAGCCGAGATTGATCCAGCTCATCCGCTTTTGCGCGGGCGGGTTAAAGCCGCGCTTCGGCATNNCGCCGGGACTTTTGCCCCTTCACGCCGCGCCCGCCGGTTTTGCCCTTGCCCGAACCGACGCCGCGCCCAACGCGCATCAGCTTCTTGGTGGCGCCGGGATTGTCGGCCAATTCGTTCAGTTTCATCGCACTCACCTTTAGGACCGCCGTCGGCGTTCCGTTATTTCACAATCTCGACCAGATGATGGACCCTGCGGATCATGCCCTGGATCGAGGGCGTGTCTTCGAGTTCAACGACCTGGTTGGCGCGCTTCAGCCCCAAGCCCAGCAGCGTCGCGCGCTGGTAGCCGGCGCGGCGGATCGGGCTGCCGATACGGCGAACCTTGACCTTCGGCCCCGCAGTTTTTTTCTTCGCCGGTGTTTTTGTCGTCGCCATGAAAATCAGCCCTCCGCCGGAACTTCGCCGAGGCTGGCGCCATCGTTGCGACGGCCAACCAGGTCAGCCACTTTCAAGGAGCGCCGGTTGGCGACGTGACGCGGCGAACTTTGCAGCTTCAAGGCATCGAAGGTCGCGCGCACCATGTTGTAGGGATTGGAGGAGCCTTTCGACTTCGCCACCACGTCAGAAACGCCCAGCACTTCGAACACCGCGCGCATGGGGCCGCCGGCGATAATGCCAGAGCCGGGAGGCGCCGCGCGCAGCATGACGTGGCCAGCGCCCCAATGGCCGTGGCCATCGTGATGGAGCGTGCGGCCCTCGCGCAAAGGCACGCGGATCAATGATTTCTTGGCTTCCTCGGTCGCCTTGCGGATGGCCTCGGGCACTTCGCGCGCCTTGCCGTGCCCATAACCGACGCGGCCCTTCTTGTCGCCGACGACAACAAGCGCGGCGAACGCGAAGTTCTTGCCGCCCTTCACCACCTTGGCGACACGGTTGATGGCGATGAGCTTATCGACCAGTTCGCCTTCGGCGCGCTCTTCCTTTTGGCCGCCGCGATCTCCGCGCCGGTTGCGATCTGGTCCACCTCCGGCGCCGCCGCGACGCGGCCCGCGCCCGCGCTTTGGCGGTTCGTTTTGCGGTTCAGCCCCTTGGGCGCCTGTGGGTTCGTCGGCCATTTCGTGTTCCTCAGAAATCCAAGCCGCTTTCGCGGGCGGCGTCAGCCAGGGCCTTCACCCGGCCGTGAAAAATGTAGCGGCCGCGGTCGAACACCACGCTTTTTTGGCCCTTCGCCAACGCGCGCTCGGCGATCAGCTTGCCGATAGCGGCGGCACCCTCTTTGGCGGAGCCCTTCTTGCCGCTTTTCTTGAATGCTTCGTCGAGTGTCGACGCAGCGGCGATCGTCACGCCCTTCACGTCGTCGATCAGCTGCGCCGAGATGTTCTTCGACGAACGAAACACCGACAGGCGCAGGCGGCCCTCGCCAGTGTTCTTCTTCAACCGCGAGCGGTTGCGTTGGGCCCTGCGGGCGATGGGATCAAGTTTGCGCGCCATGGCTTACTTCTTCTTGCCTTCCTTGCGGCGGATGAACTCGCCGGCGTAGCGTACGCCTTTGCCCTTATAGGGCTCGGGCGGGCGGTAGGAGCGGATTTCGGCGGCGGCTTGGCCGACGATTTGGGGATCGATGCCGCTGATTTTGATTTCAGTCGGCTTGGGGGTCGCGAGCGTCACGCCTTCGGGCGGCGCGTACACGATCTCGTGGCTGTACCCCAATTGCATTTGCAGGTTCTTGCCCTGCATCGCCGCGCGATAGCCGACGCCCGTCATCTCCAGACTCTTCTCGAAGCCTTCGGTGACACCTTTCACGTGGTTGGCCAGCACCGCTCGCGTGGTGCCCCACAATGCGCGCGCGCGGGTTGTCTCAAAGCGCGGCTTCACGGCAATGGCGCCGTCAGCAAAGCTGACCTCGACATCATCATGCGCCCGGAACGAGAGCGCTCCCTTGGGGCCCTTCACGTTCACGTCCTGGCCCTTCACCGAGACGGTGACGCCGCTCGGGGCAGGGATGGGTTTTTTGCCGAGGCGCGACATCAGTAGACCTCGCAGAGGATTTCACCGCCGACATTGGCGGTGCGGGCGGCGGTATCGCTCATCACGCCCTTCGGCGTCGACAGGATCGAAATGCCAAGGCCGTTGCGCACCAGGCGCAGATCCTTGATCGCCGAATAGACGCGCCGGCCAGGCTTCGACACGCGCTGGATCTCCTGGATCACCGGCGCGCCTTCGAAGTATTTCAGCTCGATCTCAAGCTCCTTATGGCCTTCGTTTTCGGTCTCGCGGAAGTCGCGGATATAGCCTTCGTCCTTCAGCACGTTGAGCACGCGCACGCGCAGCGTTGAGGCCGGCGAGGTGAGCTTGGAGCGACCGCGCATCTGCGCGTTGCGGATGCGGGTGATGAGGTCGCCGATGGGATCATTGAGGTTCATGTTGCGCCCCTCACCAGCTCGACTTGACCATGCCGGGGATCTGGCCCTTGGAGGCCATATCCCGCAGCGCGATCCGCGACAATTTCAGTTTGCGATAAACCGCGCGCGGGCGCCCCGACAGCAGGCAGCGCGTACGCACGCGTGTCGGCGAAGCATTGCGCGGCAATTGCGCCAGCTTGAGGCGCGCGGCGAAGCGTTCTTCGAGCGGCAACGCCTCGTTCAAGGCCGCCGCGCGCAGTTTGGCGCGGCGGGCGGCGTATTGCTTCACCATCCGCTCGCGCTTCTCATTGCGTTCGATGGAACTTTTCTTCGCCATATTCTCACTCTCTCCCGATACGTTCTGGGGTGGATCGCCGGTCGCGATCAGTTCCGGAACGGGAAATCGAATTGCTTCAACAGGGCGCGGGCTTCGTCATTGGTGCGCGCGGTTGTGCACACGACGATGTCCATACCCCAAACCTGGTCGATCAAATCGTAGTCAATCTCGGGGAACACGATGTGTTCCTTGATGCCCATCGCGTAATTGCCGCGACCATCAAAGCTCTTGCCGTTCAGGCCGCGGAAATCCTTCACCCGTGGCAAGGCGATGGTCACCAGACGATCGAGGAACTCGTACATCTGATCCTTGCGCAGCGTCACCTTGCAGCCGATCGACATGCCTTCGCGCAGCTTGAACTGCGCAATCGATTTGCGCGCCTTGGTGGCCACCGGTTTTTGCCCGGCGATCATTGTCAGCGCTTCCATGGCTGATTTCAGCTTCTTGGAATCCGCAACTGCTTCGCCAACGCCCATGTTGATGACGATTTTCTCAAGTCGCGGAATCTGCATTTCGTTTGTGTAGCCGAACTCCTCGCGCAGACTTTTCTTGATCTCGTTCTTGTAGCGCATTTTCATGCGCGGCTCGTAGTCGCCTTTCGGCGTGCGCGGACGCGCGGGGCCGGCTTCCTTGACCACCTTCTTCTCGGGCCGCTTTTGCGGGGCTTTCTCGGCCTTCTGTTTGGGAGCGTCAGACATCGATCTCAACTCCAGAGCCCTTGGCGAAGCGCACTTTGCGCCGCTTGTCGCCTTCGCCCACCATCTTGAAGCCGACGCGGGTTGCCTTGCCGGTTTTCGGATCGCGCAGCGCCACGTTCGAGACGTGTAGCGACGCTTCCTTCGCAATCACCCCGCCTTGGGGATGGGCGACATCCGGCTTGGTGTGGCGCTTGGCCATGTTCACGCCTTCGACGAGCACGCGCTCCTCCTTCGGCATCACCATGAGCACCTTGCCGACCCGGCCTTTGTCTTTTCCGGCCAACACAACAACGGTGTCGTCCTTGCGGATTTTCGCGGCCATCAGAGCACCTCCGGCGCGAGCGAAATGATCTTCATCTGGTTCTTGGCGCGCAGTTCGCGCGGCACCGGGCCAAAGATGCGCGTCCCGATCGGCTCGCCTTGCGGATTGATCAGCACGGCGGCGTTGGAATCGAAGCGAATGGTGGAGCCGTCCTTGCGCTTGATGTCCTTCGACACCCGCACGACGATGGCCTTGCGCACATCGCCCTTCTTGACCCGCCCGCGCGGCATCGCTTCCTTCACCGAGACGACGATGATGTCGCCCACGGTGGCGTAGCGGCGCCGGGAGCCGCCCAGCACCTTGATGCACATGACGCGCTTGGCGCCTGAATTGTCGGCGACATCGAGATTGGTTTGCATCTGGATCATGTGATCAAGCTCCAGTGCGCCCGACCACTTCCCAGCGTTTCAGCTTGGATTTGGGCGGGCATTCTTGAATTTGGACCGTCTCGCCGGTCTTGAACGCGTTAGCTTCGTCGTGGGCGTGGAACTTCGCCCGCCGACGCACGGTTTTCTTCAGCAACGGGTGCAGATAGGTGCGCTCCACCTGCACGACGACAGTCTTGTCGCCCTTGTCGCTCACTATGGTTCCCGTCATTACGCGGCGCGGCATCTTCGTGTTCCTTTTAGACCTTCGGCCTCAGACTTTTTTCTGGGGCGTTTTTTCACGCAGCGCAGTCTGCACGCGCGCGATGGCGCGGCGGACGTCGCGAATGCGTGATGATTTCTCGAGTTGTCCGGTCGCCTGTTGGAAGCGCAGGTTGAACTGCTCTTTCTTCAGCTTTCCCAATTCCTCGCCGAGGCGGCCTGAATCCATGCCGCGCACGTTCTTGATGTCGAGTTCAGAGGCTTTCATCTCAGAGGCCCTCCATCCGCGCGACGATGCGTGTCTTGACCGACAGCTTGGCCGCGCCGAGCCGCAAGGATTCGCGCGCCACCGCTTCGCTCACGCCATCGACCTCGAACATGATGCGCCCAGGCGCCACACGCGCCGCCCAATATTCAACGGCGCCCTTGCCTTTGCCCATCCGCACTTCGACCGGCTTTTGCGACACCGGCACATCCGGAAAAACACGAATCCAGACGCGGCCTTGGCGCTTCATTTCGCGGGTGATGGCGCGGCGCGCGGCCTCGATCTGGCGCGCGTTGACGCGGTCCGGCTCCAAAGCCTTGAGCCCAAACTCACCAAAATTGAGCATGGCGCCGGCTTTGGTGTCGCCCTTGATCCGGCCCTTGTGAGCTCGCCGGAACTTGGTTTTCTTCGGTTGCATCATGATCGATCAGCTCCCCGAATCCGAACCAGCTTCGTCGCGCGGCGGACGACGGCCACGGCGTGGGCGATCGCCCGGAGGCGGGCGATCTTCACGTGCGGGGCGATCACGATCACGGCGCTCGCGGTTTTCGCCGGTGTCCATGGCGCGCCGATCTTGCGCCATCGGATCGTGCTCAAGGATTTCGCCTTTGAAGATCCAGACCTTCACGCCGATCTTGCCGTATGCGGTGTCAGCTTCAATGAAGCCGTAATCGACGTCGGCGCGCAGCGTATGCAACGGCACGCGGCCTTCGCGGTACCATTCCATGCGGGCGATTTCCGCTCCGCCCAAACGGCCCGAGACGTTGATCCGGATGCCTTGCGCGCCAAGGCGCATGGCCGATTGCATCGCCCGCTTCATGGCGCGGCGGAACGCGACCCGGCGCTCAAGCTGCTGGGCCACGCCCTCGGCCACGAGAATCGCGTCGGTTTCCGGCTTGCGCACTTCCACAAGATTGAGATGCACTTCCGCGCCCGGCGCCATCTTGGCGAGGTCCTTGCGCAGCTTTTCAATGTCGGTGCCCTTCTTGCCGATCACCACGCCTGGCTTGGCGGTGAAGATCGTCACCCGGCACTTCTTCAGCGGACGTTCGATGATGATCTTCGAAACGCCGGCGGCTTTCAATTTTTCGCGCACGAACTTGCGAATG
>CXWL01120544.1_pt1 | contig 10872 bp, 13 predicted proteins | sample 590931 | NCBI WGS metagenome assembly CXWL01 (sample SAMEA3498368, study PRJEB10139) | groundwater metagenome | biome: water well; material: biofilm material | place: Germany | collected 2015-04-27 | reverse complement strand
ACCAGATGGTCCTGCGCGATGTGAATATGCACAGGGCTCAGCGTGAACCAAAACCCTTCTGCGGGTGTCAGACCGAAGCTATGCATCCGGTTATGGGTGGTGGCCGGGCTGCTGGTGTCATTTCTGGCCGAACCGGAAGCCGATGGCGTAACCTCCGTGCGGCTTTCCGGTGCAAAATGCCCTGCGAGTAAGGATTCATGCGGGAGCAGCCGGGAAAAATCGTCGAAATGCTGAATTTCTTTTCGGCCGGATAAGGCCAGTAAGCGGGCAAAGGCCGGCGCCTGCAGTTCGCTCAGTAAATCCGGCACCATGGCAGCGGGCGGAATGCTGAAGGGAAGAATAATTTGTAAATGGCTCATAACGATATTGTATGGCATTGTGTGGCAAACTAGCGGGCTGCAAAAATCAGCATTAACTTTAAATAAAGAATTTCGTGAAAAATCTTCCCTTCGAATGGCTGGTCGGCTTGCGCTATACGCGCGCCGGCCGGCGTAGCAGCCGCAATAGCTTCATTTCGTTTATCTCGCTGATCTCGATGGCAGGTATCGCGCTGGGCGTTGCTGCGTTGATCGTGGTGCTGTCGGTGATGAATGGCTTTCAGAAAGAAGTGCGTGACCGCATGCTGTCGGTGTTGCCGCATATCGAGGTGTTCGATGCCGGCGGCGCTTTGCAGGATTGGCAAGACACGGCGCGCGAAGTGCAAAAGAATAAGGCAGTGCTGGGGACGGCGCCTTATGTTGATGCGCAAGCCATGATTATCAACGACGGTGTCATGCGTGGCGTGGTCTTGCGTGGGATCTTGCCGGAAGAAGAGCCTAAGGTGTCGGTCGTCGCCAGCAAAGTCAAGGCCGGCAAACTCACTGATTTACGCGCAGGCGAATTTAATATCATTCTGGGCGTCGAGTTGGCGCACGCGATGCACGTAGGGATAGGCGACAAGGTCACGCTGGCCGCACCGGAAAGCCAGCTGACGCCCGCCGGCATGGTGCCGCGCCTGAAGGGTTTTACCGTTGTTGCGGTGTTTGAGGCCGGGCATTATGAATTTGATTCGGGCATGGCCTTTATCCATATCAGCGACGCCGAGAAGTTTTTCCGGCAATCCTCACCCAGCGGCATTCGCTTACGGATTGCGGATATGCTCAAGGCGCCCCAGGTCGCCCATGAATTGCGCAATAGCCTACCTGAATACCTGATCCCGCGTGACTGGTCGCAGCAAAACTCCAATTATTTTGCCGCGGTCAAGACGGAAAAAACCATGATGTTCATCATTCTCACGCTGATCATCGCGGTGGCGGCGTTTAATCTGGTCTCCACCCTGGTGATGACCGTGACCGAAAAGCAGGCCGATATCGCCATCCTGCGCACCTTGGGTGCTTCGCCCTGGTCGGTCATGAAGATTTTCATGATACAGGGTGCGCTGGTCGGCCTGATGGGCACGGCGCTTGGTGTCGGTTCCGGCATTCTGGTGGCGCTCAATATCGACATCATCGTGCCGTTTATCGAGCACATACTCGGCATACAGTTTTTGGCGAAAGAGGTATATGTGATCAGTTCCCTGCCTTCTGATCTGCACTGGGCGGATGTCTGGACTATCGGTGGCGTCGCCATTGTGCTGGCTTTTTTTGCCACGATTTATCCTAGCTGGCGTGCGGCCCGCGTCAAACCTGCGGAGGCACTGCGCTATGAGTAATTTGAGTAATGTAAGTCATTTAGCTGATAACAAGATTGTCCTGTCATGCGCCAACCTGGGCAAGACCTTCACCCAGGGCAGCTATTCGGTCAAGGTATTGAACAACATCAATCTTGATGTCAAGGCCGGCGAGCGGGTCGCGATCGTCGGCGCTTCCGGTTCAGGCAAATCCACCCTGTTGCACCTGTTGGGCGGTCTGGATACGCCAACTACCGGCAAGGTGGTGTTGCAGGGACGCGATTTCGCCGGTTTAAGCGAGACGGCGCGCGGTGATCTGCGCAATCGCTCGCTGGGTTTCGTCTACCAGTTCCATCATTTGCTGCCTGAATTTTCGGCCCTGGATAACGTCGCGATGCCCTTGCTGATCCGCCGCGTCAAGCGCGCGGATGCGCAAGAGGCGGCTCGTGCGATTCTGGACAGGGTGGGCTTGTCACACCGGGTAGCGCATGTGCCTGGCGAGTTGTCGGGTGGCGAAAGGCAGCGCGTCGCGCTGGCGCGCGCTTTGGTGACGCAGCCGGCCTGCGTGCTGGCCGATGAGCCTACCGGTAACCTGGACAGGGGAATTGCCGATCAGATCTTTGCCTTGATGCTGGAACTGTCGGGCACGCTGGGCACCGCATTTGTCATCGTCACGCATGACGCCGAACTGGCGGGTCGTTGCGACCGCAGATTGCGCCTGGCGGACAATGGCCTGGTCGCGGTTTGAGTCGATTCGAGTTGATCTTTGTAAAAAATCTTAAAAACGGCACGGCCATCACGCTTATTCCATGCGCCTTTCAGCGCCATCTGCCTGGAAACCCGCATGGAATATGCGTGATGGCGCTGGGTGTTTTTAAATTCTCAGTGACTGCTTGATTTACTCTTCATCATCAAATTCTTCGGCCAGGTTCTTCCAGCCATGCTTCTGGGCGAAGGCGCAAAACTCTTCCGGCGCTTCCAGAACGATCAGTTTTCTCTCCTGCAAACCCAAATCGCCATGGCCGAAATCGGGCCCGACGTAACCGAGGCTGCGCAGTCTTGCCATGATGTGACCGAGCAGCACTTTGTCCTTGCACAGGCTGTTTTCTATCGGGCCGGAAAAATCCACGTAGACATCGATGATGCCGTAGCCTTCGTCAAAAATGCGGATGGCTTTGACTTCATGCACGGTGCCGGATGAGTCAGTCGCTTTGAAGGGGCCGCTGAGTTGAATGTCGCTATCGGTAGTCATTTTTATCTTGTGTGCAGAGTGATCAAGGCAATTATCTTAGCACGCCGCAGCGGGTTTATTTTTCAGCGTGCAGCAGTTTTTTCAAGCGATCCAGGCCGACAGGCTCTTCCGCCAGCAAAGGGATGAGCGCCCATTGCTCGGCGTATTTCGTTGCCACTTCGTTGATCTGATTGACCTCGTTTGCCGCCCGCTGGCGTAGCAAAGCCGAGCTGGGCTTGGCCATTGCCAGGCTGTTGTTGATGACCCAGGCCCAGGGCTGTATGCCGGCGCGGCGCAAGTCCGTTTGCAGGCCTGCTGCTTCCAGTACCGGCGTGGTTTCTGCCAGGGTAACGATGAGAATTTTGGTTTGCCTTGGGTCTTGCAGCTGCATCATCGGGGTAGTGAAGTGCAGGCCGGTGTTGGCCATCTGGCGTTCGATTTCCCTGTGGTAGGCACCGGTGGCGTCGAGCAATAACAGGGTATGACCGGTAGGCGCGGTATCCATCACGACAAATTTTTTACCTGCTTCGCGAATGATGCGTGAAAACGCCTGGAATACGGCGATCTCTTCGGTACAGGGCGAGCGCAAGTCTTCTTCCAGCAAGGCCCGTCCTTGTGCATCGAGATTCTTGCCCTTGGTCGCCATGACCTCGTTGCGATAGCGCTCGGTCTCTGCATGCGGATCAATGCGGCTGACGCTGAGATTCTCCAGCGTACCCTCCAGCGTCTCGATCAGATGCGCGGCCGGGTCCGAGGTGGTCAAGTGCACCGCGTAGCCACGGCTGGCAAGTTCCACTGCAACCGCCGCCGCTACCGTGGTTTTACCCACGCCGCCTTTACCCATGGTCATGATTAAGCCATGGCCATCTGCGGCCAGACCATCGACCAGGCTCGCCAGGTTGGGGGTTGCCGGCAAATGCAGCGCGGTCGCCGGCTCGATTGGCGCATGACGGTCGGATAACAAAGCGCGCAAGGCGTTCAGGCCAACCAGATTAAACGGCTGCAAGGGGACGAAATCGGTAGGCAAGGGCTGCAGAATGCCGGGCATATCCTTGACGGCGGCTTGCTCACGCTGCCACACTGCGGCGGCCAGCGAATCGCTGGCGACTTCCGTTTCCGGGAGTACGCCATTAATCACCAGATATTGCTGATGNNGACGCGTCGCCTTTGCCTTCATCCAGAAAGCCTGACCAGGCGCCGGGCAATTGCAGCATGCGTATGGTGTGGCCGGTCGGTGCAGTATCGAAGATGATATGGTCGTAATCGCGCAGGATATCGGGGTTGGTCAGCAAACCGGTAAACTCGTCAAAGGCGGCGATCTCGGTGGTACATGCACCCGAGAGTTGCTCTTCTATGCTCTTGACCACGGCCTCCGGCAAGACCCCGCGTACCGGGCCGACGATGCGGTCGCGATATCCCTGCGCCGCAGCTTGCGGATCGATCTCCAGCGCCGACAAATTCTCTACCATAGCGACCGGGGTGATCTGGTTGCCTATGCTCATGCCGAACACCTGGCCGACATTGGATGCCGGATCGGTGCTGACCAGCAGCACACGCTTTTGCATATCAGCTAATTTGATTGCCGTGGCACAGGCGAGAGAGGTCTTGCCGACACCACCTTTACCGGTAAAAAATAGGAATTGCGGGGTATTTTCCAGGTAAAGCATGGTGATTCCTTTGGTAACTTGTGATGTCTGCAAACGACGGATGGTGACGAATAGTGACGGATCAGGGCTGATAGTGATGATAGTCAGCAGCTGGTTTTTCCGTCACAGCATCCCGAGGATGTTGCCGGTGCGGCGGATACTGGGAAAACACTGATGCCGGCCCAGCGTGCCAGTTCTGCGCGGCGTGGATAGCGCCCCGTCAAGGCGATCTCGCCATCCACCAGAACCAGTGGCAAGCCCTCCTGGCCTGACCGCTCCAGAAAGGCTTTTACGGTTGGGTTTTCTGCAAATGCCATCGGCTGCTGTGCCAGGTTAAAGCGTTCGACCCGCTTGCCTTGCGCCTTCACCCATTCCACATCGGCAGAAAATGTCACCAATTGCTGGTCAACATCGACTCCGCATACGCCGGAACTGCAACACATCGCCGGATCATAAATTTTTATCGTGTTCATTTGCTTGTTTCCTTGTTTTCTATGTTGACTCAATATTGCAGCGCATCCCTATTGCAACACGATAGGCTCAGCTTCAATTTGATCTGCATCATTTTTTGTTTTCTTAAGTGTGCGATGCCACGCGCTTGCCATTGGCATCGATGACGACTTCGCCATCTTCCTTGCTGAAAGCCGCTTTCTGTGGCAAGGGCAGGATATCCAGCACCACTTCAGATGGGCGACATAAACGCACGCCGATTTCGCTGACGACCAGCGGGCGATTAATCAGGATAGGCGTGACGACCATCGCCGTAAGCAGCGCCTCGTCAGACAGACCCATGTCGCCCAAACCCGACTCTGTAAACGCAGCCTCCTTCTGGCGGATAACGTCACGCACGCTTAAACCGGCTTTGTTTATCATCTCGCGCAGGGCTTCAAGTGTCGGTGGTGTTTTCAGATAATCCACGATGACAGGCTCAATGCCGGCATTGCGTATCAGCGCCAGGGTATTGCGCGAGGTGCCGCAGGCAGGATTGTGGTAAATAGTGACGGTCGTATTTTGGTTCGTATTTGCGTTCATGTTTGTGTCCATGGCTGAGTTCATTTAATGGTCGGATAAGCTTGTTGCTGGCGCAGGATATAGCCAGCAAAGAATCACTGTTGCCACTGCGGCGCCCGCCAGTTGCGCCAGGATAAATCCCGGTGCATCGACAGGCCGTATGCCGGCAAAGGTATTGGACGCGCTACGCGCCAGAGTGACTGCCGGATTGGCGAAAGAAGTGGAAGAGGTGAACCAGTAAGCGGCGGTAATGTAGGTCGCGACCGCAAACGGCGTCATGCTGGGCCGGCTGCGCGAACAGCCGATGATCACCGCGATCAGGCCAAAGGTGGCGACAAATTCGCTCCACCATTGCGAAGCGCCGGTGCGCATATGCTCAGAAGAGAAAAACAAGGGGGCGTCAAACATCATGTGTGCCGCAGCGACACCGGCGAACGCGCCGATAATTTGCACGCTGATATACGGAATAACTTCGCGGCCGGGTAGGTTTTTTTGCCATGCTTCAGACAAGGTGACCACCGGATTAAAGTGCGCCCCTGAAATGCTGCCAAACATTAAAATCAGCGCTACCAGGCCTGCTCCGGTAGCGATGGCATTGGCCAGCAAGGCGATCGCGACATTACCGCCGGCAAGTCGCTCAGCCATGATGCCTGAGCCGACGACTATCGCCAGTAAAAAGGCGCTGCCCATGCCTTCCGCCACTAACCTCCGGGAAAGTGTCATGCTGTTTTTTCTCCTATCGATTTTATTTCCTGATGAATGGCATTTCTTTCCAGCATCGCCAGAGGCAGTTCAACAAAGCTGTGCACCCGTCCCATGATTTGTCTGAAAATGCGATGAAACTCTTCACGTTTTTCTTCATCCGTTCCCACAAAGGCTGCCGGATCTTCAAAACCCCAGTGCGCAGATAAGGGGTGACCGACCCAGACCGGGCAAGTCTCGCCAGCGGCGTTGTCGCATACGGTGATGATGAAATCCATCTGTGGCGCATCCGGCAGGGCAAATTCGTCCCAGCTCTTGCTGCGCAGTTCACTAAGCGGGTAAGACGTGGTGCTTACTTGTTCAATCGCAAAGGGATTCACCTTGCCGCCGGGTTGGCTGCCGGCGCTGAAACCCCGGAAGCGGCCATGGCCCATCGTGCTGATCAGCGCTTCGGCCATGATGCTGCGCGCCGAATTGCCGGTGCATAAAAACAGCACGTTATAGATTTTTTCAGTCATTCTTATTTCTCCAGAGGGAAGATGTCAGTGTCAGGTAATTCATTTTTTTTGATGAGACGCCGGGGTTTATTGCGCCACTTCACAGTTCGCGCTGGAACGTGGCATGCACGGATTGCCTCCGCAACAGCTATCAGTCAGGAAACCCATTAACTCGTTCATCGTATCGAAATTTGCTGCGTAAATGATGTAGCGTCCATCCTGCCTGGGAACGACCAGACCGGCATGGCTCAATTCCTTCAGATGAAACGAGAGTGAAGAAGAGGGAATGCCTAGCTCCTCAGCGATCTTGCTTGCGGCCATACCTTGCGGACCTATGCGAACCAGCAGTCGAAATATCGCAAGGCGGGATTCCTGGGCCAGTGCTGCTAGGGCGGACAGGACGTTTTTTGTTTCCATAATACCCTTAATGATGGATCAATTCGATGATTCTATAATAGTCGAATTATAAAATCAAAAAAAATCGCAAAAGGATAAACATTGCTTAAAATTGGCATGGCGGCGCAAGCATGTCCTTGCTGTGCGGACAAGCGAAATCCGCTCGCCGCGACATGATGCAGGCAATGACTTAATTCGGTCCCCAGCGCAATGGTGTGCCTGAACTGTCAGTCACCGTAGTCATTTCTTTGAAAATGCGCGCTTGTATGCTATCGGGTAAGCGCACGAGATCCACGGTATTGACGAGATAGTCGCCATTCATGAATCCCCAGGTAAAGAACTTCAGCACCGAGATAGTTTTTTCGGGCGCGTTGGTACTGGAAGGCACGATCACAAATGTTCCCATGGTGATGGGCCAACTGTTCGCACCGGGTCTGTCTGTCAGCATTTCTTCAAAGCTGCCACGGCTTTTCCAGTTGCTGTTATTTAACGCAGCTTCAAATGCGGAAGCAGAAGCTGCGATGAATTTCCCTTCATGATTTTTCATCATCGCCGTGTTCAGTTTGTCTTTTAACACATAGTTATAGTCGACATAGCTGATGGAATAAGCGGTGTTTTCAACCCCGGCGGAAATGGCGCTGCTTCCTTTTACCTGCAGCAAATCCTTATGCCACTTGATGGTGAAATTTTTGCCATAAGTTGTTTTCCATTCGGGACTGACTTTGCTTAAATAGTCGGTAAAGTTGTACGTGGTGCCGGAGCCATCCTGGCGGACGATCACTGCGATTACCTTGTGGGGCAGGCGCAGGCCGGGATTCAGTCTGGCGATGGCAGCGTCATCCCAGTAGCTGATTTTTCTGGCAAAGACATCGGCCAGCACTTCACCGTCCAACTTCAATTCGCCGGTTCTGATGCCGGGCAGATTCAGTACCGGTACCACGCCTGAAATAGCTGATGGAAACTGTATCAATTTTTCGCGTTTCAAGTCCGCCACAGACAAGGCGACGTCACTGGCGCCAAAGTCGACGCTTCTGGCCTTGATTTGCTTGATACCTGCGGAAGACCCGGCAGCTTGATAATCCAGCGATAAGCCAGTTTTTTTGCTATAGGCTTCCGCCCATTTGTTATACAAGGGGGCGGCTGCCGACGAGCCAGCACCGGTCGTCGTTGCAGCGTAGGAAAAAGCGCTGGAGAGAAGGCTGAGTAAAACGAAAGAAAAAATTCTAGGCATGGGAAATAGCTCTTTAGAGTCAGGCTGGTGAATTGATGTTTGTGCTTGGCAAGACTACTTTTGCCACGCCGTGTCATCAATCTGGCTGTAAGGTTTTTATCAACAAAAATAGATAAATACTATGCAAATTTGATGGTGTCGAAGTGCAAGAAATGAATAAATCGCCGCCATTATAATCTGTGAAGATGACGAACTTATTACAATAGGGTAATTTTTATTCCGATGTGATGACTTGCGCCATTCGCTGAGCGTATTCCACCAGCCAGATAAATCTTGGTGGAAATCATGTTTAAATTATAATCGGCGTTATTTTTATTAACCTACATCCATAATGAGCCAACAAAGCCAGTTTTCTCTCCTGCGGCAGCGTCGTTTCGCGCCTTTTTTCTGGGCGCAGTTTCTTGGTGCGCTCAATGACAATGTCTTCAAGACGGCCTTGCTGACCATACTCACTTACGACGCGCTGCAATGGACAGACATGGATGTGGGGCTGTTGAACAACCTGATTCCTGGCTTATTCATTTTGCCGTTTGTCCTGTTCTCGGCGAGCTCTGGTCAACTCGCCGACAAGTTTGAAAAAGGCAGGATGACGCGCTACGTCAAGCTGCTCGAAATTGCCATCATGTGTGTTGCCGCCGTGGGCTGGATGCAGCACCAGCTTTGGTTGTTGATCGCTGCCGTGGCTGGCATGGGTATCCATTCAACCCTGTTCGGCCCGGTTAAATATGCCTATCTGCCGCAGCATTTGAAGGCTGATGAGCTGGTCGGCGGCAATGGCGTGATCGAGATGGGCACCTTTGTCGGCATCCTGCTAGGCGAGATACTAGGCGCAGTACTGGTCGTGCACAAACCCTGGGGCATAGAGCTGGTTGCCGGCGGCACCATTGCGATTGCGCTGATCGGCTGGCTATTTAGCCTGCGTATTCCCTATTCACCTGCGCCGGAGCCTGAGCTGGCGATCAACTGGAACGCCGCGACCGAGACGGTGCGCAACCTCAGTTTCAGCAAGCAGAACCGGGCGGTTTTTTTATCCTTGCTGGGCAATTCCTGGTTCTGGTTCTATGGCGCGATTATTCTGGCGCAATTTCCTTTATATGCGAAAAGTTATTTGCACGGCGATCACAGCGTCTTCGTGTTGCTGCTGACGGTATTTTCTTTCGGTATCGGTGCCGGCTCTTTGCTCTGCGAGCGTCTCTCCGGACATAAGATAGAAATTGGCCTGGTGCCTTTTGGCGCGATCGGCCTGTCGGTGTTTGGCCTGGACCTGTATCTGTCAAGTCTGGGCTATACCAGCACCCTTGCGGTCGATTTGCTGGGGTTCACGCGCCAGACCGCCAGCTGGCGCATTCTGTTTGATATCGGCATGATAGGAATCTTTGGCGGCTTGTATATCGTGCCTTTGTTTGCCGTGATCCAGACACGGTGCGACCCCAAGCATTTGTCCCGCACGATTGCCGGCATGAATATCCTGAACGCGATCTTTATGGTCGTTGCCGCACTGGCTGCCATGCTGATGCTGAAATCGGGTTTGACTATTCCCCAGATATTTCTGGCGACCGCCATCCTGAACGCCATCGTGGCGACCTACATTTTCAGCCTCTTGCCGGAATTTCTGATGCGCTTTGTGGCATGGCTGCTGATTCATACCGTGCACAGAGTCAGGGGCGTGAATACCGAGAGCTTGCCGGAGGAGGGCGCTGCAGTATTGGTCTGCAATCACGTCAGCTACATGGACGCGATCGTCATCATGGCGTTTAGTCCGCGGCCTATCCGCTTCGTGATGGATCATAGGATATTCCAGATCCCTTTCCTGTCGTGGGTGTTCAGGACCGCCAAGGCGATCCCGATAGCGCCGGCCAAGGAAGATCCATGGCTGATGGAAAAATCCTACATCGATATCGCCAAGGCGCTGCATGAAGGCGAGCTGGTCTGTATTTTCCCCGAAGGTAAGCTGACCGCGACTGGCGACATGAACGAATTCAAGGGCGGCATCATGAAGATACTCGAGCGCTCGCCGGTGCCGGTTTTCCCGATGGCGCTGCGCGGCCTGTGGGGCAGCTTTTTAAGCCGCGACAAGGGCAATCCCTTCGGCCGCTCGTTCAGGCGCGGCCCTTTTTCTAAGTTGGAAATGGTGGTCGGTGAAGCACTGCAGCCGTCAGAGGTGACGCCTCTGGTCTTGCAGGAAAAAGTGAAATCCTTGCGCGGTGACTGGAAATAACACGAAACCCATCACCGGCAAACTTGTTTCTCAACCGGCCTGATAGGTGTGATGTGAGAGGGCGGAGGCAAATACAGTTGCGCCGCATAGCAAGCTGGGGTGTCAGAAAAAGACCGGCCCAGCGCGCACTGTTCATATGCTTCTTCAGGCATGCCGGCCTGCAAGCAGCGCCGGTATTGCGTGTCGGGCCTGCCTGCTTTTGGGATTTTTAGCGACACAATCAATTCAACGGCCAGGCACGTTCCATTATCTTCTGTTGCAGATCCGCATCGCATGCCGCACTTAGGGTGCC
>CXWL01026207.1_pt1 | contig 10872 bp, 14 predicted proteins | sample 590931 | NCBI WGS metagenome assembly CXWL01 (sample SAMEA3498368, study PRJEB10139) | groundwater metagenome | biome: water well; material: biofilm material | place: Germany | collected 2015-04-27 | reverse complement strand
GGCGACCTCCTACCTCGGTGGGAGGTCGCCCGTGTCGTTTCAAGATCCGAGTGTCTTGTGAATGAGGAAAGAGTTCACAAGTATTAAAGTGGCGAGGTCAACTTCGTCACCAACTAGTCGTGCGATGTTGGTCAGTCATACGAGATGAAACATCTCATGCGTGGCCAAGCGGAACGGAGCAATTCGCTGCGCACTGGGAGCATCCGATATCTTGGGCGCAATTCAGCCCGCCCCTCCAAGTCGGAGAATCTCTCTCTTCTCAGCGTAGCTCTTCCTTCCATCGACCGCGCAAGCATCTATAGAGACACACCCATCACTTCGAGACCGATGATATCGACCGTAGGCCACCGTACTTGTATCAACAGGAGACTCGTCTGGGTCTGTCGCTTGTGCACCTATGCAGCCCGACGATGGACGACTGAGGCGTCTGTGGATGTCTCTTTCGGCTCATCGATCTTGCCGCTCGGTTTCTCAGGCGATCCCTTCGGATTGGAATACAATATAGCTACACATTCGAAAACGGTCGCCACCATTGCCAGGAAACCTATCACGATTCCCCAATATACCCATGACATAAGTCACTCTCTCGCGTGTGAATCACGCGAGTCCTTTCTCCGCATGACTTTACGCCGCCATGCGATACACCCACTTGGCCTCATGGTGTTCCATCTCAGCAAGTGCTTTGGTTTCTCTGCTCCGAGCGGCCAGCGAAAGTCCTCCAAAGAAGATGGTCACCAGCATGAGGCCGGCAGCAATCAGATAGCCCATTGGAATTTCGGGCCAGGACGCCGGTTCGGTGGTAGCAACCGCTGTATTTTCAGGAAAGGACTCGATGGCAGCCAGTAGGGTTAAGCGATCCGCCTGTGCCTCGGTTCGAATGGAGGCCAACACGAGACTGCCCAGTTGCTCTTGTTGCACAGCCCGGATCTCTTCCAATCCATCTTGAGCTTGTGTCACACGGACAATAGCCGCGCCCAGCCTTTCCTGGATTACGCCGGCCTGCCATCCGTCGTTTTGGGCTGCGTCCACAATTTCGCGTCCGAGGGTCGCCTGCCATGTGGATGCGAATTCGTGATCAAGCCGCTGCCCTCTGGTTTCGGTCGCGCGAATCATGCTGGTGTTGTAATCAGAAAGATACTGATCAGCGGACAACACTCCACTTCGAATGCCACGCGCGGTGAAATTCGCAATCGCCTTTCCCATGACGTACTGGACCCGGGCCATATGGTCGGCTGGGACTGTCGCAGCCTGGCTCATGATAGCCCCGAAGGGACCGATCGGGCGCGATTGGAACTCCTGGTGAGCGAGAGTCGCCTGGTTCCATTCGGCTGCAGATTGAGCTACGAGCTGATTGGCCCGACGTTCGAAAAGCGCCTGGTCGACAATGGCTTGACCCAGGACAGGCTGAAGGGAGGTCATTTCATACTCAATGCCGACTGGCTGTTCAATAGAGATGAGCTGTGGGGGGGCGGCCTGATAGGTGCCGTTCGCCGCAAAAAAGACCAGCAAGGCTCCGAAGACAATCGCACACATGCCGACCCCCACGATGATGTCGATGGTATTGTAGCGGTGCGACATAATGACCTCCTTTTGACAGCGGGCAATCACGCGTGAGACAAGCACATCACGCGACAACCTGCTCGAGTCATATAAAATGGTTTCTGGTCTGTAGTGTCGGACACGTGCGTTCCTCCCGGTGTGAAGTGGCGATGAGAGACAGCAGAGTCGCAGAGGCTTACCCGGGTGTCCACAAGGGCACTGGAGGACGGCAACTGTGCGCTATTGCTGGAAAGAGTCGGATTGGGGAGGAAGCCGTACGTGCCATCTCCATCCCAATGGATTTGTGCTCGAAGGAGGATCATGGCTACCACCTCCTAGAATGAGGCGGCTCGTGAGCTGCAAGTTACTGTACGCCTCAGCCGACGCGCCGGTCAAGAGCGAGAACGGCAAGGTAGTGGCGGGCCGGCGGGAATCAGAACAATGAGAGACGCTTCAGCGTCTTGCCCTCGATGCGACGGTTCGCTTGTCTCAGCTGGAGGTGAAAACACTCGGGATCTTTTCGTAGCTCCGATGACACAGATCACGCGACTCACCTGCAATGCTGCCTTGTGCGCTACCGAGAAGCCCGATGCGCTAACTGATTCGATCGGATGCCGACCCCTGGTTTCGACAGAAACCAGGGGTCGGGCTATGCTGACTTGTTTGTCGTGATCCGGCGTCACTGCGGGGTAGCGTTGATCTTGGTAGCTTCCTTCACAGGCGGTTCGATCTTGATGTTCGGCCCCTGAACCTTTGGAAGAATTCCCGCTCCCGTTTTTTCAAGCAACCGTTGGTCGTTCTGATTGATTGAAAGATGCTGAGACGAATGAGCATCATCGGATGTTGCCGACTCGATCAGCGCGTTCTCACCCGAGGCATTCCTCTGACCCGGATCATTCGCCAAGGGCTGTCCTTTCACTGGATCCACCGATTTTCCCATCGGATAGCCTGGATGTTTCGGCAGCATATCCGGATTGGCAAACGCGAGAGACGCAACAAGAGCGACAATGAAGGAACCGGCCCATATGATGAGCGAAGCTTTCATGATGGCACCTCCTGGACAGTATGGATCCGTGAATCTGAAAAATTCCTTCATGCATCAACGTGGGCTTATGACCGAGCTGTGCTTGTGTGCCGGCCTGGACTGACTGCGCCGCGCACAGGTCTCATCCCCTTGGAAGTCATCGATCCGATGGCCCCATGCGCTTGCGCGTCCCTATTCGTAATGATGAGTGGATCGGTAATATTTCCACAGATGAGACATTTCCATCCGTCATACTCCCAAGCACGGTCCCCCTCGAAATGCGCGGCGACACTCATTCCCCCGCAACGTTCACAGGCCATAGGGGCCTCCATTGGGGCTTCGGAACACGTAGGTGTGACAGCAGGTCTTCTCGCACATGATGCATGAGCGCTTCTGCCGCAATCGCGAACTCGCTGTCGGTCGGTCAACGTCCTGCTTCAATGCCGCCTCCCGACGATCCTGTTCATCGGAACGCTGTTCCGGTTTCTCCTCATCGTGAGGCTCGTCATTCTCACCGCATGAGGCCCACATCGCGACAATCCAGGTGAACAGCATCAGGACGATCAGGGCAATGACCGGGTACATAAAAAGTCCCTTCGGCATCGGAGAACTGGCTGTGCGGCAGGCGCGCGTTGCGACGTCTTGAGCGAGGCGCAGAAAACGATTCCGGGCCATGAGAATCGGTCCAGATCCACAGCTCATCGAGGCACGGGCCTGCTGCGCCGCCGAGGTTAGCTGACGTGAATGGAAGCACTCGACCGTATAACCGGGTTAGATCATGAGGAAGAGATCGAGTAGAGAAGAGGCTACACTTGGCCTGGCCGCGCCGGTGGATCTGTGCTCCACGGAGGACCATGTTGCCACCTGCAGGAAGGAAAGGTGGTTACTGCCAAGCTATTCATTTTACGCCCCAGGATGAACCTGGTCAATCTGTCCAAATTTGAAGAGGGCAGTTCCCCCATTGACATGAAGGTGGAGGNNTGCCGAATTGAAGGCGAGTAGCTCGGCTGGAATGTCTGTTCCATCTTCATCTTCGACGGTCACACCTTTCCGTGTACGGGAATTACACAACAAGACTCGACCGATCGAAAGACAGGATGTTGACACATGAGGTCCACCGCATAAGGGGAGCCCCATTATCCAGATCGAGCAGGCTCAAGACCCTCAATCCGTGCAGGTCTTTCCGGAACCACAAATACATAACGGTTGTCGGCGTCCCAAGCGCCCACCACGGGCACCACAAGGGTCTCCTTTCCTCCTTCCCTTGATCGGTGCCTGTGGCGTTTCTCATGCTGATGTCACCCGAGGATTGGCTGGAGGGAAAAGTATTTCCGATCTCAATCACCAGAGGAGGGGACCATGCTTGTTCATGAAGTCATGTCGACCGGTGTTGTGACAGTGAAGAAGACCGATACGATCCGGTCGGCCGTGATGAAAATGATGCACCGTCACTGTGGGTCCCTTCCTGTGGTCGAGGCAGACAATCAGCTCGTTGGAGTAGTGACATTGCGCGATGTCTTGATACAGCTCTATCCAAACTATGGCGACTACATTCACGACAATGTCCATAGCCGGAGTTTTGTCGAGATGGAAGAGGGGTATTCCGAGGTGCTGAGCGGGAAAGTCGAAGACATTATGAGCAAGAATCCCATGACAGTGGGTCCCAACGATCCTGTTCTTGAAGCTGCATCATACATGGGTCTCAAGAATTTCCGTCGCATGCCCGTCGTTGAGAAGGGCACGCTCGTCGGGATCGTCAGTATCAGCGATATCAACCGCGGGTTATTCATCGAGAAAGGGATGCAGCGCTGAGCCGGATGCTTTCAAGGCACCGCCTTGACCGGAAAGATCCCCTCTGACGTCTTCCCGCAAATAACTGGGCCGTGGACCTTCAGCGGACTTAGCCTCTTTCCTAGCTCAGGATCCTTTACATGCGTGAAGTAATCCGGATTCCGGCTTCTTGACATTCGTTGAAGAGGGGTTTTAGGATTACGTCGTATACTTTGGCCATTCACGTGAGGGGGACCAGCCCAGCGCGTATGGTATCCCCCCCAAGGTACGTCGGAATCGAAGGAGGGGGTAAGAATGCCAGACCTGAATCCACCGGATCACAATGGCCCGCCGAGTTAGGGGCGGGCTTCTCGCCAGTTACGTTAGCCGGTACTCCAGCGGCTCTCGTCTTGCCGAGTAGGCAACGGTCATAATAAATACTCCGATGAGCCGTTGTAGGGTGCCGGGCTGCCACTGTGAGTACCAGCGGCTTCAATTACATTCTGTTTCCTCTGACGAGTCGCCTTTAATCCTCTCCCTCGCACGGGTCTTACATTTCCACACGCAGAGGTGTTTCTCGCATTGGCGAGAAGGAGGTTAGGAACATGACGAGTACAACAACAATGGGAGGGGCTGATCGTGAGTACGACATGTCGCTCTGGTACAATTCGAGGCCCCTCAAGATCGGCTGGTTCGCAATGTTGTTCATCGTTGGAGCCGAGGTCACGTTTCAGCGCGTCTTCGGCTACTCGCACGGATTGGATTCGATGACGCCGGATTTCGAAAACGTCTGGATGGGCTTGTGGCGCTTTAACGTGATTTCCAACATCATCAACGCGTCTGCTATCCTGGGATGGATTTGGAGTACGAGGGATCGCAACCTGGCCAACCTGGATCCCAAGACGGAGCTCAAGCGGTATTTTTATTGGATGATGTGGCTCGCGATGTACGTGTTCGGTGTGTACTGGGCAGGCAGTTACACGCTTGAGCAGGATGCCTCCTGGCATCAGGTGATCATCCGGGACACGAGCTTCACTGCGAGCCATATCGTCGCCTTCTACTTCACCTTCCCATTATACATCACCATGGGAGTCGCGAGTTACCTCTATGCGATGACGCGGCTGCCGCAGTTCAGCAAGGCGGTGTCGTTCCCCTTGGTGGGGGCGATCGTGGGGCCGATGATGATTCTCCCGAATGTGGGGCTCAATGAGTGGGGGCATGCGTTCTGGTTCGTCGATGAACTCTTTGCGGCGCCGTTGCACTGGGGCTTTGTGACCCTGGGCTGGTGCGGGCTGTTCGGCGGGACGGGTGGCGTGGCGGCGCAGATTGTGGCCCGTATGTCCAACCTGGCCGATGTGGTCTGGAACAACGAGAGCAAGGACTGTTTGCACGTGATCCCGTACTAAAAACCCGTATTGGCGGCGTTCCCAGGGCCATCCACGGGCGACCTCCTACTCGGTGGGGGGTCGCCCGTGTTGTTTTGATCGTGCACGAGCCTAATATGGCGGAGCATTGCTCCGTGGTCATTCCACGACCCAAAACCTGTAGCCAGATGCATTAGGTTTCTACTGGTGCATGATGGAATTGTGCGACCACCGGAAACACGAGTGCGGCAAAGTCCCAGTAGCGCATGCGGATCGCGTCCGAATGGGTTCCAGCTTGGAAGACGATCTCCTCGTCTTCTGTGAGCGATTGATCGACGTACACAGGGAGCCCATAGAGGTTTCCGAAGGGCGGCATGGCGCCCAACTCGCAGTCTGGAAACAAGCCTGTGATCTCGTTCTCAGTCGCGAGCCTTACCGAATGGGAGGCGAAGACCGTTCTCAAGCGATGGAGATCCACGTTCCAGCTGGCCGGGAGCACTGCCATCACGAACCGTGCATCCACCTTCACGATCACAACCTTGGCCATCCCTTTCTCCGGGGTTTGGAGCGTGTGGGCGATCTCTACGGCGCGAAACGCTTCAGGGTGGGGCAACACATCATAATGAACTCGTTCATGATCGAGATACGCGTTGAGTGTTCGCGAGACGGACATGATGACACCTCCTGTGGTGGGCTGACCTCCCGGCAGAGGTCGGTGCTGGAATGGTTGAGAGGAATGGAGGATCGCTCGATGACGACGTGACTGTGACGGGGGCGTGTTTCATGATCAAGGCTCTGATGTGATCATGATAGCTCACTCGACAGTTCCAATATATACCGTTTGCAATGTCCAAGTCTTGAGGAAAAAAATCACATAAAAAATAACGCGTAGAACAACGAGGGCGGAGCGGGCTAACCGGGCCAGGAAAGTCAAAGAGGATGCCACCCATGTTGAAAGATCGCATCGTCTGTCTGTCGTAGATAATACCGCGGACCCTTGACATTCCCTCTCCGGAAGCGTTGCAATGGAGGGCCCAGTTCCATCATTGCAGCATCGGGCATTACTCATTGGTGCCCTATGAGGAAGCGGGTCAGTCTTCAGCGTTCGATCACCCTCTCGGTCCTCTCTATCGGTTTGCTCTCCGGCGCATTCGGCCTGGCCTATGCGTATTGGCAGACAAAACACTCGTTCCGCGAGGCTATCGGCGTCGGGTTTCAGGAACTTGCCCGCCAGAGCGCGGATAAAGTCGGGCTCATCCTAGAAAAAGAAATCGAGTGGGTGGAACGGCTCAGTTCCCTCCCACAGGTTCGTGAAGCCGTTCGAGAAGGCACCAGGTTGACCTTCGACCAACAGATTCTTGAGCGGTGGAAGGAGTCGCAACGGCCGTATTTTCGTTCACTGGAAATCCTCGATCGCCAAGGCCGTTCAGTCGGCGGAGCGACCAGCGAAGACATCAAGACGCAGTACAGCAGACAACCTTGGTGGCCGGTCGTTTTCGATCAGCGACGATTATGGGTGGGGAAACTTCGTCTCGACGAAATGGGCGATGGGGATTTGGAAATCGCCGTGCCGATCATCGGTGATGATGGAACTGTGTTGGGCGCGATACAGGCGGTGATCGAGAAGGACCAGCTCTTAACCTCGGTTCTCCGAAGCAGGATCGGCAGTACTGGTCATGTCATGCTGATTGGACCTCAGGGGACCGTGTTGGCCTGTCCGCTCCTCCCACCTGGACGACATACGGTTCTTGTTGGACCGCTGAGAGACTCACTCGCATCGAGCATCACTCCTCCCGATGCTGCCTGGATGGAAGTTCAGGATGATGCCCACGGTCAAGGAGGTGGGATCGTGGGGTTTGCATCCGTGGCGCTTCGGCCAAATATCGTCCAGGCGGAAACCTGGTCCATTCTCGTCCGTCAAGATCCCAACGAAGCCTATGCGCCCCTGCGTCTACTTATGTGGAAGCTCGTGGCATTCGGCATGCTGACCTTCGCCGTGGTCGCCCTGCTTCGATGGCGCCTCGGTCGCCGCATTGTGCAACCAATCAACGCGCTGGTCGAGCGAGTACAGCTTTTAGGGCAGCAGAGCAGTGAGAAGCCGATGATGGCCACGCAGACTGCCGGCATTGTGGAGATCGATGCCTTGGCCGCGAGTTTCGATGAATTAACGGAGCGGCTGGAACTTGCGTCACGGGAGCGGGGCCGGTATGTGGCTGAGCTCGAGCGGGCGAACCGGGAACTGGTTATTTCCGAGGAGCATTATCGAATGTTGTGGGATCATTCGACGGATACCAGGTTACTCGTTGACGAGAGGGGAATCATTCAGGCTGTCAATCGTCGAGGCGAGATGAAATTGGGGACACCGGCCGATCGTTTGATCGGCACGAAGGTGGAGGACCTATTTCGGGAGGAGGATCGTGCTCGGCTGAGCCGCTTGTTGGAAACGGTCATTGCCACCAAGAAAGAAGAGCCTGCCGGCGAGATGCGGATGCCCTCGCCGGCTGAAGGCACGCTCATCGTGGAAGTCGATCTGGTGCCGGTGGAGAACGCCGGATCGCCGGTCGCTGTGATGGTACAGTTGAGCGACCTCACCGAAAAGAAACGTCTCGAAGAGCAGTTGATCCGTTCGGAACGCCTCGCCTCGCTCAGTCAGTTTGCCTCGATGTTCGCCCACGATATTCGTAATCCGTTGGTGGGGATCAAGAAGACGCTGGAGTTGCTCGAACAAGATGAGGGGGCGCAGTCGGTCGCGCATCGGCAATGGTGGGGCGATATGCGATTGACGATCGACCTATTGCTAGGGATGATCAACGACATGCTGGATGTCTATCAAGAAAGCTATTCTGGGCTGCCACTCCTGACCTCGACAGTCTCTGTCAAGGGCCTCGTGGTCGACGTGGTTCAGCTCTTCCAATCCGAAGCAACCGCGAAGCGAATCGTCTTCAATCTCGTGACGCCAGATGACGAGGTTACGATTACTGCCGATCGTCGTCGCCTGTTACGGGTGCTCATCAATCTCGTTCACAACGCCATCAAATTTTCTCCACAAGAGGGAAAGATAACCGTGGCGGTTCAAGTAGAGGCGCGAAAATGTATGGCCACCATTCAAGTTGCGGACGAAGGCCCCGGCATCGCTCCTGAGGATCTTCCTCATCTGTTCGAGATGTTTGGCCGGAGGAAAGACCCCGGAGATATTCGAATTGGACGAGGGCTGGGATTGCACTTTTGCCGTCTCGTGGTGGCGGCCCATCAGGGGAAGATTCGGGTAGAGAATCGTTTGTCCGGCGGCGCGGTCTTTTCCGTCGAACTGCCGCTGAGTCAGGAGACCTATGCCTGCCACATTGCTGATTGCCGAGGATCAACGGCTCTTTAGGCAAAGCCTTCGCCTGCTCCTCGAACGCGAACCGGACCTGCGAGTCGTTGGAGAAGCGACCGATGGGCACGAGGCGTTCGATCTGGCAATAAAAACCAAACCCGATATGATCCTGATGGACGTGGATATGCCGAGACTCGACGGAGTCACGGCCACGCGCCTGATCAAGGGCTGTCTCCCTGATGTGAAAGTGCTGATGTTGTCGGTCCATGATGACGACGCGAGAATCGTGGCGGCGGTGCAAGCCGGCGCCTGTGGCTACATTCTGAAGGATGCCGACCATACCGAATTTCTTCGGATTATCCGAGCTACCTACCGGGGAGAACAAGTCCATTCCCCTTTTATGCCGGACGGCTTTGCCCGGAACGTGGTCTCAGCTCTAAAAGAGGCTGGGAGTGGAACTTCCGCTGGAGTCGCACTGTTGACTGAGCGCGAGCGGGAGATCCTCGCGTACGCTTCATCGGGGCGGGGGAATAAAGACATCGCGGATCAGTTATGTGTCTCGCTCGATACCGTGAAGACCCACCTCCACCATATCTATCGCAAGCTCGGCGTCGCAGGCCGGGTTGAAGCGGTCCTGGCCTATCTCAACAGCAAGTAACGTACATGTGTCTTCCCATCCCTCACCCGAACGGTGTACGCAAAAACCATCCTTTGGGCGATGGGCATCGTTGGCAGCCTTCGATAGAATAAGAGCAAATTAGAGCAAAGATCAAAGGCAGCTCTAGGTGAGGCATTGAACTTTTTACGAAGAAAGGAGGCGAAGCGAAGAATAGATTGGGTTCAAGAACCATCGGTGTTGACACCCTTCGATTGAATGAAGAAAGGAGACTCCCATGAAAAGAATACTCGCGACAATCATTTCGGTCTCCTGTGCACTGGTCTTGTTCGCCGGGGGGGTAGCATTAGCCCAAACGACGAATTGGATGGATGAACTCAGTGGCTCAGTGAGTTTTTATAAAAACAGGTACCCTACCACCAATAATATGCCGGCCAATTGGGACCACTATATCAGCGATCTGACTCTTATGAAGAAAGCGGCGATACGAGGCGATCAAGAGACCGTGCGGGTCGGGATGGCCAAGTGGTTCAAGATGCTTAAGGACCGGGATGGTGGAATCAATCCGAAGGCAGCGGACGAGCTGTTCAGAATAGCGGTGTTGGCGACGCCTTTCGATGAATATAAGATTTCTGTTCCGAATAAGTGAGACGGGTTCTAATTAAAAGCGGGTAGTTATTTACCGGGCGGGCAGTGATCGGATGTTTTTTCGAATAATGAAGGCCGACGCTGCCCGCCAGCGGCAAAGGCGCTCTTAACAGTCCCATGAAATATGAATCGTACAAGATGAAATGTAGACCCCTCGAGTTCCTATCCGCAGATACTTTCATCAAGTCTTGACTTCACCTGCGACCAACCGTACCATCCATTTGCGAGAGGATCTTTGTCCGTATCTGGGCGGGTAGAAGATTCCATCTCACAAGCTTTTCATCATGCACGCGCAAAACGGTCGACGTTATGGTGAGTCGCCTGCAGTGGGCTATCGCATCGCTTCTGGCCTGCACCATGTCCGGTTGGGCAAGCAGCGAAGTTGCTTGTGCAATAGACCGTCAACCAGAATCTGGCGCCCCCTTTCAAACCATTCTTGAACTTGAGACGACCGCTCGTCTCCTGGCGGTCTTGCTCGATTCTGGTCGAAACGTGATCAACGAGCACCTCATCTTGTTAGATGAACAGGAGGAAATTGAAAAAGGTTTTACACCTGACGTGTTTGAACGACAATTGATGGATGTCTTTCACAGTC
>CXWL01022843.1_pt1 | contig 10872 bp, 6 predicted proteins | sample 590931 | NCBI WGS metagenome assembly CXWL01 (sample SAMEA3498368, study PRJEB10139) | groundwater metagenome | biome: water well; material: biofilm material | place: Germany | collected 2015-04-27 | reverse complement strand
TTTCTGAAGCAATTGAGGCATAAACACCTCCCAGCTTGTTTACTACAGACGCCTTGTCTTCACCTAAAGAAACCTTATTTAAATCACTAGAAAAAAAAGTTCTATTCCATTCTTTACCATAAATAGTTGTACACCCGCTAAGCAAAAATACACAACATACAAATAAGATGATCCCATTCATTTATACCCCCAAGGAAGGTTATTTTTGTGGGATTATAACACCTACAATAAGCGGTGTAAATGAATACATCGACGGGTAGAAATAAATCAAATGGATTTTAAGTAGAGTCCAAAAAGTGTCCAACCCTTTGGCACAGTCAAATCGAACCACGTCAAACCATATCAAATGATATTAAAGATGTTATTTTATGAAAAGGATTGGTATTGTTGTAACTATTTGAAGATGAATGAGAACGGATTACTATGTGCTCAGTATTAGAAGGCTGATGCTCTATCCAACTGAGCTACAGGGACAGATTCCTCAATGTCTTATTAGATTGACTGTCCTGTGTGCCTGTTTGAGACAAACAGGCCTGGGACAACATTCTTCAATTAAGTAAATAGCGGCAGATATTCTACACTAAAATATATTTATTTTATAGATTTCTTCTTATTGACCTTTCCTTGTCCAATGCCAAATCTCCCAATTCCACCGGGAGCGCAGCCTGGAGATTTGGCATTCTGTTTAACAAAAAGAAGGTCAATAACCCACTATCCCAATAATAACTTCGCAAAACGGCTAAGCTCCGGGTTAACCAAAGCCAAAAGTTTCTTCTTAACTGTTCGAGAAAAGTATTCTTTTTCCGTCTTGTTTAACTCAAGCCCTTTGACCTTTTTCAAAAACAGTTCTTTTTGCTTGGGAGAAAATACTTGAGACAACGCATACTCTAAAGAAAGGTCTTCCTGCTTCTCGGTTTGCTTCTTAACTTCATCCACCTCGTTCTTTAAATACGAAGCGAAAACATCCCGCAATCTTTCCGGGGAAAAAGTATATCCCATCACATTAAAATTAACCCCGTGAGCTAAGTAATTCCTAAATTGCTTCACTTTGTTCAAGTCTTCTTCTGATAATTTCTTAGTAAAATTCTTTGCCTGATTAAAATAGAAATTAAGAGCCTTGTACAAACCCAGTGAAAGAAGCAATAATTCCTTTAATAACTTCTTATCTTTATCGTCGGATAAATAACCTTGGGCTTTTTCATAACTAAAACTTTCATCTTGAGCGGCATTGACCAATAAAACAGTAAAACCCTCCAACAAACGGGCGTTGCCACTCTTGACCACGTCGGCTAACGTCTGATTAACGTCAAATCTATCTTCGACCTCGACTAAAGGGAATCCTAATTGACTTACCTTGTTCAATAACTCTTTATCTTCCATACTCACTCACCTCTTTCCCATCTCTCAAGAAAGCTCTGCACATGCCCTTTGATTCTATCTTCTGCAACATCATAGCTCGCCAACTCGTCATACCTCTTGATGAGTAATTCTTTACTAATTTCCTTCTCTTTCGCTCTGGCTAACATTAAACAATCTTCAAAGTCGACACTTGTTCCTCTAAAAAGTTTACTTGAAATCAAATCATAATAATTTAAAACGCCTACATAAAACCGCCCTACATTCTGCAGAAAAATATGATTACCTTCCTTTAAAGGAGACTCCAATAATTCCGTCGTGTGTATCTTCTTGCCCGGGTACAAATCTATCTCAAATACTTCATTATCTTTTTTCCATCGTGCCGGGTTTAATTGTTTATACCCTATCTCACCAAGAACCTTTGTCAGATAACTATACTCTTTTGCATCGGGCACAATAAAATCAATGTCTTTAGTTGAAGCCTTTATGTCTAACAATGTCAAAGCGGTACCGCCACAGGCAACAAGACGCACTTTCCGCTTAAAAAATTTACTCCATCCTCTAAGCGTATCCAACAAGTCATTCTTAGTTAATCGGTATTCCATATCTATCTACATGCCCTTCCCAAAAGCTCGTATATTCGACTATTGAACTTATAGGTTAAATACACGTTATTGTATGATTTCATACAATTATATGAGCAATTATGTACAATCTACAAATAAAATATACCCTCTATTCCATGCCTTGTCAAGTGACTTACCACAAAAAGCTGCCTTAATGACTTTCTCGATTTCTTTAATAATTACTTTTAGGGAAGGAGATGGGGGGCAAAATATTCAACTTTAAAAAAGCCGTACCTTTATATCGAGATTGCCTCAAGGCGTAAAGGAAACGTTTAAGTCTACCGGGACACGGAAAACATACTGCGCGGCAATTCAAAAGCATCAATGATTGGTTTGTTCTGTTCGTTACGTTTGAGGAATATGATCGTAAAAAGATCCACATAAACCGGCGCCCATTCGGGGTCCTCCACGCGATTGACCATAAAATTCTGGCCCCACGGGGTTAAATCGTGACGATAAAAATAGATCACATTAAAACCATACTGTTTATCTATTTTATGCCAAACATCATTATTCTCCTGCATCGGCACATAGACATCTTTAAAGAACGGGACGCTGTACACCTCCGGGCGGTTATCAACAAATACCTTAACCTGCCCGGAAAAATTAAAAATAAGATATCCGCCGATATCATAATTATTAAACATCGGCCCCTGGATATTCAGACGTTTGAAAAATTCTGCCGACCCGTTGATACCGGGCACAAGCCCAGAAAAAATTTCGGGATGCCGCATTAAATACATAAAATTTCGATCTTTTGGGGACCCTCCGTTCATCCGCACAAATGACTCCAGATGACCGCAAGGCGAAAAGAAACTTTTTGCAGAAATGACTCCGTGCCCAATAAACATCAATGCAATCACAAGAAGGCCAAGCCCTACCTTCCGTTGAACTTCTTTAGAAATAGAACCGACAGCTTCATAACAAAACAAAGACATCAACGGCACAAAAACAAACGCAAAACTCGCCATACTACGAACTGTCTTGAGACCAAAAATAATAAAGAATAATAATAAAAAAATCTCTGCAATACTCGCGCGTAACTTTTTCCTCAAGCAAAAGAAAACTAACCCGACGATCGACAATACAGCTAAGACCTCAAAATAGATGTATTTGGGATCATGCCCAAAGCGTTTCTGCATAAAAAATACCGTTTGGTTCTCGGCGAGCCGATAACCGTATTCTTTAAAGATCGTCAAAGGAACAAGGGCTCCCTTTATACCAGCCGGATTAATAAAACAAGCCGCGGCAACCAGCAATCCTAAAATAAAGAAATTGCGGACGATTTCCTTATCCCTCCCGCCCAACCAGGCGTCAAGCCAGAAAACAAAAACCAAAAAACCTCCTATAAAGAAAAGGATATGCGTATTAACCCAAAAAACTTGCAAGAGCGGAATCATCCACGCGAGATGTTTAAAAGAAATCTTCCCGTTCCTGTACATAAACATCAAGTACAGATAGAGCCCGATCAAAAGCGTTGTAATGCCTTCCGGGCGTATTTCGAGCCTGTCACTCATGAGCGGCAAGGCCACGACGGAGAAAAATATTGCGTAGGAAAAACTCGAAAAGTTTTTGGCTAATTTAAAGTAAACAAGGAAGCCGCACAACAAGAGCGCGATATAAAAAAACGACAGCCCTGCAAATCCAGCCATCCGATAAATCCCATAAAACAAAACCCCTGTTGCCCAGTGATGATTGATAAACGGATAATCAGGATATGTGTAGGAATAAAAATTGGATGTAAAGACTTTATGCTCACCGGCGAGGATCAGTTCACCATTTTTTAAATGCCTGCCTAAATCGGCAGTGACAAGCCTGATGGGATCGGCAAAATGAAGAGCAAGAAAAACGAGGAAGAAACCAAAAATGAGAGCCTTAAAAGAAAAGCTGCGCCATTCACGCCACGAAGGTTGTTTGTTACGAAGGACGAGGGATGACGGAGGAACGACATTAGAGGGGGTTTGATTTTTATCCATGGTTATTTATTATTTGCGCTTACAATTAATAGCTGTTGGCTGATTGTAGATCATTGTCTCTCAACAATCAGCTATCCACTATCGCCCATTAACCCTTATCTTGCATCTTCAATTCTCATTGATCAACTGCGACGTCTCCAGCACCGTGGCTTTGCTTAAGATGCGCTTGGCAAACAGCCGTGATTCCCGCGTGCTTAAAGCGGCGATCTTTTGGTGCATGCGCGGAAGATAGCGCGGATCGACGCTGAAATACCTGAAGCCGATGCCGATAAGAAAAGGCAAATAACGCACATCATGGGCCATGTCCCCACAGATGGATACTGTCTTGCCAAAACGCTTGCCCGCCTTGGCTACCTTATTAAGCGAACGCAAGATCGCCGGATGATGAGGCACATACATATCGGCCACCTTTTCGTTTGTCCGATCAACGGCGAGAATGTATTGTATAAAATCGTTGGTCCCGATGCTGAAAAAATCAACTTCTCCTGCCAGATCATCTATGATCTCCAACACGGAAGGAAGCTCAATCATAATTCCCATTTTAGGCGACGAGTGATGCTCTTCTTTTTGAATGGTTAACTCACGGGAACATTCATAAACAATTTCTCTGGCCGAATAATATTCATCCAAAGATGAGATCATCGGAAACATAATACGAATGTCATGGCCTACCCCCGCTTTTAAAATGGCACGGATCTGCTGGATAAAAATATCCTTGTGGCGCAGTGAAAAACGGATCGAGCGAAGCCCCAGGAAAGGATTCTCTTCTTTTCCGTTATTGTAGTAAGACAACACTTTATCTCCACCAATATCGAGCGTGCGAAACGTGACTTCCTTACCCTTCATTCCCTCTAAAAGCCTTCGATAAATCTGATACTGTTCTTCTTCCGTCGGGAAAGTGCTTCTCATCAAGAAAGGAAATTCCGTTCGATAAAGGCCCACTCCCTGCGCGTTAAACTCGCAGGCAGCCTTGACATCACCAAGCAAATTGATGTTGGCTAATAGATGAATCCGCACGTTGTCTTTGGTCTTCAAATTCTTTTGGACCAATGTTTTGAGCGATCCAATATCTTTATTGAGGTCTTCTCTTTCAAATACTTTGTTCACCAAATCTTTATGCGGATTAACGTGAATATGCCCCGTCATTGCATCAAGCAAAATAGGCGTGCCAGCTTCCAGGCTTAACAATTTATGCTCATCGGTAATAACGAGCGGAATATTCAATGACCGGGCTAAAATGGACAAGTGTGATGTCACCCCTCCGCTTAAAACAATAATGCCTTTGACATTCTGGGAAGAAAGTTTCAATGCGTCAGAAGGCAAAAGCTCATGCGCGATAACCAGCTTTCCTTCATATTCATGGTGGGTGTCGCTTTCCCCGGCGAGATTCTCCAGAATCCGGCGCCCCACATCCTTAACGTCATGAATCTTATCGCGCAAATAGGCATCGTCAATCATCCCAAGTTTTTTCACATACCCCTCGACCACCTGTACAATCGCATGGATCGGGGTTTCCCCCTTTTCAATAAGCCCGGTGATGCCGCTAATGAAACTCTTATCTTTAAGCATTAAAATCTGGGCGGTGAAAATAAGCGACGCAACGTCATAGAGTGCTGATTCCACCTGGCTTTGCAGTTCTGAAAGCTGATGTTCCGTCATCTCAACCGCACGGTTAAAATCATCAATAGTAAAACTTTTATAGACATGGGAAAGGTAACGCGTCAGCTCGGTTAAATTCTCCGTCAAGACAATCGCGGGCGCATGGCTCACGCCCTCACTGCCCACGCGTCCTTTAACAAGTTTGATATCCAACGCCGGCTTGGGATGCGACGCGCCCTTTTTTGCATCATTGAGCGTCATAAACAATTTCGCGGTCTCGATGGTGTGGACGAGCTGGGAGGTGATGGCCCGGAACACATAAATATCGTCATCGTTAAAATAATCTTTTTTTTCGCTCTGGATAACGATGGCACCGATGCGGATATTGCCGCGCATCATGGGAACAGCCAGAAGAGATTCAAAACGTTCTTCACCGATGCCGGGAAAAAAACGAAAACCGGGATTACTGCTCGCGTCCCCTTCACAGATGGGACGCAATTCTTCAAGGGCTTTGCCGGTTAAACCTTCTCCAAGTTTCATTTTGACTTGATTGACCGAGGTGGGATTAAGGCCTTTGGTGGCCTTTAGGACAAGTTCATTGCCCTCTTCGTAATAAAGATAGATCGAGCACACATCGGCCGCCATGTGTTCGGCGATGAGCTCGACGATCCTTTGCAAAAAGGCATCCATACTCGGGGCATCCTGAAAGATGTCCGAAAGCTCGCCGACATCACAGATGAGTTTGGCGTGATCGCGTTTCATAAAATGATTTGGGATTGAGGATTTGAGCCCATTGAATTCCGCTAAGAAACTCTGTGGCCGCAAGGATCAAGCCCCCGGTTGATTTACTTTTCTTCAAAGCAACTTACTTTACCGGGGGTTTATCTTTTTTTCTTATTTAAAGTCAGAGGAAAATAAATAAATCGGGAAGCAGGGATTTGAACCCTGGACCTTCTGCTCCCAAAGCAGACGCGCTAGCCAACTGCGCTACTTCCCGGAAATTAAAGAAAATTATTTAAGAACAATGGCGTCGAAATAACCGATTATCTGCCAGCCAACTGCGTCCTGACTTTCCTCAAATTCCAAGAAGAAGTCAGGACGTCCCGACTTCTTCTATTATTCCAAGGAAAGTCGGGACGCTACTTCCCGGAAATTTGAAAAATCGATTCTAAAGTGGACGGATTATAGCACGATGATTCTTGCATTGTAAACACGTTTTTATTGACCTTCCCCTTACCAATAGAAATGACAAATCTTCAAACATCGTCGATACCAAGACTGACGATTGGTCATTAGCAATTAAAGAAGGCTAATGGCTCAACAGGCCCTATTAAGCACTTTATTTTTACCAATTGATTGTTAACTCTTCTATAATGAACCCCATGAAAAAGAAAATCATATTCACAATCCTGGCTATTATCTTTTTCCTGGGCTCCGTCACGTTCTACATCAACACGGTCGCCATCCCCAAATATTTAAAAAACATTATCATCCAAGATACCCAAGAATTCTTGGGGCGTAAAATCGTCCTGCAGGATCTTCATTTCAATCCTCTCAAAGGGTTTGTGCTCAATGGCATTACTGTTTTCGAAGCAAATTCCCCCGACGCCTTTGCAACAGTTGTTAACGCAAATATCAATTTTCTCTACTGGCCATTTTTAAGGGAACGAAAGATCGTCCTTTCTTCAGTTGAGCTTAATTCCATCGCGTTAAACCTGATCCATTACGCAGGCGACCAATGGAATTTTTCGGACATTGTAGAACACCGTTTAAAAAACAAACAGCAACAATCCCTCAAACTTTACGTTTCCCGTCTGACGCTCACTGACAGCCGCATCAAATTGACCAACCTTGAAGACGGCTCGCAATTTTCCGATGTGTTTGACCACACGGACGCAGGCATCAACTTTTCATTTTCAAAAGGCTTGGCATTTCATGGATCAACCTTCATCGCCGACAAAAACGGCCTGCTAAACATAGAAGGAACCTACAGCCCGTCAAAAAATAAATTCTCAGCAGACATAAAATTAAAAAACTTCCTTTTAAATAATTATTTACGATTATTCTCCCTTCAAATGCCGTTTCTATTCGACGATATTAATGTCGACGATATAGCCATTAAAATGACACTGGCAAACCATCTGGCAACCGTCGAAGGCGATATTGCATTAAGCCATCTGTCCCTGCACACCGAATCGCAATCCCTCAAAACTGAATCTCTCTTGTTAAATCAGATAAATTTCGCGTTCAATGATGGTGAAATTAATTTAAAAGGCGCCGTTGCAGCTCACGGAGTCAAGGCGGCTTCCCTTGAGCAGTCCTATGGCGCAGACGAAATCGGTATTCAGATCGACGCATTGACAGCGCACGGAAAGACTTTTGATTTTTCAGGAACCTGCAAAACCAACGGAACTACAATTGCGATCCCTCAACAACTGGCATTAAGCGGTGATCTAAATTTTAATGGCGTCCATTTGTCACAAGGGGCTGACATTCTCAGCGTCGATGCTCAAGCAGAATTTAAAAATTCATCTATGACGGTGCACGATAACATCCATATGAAAGGCGACTTTGTAAGCCCTGGCTTTAGTTTCATCAAAACGCCCCAGGCCGTAAAGGCCAACGGCAACATTGCTGTGACTAATCTCATCTATCAATGGCCCGAGGACAAAAGACTGAGCGGCCAGATCACGCTGTCAGACATCCGTGTTAACGGAAAACCAGGCTCACAATGGACGGCCCAATCCAATCTACATGGACAAGGCGTTCAAATTAAACTTCCCAACGAAAAAATATTGACCACCGATTTGATCGGCTCGGGCATGATGCAATACCTTACTCAAGCAAAAACTTTTCAAATCTAAAGCAGCTACCAATTATCCAATGCCGTGTTTAAAATTTCCAGCGCGATGACTTTAACCGGAAATCCGTCGGGTTCAGTGTCTGTCTCCTCAAAAACCGATCCCTTAAAGCCTCTTCCTTATACTGGCCAGATGGAATTTAAAGACGGGGCTTTGAAGGAAACAAAAATTGGGGCCATAGAAAACATCATCGGCGCTGTCTCTTTTGAAAATAATCTCCTGCAAACATCTGGGCTAGATTTTCTTACTCTGGGAATGCCGGCAAGCCTCAAAGGCACCCTTGAAAATTTTGCATCTCCCTCCCTCAATGTCAAAGTTCACATTAATGATTTTGACTTAGCTGCCACACAAGAAATCATCCCCGAAATCATTCATAAGAACCAACTCACACTTCAGGGAACCGCTCCAAGTTTAGATATTTCTTACCAGGGCCCCATTGATACCACAGAAAGTTCAGATATCCGTTTTTCCGCCGAGCTTAGAGACTCAGTTATTATCAGTGGAACCCTCAATAAAACCGCTTCGAACATCTCCGGAAACATCAGCTATGCAGAAAAAATCTTATCGTGGAAAAACTTAAACGCCGAATTCAACGCGACGGCCTACAAACTAACAGGCAACATAAACCCATCGCTAAACCCCACCATCGACACAACGATTGAAAACGACAATCTAAAATTAAACACCCGGTTCACATACTCTCCTGAGACGGTCACATTCGAAAGGTTAACAGGCCGTTACAAAAACGCCCTTTTTGATGTCACCGGAACAACAAAATCATCTTCCGATGGAATACCAACGTTAAATTTTACCGGTGAGGCAGAATTCGATCTTAAGGATCTCCCGGCTCTGTTTCCATCTGTCACTGAAAGCATCAAAAACTTCCGCCTCGCCGGAAAAACAACTATTAAAGGTCAATTTACAGGTGATACCATCCACTGGCAAGATTGGCAGTTTAACTTGACCGGCTCTAGTCCCAAACTTTCTATTTGGGGACTTAATCTTGCAAACATAAATTTCAATGCCGTGCAAAGAAATAATCTTTTAAAACCATTTCATCTATGGGGCGATTTCTATGGAGGCGAATTAAACTTTGTTGCATCCGTGGATACAGCCCAAAAAATCCTTCCACTCGAACTTGTGGTTCGGATATTAAACAGCGATCTTAAGAAACTTCAGGCCGATACACCGTTTAAGAAACAATCCCTGGCAGGAATTTTGTCCGCCACGGCCATAATCGATGGCGCCATGACCGACTTGTCGAAATTAAACGGAAAAGGCGGCGTTGAAATCAAGGACGGCTTACTCTGGGAATTTGATCTTTTAAAAGGTTTGGGCGGGATTCTCTTGATCCCTGAATACAAAGACATTGTCTTTACTCAGGCAGGCATGAACTTTTTTCTTAAGGATGGCATCATGTCGACGGAGAATATTGAACTTGTGGGGCCGTCCTTGAATCTTTTTGGCAAAGGAACGCTTGATTTCAATCAAGGCCAGGCGCTTAATCTTTTGCTGAGCCCTGACTTTAATTCTGCTGTCATTAGTAATTCCTCCTCCCTTAAGAAAGGAACCACAGCCATCATCACCCAGACGGAAAAGTTTATGTCGGTGAACGTCACCGGTACTTTGGCCAAACCTCAGTACAAAGTCAACAAATCCCCAGTCAAGATCCTGCAAAAGACCGGCGGCGTTATTTTAGAAAACGTGTCGCAGTTTTTTCAGAATATATTTTGATCGTTATGCGTTGTGCGCAGTGGGTTGTGCGCAGTGGGTTGTGCGTCACAAAACGCCCAACGCAAAACGCATAACTACACTTACAAACGCTTGAGATAATCACCAAATTCCAATAAAAATTTTTTGAGCGCCCAAGCGCGGTGGCTGACTTCGGCTTTGATGGCGGGATTTAATTGGCCGAAGGTTTTGTGATGTGTTGAGACAATGAATAGCGGATCGTAACCGAAACCGTTGGTGCCTCTGGGAACTTCCGCAATAGTGCCGTGGCAGGTGCCGCTCACGACGCCGATGATACCTTTGGGATCGGCAAGCGCGATGTAGGAATGGTAACACGCCTTGCGTTTGGACAGGGGCATGCCCCTTACTTCCTTCAAAAGTTTGTTATTATTCTCTTGATCGGTCGCTTTCTCACCGGCATAGCGGGCGGAATACACCCCGGGTCGGCCGTCCAAACCCTCAACCGAAAGCCCGGAATCCTCACCCATGACAATGCGCCCAGTGTGCTTGGCAATGACAAGCGCCTTTTTCTTGGCATTAGCTTCAAAAGTGTCCCCATCCTCCACAATTTCCGGCATATCTGGATAATCCAGTAACGATGAGACCTTAATCGGATATTCTTTAAGAAGAAGCCGGATCTCACGGATCTTTCCGGCGTTTCGAGTGGCGACTAATAATTCAGGCATTGTTATCCAATGAGTATTGTATTGACGCCAATAAGAT
>CXWL01123586.1_pt2 | contig 10873 bp, 10 predicted proteins | sample 590931 | NCBI WGS metagenome assembly CXWL01 (sample SAMEA3498368, study PRJEB10139) | groundwater metagenome | biome: water well; material: biofilm material | place: Germany | collected 2015-04-27 | reverse complement strand
AAATCGGCGGAATCAGCAATACGGTCGTTACTGCAGAGACAATTCTTTATTCGGGAGGAAGTATTTTCAATACTTCTTCTGGCGGCGGTATCAAGCACAACAATCAGGGTGGCGACTTCACCGTTGATAGTTCCGGAGGAAAAATCTACCTAGACAGTTCGGCCGGTGGCAATACGGAAATCAACGCGATGGGTCATCTTTTTAAGGTTGATGCCAAGAACATCCTTTTGCATTCGACTGCAAATCATACAAACAAGTATGACGGGGATATTCATACGGAAGCCGGGAACTCCGCGTACACCAAGGCGCAGAACATCATCGAATCTGAAGCGCCCAAGATACACACGTACGCGGGCTTCTTCACCATGCGCGTACGGACGACTCAAACATACTCGGTGGTCAATCTGAACATCGGCGTTGCTGCCGTGGATGTGAAGGCGCTGCGGGCCTCCAACGTGGCGTTGAACCAGTCGAACGCCGGCGTGGCGGCAAAGTCGAATGCCCTCTACACAAAGCTCGCAGGCCTCATTTCGTTCTTCTGACAAGCGGTGGCAAGTCGTGATCTTCCCCGGAATCGGTCTTCTGCTCGTTCTGGTTGCCGTGTCCCTCACGTTTGTCGATTCGACCGGCGGCATCGATTACTCCTGGCTGTCCATGCTGTGCGGCTTGGTTGGTGCCTTGCTGCTTTGCGGTGGAGGCGAGCTCGCAGGAATCTTCGGCGCCCGCCTGCTGAAGGGCAAACGCATGAGGGCCCACGCCATGGGTCTGGTCGAGAGCATCGAGTTGGGACGGGGCATCTTCAATGGTCGGGCCCTCGTGTCCTTGGTGGTGTCCTTTGCGGGCGAGGACGGCATGGCCCATCGAACCAAGACGAATGCATTGGTGTCCCTGGCTACTTTGTCGACCTATGAGAAAGGAAGACCGGTAGTTGTCCGATACGACGCCAGCGATCCGGATGGTGGAATCCTCGTTGAACCTGTTAACTAGCCCATCGAAAGACTCGTGAAGACCGTCAAGCCGTTCCGCCTCAGCACACTGACCCGCCCCTATCGGTGGCAGCGCCGCGACCACCTCGGCGTGGCCGTGATGGCGTTCTGCAGCCTGGGGGACGAGCCGCGCCTCATGCCGGAGCAGGCGCTGTGGAAGACGGCGGCCGACGAGATGGGCCCCGGCGCGGTGCTCGATCTGGGCACGCCCAAGCAGACGCCGGAGTTCCTGGTGAGCGGCTACGGCTACACCCATCACCAGGCCGAAAAGACGGCTTGCGCGGTGCGTGTGCGCGTGGGCGAGATCGACAAGAAGCTCACGGTCTTCGGCGACAGGTTCTGGCTGAACAACCGGCCTACGCCCGCGCAGCCTTTCGAGAAAATGTCGGTGGACTGGCGCCACGCCTATGGCGGACCGGCGGTGCCCCAGAACCCGCTGGGCATAGGCACGGTGGACGAGACCGTCAACGGTGTGCGCACGCGCCGGCTGCCGAACGTCGAGGCGCCGGGTTCGCAGGTGTCGTCGCCACGCCAGGCCGCCGCGCCGACGGGGTTGGGCGCCATTCCGCCGGACTGGCCGCAGCGCATGTCGCTGATGGGGACCAAGTACGACCAGGAATGGCTGGAGAACGACTTTCCGGGATTCGCGCGCGACATCGATTGGCGCTACTTCAATGCCGCCCCGCCCGACCAGCGCTGGGAGGGACACCAGGAGTTGCCTCCCGGTGCGTCTTACGAGATCTGGAACATGCATCCCGACGTGCCGGTTCTGCGCGGCAACCTGCCGGACTGGCGGCCGCGCTGCTTCGTGAGCCCGCGCAAGGACGGCACCGAACTGCGCGAGACCCCACTGCGCCTGACCACCGCCTGGTTCTTTCCGCACCGCGACCGCGTGGCGCTGATCTGGCACGGCGTGTTCCCGATCGTGGAGGACGACGCGGCCGACGTGCAGATCCTCATGGCCGCGCTCGAGTTGCCCGATGCGCCCAGGCCGCTCGCGCATTACAAGGAGGTGATGCGCCGGCGCCTGGACTCCGANNTGGGACCGGTCGCTGATGCCCGACGTGCTGTCCGAGCCGATGGCGCGCAACATGCGCGCCGGCCATCAACGCGATTACGACGCGCGCCGCGCGGAATTGCTGGCGCAGGGCCAGGACCCCGACAAGTTCCTGTCGCCGCCGCAGGCGCTGGAGGAGCCGCCGGCCATCGACGACCTGCCGGAGTATCTGGAACGCATGGAAGCCGAGGCCCAGCGGACCCGGGAAGCGTTGGGCCCGCTCGCCGATTGGGATGCGGCTGCGCCGGTGCCGCGTGTCGACCCTGAACCCGCTGCTGCGCGCGAAGCCGAGGACGATCCGCTGCCAGGCGAGGCCCCGCAGCCCGGAGCACGTGATATGGACGGCGCAACCCCCGGCATGGCGGCGCTGCTGCGTCAGAGCCAGCTTCACTCCGCGCACCTGTCGGCGCCCGCACCGGCCATGCCCTCGGCCCGCTCGAGCAAATGGCGTCGCCGCCTGGCTGCGGTAGAGCCGGGCAAGCGCAACTTCTCGGGGCTGAATCTCACAGGCATCGACCTGTCCGGCATGGCGCTTCAGGGTGCCGACTTCTCAGGTGCCAACCTGGAGGACGCGAACCTCGCCGGCGCCAACCTCGACGGCTGCAATTTTTCTCAGGCCGTGCTGGCGCGGGCGCAGCTCGTGCGCACGTCGATGGCGCACGCGAACCTGCGGCAGGCAAATCTGGGCGGTGCGCGGTGCGACCAGGCTGTGCTGAGCGGTGCGGTCCTGTACGAAACGAACTGCCACAAGACCCACTTCGAATCCAGCAACTTCGTCGGCACAAGCTTCGAACAGACGCACTTCAACGAAGCCGTGCTGAAGGGGTGCGATTTCAGCAAATCGCGTTGGCGGCAAGTGGCACTGATCAAGATGACCTTGCAAGACCTGGTCTTCGACGAAGCCGACTTCGACCAGATGACCTGGATCCAGTGCCGATTGCAGCGCGTTTCCTTCGTCTCGGCCCGTTTGCTGCGTTGCGGCTTCGTTTCGACCGACTGCGGTGAGGCGGTCGATTTTTCGGGAGCGGCGCTGGAGGGCAGCAGCTTTGCGCAGGGCAGTTCTCTCTCGCACGCACTGTTGCGCAATGCACTGGTCAAGCAGTGCGGGTTGCGCACCACGTCGCTGGCGCATGCAGACCTGAGCGACGCCCGGCTCGACAACAGCGACTTCTCCGAGTGCGACATGAGCTTTGCAAAGCTGGAGCGCGTCGTGGCCGGCGACAGCCTCTTCATCCGTGCCGATTTCACCGGTGCCTCGTTCCGCGATGCCAACCTCATCGATGCGAACCTGTCCAAGTCCGACCTGCGTTCGGCCGACCTGGGCGGGGCCAACCTGTACCGGGCCGACGTGTCCCAGGCCCAGGTCGACGCGCGCACGCGAATGGAGGGGGCCTACACCCAGAACGCCAAGGTCTGGCCGGCACGGCGACCCGAGGCTCCGGCAGCATGACCCATGACAAACTGCTCGATCAGATCCGGCACGGCGTTCCCATCCAGGGTGCGGACTGCAGGGGCTGGAACATGAGCGGGCTCGACCTGTCGGGCGCCGTGTTGGACGGCGTCGACTTCGGTGGCGCGAACTTCTCGGGCGCGAATATCGAAGGCAGCCTCATGACGCATTGCCGCATGGACGGCAGCGACTGGTCGCGCAGCCTGCTCAAGAACGCCAAGTTCCTTCGATGCACGTTACCGGATGCGCGTTTCGACGATGCGCTGCTCGAGAGCACCGCGTTCTCGGAGTCCGACCTCGCTAGTGCGAGCTTCGCTCAGGCGAACCTGGACCGCACGATCTTCTTTCGCTGCGAGCTGCGGGAAGGCCGCCTGCAATCGCAGACGTTCAGGCACGTGACCTTCGCCGAATCCTCGCTCGATCGCATCGATGTCTCCGGCGCCATGTTGAACGCGGTGATCTTTCACCGCCTGGACCTCGCGGCTGCCGTGTTCACCGGCGCGCGCTTCGAGACCGTGGTGTTCTCGGAGTGCGTGTTNNATGGATCACGTGGATTTCCAGCAGGCCACGCTGACGCAGTGCATCTTCAAGGGCGCTTCCTTGCGCGGCGCCAGTTTTGCCTCGGCCGATGCGCCCAATGCCCTGTTCCCCGAGGCCGATCTCACAGGCGCGGACTTTCGCGGCGGGCGTTTCGATCGCTCCATCTGGGTCGAGGCAAAGCTCGAGGGCGCGGACTTCAGCGATGCGCGCATGCCCGAGAGCGTTTTTCAAAGGGCGCGCTGCGCTGGCGCGATCTTTCGCGATGCCGAATTGCAGGATGTCGATTTTTCGTACGCGCAACTGGTCGATGCCGACTTTCGCAAGGCACGCTTTCTACGAACTCGTTTTCATCGCGCCATTCAAACCGGGGCACGGTTTTCAGGGCGCGGCGGGATCATCGAGAACGATCCGGACCTGTTCAAGGCCCAGGCGCGCTCGGGCATCTTGTGACGGCAACCCGCCCATCCATCGGTTCATCTGTGAAGAACATTGAAAGAGAAAGGGATCCCACCATGAACGTCGTTTCATTGCGCCCCGTGTCCACCGAATCGGCGCCCGTCCAGCTCGTGGGGCAGCTGGTCTCGTCAATGCCCGACGGACAGCTCGGCGTCCAGGCCGAGGACGGCACGCTCTGGTCGTGCCGCCGTGCGGCGAGCTGCCTGCTCAAGCCGGAGCCCGGCGACACCGTGTTGCTGTCCGGTCCGGACCGCCTGCGCGTCTACCTGATCGCGGTGATCGAGCAGGCCGACGCCGCAATGAGCCGCATCGACGTGCCCGGCAGCCTGACCCTGGCCGCCAATGCGGGCGCGGTGTCCATCGAAGGCGACGGAGATCTGCGTCTTCGAAGCGGCGGCGCACTCGACATGCAAGGCGCCCGATGGACGATGAAAGCCGAGAAGGCGCAGTGCGACGTGGCGGACATGCGCTACACCGGCGAGTCGGTCGACGGCACGGTGGGGCGCCTGCGTCTGGTGGGCAAGCTGTTCGAAACCGTGGCCGGGCGCATGGTGCAGATGGCGCGCAGCGCGTTGCGGCTGGTCGACGAGACCGACCAGGTCCGCGCCGGGCACCTGGACATGCGTGCGCAGGAGTCGGTGTCCGTGCACGGCAAGCATGTGCTGATGACGGGCAAGGAACTCATGAAGGTGGACGCCGCGCAGATCCACATGGGCTGAGGGCCGGCGCCCGCTCCACATCGCTTTTTCAATCGAATTTCAAGGAGGCAATCCTCATGTGTCTGGCAACTCACCAATGGCTGGGAGGGTCGATCGGCTTTCCCGACGTCTGCCGCACGCCCGTGCCGTTTCCCTTTCCGAACCTGGCGATCCGGCCCATGTCGATCCCCGTGTGCTGGAACATGCTGCTGATGGGCGCACCGATGCACAACATGGCCACCATGACGCCGATCACCCTGGGCGACCAGCCCGGTGTGATGGGCGGAATGATCTCGCAGGTGTTCATGCAGGTGATGCGGCACATCACCGGCATGTTCACCCTTTTGCTCAGAGGTACACCCGCGACCCGGCTGGGCAGCCTGACGACGCAGAACCGCATGAATATCCTGGGCTTCGAGTGCATTCCCGGCATGCACTTCAAGATGTTCTACTTCGGCTTCTGAGGCGGCGGGCGCACCACCCGCGCGGCTGCGCTCAGGCAGCGGCCCGCGGCATCGCCATCCCCGCCAGCGTCACCTGCTGCGGAAACCCCACCCACACCGCCAACGCCGAGTAGTTGTCCCGCGCCTTGTCGGCCTTCGCTTCGGCCGCGCGCCGCAGCAGCGCGAGCCATTCCTCGGCGCTGTCCGCCAGCTGCAGCGAACGCTCCATCACCTGCTGCGAGATCAATTGCCAGAGCCCGTCGGTGCACAGCAGGAACGCATCGCCATCGGCCAGTTGCTGCGATGCCGACACCGTGGTCTCGGCCGTTGCGCGCGCACCGAGCGCGCGGTACAGCAGGTTCGTCTTGACCAGGCGCTCGCCGCCGTTGGCGCCGCTGCCGGTCGCGGCTTCGCCCGAGCGCGCCGACAGGCTGTGGTCTTCGGTGCGCTGCATCAACGCGCCGCGGCGGAACCAGTAGAGGCGGCTGTCGCCCACATGGGCCCAGGAGGCGTGGCCGCTCGCACGGTCCACGAACAGCGAGACGATGGTCGCGCTCATGCGGCTCTGGTCGGCGAGTTCGCGCTGCCTTGCCAGGATGGCGTCGTTGGCCGCCTTCACTGCATGGCGGATGTCGTCGGCCGCGACAGAAGGACTGCGCACGAAAGTGTTGAGCGCGGTGTCCACCGCGATGCGCGCGGCCAGTTCGCCGCCCGCGTGGCCGCCGACGCCGTCGCTCACGACGAAGCACGCGTTGCGCTCATCGAGGTGGTATCCGATGGCGTCCTGGTTGCCGGAGCGCTCGCCCACGCAGGAGAACTGCGAGGTCGAGATGGGAACCGCGAAGGCGGCGCGGGTGGCGTCAAGCACGGCGCGCTTCCTTCAGGCGTTCCATCTCCCTGTCGTAGGCCTGCTGGAAAGCGCGGCCGAAGACGGCCTGGAAGTCGTCTTCGACGGCCGCGGCCGTTTCCGCATGCAGTTGCCGCAGCTGGCGCCACAGGCGCGCCTCGCGCCCGCCGGGCAGCATCTTTTCGCCGAGGCTGCCGTCGTGCGGTGTGGTGCGGCTCAGCGTCGCGGGGTCGAAGCGCTGCAGCACCGTAAGCAGCGCCGCGCGCATGCCGGCCACCATGCCCAGCTGGTGCGATTGCAGGTCGCCAAGCGCATCGTGCACTGCGGCTTCGGGCGTGAGAAAACCGGGCATGCGCGCGCCGAACATCTGCATCAGCACGGCGCGGCCGTTGGGCAGGATCTTGAAGGGGTTGTTCTCTTCGTCCACGATCATCGTGATCTCGGCGCGTACCTCGCGCTTGAGCATCGCGCGCGATGACAAGAGCTCGATGGTGCCGTCGGTGAATGCGCGCATCAGCCGGCCGAGGTGGCGCATGGCTTCCGCATCGAGCGGCTGCTGGCCGGCGACATCGGGCACGCCGGCACCTTCGAGAAAGGCCTTGAAGAGTTCGTCGGAAGACGCGGGCGATGACAACGCCGTTGCCGGTGGCAGCGTTGCGGCCACGGCGGGAGGCGAAGGCGAAAGCGCAGTGGGTGCCGGGGCCTGTTCGGGGTCGACCGGTTCCGATGACACGACCTCGACTGGCGGGACAACCTCTGCGGGTGCGGCCGTGACCGGTAGCGCGGCGGCGGGAGTTTCCGGCTCATCAACCGGCGCGGGTGCCGATGCAACTTGAGGCGGCGGCGGAGGAGGAGGTGGTTCGGGTGACGGGATCACCTCCGCATTCACCGGCTTCACCTTGGGCGGATCGAATGCCACCGGACTCGGTGGCCTGAATTGCGCGCCCACTTCGCGCGCATGGTTCGAGTGGTTGAACCCCTGCACGGCAGGCGGCTTGCCCAGCAGGTCGAGGGCCGGGTGCCTGTCGCTGAGCGGGTCCTCATGGGTGAGCGCCGTGGGGCGCGGATCGGCGAGCGGCGAGGGTGCATTGCTGTCGGCCGCGAAGAACGAGAGCGGGTCCATGCCGCGCTTGAGCGCGATGTCGGACATGTCGTTCGCTGCACCCGGGTTCAGTTCGGCGAGCGGATCGATGGGGTTTCTTCGTGCCTGCGACGGCAGCTCGAAAGGCTCGTGCACCAAGGGATCGGGCATCGGCGCCGGCGTGCTGTCGACGCGGCGAGGCGCATTCGCGAGGATGGCGTCCCAATCGGCGGCGGAAGGAATCTGCGATGTGGTGGGCGCCGCCGTCTTCGCGAACGGCGATGGTGCTGGTGCTGGTGCTGGTGCTGGTGCTGGTGCAGCCGTGACCACAGGCGCTGCGAACTGTTCCCGGGGCTGTGGTGCAAAGGCCGGCGCCGGCGCCGGCGCGGGCAGGGGAGTCGCTACAGAGACGGAAGCAGATGCGGGCGCAGGCATCGCCACGGTCGTCGGCGGCACGTCGCCGATGGGCAGCGCGCCCGCGCCGAACAGGTCCGAGAACACATCGGACACCGGCGCCTCCTGCGGCAGCGCATCCAGCGAACTCGTCGGCACTGCCTGCACCGCAGGCGGATGCAGCGTCGCCGGCACATCGATGGGCGGTGGCGAAGGCGGCCTCACGGGAACGTTCGTCGCGCGCTGGGCGCTCGCAGCCTCCAGCACATAGCTCCCGATGACCACGCGGTCCCCGTCCGCAATGCGCGACTCTTCCTCATGCTGCAGCGTGCGCCCGTTCACGCTGATGGGCAGCACCGCGCTCATGTTGCGCAGCACCACATCGCCCTCCTGGTCGAAGCGCACGGTGGCCTGCAGGCGCGAGATCTGCCGCTGCTCGTCGGGCAGCACGAGGTGGTTGTCGGGGCTGCGTCCGATGGTGCCTCCGGGTGCTGCAAGCAGCGCCGAGGCGCCTGTTGTCACCGGCCTGCCGGCATGTTCGATCACGGTCCAGCGCATGGCGTCTTCCTGTTCATCTCGGGCGTCGGTCGGCGGTGACCGCGGTGGTCAGCGCTTCATTCGTTTGGCGGCTTCGAAGGCGGGGCCCCACACCGGGTGCTTGCGCTCCGCGACGGTCAGGTCGAAGCTTGGGAATGCATCGAGGACCTTGCGGAATTGCGTGCGGCATTCCGGGATCTGGTTGCTCACGCAGTAGCTGAAGGCCTCCAGCTTCATCGCGCTCTGGCGCGTGGCGGGCTCGGCACCGTCGAACACCGAGACGCCGCCGCTCCTGAGCGTGGAGATGGCCTTGGCGTAGTCGCCTTCGTCATAGGCCTGCTGCGCACGCTCGAGCGTGTCGCGTGCCACTTTCTGGCTCAGGCGTTCGGGTTGTGGTGGCGGATCGGGCGGGGTCTGACAACCGGATACCAGAAAAAGCGTGAAAGCCAGAGCAGGCAGACATGACTTCAATCTTCTCTCCTACCTCGCGAAAGGCAATGAATGGCAATGCTCGAAACAGTATGCCGCCAGGTTGCGACACAAGCACACGATGCGTCGTCGTCCGGGTACACGATTTCGATAATATAGGCCGCGAACCTCTGAGGGAGATCTCATGCAGCGACGAACCTTGCTTCAAGGCGCACTTGCAACCACACCGTTGTTTGCGGGCCTCGTCAGTGGATGCGCATCGACTGCCAAGTCGTTGCCCACGCCCTATGCGGTCACCATTCGCATCGACGACGGCGTGAACCCCGACGGACGCGGCCAGGCAGCGCCGATTCTCGTGAAGGTCTTCGAACTGAAATCTTCCGGTAACTTCGAGACCGCAGACTATTTCGCGCTCCAGGACCGCGACCGCGAGACGCTGTCGACAGAGCTCGTCAATGCGGACCAGGCCATCATGCGAAGCGGCGAAGAGCGTGTCTTCAAACGAGAAGCAGGGCTCGATTCGCGCTCCATCGGCATCATCGCGGGCTACCGCAAGCTTGAAGCTGCGCGGTGGCGCATCGTGTTGCCGCTCAAGGAGCCGAAGCAAACCAATCTGTACAAGGTGTGGCAGTTTTCGCCAAGCGAACAAGCCGTGCGCATTGCCATCCGCAAGACAGGCATCGAGTTACTACCAAGTCGTTAATCACAACGAAAAGTTAGTGCGAAAGTGCGAAAAACCAGTGCGCAAAATCCGGTGCAAAACGCAACAAGCGGCGTGTAGCATCAAGCGCAGAACGATCGATCGGGAGGCCGTCATCAGAGCGCATCTCCCGCTTCCGTGTGAGCACTCCCAGGAGGTTCTTTGGTGACAGTTCGCAACTCGGGCTCCGCAAGATCGGGCGCCCATCCGCAGGCATTGGCGAACCGCGTGGTGTGGTCCGAAGGCATGTACCTGCGGCCCCAGCATTTCCAGCAACTGGAGCGCTACGTCGAGCAGTACGTCACGCGTCGCGCAGCCGGTCTGCAGGGCGCGTACTGGGGTTGGCTGCATCTGGACATCGACCGCGACGCCTATGCGCTCGGGCGCGTGTCGCTGCTCGGTGGCGCCGGCGTGCTGCCCGATGGCACGCCGTTTTCCTTCGGCATCGAAGACGCGCCGCCGCCCTACGAAGTGCCCAACGATCTGACCGATGAACTCATCGTGCTCGCGCTGCCGCTGCGCAGGCCCGGCAGCGAGGAGGTCATCTTTGCCGAAGACGAGGGCTCTGCCGCGCGCTTCGGCGTGATCGAGCGCGAGGTGGCGGACGGCAACGCGGTGGCTCTCGGTCCGGCGGTACTGCAGCTCGCGGCGCCGCGCCTTCGCCTTGCGCGCGCCTCGTCGCTCACTGCGGAGTGGCAGGCCATTGGCGCGGTGCGCGTGATCGAGCGACGCACCGACCACAAGCTGGTGGTCGATGCCAACTACATCCCTCCGGTGCTCGATGCTTCGGCGCACGCAATGCTGCGCAGCATGATTGCGGAGCTGCACGGCCTGCTCACGCAACGCTCCGAGGCGCTGGCTTCGCGGCTCTCGCAACCGGGCCGCGGCGGTGTGAGCGAGGTCTCCGATTTCCTCCTGCTCGAGCTGGTCAACCGCTACCTCGCGACCACCTGGCACGCGCAGCAGGCGGTGCAGGTGCACCCCGAGCAGCTCTTCATCGACTGGCTCAAGCTGGCCTGCCACCTTGCCACGCACACCTCGCCCACCCGCCGTCCGGTACTCTGGCCGGTGTACGACCACGACAACCTCAACGAGAGCATCCGCCCGCTGATGGAAGAGCTGCGCCGATCGCTCTCGGCCGTGCTCGAGCAGAGCGCGATCGCCATCGAACTGGAGGAGCGCAGCCATGGCGTGCGCGTGGGCCGCATGCCCGACCCGGTGCTGGTGCGCAACGCGGGCTTCGTGCTCGCGGTGCA
>CXWL01130015.1_pt1 | contig 10874 bp, 12 predicted proteins | sample 590931 | NCBI WGS metagenome assembly CXWL01 (sample SAMEA3498368, study PRJEB10139) | groundwater metagenome | biome: water well; material: biofilm material | place: Germany | collected 2015-04-27 | reverse complement strand
GCCAAATCCGGCCTCAGCGGTCGCCTTAAGATGAACTGACGAGTGCCTGCCGACGCGGGCATACAACGCAGTTTCCTTAACGCCCGGAGGCGCCACCATGACCACCACAATGACCCGGCTCGGCCGGCCGATACTGGCGCTGCTGTTTGCCTGCCTTGGCGGCTGCGGCGGCAGCGATATCGCGGCCACGCGCGCCGACGGCGATCCATCGCGCGCCGGCACGCTGCTGGCGGCCCGCGGCAAGGCGGCGCCGGCGCCACCCGGCTTGCCGGCCCTGTGCCCCGGTTTTCACGTCGCGCCCTACGCCAGCGTGGCGCAGCCGATGAAACTGTCGTTCGCGCCGGACGGCGCGCTGTACGTCGGACGCCAGGGCGGCAATGACCGGATCCACCGGATCGCCCCGGGCGGCGGCACCGGCGTCGAATTCGGCCCGCCGATGAGCGACCCGGACGCCGTGCTGGTCGACGCCGGCGGGCGCATCAGCGGCGTGTGCAATTCGGTGCTGGTCGGCGGCGGCGGCGTCATCGCGGCCGTCGCCCCCGACCAGACATCGCGGGTGGTGTTCAACGCCGGCTTTGAAGATGTCGACGACATGACGTTCGACCGCGCGGGACGGCTGGTGTTTTCCGACGACCTGCCGCAAGTTCTGGCCAGCAACGGCGAACCACCGCAGGTGCTGTTTTCGACGCCGAGCCGGCCCGGCAGCATTGCCGTCGACGACGCCAACCGCATCTTCGTCGCCCTCGGCGATGGCACGATCCGGGTCTACGGCGCCGACGGCACGCCCGCGCCCGCCCCCTTCGCGACCGGGCTGGCCGGCCTCGACACCTACCTGGCGTTCGGCGCGGGCGCGGGCGGCTTCGGCAAGGCGCTCTACGTGCTCGACGGCGCCAGCCTGCTGCGCTTCGACATGAAAGGCCGCGCCCACGTGATCGGCACCGGCTTCAGCGTCGGCCCCTCCTCCGGAACCGGCTTCGTGTTCGGTCCCGACAAAGCGCTGTATGTCTCGGACTACCCCAACAACCGGGTCCTGCGCATCGCCCGCGGCCACGGCCACGGCGAGCCTGAACACTGCCCCCGCCGCTAAGCACCCCGGGGGTCAGTTCCGACATTCGGACACGGGCTCGGCAGTGGCGCCTGCCGCTAGCGGCAGGCGCGAGCAGCAGCCCGAACGCGCTACCAGGCGATCGGCCTGAACGGCAGCACGCCGATCAGCACGCCATGCAGCCAGAAGGCGAACAGCGCCCAGGCGACGGTCCCTGCCACGATGGCGATCAGCGTGCCGGCCGCGGTGCCGGCGGCATACACGGTGCCGGCCAGGCGGTCGCGCCGGCGCGCGGCGATGAAGTCGAGCACCGCCCAGCCGAGGAAAGCGCCGAACAGCAGCACGTCGGCGAGCGTGCCGTTCGCCAGCAGGTGCCCGACGGCCCACGCCTTCACGCCCAGCACCATCGGATGATGGAAGCGCGCCTTGAAGTGGTTGCGCGGCACGTATGCGGCCGCGAGAAAGATGAAAGCGAGCAGCGTCAGCAAGCCGGCCGCATGGCGCATGCCGGCCGGCGGATGCCACAGCACCACCGGCGCATGGCGCGCGGCGCCGTATCCCCATACGATCAGGCCCAGCCCGACCGCCGACAGCGCCGAGTAAGCCAGCTTCCAGGCATGTCCGCCCCAGCGCGCGATCTGCGCCTGGCGCCATTGCTCGGCAACGATACGCATGGAATGCACGCCCAGGAAAATTGCCAGACCCATCAACAAGACCGTCATCGCTGCATCCCCTCGTGTATCGGATGATGCATTTTACCGGGGTCCGCGCAACCTGAGCAGTTCAATTACGCTGCCCGGCTCCGTTTACGCAGCTTTCTTGCGTGATACTTTCGCCTTCGGCGCGGGCAGTTGAGATGCTGAAATCTTCACCAGTTGGGACAACCACTCGCGGTCATCCCAATGTTCTCCGGCGATGAGAAGACAGGGCTTCGCACCCGGGTAAGGCGGCTCTTCGGCGCACGCCCCGACGAACTCCCTGCCCAACGGTGTTGGCTTGACATACAGTTTGTCGTCGCAAACAAGCGCCACCATCTTTCCATCGCAAAACAGCCCGTATTCCCCAAACATTTTCTTGGCCGAGACGGCGCCGGCGGTGGACACCTGGTCAACGATAAAATCGACGGTACTTTGCTTGGACGACATAAATTCGCTCACTTCATCTCAGGAACGACAGTTGACACGCGATGGGTACGCCCGGCCGCGCGTGCCCTGCTGCGGGCGGAGCACGAAGCTTATCATGGCGGGCGCGCCGAGCAGCAAGGTCCAGCTGCGGCGCCGCGCATCGGCCCAGGCTCACATTGCGCCGGCCAGTGCCGCCTTTTGCGCATCCGCGGGCGCCTCGCCTTCCATCACCAGCACGCGGCTGGGGTTGATCGGCTTGGCGCTCAAGGTGGTGCCCACTTCGCGCAGCGGGCCGATGGCGGTGCCGTTGGCCATGCCCATCGGATTGGTCTTGAAGCGCGCCACCGGCGTCGCCTGGCCGGTGACGTAGACACTGTACACGGTCTGCGGCTTGAGCTTGAACAGCGACACTTCCAGCGCATCGACCACGCCCAGGTTGCGCGCGACGATGAATCCCTTGGCCTCGCCGGCCGGCGCCTTGAGGGCGATGTTGACCGGCTCGCTGTTGGCGCGCGTGCTGAGGTTGGCCGTACCGTCGCCCTGCGGCACCGCCTTCGACACGTAGACCAGCGCCTGCGGTGCCTGGCCGACCGGTGCGCGCGCGATCACCGTGTTGGTGGCGCTGTCGATGACGTCGACCGCGTCGCCGTTTTCCAGGCCGACATACAGGCGGCTGCCGTCGTCCGAGCTCCAGATGCCGTGCGGCAGCGCGCCGGTCGGGATCGTCGCCACCAGCGCCGGCGTGGCGTCGGTGGTGTACACCTTGACGGCGTTTTCGCCACCGATCGTGACGTAGGCGCGCACGCCGTCGGCGGTCCTGGCGAACGCCAGGTGATTGGTGATGAAGCCGGTGTCGAAGACGCCCTTGACTTCGAGGCTGGCGGTATCGATGCGGGTGACCTTGCCGACGTCCTTGTGCGTCATCCACATTTCCTTGAAGTCCGGCGTAAATTGCAGGAACGGCGAGAACGGGCTGACCACCTTGATGTGCTTGACGACCTTGTGCGACTTGACGTCGATGACGTCGACCACCGGATTGAAGCTGGAGACGACGAACGCCAGCTTGCCGTTCGGCAGGAACAGCACCATGCCGGGGCCGGCGGTGGTCTCGATGCGGCGCTTTTCCTTGAACGTTTTCGGATCGATCACCGAGATGTAGTTCTCGCCGCGCACGACGGCCCACACTTCGCGTCCGTCGGCGGTGAAAAAGCCTTCGTGCGGCGAGCGGCCGATGTAGGTGACGCCCTTGACCTTGTTGGTCGCCGTATCGATGAAGGTGACCGAATTGGAGCCGTTCGCGATGGCGATCAGCGTCTTGTGGTCGGGCGAAAAGCCCAGCCCGTGCACATTGATCTCACCCTTGTACAGCGGCGAGAGCACGTCGGGGCGCTGGTTGCCCAGTTTGATCTGGCCCAGCAGCGCGTTGGTCGTCGGGTTGATGACGGAGACGGTGTTGCTGTTCTGGTCGGCCGTGTAGACGCGGTCCTGGGCGCCGGGGGCGGCGAACGCGGAGGCGGTGATTGCGGCAAGGCCGGCGAGCAATGTGCGAGCGTGCATGGGCTAATCTTTCCTGGTGGTTGAAGCGGGAGCGGCCTTGGCCTGCGCAGCCTGGTAGCGTCGCAGCCATGCCTGCATGACCTTGATTTCGTTTTGCTGTTCGGTGATGATGCCTTGCGCCAGGTTGCGCAGTTCCGGGTCGCTGGTGTACAGCAGCAAGGCCTTCGCCATGTCGACCGCGCCCTGGTGGTGCGGCATCATCATCGTGACGAAGTCGTGCTCGGCCACGCCGTTCATCAGCGCGCGGCGCATGCCGTCGTCCATCACGGCCATCGCGTCGTCCATCAGCGCGGCGAACGGCTTGGCGGTGCTGGCGATAAATACCGGCGCGGTGTCGGCCTTCGGCGCGCTGTGCTGGTGATGCATTTGCTGGCCGGCGGCGGCCGCGGCCCACATGCAGCCGATCAGCGCGAGTACGAATCTGCTGCTCATGTCGGTTTCTCCAACTGTTCGTAGACGGCGGTGGCGACGCGCGCCAGTTCGCCCTTGTTGATGCCGGCCGACAGCGCGTAGCCGAATTTGCCGTCGATCCAATAGAACACGTTGACCGGCCCTTCCTGGACAAAGCGGAAGCCGGTGTCCTTGTTGTGCGCCTGTTCGGCCGACACGTACAGGGTCAGGCGCTGTCCGGTGGCATCGTGATACATGAACTGGGCCACCGGTCCGTGCGAGCCGGGCAGCAGGCGCCCGCCGATCAGCTCGTATCCCAGCTTGCCCAGGCGCGGCGGACGGATCGTGCTGCCGAGCCGTTTCGACAGCCAAGCGACCAGCTGGTCTTCCTGGTCGGCGCCGATTTCCACCGGGCGCCGCACCTCCGGGCTGTAGACGACGTGCGCGATCGCCGCCTGGTGCGCCAGGCCGGACGCCCGCAATTCGGGGCTGGCGCGCATGTCCCGGGCAGCAAACTGCTCGGCGTCGCCGGCGCCATGCAGCAGCCAGCCGGCGCTGCCGCTCGCCAGGGCGATCGCGACGCCGGCCACCAGGCGCTGCCACTGCCAGCCGTTCGCCGCCGGCGCGGCCAGCCTGGCCGGCACCCGTTCATCGAGCACCGGGTTGAACAAGGCGCGCAATTCGGCATTCTGGGCGGCATACGCGCGCACGCGCTCGCCCTCTTCGGGCCGCTGCGCCAGGTAGGCATCGACCTCGGCGCGGCGCGCTTCGGGCAGCTTGCCGTCGACATAGGCGTGCAGATCGGCTTCCGTGATTGCCAAGGTATTCATTTGACCACCTTCAATGCCGACACGTAGGGCCGGCCTTCCATGACCGCGCGCAGTTTTTCGCGGGCGCGCGACAAGCGCGACATGACCGTGCCGATCGGGATGTTAAGTGTTTTGGCGACGTCGTCGTAGCTCATTTCTTCCAGCGCCACCAGCAGCAGGATCTCGCGCTGCTCGTCGGGCAGCAGGCGCAGGGCCGATGCCATGTCGCGCAACTCGAGTCCGGCCGTCGGGCTGCCGTGTGCCGTCTGCATTGCGGCCTCCTCGTCCAGTGTTTCAGTGGGCAGCATGGGGCGGCGCACCTGGTCGATGCGCACGTTGTGCATGATGCTGAAGAGCCACGCCCGCATATCGCTGCCGCGCTGCCACGAGGCCAGCCGCGACCAGCCGCGCTCCATGGTGTCCTGCACCAGGTCGTCGGCACCGGCGCGGTCGCCCACCAGCGCGCGCGCATAGCGGCGCAGGCGGGGGATCGAGGCGAGCAGCAGTTCGCGGGGCTCGGGCATGGCGTCTTTCATTCAGCGTGAAGGGCGATCAGTAGGCATGGGTGTCCAGCTTCGGGTCGATCTGCCAGGTTTCGTTGACCAGCTTGCCGTCGCGGTAGGTCAGCACGTAGCGTACCTTGACCTGGAGCTTGCCGTCGAACTGGACGTTGGCCACGACGGTGCTGCCCTTGGGGTTGGCCGATTCCTGCACGTTGTGCACGGTCACACGCAGCGGGCCGGCCGCCTTGCCGAATTTTTCCCAGGTGGTGCGGATGGCGTCGGCGCCGGCGTACGAGCCGTCGAGCGGGCCGCCCACCCAGGTCAGCTGGGCGTTGTCGCCGTAGCCGCGCATGATGATGGCGGTGTCGCCGGCGCCGATGGCGGTGAAGTGAAGCTGGGCGGCGTCGCTGGCCGGGCTGGCCCATGCGCTGCCGATGGAGGCAAGCAGCAGCGATGCGGTGACGATGGCGAGTTTCATGAAATTTCCTTGGCGGGTTGGTTGAATGGCGGGCTGTTATCGAAGTGAACGGATCTGCCGGCGCCTTATTCCAATCTTTTTGAAATATATTTCAACCACGCCGGGCGTGCCGAATCGACAGCCAGGCTCGCAAGGCCGTGCCGTTTCCCTTCGCCAGGTTTTGGTCCCACTTCAAGCGTGCGGGCACCTGTCGCGGCACGACACCTCATTCCGCTGCAGGCAAGCGCATTGCCTTGCCGCGATGATTGCCACGGTTACGATCAACATCAGGCAGTCTGACGCACGCGCGGCGCAACTCCAGCGTTGATGCACATTAAACTAAACGCGACGCCCGCGCCCGCTATTGCGCATACGGATTGAAGTAGTCACGCTCCTCTTCCTGCGTTGGCTTGTAATGTTTGACCGCCTCGACCGCCTCGGCATGGACCTCGGCGCGCGTCCTGGCGGCGGACTTGCCCGCCGACGCCTGCTGCGCTCCCGCCAGTGACGAGCCGCTGGAAGAGGTGCTCGCAACGGGCGAACTGTCATTTGGCAATTGCGGCGGACTGACGGGACTGTTCGTGGCACAGCCAGTTGTCAGAAGAAACGTGGTGAGCAGCGCAGCGAATTTGATGTTCACGATCCTCTCCGGTTGGTTCAGTGTCAAGACCAGAATAGACAAGCCGGTCGAAGCATGCAACCGCAACAGGAGATGGAATTTGCGCCGCTTCGGCCGCGCGCCGATGGCGCGACCGTGCGCGCCTCAATCGGTTTCGAGGTCCTTGCTCGCATTATTGAAGATGTAGCCGTCGGCGCTCACCTCGAACGTGTTGGAAGGGAGCGCACTTCGGGTTGACGAGCTGACATTCCACACCAGCTTGTTTTCTGCCGCCACAATCTGCATCGGAATCCTGCTCGCCGTCCCCCAGCAGATGTGCGTCGTGCCGCCCGCGTCCGCCATGCGATACCACCTGCAAGGCTCGGATGGCTTTGGCAGACCGGGCGGCGGCGCAGACCTTTCGATCCGGTAGCTCCCGCTCGGGTGACGCAGGCCATGGGCCAGGTCGTTCCAATCGGCGAACTGGCCAATCCGATACAGATTCGTCCGATTGATTTCCGTCCTGATGCGCTTCTTCTTATCCAGCACGGTCATCCGAAATTCATCGCTGCCCGGTTGGCGGAAGACATACGTTTCAATCGCGTCGTCGGTCACCCGTCTCAAGCGGCGCGCGCCGTCACGCCAGACTTCGATGCGATGGTTTGCGCCGTTCGCGACGAAGGTGGCCTGGTAATGCAGCAGTGCCGGTTCCCCCTTCGTGTTGAATGCATCCTCGAATGTGAGCGATTCGGCGGCGAGCGAGGTGATGGAGATCCCCCCCGCCGCCCAGAACACGGCCATTGCGGCCATCCATTTCCGGCTGGTGCCGGGAAAGCGCTGCTTCACGATGTCGCTCCAGTTTTCTTTTCGATGCTTGTCATTATTGGCGAATTGCCTTGGCATAGTCGAAGTACCGATACGTCTTGCCGTCGATTGTCAGATCCTTCACCGCCAGGCCGATGCTGTACGAGCCGTGCGTCAGTGCGCTGTCCTTGGTCGCGCCGGTGGGATCGATTGGGGATTCGAAGCTCAGGCCGGTGGCGGGCAGTGACGGCGCCAGCGTGGACGGAACCACGGTCGGCGTTGTCTTGCTGGCCGGGACCGTCAACGCTTCGTTGATCACCCTGCCGTCCGCCAGGGGCATCGACAGGCCGAGCAGGTAGGCGACGGTCGGCGCGACGTCGACGTTGCCGGTCGGAGTGGTCACGGTCGCGTTGCCCAGGAACGACGGCCCCTTGGCAATCAGGGTATTGTGAACGTCGGAAATGCCGAAGCTTCCGTGCATGCCGCGCTGGCCGCCGACGCTCTCGAATTCGATGCCTGGCATGCCCTGCACCGACGCACTGTAGTCCCAGTTGAAGGACACGACCACATCAGGCTGACCGTTGTTCTGGCGCGTTGCGTTCTCCAGGTTTACCTGCGACAACGGCAAGGTGCCCGGGATGCTGCCGTAACGGCTGTCGACAAAGATGGCGCCGTATTCCTCGCGCTGCTGGAGCACCTTGACCAGGTTGGCGACCGTGGTGGCGTCGTGTCCCGGGATGTAGAAGTAGTCGGAACCGCCATTCGCCGCGACCACGATGCCGTTGGCCGGCAACTTGCCGGGGGCGGGAACCTTGAAGCTGGCGACCGGCTTCGGCAGCGTCGCGCTGATCGCCTGGTATTTTGCGTTCGCCGTGCCGCACAGGGCGCCGGAGGTGTCGCTCCTGACGGGAATGGTTGGCGCCCCCGCGGCGTTCAGGCCGTACATGGCGCTGGTGCTGCAGCCGTTGCCGTCATACGCGCTGAAACCGCGATAGGTCAACAAATCGGCGGAGCGCACATCGCCCGAGAACGAATAGCCGCCGCCATCCGCAGCGCCGAGCGCGGCCGCGCTGGTGCCGCTGGTGGCGCCATTGATCACGGCACCGTTGGGCGCCGTCGCCGACGAAGTAATAGCGCGCAGCGGATACAGCGACAACGGCCCCGATACCGTGCTGTGGCCATGATCGGAGACGACCACGATATTGGTGGTGGTGTCCTGGTTGGCCGCCTTGAGCGCGGCCATCAGCTCGCCGAGGCGCGCATCCTGCGAGCGCAGCCCGGCACGCATGTTCGCGCTGCCCGGCCCGTAGCCATGCTCGACGTTGTCGGGCGTGCGGAACCAGACCAGCGAGAGCATCGGCTGCTTCTTCGGCAGGATGTACTGCGTAAACACATTCATCATGTACTTGTTCGCAGCCTCTTCCGGCGCGCCCTGCGACGCGTCGGAAGAGTCGCGCGCGGACAGGGTCAGCTGCCCGTTCGGATCGTACGCGGTCGTATTGAATGTGGCATAGCCGGCGCGTCCGGTGGGATTGCCGTTGGCGGCCGCCAGCGTCACCGCGTCGGTGCCCGAGTAGCTGTTGACCGTGTTGGTGGGGATGGCGATACCGCTGTTTTGCAGTTCCGTGACGAGGCTGCGCGGCTGCACTGTATTCTCATCGAGAAAGTACCCGCCCTTCCCCAAGTCCTGAATGAAGGCCGCGCCGGATTTCCCGATCGTCGCCGTGGTCAGCCCGGCGCTCTGCGCCGTCGCGAACAGGCTCTTTACCAGCAGCAGTTGGCCGCCGTAGTACGAATTCAGGCTGCTCAGAACCTGGTAGTCTTCGGTGAACACGGGGGCGACATAATCCTGCGCGCCGCCGGCGGCGTTGGCGCCGGCAGGAATGGCGGCGCTGGCGCCTTGCGGCGGCGTCCAGAAGGTATTGCCGTAGAAGCCGCTCGTCTTGGGAAACGAGCCGGTCGCGAACGTCGCGCCGTTCATCATCGTGAAGGTCGGATAGGTCGAATGGTTGTCGCTGAAATTGACGCCGGCTTGCCGCAGCGCGTACAAATTTGGCGTATCGGTGGCGTTCACCGAATCGGGCCGGAGTCCATCCCACACCATCACGATGGTGCGGGTCGCGACGGGCTTGGCGTCAGGTACGGGTATCTGGACGGTTGAACTGCTGCAGGCGCTCAGCGCGAGGCCGACAGACACGGACATCAGGATGGTGTTGACGGGTTTCACTTTGACAGGTTCCTTCGGAGTAGTGTGGCGCTGAGTGAGAGAGCAGAAACTAGGGCGCCATCCTATCAACCGCTCTGTGACCTCCTGATGACGGATTGAAAACTTCCGCAACTTCCATGGTGGACCTTGCAGGTGTGCGGAATGACCAAATCGCCCGACCTTGCAACGGGCCGCGAGGCCTCATGGCGGCGTGTGCGAAATCGACTTGCTGTGCCCGAAGTCGAACAGATTCATCAGGTCACCAATGGCTGGACGATTGGCCGGAACGTATGGATTGGCGGGACCATGCAAAGGGTTGGGCAGATTGTCCCGGCTACGCGCCGAGATCGGCGGCAACGACCAGTTCCGCTCGATGAATTTGCTGATCGATGCGTGGTCGTAGTAGGTGTGATCAACGTAGCCTTTGCGCGCATACGCCGATACGGCAATCAGCGGCACCCTGGTGCCGTCGCCGAAGAAATCAATAAACTGCACGTAGCCGGAATCGTAATACCCTCCCCCTTCATCGAAGGTCACGAAGATCGCGGTGTTCTTCCACAGCGCGGGATTGGAATGCACTCGTTCGACCACGTCCGACACGAGCTGCTCGAAGCTTGGCTGCATGGCGTAGCCCGGATGCCCCGATATGCTGTCGTACGGCGCGATGACGGATACGGCGGGAAAGGTGGACTGGTCCTTGANNAAAGTCCTTGACGTCGACGTAGAACTGCCCGAGGTCGACCAGTTTTTCCTTGTCGGGCCCGGTCATGGTGGAGCTGAAAAAGGTTGGCGTGTCGCACATGCCGCAATATTCCTTATCGGTGTGGATGCCGTCGTTGCGCCCACCGCTGTACCACTTCCATGACACGCCGCCGGCCGTCATCACGTCGCCGATGTGCGCCATCGACAACGGCGGCATGAGGAATGTTCCGTCGTCGATCGGCAAAGGCTCACCGCGCGGTGAAAATGCCGGGTCCATGTTATTGACCATATAGTAGGTATCGGCGGCGCAGTTGCCGTCATTGAAGGCGCGGTACGGCAATCGGTTGAGGAAATTGCGGATGCCGGCGACGCCAGGCTGCGTCAGGTCGGCGCATTTGACGTAGGTGCCGCCTCGATAGCCGTCTTCCAGATACCAGTTGTTCGTATCCGGCGCGGCGTCGGGATTTTCGATCTGCTTCGCCGGCGGCGTCGCCGGGTTGCCATGCGCCGAGTAAAACGACACATCGGCCGTGGCCAGCGCGAGGTAGTTCGCCGCGGTGCCGCCCATTACCGGCTGGTGGTAGTTATCCCCGATCGCATACGCATCGGCGAGCTTCTTGAAGTAAGGAGCGTCGCCGCTGGCCATGTTGTAGTAGCCCATCGCGACGCCGCCCTGAAA
>CXWL01136428.1_pt1 | contig 10875 bp, 6 predicted proteins | sample 590931 | NCBI WGS metagenome assembly CXWL01 (sample SAMEA3498368, study PRJEB10139) | groundwater metagenome | biome: water well; material: biofilm material | place: Germany | collected 2015-04-27 | reverse complement strand
ACCTTTTTGCAATCCCACAACATCTACTACTTCAATCGTGGCATTTACTTTTTTCTTTGGAACGAACATTTCAGTTAATTTATCCAGTCTTACATCTGGTACTTTTATCATCGCTTGATGCGCTTCAGATTTTGTTAATTCGTTTGGATCGAGTAAAGTTTTTGTTATTGTTTGAAAAAGAGTTGATTTTCCTGTAAATGGCAGTCCGACAATTCCTATTTGCATTTATTCCTCTTACTTTAAAAATTCTTAATGATTATGTGCAAATATAATTAAGAATCCCTTGACAATTCCTGATTCAAAAATTATCTTGAACCTGAAATTCAAATAAATAATCTTGAACAAAAAACTTACATATAACTTCTCGAATTCTTCTGCAAGCCAAACCTGGCGTTGGCGCCTCTAATTTATTACATATTCTAAAAATCCGTACAATCTTTTTAAATCTTAGTTAATCATTAATTATTTTATTCAATTATTAATCAAAAGGAGTGCTCTATGAGTGCGTCAAAAAAAATTCTGTTAGATGAGTCAGAAATGCCGCAAAACTATTATAACATTCAGGCTGATATGCCAAATCCGATGCTTCCGCCGCTTCATCCGGGAACTAAACAGCCAATTGGTCCTGAGGATCTTGCAGCATTATTTCCAATGGAATTAATTAAGCAGGAAGTTTCAAAAGAAAGATATATTGAAATTCCGGATGAAGTAAAAAAAATTTATAAGCTGTATCGTCCAACTCCACTTTACCGTGCTTTCGAATTAGAAAAGTTGCTCGATACTCCTGCAAAAATTTATTATAAGTATGAAGGAGTAAGCCCCGCGGGTTCGCACAAACCAAACACAGCAATTGCTCAAGCATTTTACAACAAGATGGAAGGGGCAAAAGGTTTAGTTACTGAAACTGGTGCTGGGCAATGGGGCAGTGCATTAAGTTTTGCTTGCCAAAAGTTTGGTTTAAGCTGTGAGGTTTATATGGTTAAAATAAGTTATGATCAAAAACCTTACAGAAAAGTTATGATGAATACATGGGGTGCAACTGTTATTGCTTCTCCAAGTAGAAATACAAATTCCGGTAGATCAATTTTAGAGCAGGACCCGGATTCGCCTGGTAGTTTGGGAATTGCAATTTCTGAAGCAGTTGAAAGAGCCGCAACTACTGAAGGAATAAATTATGCGCTTGGAAGTGTGCTCAATCATGTTTTACTTCATCAAACCGTAATAGGGCAAGAAGCCGTAAAGCAGTTAGAGATGACAGGTGATTTTCCTGATATTGTTATAGCTCCATTTGGCGGCGGCTCAAACTTTGCAGGAATTGCATTTCCATTTCTTCGTTATAATTTTCAAGAAGGAAAAAATGTTCGCTGCATTGCAGTTGAACCTGCATCTTGCCCCAAACTTACTAAAGGAGAATTTAGATATGATTTTGGTGATACGGTTGGATTAACTCCACTTATTCCAATGTACACACTTGGTCATACTTTTGTTCCTGAACCAATTCATGCTGGAGGATTACGTTATCATGGTGCAGGTGCAATTGTAAGTCAATTACTAAAAGACAAATTGATAGAAGCTACAGCAATTGCTCAGCTTGAGTGTTTTGAGGCTGGAGTTAAGTTCGCTCAGACCGAAGGGATTATTCCTGCACCTGAAGCAACACACGGAATAGCGCAAGTTATTCGAGAAGCTCAAAAAGTAAAGATTGAGGGAAAACAAAAAACAATTTTGTTTAATCTTTGCGGACATGGTTATTTTGATATGAGTGCTTATCAGGCTTACTTTAATGGCGAGTTACAGGATCATGAATTAACGGATACAGAACTTTATTCAGCACTTAAAGAGCTTGATACGCCAATTGCGGTTTAATCATTTAGAAAAAGATGACATCTTTTCAAAAAATGTCATCTTTTCTCTCTTTTATTTTTAGGGCTTCTAATCTAAAATGATTCAAAATCTTACCAAATCTTTCCGCTGAATATTTTATATATTTCGCTACCACAAAATTGTTAATCAACTAAGAGGCACTAAATGAGACTATTAAAAATATTTGTTCCAATAATTTTACTAGCACTAACGGTTTATTATTGCAGCACCGTCCCAATTACAGGCAGATCGCAATTAAGTCTTATCCCGGCAAGTGAGATGAACTCAATGAGTTCTGCACAATACGGTGAGTTTTTAAAAACAAGCAAACTAAGTTCAAATCCATCAGATGTTGATATGGTAAAGCGTGTTGGTGTAAAAATCCAAAAAGCCGTTGAGACATACTTTGCACAGAAAAATCTTTCTAAGGAGCTTGAAGGATATCAGTGGGAATTCAATGTTGTTGAAAGCCCTGAAGTAAACGCCTGGTGTATGCCTGGTGGTAAAGTAGTTGTTTACACAGGAATTCTTCCTATCACAAAAGATGAAACAGGTTTAGCTGTTGTAATGGGACACGAAATTGCGCATGCTATTGCACAGCACGGTGGCGAAAGAATGAGTCAGGGTTTGTTGCAGCAACTTGGCGGTGTAGCTCTTTCAGTAGCAATACAAAACGAACCTGAAACCACAAAAAATATTTATATGAGTCTTTACGGTATTGGAACAACTGTCGGTGTTATGCTTCCGTACAGCAGAACTCACGAAAGCGAAGCAGATCATTTAGGCTTGGATTTTATGGCAATGGCAGGATATGATCCAAATGCTGCTGTAGATTTTTGGACAAGAATGTCTCAAAATAAAGGCGGTGGCGCACCACCAGAATGGTTAAGTACTCACCCATCAGATGAAACAAGAATTGCTAATATTAAAAAGCATTTACCGGAAGCTATGCAGTATTATAAAAAGTAATTTTAAATTAGAGATGATATATTTCCAAAAGGGTCATCTCCAAAATATTATCTACTTATCTTAATAAAATCATCTTTTTAGTTTTAACCAAACCGCCTGACTGAAGTTTGTAGAAATAAATTCCACTTGATAGTTCACTTGCATCAAAGGTTACTTCGTAGGTTCCTGCAGGTTTAAATTCATTAATCAAGGATGAAACTTCATTTCCTAAAACATCATAAACTTTTAATATTTGCCAACTGCCAGCTGTAGACTGCCATCTGATTCTGGTACTTGAATTAAAGGGGTTTGGATAATTCTGGAGCAAATTAAATGTAACTGGTATTGGTAACTCATTCTCATCTTCCACAGAGACTGGACTTCCGGCATTTAGCCATGCAGTAAATATAAGGCAAGTTAATTTGTGTGAAGCATCTTTAAATAGTTTTGTTGTAAAACCTTTACTAAGCTCCCACATTTTTGAGTAATAAGCAGAACTATTTGTATTGCCAGCAAATGCTTTTGCTAAACTATCGCATTTTAAAACCGAATCTACATAACCGTAATTATTATATAGCATATCAAAAATAAAATCCGGCACATCATTTATATAAAACAAACTATCTCCGGAATAAATAATCTGTCCTTGATAAGTATTAATCATGTTTGATTCAAATCTGCTGTGTACACCACTTTGCCCTGAATACTGTCCGTCGTAGTTTCTTGTGATATGAAGCGGCATACTTATATCAGCAACATAATGACCAAGATCTGCGGCAAGAAGCATTGCTTTGTTAAATTGATTATTTTGAAATGCAGTTTGGAGTGAATCAAATGTTTTCCTAATTGCCCAGGGCAATATTCCTTGTCCCATTACGAATGTATTTCCGTGCAGTAATACCAAAGAATCAAAATTCTGTGAGATAGATCCGTTCGTATTAAACTCTGGATAATTATCTATATCTATATAATGTTTTGGTCCTTCTGTTGGATCGATGGATTTTCTATTATCTGCATCTGAACCGTGTGCGGCTAATGAATCAGACCAGCTTCCCCAGAAACTCATTGCTGGAGTAACGGAAAGAATTGTTTTTGTGTTGATAATTCTGTGTCCAACATTTCCCCAGCCTATAAACAGCGTTGAACAAATTGTAATTGCAGCGAGTAGTAACTTAGATTTTATTTTCATAACTGTAATTTACTATAACTCAGCTATTAATCTAACAGATTGAATAAAGAAAAAACCAAAGTACACGGAGGAATTTGTCTATACGATTTTTACTTAGACTTGCTCTTTAACTTAAATCTGCCTACTGGCAGGTTTATTCATACTCATCCCAGCTTTTCATTTTTAGTTCTGATGGCTTATAATTCTTAAGTGCTTTTACAAATCTTTTCGCAATCTGTACATTTGTAAACAACGCAATGTTCAAATCAACAGCTTTTCTTCGTATGATGTAATCGCTGTCAAGTTCAACTTTTTCAGAAGTCTTAGGAATATTAATTACTAAATCAATCTCTCGATTTGCCATATAACTTAATATGCTTGGTTCCTGGTTATCAAATGGACGATAAAGAACTTCGACATCAAGTCCGCCATTTTCTTTATAAAATTCTGATGTACCTTTTGTACCATAAAATTTCAATCCCATTTTTTGCAGAATTTTTAATTCATCTATAAGTTCGGCTTTATTTTTTGGAGTTCCGGTAGAAAGTAAAACTCCTTTAGTTGGAACTCTTTGCCCGATTGCAAGTAAACTTTTTAGAAACGCTTCGTTAAAATCATCACCCAAACAAGCTACTTCTCCTGTGGATGACATTTCAACTCCGGTTACCGGATCAGATCCTTTTAATCTTGTAAAAGAAAACTGAGAAGCTTTAACTCCAACGTAATCAAGATCAAAAGATGATTTGTCAATTCTTGCAACTTTTTCTCCAAGCATTAATCGAGTTGCAATTTCAATAAAATTTATTTTAAGAGTTTTCGATACGAATGGAAAACTTCTTGATGCACGAAGATTACATTCAATAACTTTTACTTCGTTGTCTTTTGCAATAAACTGAATGTTAAATGGTCCGGTAATTTCTAATTCTTTTGCAATTTCACGTGTAATCATTTTTACTTTACGCATCGTTTCTAAATATGTTCGCTGCGGTGGAAGCACAATTGTTGCATCACCGGAATGAACCCCCGCATTTTCAACGTGCTCTGCAATTGCATAACAGAAAAGTTCGCCTTCATTTGCAACTGCATCAACTTCAATTTCACGCGCATCGGTTATAAACTTGCTTATCACAACCGGATGCTCGGTGTTAAGTTCAGTTGCTTTTTTCAAATATAACTCAAGCTCATCCTCGGATAGTACAACACTCATTGCTGCACCGCTAAGAACATAGCTTGGTCTAATCAAAACCGGATAACTAACGTGTTGTGCAAACTGCTTTGCATCCAAAAGAGTTGTAACTTCACGCCACTCTGGTTGATCAACTTCAATAGAATCAAGTATTTGCGAAAATTTATGACGGCTTTCTGCGTTGTCTATTTGTTCAGGAGAAGTTCCGATAATTTTAATTCCAGCTATATGAAGTTTCATAGAGAGATTGTTAGGCACTTGTCCGCCCATCGAAACAATCACTCCAGAAGGATTTTCTTTATCGCAGATATCCAGCACGCGCTCTAAAGTTAACTGTTCAAAATAGAGTTTATCACAAATGTCATAATCAGTGCTTACTGTTTCGGGATTACAATTTATCATAATTGATTTGTAACCGCTCTTGTTAATCTGATTAACAGCATTAACACAGCACCAATCAAACTCAACAGACGAACCTATTCGATATGCACCGCTGCCGAGTACTACTATTTGATCTTTTTCTCCAAGTGAAATATCATCTTCAACTCCGTGATAAGTTAAGTAAAGGTAATTTGTCTGTGCTGGAAACTCAGCAGCCATTGTATCAATCTGTTTTACAACAGGCATTACATTTAATGATTTACGGTACTCACGTACATCAAGTTCTTTTGTATTGGTTAGTTTGCCGATTTGAAAATCTGAAAATCCATTTTGCTTCAAATGTCTCAATAACTCAGTATCAATATCTTGTAACTTTTTTTCTGAAAGATGATTTTCAAGTTCAACAATGTTTTTCATCTTATACAAAAACCATTTTGTAATCTTTGTAAGATCGTGAATCTTATCAACAGAGTAACCTTGCTTAAGTGCTTGCGCAATTGCAAAAATTCTTTTATCAGTTGGTTCGGATAATTCTTTATCAAGATTTGCAAAGTTCATTTCGTTGCCGATAAATCCGTGCATTCCAACATCAAGCATACGAATTGCTTTTTGTAAAACTTCTTCGAAACTCCTTCCTAACGACATCACTTCACCAACTGATTTCATTTCGGAACCAAGTTTTGTACTGACCTGCTGAAATTTCTGCAAATCCCAGCGCGGAAATTTTAATGCAACATAATCAAGTGCTGGTTCAAAGTTTGCGGATGTTTCCTGTGTTATGATATTTACCACTTCATTTAATGCATAACCAAGTGCAAGTTTTGTTGCTATAAATGCAAGAGGGTATCCTGTGGCTTTTGACGCGAGTGCTGAACTTCTGCTTAGTCGCGCGTTAACTTCAATAATTCTGTAGTCTTCAGAGTTTGGATCAAGTGCATACTGGATGTTGCACTCACCGATAATTCCCAGATGACGAATAAGTTTAATTCCAATTGAACGAAGTTTAAAGTTTTCTTTTGCAGATAATGTTTGAACAGGAGCAATTACAACGCTGTCGCCGGTGTGTATTCCCATCGGGTCAATATTTTCCATTGAACAGATTGTAATACAGTTGTCATATTGATCGCGAACTATTTCGTACTCAACTTCTTTCCAGCCATAAAGAGATTCTTCAATCAAAATCTGTTTTGTAAATGAAAAAGCTCGTCGCGCTTTTTCAATTAGCTCTTCTTTATTATTTACTATTCCAGAACCTAATCCGCCAAGTGCATACGCGATCCTAACCATTACAGGAAAATTAATTTCTTCAGCCGCTTTTACAGCTTCATCCACACTTTTTGCTGTTTTACTTCTTGCAATCTTTAATCCAATTTCTGCAACACGATCACCAAATAATAATCTATCTTCGGTATCCTTAATTGTATCAACAGGAGTTCCTAAGACTTTAATATTATACTTTCTTAAAATTCCTTTATCGTACAAATCAACGCCAACATTAAGCGCTGTTTGTCCACCAAATTGAAGGAGAATAGAATCAGGTTGTTCTTTAACAATTATCTTTTCAACAAACTCTGTTTTAATCGGAACAAAGTAAACTTTATCTGCAAAATTTTCTGAAGTTTGAATTGTTGCAATGTTTGGATTTACAAGTACGGTTGTAATCCCATCTTCTTTAAGTGCTTTTATTGCTTGTGAACCGGAATAATCAAATTCGCCGGCTTGCCCGATTTGTAAAGCACCGCTTCCAAGAATTAAAACTTTTTTTGGTTTACCTTTTTTGATCATTTCAATGCCCTCACAAACATATCAAATATAAATTCGCTGTCGTCTGGTCCGGGAGAAGCTTCCGGATGAAACTGAGAAGCAAAAAATGGTTTTGATATATGAATTATTCCTTCATTCGTTCCGTCGTTATCATTTACAAACCACTCACGCCAATCTTGGGTCAAAGTTTTTGCATCAACTGCGTAACCATGATTTTGTGAAGTTATATAACATCGCTTTGTCCCAAGTTCATTGCATGGCTGGTTACGTCCGCGATGACCATATTTTAATTTGTAAGTGTTAGCTCCAGCAGCAAGTGCTAATATTTGAGAACCAAGACAAATACCAAGCATAGGCTTGTTAGCTTGCATTGCAAGTTTAACATTTTCGATGGTTGATTTATTCATCTTAGGATCGCCTGGGCCATTTGATATTACAATTCCGTTTGCATCAATTTTTGTAAAATCATAATCATAAGGAACACGTATAACGGTTATATCTCTTCCAAGAAAAGCACGAATGATATTATTCTTTGTTCCGCAATCAACAAGAATTATTCTTTGCTTACCTGCTTTGTACTCAACAACTTCTTTAACACTTACATCTTCAACAAGATTTGTTTTATTTGGATCTTGAAAATCAATTACAGATTTTTCATCAATAGAAATTTTGCCAAGCATTGTCCCTTTGTCACGAAGTTTTCTAGTAAGCATTCTTGTATCAATACCGTAAATACCAGGAATCTTTTCTTCGATCATCCAATCTGATAAAGAACTTTCGGCACTCCAGTGAGAGTATTCAAAAGAATAATCTGTAACTATTAAAGCTCGGCAATGAATATTATCAGATTCAAAATTTTTAAACAATTCATTTTCTTTTTCCTTAGATGGAATTCCGTAATTACCAATTAGCGGATATGTACAAACAAGAATTTGTCCGCGATAAGATGGATCAGTCATTGTTTCAGGATAACCGACCATACCTGTGTTAAAGACAACCTCACCGTTTGCGCTTCCTTCATACCCAAAACAATATCCGGTAAACTCGTTTCCATCTTCAAGGATTAGATTTGCTTTTTTCTTTTTGTTAATCATCATTTCTAATTGTAAGTTAGATAAAAAAATAGCCACTCATAAAGCGGCTTAACTTCAAATCATATAAATATTTTAAATAGTTTTTGAGCAATGGCATTCTTATTTTTACTGCGCAAATATATGATATAATATTATAAATAAGATAGTCTTTTTGATAATTTTAACGATTGTGTTCTTTAACAATCATATTAATGCTAAAACATCAAATAACAGACCTAAGTTAACGAAAAATGAAAAGTAAGATCAAAATAATTTCATTACTTTTTTGTTTCTTGTCCCTTTTCAATTCTATTCAATCTCAAAGTCAACTTGATTCATTAAAAGAATTGCTTGGTCAATCCGAGGGAAAACAAAAGTTAAAAATTTTAATTCAAGTCGGCTACTTTCTTTCTTCAGAGAATCCAAATGAGGCAATTAAATATCTTGATGAAGCAATTATTCTTGCTGATAATATTAATAATAAATGGAGTAAAGCCGATGCAATATTTAATAAAGGAGTTGCTTTATGGCATTTAGGAGAAATCAGCCAATCCGATAAATACTATGAGGAAGCTATTAAGATATATCAAGAATTTAATGATTCACTTAGTCTGATCAAAGTTTTCAATTCACAGGCAATAAATCATCAGATGAAGGGAAATGTTGATCTTGCTTTTGAAACATTTTTGAAGTCACTTGATTATGCGAAAAAGGTTGGCGATAAAACTACAATTCTAAACACTTTATTGAATATCGGGGTTATGTATGATAATAACGATGATTATGAAAACTGTTTAAAATATTATAATAAAGCATTGCTGTATGCTGATAATGACAACAAGGCTTCATTAGCATTACTTCAAAGTTACATTGCTGAGGTTTATTTAAGTACAAAAAATTTTAATAAAGCAGAGGAGTTTCTTAAAAAAGCCATCGAGAATTCTCTTGCTTCAAATGATACTAAAAGTCTTATATGGGCATATACAAGTTTAGGGCGTATTCAATTGGATAAAGGCAATTATAATGTTGCTGAAAGTTATTTTAAAGAATCTTTAAATCTTGCGCAGAAAACCTCATATAAGTTGGAGATAATACATGCGTTAACTGAACTCGGCAAGTATTATAATAAAACAAAAAATTATAGTGAATCTGAAAAAGATCTCAAAGAAGCTTCAAAACTTGCGGAAGAAGTAAATTCTTTAAATGATCTTAGTATTATAAATGGAGAACTTGCTTCACTTTATTACAATATGGGTAACTATAAAAAAGCTTACGAATTGAGGTTAAAATATAAACAGTACAGTGATAGCCTTTATGTAGTTTCCAATAATGAAAAAATTGCTGAGCTTCAAACAAAGCATGAACTAAAACAAAAAGAACGTGAAACAGAACTTTTAATACATGAAAATGATTTACAAAAGAAAATCATCAGTTCGCAAAAAATTATAGCTATTATAATTTCTTTGTTTGCTATGGCATCAATTATTTTNNATATTTGGCTTCTTCTTAAAAACAGAAATAAAATTTTAAAAGCTAAATATCTGCTGTTGATCAAAAACGAAGAAATTGAAAATAACCAGAAAGAAATAAGTAAAAAAAATGAAGTGCTTGCAGGATTAAATGCTACTAAAGATAAATTCTTTTCAATTATAGCGCACGATCTTAGAAATCCAATTTCAGCTTTTGTTAATATATCTGATTTGTTGGAACAGGATTATGATAAGATTGGTGAAGAGGATAAAAAGGAAATAATTGGTCAGATGAGTATTTCGTCTAAAAATCTTATAAGACTTTTAGAAAATCTTCTTACCTGGGCAAGGCTGTCAAGCAATAAAATTGATGTATATCCTGAAAAAGTTTTGATGATCGATATCGTTGGGGAATCTATTCATCCTTATCTTCAATCAGCACAGAACAAAAAAATAAAAATAAATATTAATGTTCCGGATGAACTAGCAATAGATACAGACAGGTTTATCATTCAAACAATTGTTGGCAACCTGATAAATAATGCAATTAAGTTTTCAAATCAGCACAGCGAAATAAATGTAAACTTAGTAAGTGCAAATAACAATTATAAGCTTACTATAAAAGATCACGGCATTGGTATTGAAGAATCTCAGCTAAGAAATATTTTTGTACTTGGCAAAGTTTCTACTGGCAGAGGTACAATGGGTGAATCTGGAACGGGGTTAGGATTAGTTTTAGTTAAAGAGTTAGTTGATAAACTTAACTGGAAAATTGAAGTTAAAAGTAAAGTGAATTCTGGAAGTGAGTTTATAGTAACTATTCCAAAGAGAAATATTGATGTATCCTAACCTGGACAAGCCAGAACCAAATGATTTTGAGTTGCCAGTTTTCAGAAATCTGTTTTGAAACTTTCGAGGTTTCTTGAAATTTTCACTTTTGTTGAAACAATTAAAAAACCTCGAAGGTTTTCCATAAACAAATCACATCTGTCCAAAACGATAAAAAGCGATCCCTCAAATAAT
>CXWL01001766.1_pt1 | contig 10875 bp, 8 predicted proteins | sample 590931 | NCBI WGS metagenome assembly CXWL01 (sample SAMEA3498368, study PRJEB10139) | groundwater metagenome | biome: water well; material: biofilm material | place: Germany | collected 2015-04-27 | reverse complement strand
CATTTGGAATACTAATCCAGCAACATAGATGCCAAATGTCGGTGGCGTGTTGTACATCGAATCATTTTCGGCATGGGTCTTGTAATCCAGCATGGTGGGCATTCCCGCAACCACTTGCCCAATCAAATCTTCGCGCACGATGACGATGGTCAAACCTGCTGGCCCAATATTTTTTTGCGCACCGGCATAAATCAAACCGAACTTGGATACATCAATTTTGCGCGACAAAATGTTGGACGACATGTCAGCCACCAACGGTACATCACCACAATTCGGCAGCCAATCAAACTCCACGCCGCCGATGGTTTCGTTAGGTGTGATGTGCAGGTACGCGGCATTGGCATCACATTTCCAAGTCGCAAAATCTGGCACGTAAGAAAAGTTTTTATCGGAACTGTCTGCAACCACATTCACCTTGCCGAATTTCTTGGCTTCGCTGATAGCTTTTTTAGACCACTCACCCGTGTTCAAATAATCTGCACTGGATTTGCCACGCAGCAGGTTCATCGGAATCATGGCGAATTGCTGGCTCGCCCCGCCTTGCAAAAACAGCACTTTGTAATTGGCAGGGATGCCCATCAACTCGCGCAAATCGGCTTCGGCTTGCGCCTGTATGCCCATATATTCCTTGCCGCGATGGGACATTTCCATCACCGACATACCGCTGCCATGCCAGTCGAGCATTTCTGCCTGCGCTTGTTGCAACACTTCCTTGGGCAACACTGCCGGTCCTGCGCTGAAGTTATAAATCGTCATTTCAATTACTCTCCAAAAATTAAAATCTCAATTCCTCATCCGCAGATTTCGCAGATTCACAAAGATTATTTTGGTGTTGCATTTTTAACCTGCGTCAATCTGCATAATCTGTGGACGCTTTTACTCTTCGCCAGCCTCTTCTTCAGGCTCGGCGATGCGACTCAACCCCGCCAATTTCTCGCCCTTTTCCATATTCATCAACGTCACACCCTGTGCAGTGCGGCCCATTTCGCGTATCTCTTTCACACGCGTACGAATCAATACTCCACTCGTGCCAATCAACATGATTTCATCATCAGGATTAACCAATGTTGCGGCCACCACTGTGCCGTTACGCGCCGAAGTCTTAATCGCGATCATGCCTTGCGTACCACGTCCGTGACGTGTGTATTCAGCGATAGGGCTGCGTTTACCAAAACCATTTTCGGTTGCGGTCAGCACGCTTTGCTGTTCGTTTTCCGCGACCAACAATGAGATGACATTTTGTTTAGCAGCCAACTTCATGCCGCGTACGCCGCGCGATGCACGACCGGTTGCGCGCACATCATTTTCATCAAAGCGCACCGCTTTACCGCCGTTGGAGAACAACATCACATCATGCTTGCCATCGGTGATTGCGACACCAATCAAATGATCTCCTTCATCCAAGTTGATCGCAATGATGCCGCGCTTCATCGGACGGGAGAAATCTATCAGCGAAGTCTTTTTCACTGTGCCGTTAGAGGTCGCGAAGAACACGTATTTGTCTTCGACAAATTCTGCCACCGGCAAAATTGCGTTGATTTTTTCGTTGTTTTCCAATTGCAACAAATTCACAATCGGCTTGCCGCGCGAGATGCGGCTGCCTTGCGGCACTTCATAGACTTTGAGCCAATGCACGCGACCCAAATTGGAGAAGCACAAAATGAAATTGTGCGTATTGGCGATAAACAGGTTATCGATGAAGTCGTCTTCTTTGGTTGCTGTCGCTTGCTTACCGCGACCACCGCGCTTCTGCGCACGGTATTCGTCCATCTTCTGCGCCTTCATGTAACCGCCATGCGATAACGTCACCACTACATCTTCCGGCGCAATCAGGTCTTCCATACTCATGTCTTGAGTATGCGTGATGATCTCGCTGCGACGCTTGTCACCGAACTGCGCCTTCACCGCGACCAGTTCATCGTGAATGATTTGTGTCACCCGCGCTGGCTTTGCCAAGATGTCTAGCAGGTCGGTAATTTTGTCCATCACTTCACGATATTCGCCAACGATCTTGTCTTGCTCCAGCCCAGTTAAACGCTGCAAGCGCAATTCCAAAATGGCTTGAGCTTGCGCATCGGACAAATGGTAGCCGCGATCCTTGCCTGATCCAGTCAGACCAAATTCGGGCAGCAAACCATCGGGGCGCGACGCATCACTCACGCGACTGAGCATGTCTTCAACCAGCGACGAACGCCATGCGCGTGCCATCAAACCCTGCTTGGCATCGGCTGGCGTAGGAGCGGCTTTAATCAACGCGATGATTTCATCAACGTTGGACAACGCAACCGCCAAGCCTTCCAACACATGACCTCGCTCACGTGCTTTGCGCAATTCAAAAATAGTGCGGCGCGTCACCACTTCGCGGCGATGACGCAGGAACGCATCTATCACCTGCTTGAGGTTGAGCAGCTTGGGCTGACCATCAATAATGGCGACCATGTTGATACCGAAACTGTCTTGCAACTGTGTATCTTTGTACAACTTGTTCAGAATCACGTCGGCGTTTTCGCCGCGCTTTAATTCGATAACCGCACGCATACCGGATTTATCCGACTCATCACGGATTTCGGAAATGCCTTCCAGCTTCTTCTCGCGCACTAGCTCGCCAACCTTCACCAGCAAATTCGCTTTGTTCACTTGGTAAGGCAGCTCGTCGATGATGATAGCCTGGCGTGTACCACCTTTATCTATATCCTCAAAGTGCGTGCGACCACGCATCACCACACGACCACGACCCGTGCGGTAGCCTTCTTTCACACCGGACAAACCGTAGATGAAACCAGCCGTTGGGAAATCAGGCGCGGGAACAATCTCAATCAGCTGCTCGATATCCATGTCGGGATTGGCGAGCAACGCCAGACACGCATCCACCACCTCATTCAAATTGTGCGGTGGAATGTTGGTCGCCATACCCACCGCGATACCGGATGAGCCATTCACTAATAGATTCGGGAAGCGTGCCGGAAACACTAATGGCTCATGCTCAGAGCCATCATAGTTCGGTCCGAAATTGACTGTTTCTTTATCCAGATCAGCCAGCAACTCATGGGCGATACGCGACATACGGATTTCGGTATAACGCATCGCCGCCGCGTTATCTCCATCCACCGAACCGAAGTTACCCTGTCCATCCACCAGCGTGTAACGCAGCGAAAATGGCTGTGCCATGCGAACGATCGTGTCATACACCGCCGTATCGCCATGCGGATGGTATTTACCGATCACGTCACCGACGATACGCGCCGATTTTTTGTAAGCGCGATTCCAGTCGTTGGACAACTCGTGCATCGCGAACAACACGCGGCGGTGAACGGGCTTTAATCCATCGCGCACATCGGGCAAGGCGCGCCCGACAATAACGCTCATCGCATAGTCCAGATAGGACTTGCGCATTTCTTCTTCAAGGCTGACTGGGATTGTTTCTTTAGCGAATTGATCCATGGTTTTGGGTATAGTTATTGAGGCTGGAAACAGCTTGCGAGTTTACCACAGCCGAGTTAACCCAAACCAGCCCCAGCTATTCCAAAAAATCTTGGCAGAGGCAGCAAATCAGAAAACGCAGCACAATCATCACACTTGTGCTTTCTCGACAAAACAGATTCCAAGTCACTTCATTACTTTGCCGGAAACCGTTAGAATCACACCCTTCGTTTCGAGTCCACTTTTAAGTTTAAGGAATTTATTTATGTCGATGTCCGACCGCGATGGCTTTATCTGGCATGACGGCAAGCTCGTGCCGTGGCGCGATGCCACCACCCATGTTTTGACCCATACCCTGCATTACGGCATGGGTGTGTTTGAAGGCGTTCGCGCCTACAAGGCCGAAAAAGGCACGGCAATTTTCCGTTTGCAGGAACACACTGATCGCTTATTTAATTCCGCGCATATTTTCCAAATGCGTATGCCTTACGACAAAGCCACCATCATGGAGGCTCATCGCGAAGTGGTGCGCGCCAACAAACTGGAATCCTGCTACATCCGCCCAATCTGCTTTTACGGATCGGAAGCAATGGGCATCGCCGCCAAAACACTCTCAACACATGTTGCCATTGCCGCCTGGCCGTGGGGTGCCTATCTGGGCGATGAAGGCATGCAAAAAGGCATACGCATCAAAACCTCCAGCTTCACGCGCCATCACGTCAACGTAAACATGTGCCGCGCCAAATCGGTCACTACCTATGCCAACTCCATCCTCGCGCATCAGGAAGTCGCCAATGACGGTTATGACGAAGCCTTATTGCTCGACGTGGATGGTTATGTTGCCGAAGGTGCAGGAGAAAACATATTCATCGTTAAACAAGGCAAACTCTACACACCCGATCTGACTTCGTGCCTGGAAGGAATCACACGTGACTCCGTCATCACGCTGGCTAAAGAGATGGGCATTGAAGTCATTGAAAAACGCATCACCCGCGACGAAATTTATTGCGCGGAAGAAGCGTTTTTCACCGGCACAGCCGCCGAAGTAACACCGATCCGTGAACTTGATCACCGCGTCATCGGTGCGGGTTCGCGCGGTCCGATCACCACCAAATTACAAAGTGCTTTTTTCGATTGCGTGGCGGGCAAGCACCCCAAACATACCGATTGGCTCGACTACGTATAAGGAGATAGTTCGTGAGCAAAGAAAACATCACCCAACGCTACATGGAAGTCACCGCAGCAGACTTGCCTCTCACCTGCCCGATGCCCAATATGAATGTGTGGAATGCACATCCCAGAGTCACCTTGCCGTTGAACCATGGCGGCGAAACGCGCTGTCCGTATTGCGGTACGCTGTATAAGTTCAAAGGCGAACTACCCAAGGGACACCATTAAAAGACTGCTGCGCAATTCAATAGCTTCCCCACCATGCATAAGATATTAGTCATCGCCCCCAGCTGGGTGGGCGATTGCATGTTAATGCAGCCGATGCTGAATCGGCTTAAACAGCGACACCCTGATTGCCAGATTGACGTACTCGCCCCGCCTTGGACGACAGGGCTGTTACGCGCCCTGCCCGAAGTTTCACAAGTCATTACCAACCCTTTTCCGCATGGTGCATTGCAACTCGGCGCACGATACCAACTTGGTAAAGAACTTCGCGCTTCGCAATATGACCAAGCTATCGTATTACCTAATTCACTGAAATCCGCACTCGTCCCATTTTTTGCACGCATTCCTGTGCGCACCGGTTTTATCGGCGAATCCCGCCACCTCCTGCTCAACGATGCGCGAAAATTAGACAAAGCAAAATTGCCACTGATGGCGGAACGCTTTGCCCAGCTTGCTGAAACTAGAGATGGCACAATTCCCCGTCCTTTGCCCAATCCCAAACTTGCTGTGTCAGATACTCAACGTAGCGAAACACTCAAGAAACTTAACTTGTCACTGGATAAACCAGTTGCAGTATTTTGCCCCGGCGCAGAATATGGCCCGGCCAAACGTTGGCCTGCCGCTTATTTTTCCGATCTAGCGCAACGCCTGCATACAGAAGGCTATGCAGTATGGCTGCTCGGTTCGCCAAAAGACAAGGAACAGGCGGACAACATCGTTGCGCTGTGCAAAACGGATTGCCATAACTTGTGCGGCCAAACAGATTTGGGTGATGCCATCGCCCTGCTCTCCTGTGCGCAATTGGTGGTCAGTAACGACTCCGGCCTGATGCACATCGCTGCCGCGCTGGATCGCCCGATGATTGCATTGTTCGGTTCCAGCAGCCCGCAGTTCACCCCGCCGCTCTCCAGTCATGCGCATGTCATGCAACTCGGCATAAAATGCAGTCCGTGCTTCAAGCGCGAATGTCCATTGGGACATTTCAACTGCATGATGCAGCTCACACCCGACTTGGTGTGGGAAAAATTCCAACAACTCCGACAAAAATAACGAGACCCACCATGATGCAAAATTTACCCAAAGAAATTTTCAAGGCTTACGATATACGCGGCATCGTCGGCAAAACGCTCACCCCTGAAATCGTTGAAGCTATCGGTCATGCCATCGGCTCGGAAGCCGTTGCGCGACAACAACATACCATCGCCATCGGTCGCGATGGTCGCTTGTCCGGCCCTGAGCTTATCGCCGCCTTGGCGCGCGGCATTCAAAAAAGTGGTATCAACGTGATTGATGTGGGCTGCGTGCCAACACCGATGGTGTATTTCGCCGCCTATCAATTGCAAACCAACTGCGCGGTGATGCTCACGGGTAGCCACAATCCGCCCGATTACAACGGNNAACGGCAGCTATACACAACAGGACATCAGCGCGGCTTACATCGCGCGCATCGTGTCTGACATCAAGCTCGCCCGACCCATGCGTGTCATCGTAGATTGCGGCAATGGCGTGGCGGGGGCTTATGTGGCGAACCTGTATCGCCAACTCGGTTGCAACGTGACCGAAATGTTTTGCGAGGTGGATGGACATTTCCCCAACCATCACCCCGACCCTTCCGACCCCAAAAATCTTATCGATCTAATCAATGCCCTGCGTGGCAATGACAGCGAATTGGGTTTGGCCTTCGACGGTGATGGCGACCGGCTCGGTGTCGTCACCAAAGACGGCAAGATTATTTTTCCTGATCGCCAATTGATGTTGTTTGCGGCAGATGTACTGAGTCGCAACCCGGACGCGGAAATCATCTTCGACATCAAATCCACGCGCAATTTATTCGCTTGGATTAAAGATCACGGCGGCAAACCCACGCTGTGGAAAACCGGACACTCGCTGGTCAAAGCCAAGATGCGCGAAACAGGCGCGTTACTCGCGGGTGAAATGAGTGGCCACGTATTCTTCAAAGAACGCTGGTATGGCTTTGATGACGGGCTTTATACGGGAGCTCGTTTACTGGAAATTCTCAGCAAAGTAGCCAACCCGAATGACACGCTGAACGCCTTGCCCGATGCGGTCTGCACACCCGAACTGCATATTCACACGGCTGAAGGCGAGAATCACGCGTTGCTCAAACAACTTCAACAGACCGCCAAGTTTGACGGCGCAACAGAAATCATCACGCTGGATGGTTTGCGCGTGGAATACGAAGATGGTTTTGGCCTGGCGCGACCCAGCAATACCACACCCGTGATCGTGTTGCGCTTTGAGGCGAATACCGAGGATGGATTAAAGCGAATTCAGAACGACTTTCGTGCGATATTCAACCAAGCCGCACCGCATTTGAAGTTGCCGTTTTAACACTTGTAGGAGCGAGCCATGCTCCTGATTGTTATTTTCATTCGCGAGCATGGCTCGCTCCTACAGAAAATTTCTATCCCGCGTAAATCTGGGTTTACTGCAACACCCTCACCACCCGGAATCCATTCGAGTTGAAATGATTCGTAGGCTTATCACCAAAGCGAATCGCAGCACGAGTAAGCTGAGGCGGGTAATTCCACGAACCGCCACGCAACACGCGCTGTTTATCATCATCTTGCCACGCGCTGCCATCGGCGGGTGCGCCTGTGTAGTCTTTATGGTAACTATCTTGCACCCATTCGCTCACGTTGCCATTCATATCAAACAAACCGAATGCGTTCGCTTGTTTGCCCGCAACGGGATGCGTAGGGTTATTTTTGTTGCCACTATGCCAACCCACAGCGTCCATGCTATCGCCGCCGCAAAATTGATGGTTGCCTCCCGCACGGCAGGCATATTCCCATTCTGCTTCGCTCGGTAAGCGATATTGTTTTCCTGTTTTTTGATTGAGTTTAACAATGAACTCCTGCGCTTCCGTCCAACTCACCATCTCTACTGGGCAGTTATCTCCACAGGCAGAAAAATAACTGGGATTGCTTCCCATCACAGCTTTCCACTGGGCTTGAGTGATTTCAGTTTTGCCTATGGCAAATGTTGCAATAGTCACTTGATGCGCGGGCTTTTCATTGGGAGAGACACCACCCGAACCCATCTCGAAGCTGCCCGCTGGTATCGTAATCATTTCGGGGCAATCATCGCAATCGCGCAACGTCTCGGCGTAAACAACATTCACCATCTGCAAACCAAAAAAGAGAACCAGAAAATTGATTGCAGTTTTCATAAACGATTACCTTTCGTAAGTGAGGTGTTCAAAAATTCAGCGTCTATTCTATCAGCAGTTAAAGTTTACCCTGTACCCAAGCTGCAACGGAAGCCAATGCCGCAGCTAAATGCTCAGGTTGCGTACCACCTGCCATCGCCATATCCGGCTTGCCACCACCTTTACCACCGACTTGCAGCGCGACCATATTCACCAATTCACCCGCCTTAATTTTTGCCGTCAACCCCGCGCTCACGCCCGCTGCCAGATTCACTTTGCCGTCCTGAACCGATGCCAGCACAATAGCGGAAAAAGGAAATTTGTCTTTCATGTTGTTCAGCGTTTCACGTAATGCCAACGCATCCGCGCCTTGCATCTGCGTTGCCAACACTTTCACGCCGTTGATGTCGATGGCCTGCTTGAGCAAGTCATCGCCTTGCGCGGCAGCGAGTTTCGATTTCAATCCTGCCAATTCTTTTTCCAACGCTTTCACGTTATCCAATACTTGCAACACACGTGCTGCCACATTTTTCGGCTGGGCTTTCACTGCCCCAGCGATTAACTGTAATTGGCTTTGTTGTTCATTGATGAGAGCCAATGCGCCCTCGCCCGTCACCGCTTCTACTCGCCGCACGCCTGCTGCCACGCCGCCCTCGCTCACAATCTTGAACAAGCCGATGTCACCCGTGCGCTTCACATGCGTACCGCCACATAGCTCGCGTGACGAGCCAATATCCAGCACACGCACTTCGTCGCCGTACTTTTCGCCGAACAGCATCATCGCACCAGTTTTTTGCGCGTCCTCAATTGACATCACACGCGCATCGGTGGCGGCGTTCGCCAAGATTTCCGCATTCACCAAGGCTTCCACTCTGGCAATCTCCGCATCGGTAATTGGTGCGTTATGCACGAAGTCGAAACGGGTTTTATCCGGGTCAACCAGCGAACCTTTTTGCTGTACATGATCGCCCAGCACTTCGTGTAACGCCTTGTGCATCAAGTGTGTCACCGAGTGATTACGCTCGGTTGCCGCACGCGCTCTAATATCCACGCGCGCATTCACGTTGTTGCCGACACTGAGCTTGCCGGTCTTCACCACGCCGTGATGACCAAACACCGTCGCCTGAATTTTTTGCGTATCTTCCACCGCGAAAATACCATGCACACTGCGCAACTCGCCGCTATCGCCCACCTGCCCGCCAGATTCGGCGTAGAACGGTGTGTTATCCAACACCACCACACCCTGTTCCCCTTCAGACAATTCATTAACCGACACGCCTTCCTTGTACAAAGCCAGCACGTTGCCTTTGTTTTCCAGCAACTCGTAACCGTGGAAACGTGTGGCTGGGCCTTCGTATTCCAGATTCGCCGCGACTTTGAATTTACCTGCCGCGCGCGCCATTTGTTTTTGGTTCGCCATCGCGGTATCGAACGCTGCAATGTCAACCGTCACACCGTGTTCACGACAGATGTCTTGAGTTAAATCGAGCGGGAAGCCGTAAGTATCATGCAACCTAAAGGCAACTTCGCCTGATAGCACAAGATCGGGCACTTCAATCAAGCTGATACCTGTCTCTTTAGTACCCAATCTAGGAGAAACTGTGTTAATTGTGAACCCTTTCGTTTCGCTCAAAATACCAGTTGCTGCTGACTGTGCTGCCTGTAAAGCAGTATCTCTATCGCAATCATCAACTACAAACAAACCATGGCGTACACCGTTCTTGTCCTCGAAAACACCTGATGCAAAATCAACTTTTTGTGGCTTGAATTGTGTTCCAGTTGAAGCATTTACAAGCTTATAGCCATGTCTTTCAGCGTATAAATCTAGTGCTTTGCGTGGCTTTGAGATAAACGCCGTCAACATAAGCATTCCGGCATGTATGGTCTCAAAGAACCGCTCTTCTTCCTGCTTCAGGATGCTCTTCACTCGCACCTGCTCTGCCGCCAGTTCCGTGAAAGCCACGCCCATCTGGTCGACTAGGTCTGGCACCATTTTGTAAAAAAACGCCCCTCGCGCACCCAGTTTGTAACCGTGACGGATCGCGCGGCGAATAATGCGGCGCAACACATAGCCGCGCCCTTCGTTGCCCGGAATCACGCCATCAGCAATCAGGAAGGAGCAGGCGCGGATGTGATCTGCCAGCACTTTGAGCGAAGGTGAATTCAAATCGGCACAATGCGTCTCGCGCGCTGCGGCTTTAATCAAAGTTTGGAACAAGTCAATCTCGTAATTGCTGTGTACACCTTGCAACACTGCCGAGATACGCTCTAGTCCCATGCCGGTATCCACGGAAGGTTTGGGCAACGGGTGCATTACGCCCGCCTCGTCGCGGTTGAACTGCATGAACACATTATTCCAAATCTCGATGTAACGGTCGCCGTCTTCTTCAGGTGTGCCGGGCAGTCCGCCGGGAATATGCGCGCCGTGATCGTAGAAAATTTCGGTGCAAGGCCCACAAGGACCCGTGTCGCCCATCATCCAGAAATTGTCTGATGCGTAACGCGCGCCTTTGTTGTCGCCGATGCGGATCACGCGCTCAGCAGGCACACCCACTTCTTTCGTCCAGATGTCATACGCCTCGTCATCCTCGGCATACACAGTGACGTAGAGCTTATCTTTGGGCAGCTTGAACACCACCGTGAGCAACTCCCATGCGTAGTTGATTGCATCGCGTTTGAAATAGTCACCAAAGCTGAAGTTGCCCAGCATCTCGAAAAAAGTGTGATGGCGCGCGGTGTAACCGACGTTCTCCAGATCATTGTGCTTACCGCCCGCACGCACGCATTTTTGCGACGATGCCGCGCGGGTATAAGGACGCTTGTCAAAACCGAGGAACACATCCTTGAACTGATTCATCCCCGCGTTGGTAAACAACAGCGTCGGATCT
>CXWL01120736.1_pt1 | contig 10877 bp, 12 predicted proteins | sample 590931 | NCBI WGS metagenome assembly CXWL01 (sample SAMEA3498368, study PRJEB10139) | groundwater metagenome | biome: water well; material: biofilm material | place: Germany | collected 2015-04-27 | reverse complement strand
CTTGCATCTGCAGGAGCTGGGTATTGATCGGCGGGTGGCAGTGGCGTTGGAAAGCTTTGCGCTGATGCCGGAATTCGTCGTCGGTACGGCGCGCATCGCCACCTTGTTCCGGCGTCAGGCTGAGGGGTTTGCCCAGCGCTATGGGCTGCGCATTCATCCCGCACCGTTGGCGTTTCCGCAGGCCGTGCAGGTGTTGCAATGGCATCCGTATCAAGAGCGCGATCCGGCGCTGATGTGGTTTCGCGGCCTGTTGCTGGAGCAGGCCGCGTTGCTCGATCAACCCGACGACTGATCGCCGGTATCAGCCACCAGCCCGGCCAGCTCGATGGCCTGCACCGCGCAGCGTTCGTCGTTGTCCGAGGTGTCGCCGCTGATGCCGATGGCACCAACTATCATGCCCTCGGCATTGCGGATCAGCACCCCGCCGGCCACCGGAATCACTTCGCCGGCGGTCAGGCTGTTGATCGCGTCGAAAAACGCCGGCATCGCCTGCGCCCGCCTGGCCAGCTCACGCCCGCCAAAGCCCATGCCCAGGCAGCCACGGGCTTTGCCGTTGGCGATCTGCGGACGCAGGAAGCTCGCCTGTTCATCGCGCAACATTGCCAGTGGATGAGCGGCGGCATCCAGTACCACGGCGGCCAAGGGTTTGACCCCGATGTCCCGGGCGATGCGGATCGCGCTGCTGGCGATCTCGACGGCGGTGTGTAAATCCAGAGTGCGCATGCTGTCCGTCCTCATATTGCCCACTTGCCCAGTTGGGCGACGCGGTCGCGGGTGTACAGGTCGGTCCATTTCAGCGAGTTGAAATCCGACACCTGCTTGGGGTTGTAGGGGCTGCGTTCCAGGCGCACCGGCTGGCCGGCCTTGTACACCGCCTTGAGGCGCGAGCGGTCCTGGAGGATGCGGATATCCTGCAGCGGCGAGCCGTCGAGCAGCAGGAAATCGGCCTGCTTGCCCACTTCCAGCGAACCGAGGGTCTCGCCACGGGGCATGCAGCGCGCGCCGACGGCGGTCGCGGCATACAGGGCTTCGGCGGGGGTGAAGCCGAGGCGGCTGACCAGCAGTTCCAGTTCCCGGGCGTGCCATTCGCCATAGGGGGTCACGGCAAAGCCGCTGTCGCTGCCACAGGCGAAAGGCACGCCGGCGGCCTTGGCGCGCTTGAGCACCGCTGAACCGACTTCCAGGGTGCGTGCGCAATAGCCGGCATAACCGGTGCTGATCGCCGGGTCGTGGGCCTGGCAGAAGTCCACGGTGTTCTGCGGGAAGGTCATGGTCGGCGCCAGGATGCTGCCGGCTTCGAGCAAGGCTTCGATGCAGGCGTCGTCCATATAGAAGGCGTGGAACACCAGGTCGACCCCGGCGCGGGCGGCGTACATCACCGCCTCGCGGCCGTAGGCGTGGGTCGCCACCTTGCAGCCGAGGCGATGGGCCTCTTCGACCATCTCGCGGGTTTCGTCGGCGGTGAATGCGGCGATGATTTCGCCATTGGGCCGGCGGTGGGTGCCATCCATGGCGATCTTGATCAGGTCCACGCCATCCTTGGCCTGCTTGCGGATTTCCGCCAGGGCTTCGCTGCGGCTGGTGACCAGGCGGGCGGTGAAATATTCCGGGGCGCCGACGCGGCTGGGGAACCAGTCGTTGAGGCTCTGGCGATTGGTGATCACCCGGCTGCTGGCGGCAATCCGCGGGCCTTCGAACAGGCCAGCCGCGACCGCATTGCGCACGGCAATGCTGAGTTGGCCGCTGTCGCCGGGGCAGACCATGCTGGTCACGCCGGCAGCCAGCACGTGTTGGGCGAAGAACATCCCGCGCAGCGCACGGAATTCGTCGCTGGTCCAGATATCGATGTCTTCCTCGCTCTGGGCGTTGCCGAACGCCAGGTGGGTGTGCACGTCCACCAGGCCCGGCATGACGAAGTTGTCGCCGGCATCCACCACGCGGTCGCCCGCTTGTGGCTGCGGGGCCATGGCGGTGGGGCCGACGTAGCTCAGCAGGCCGTTTTCCACCACCAGGGTTTGCTGTTGGCGGGTGTGCAGGCCCGTCCCGTCGAACAGGGTCTGGCATTTCAGGTGCAGGGCGTTCATGGCGTTCTCACGTTGTTTTTGGTTATGCCGGGCGAGGCTAGGGCGCGGCCGGGGAGGGCACCAGCAACTTGCGTCAATGCTTGGGTATTGATGGGGTCGATAGTGGCTGTGGGTCAGGCACCGTGGGCCTTGGCGATGTTGCGGGGCGGGTATCGCGAGTGACGATGGCTGGCATCGTGATCGGCGATTTTTTGTCGATCGGAGCTGCCGACTATGGTGCGCGCTCAATCCACGCAGAGAACGCCTGACATGACCACCGAAACGCTGAAAAACCAACTCCTGGCCCTTGAACAGGAGCGCCGTCGGGCGCTGATCGAAGAAGACCATCCACGGGTCGCCGAGCTGTTCGCCGATGACCTGGTGTATGTGCACACTACCGGGTTGGTGCAAGACAAGGCGCAGTACCTGGAGTACGCGAAAAGTGCTGTCGAGTATCTGGAGATCGAGCGGGGCGAGTTGCTGATTCGGTTCTATGGCGAGCGCCTGGCGGTGATGACCGGCAGCCAATGCAATACCCTGCGCAAACGCGGCGGCGAGCAGTCGATTCGCGGGGATGGCTTTGCCACGCAGGTGTGGACGTTGGGGGAGGCGGGCTGGCAGATCAGTTCGTTTCAGGGGACGCGGGCGATGTGACCCATCATTGGTAGGAGTGATCTCCCAGGTTTGCTGCTGATCACAGATTCTGTGGAGCTTGCACAGAATCTGTAGGAGCCAGCCTGCTGGCGATGAAGTTGATGCGGTTTGGCTGCTGGCCTCATCGCGAGCAGGCTCGCTCCTACAAAGGGCGGTCAGGCGGTGTGACCACCCAGATTCTCCGCTACCCAATCCGCAATGTACTGCCCGGCATTGATGCTGTTGTCAAAGCTCGAATGCTGCACGCCGCCCTCGCGTTCGGTGAAGATTTTCAGTTCGCGCTTGGGGCTGTTGACCAGTTGCTCGTAGGTACGCTGCGCCCATTTCAACGGGATCTGCGAATCCTTTTCGCCGTGGGTGACCAGGAACGGCACCTTGATCCGGTCCAGCACGCCGTCGAGGTGGACGTTCTCGGCGATCGCCATGAATGCTTCCATGTCCTTGGCGCCCCACACCCATTGCACGTGCGCCCAGTAGTGCGGCACCGGGAAGCTGCCTTCTTTTTCCAGGCGGCGCTTCTGCACGTCGCGCCAGTCATGGTTGGCGCCCCAGACCACGCCGCAGGCAAAGCGCGGTTCGAAGGCCACCGCGCGCGGGCAGTAGTAGCCGCCCAGCGATACACCTTCCAGGCCGATGCGTTTGGCATCTACGTCGCTGCGGGTTTCCAGCCAGTCGACCACGCGGCTGGCCCAGTGCTCGCTGTCGTAGCGGGCGATCAGGTTGTGCAGGCGCAGCGCTTCACCGGTGCCGGGCTGGTCGATGATCAGCGATGACACGCCGCGCTTGGCCAGCCAGGCCGGCAGGCCGACGCGGTATTTCATTTCCTTGGTGGAATCCAGGCCGTTGACCTGGACCAGGATCGGCGCCGGGCCGTTCACGCCTTCGGCGCGCACCAACAAGCCGGAAATGTGTTTGCCCTCGTAAGGGATTTCAACGCGCTCACAGTTCTCCCGCGACAACTCGATGCCACGCTTGAAGGTCTGCAGAAAACGCTGGTACAGCTCGCTGCGGCCCGGCGCGCCATGGGCTTGCAGGCGCTCGCAGGTGAGGTAATAGGTGGCGGCGCGGTTGTATTTTTCACCGGCAGAGAGCAAACGGCCCTGGCCTTCGTCTTCCTCGGCCAGGCCGCAGAGTTTGTCGGCCATCTTCGCCCAAGTCTCGCGAAAGGCCTTGGTGCCCGCGGCATCGGGTTGCAGGGCGGCTTCCTGCAGCGGTGCGCACATCTCTTCGATTTCGCCCATGCGCGCGCCCATTTCAATGGCCAGGTTGACGGAGAGATTCCACACGTAATTGGTTGGGAAGTAGCGGAACATGATGTTGTTGTCCTTATGGTTGCCTTGGCGTTCTCAAGGCACGTTAAGGACGCCCCGGCTAGTTGACCAATCGTGACTCGGGATGCGAGGTATCACCGGCGGCGATAGGAGCCTGTTCCAGGTGCTGGACAAACTCGCTGATGCGCTCGCGCAGCCAGCGGTGCATCGGGTCGCCGTCGACACTGCGGTGCCAGAGCATGCACTCGCGCATCACCGGGATTTTCACCGGCGGATTGAGGATGCGCAGCGGCAAATGCTCGGCGTACAGCCGCGCCAAACGCTGGTGCATGGTAGCAATGCGCTGGGTGCCGACCACCAGTTGCGGCAAGGTGTTGAAGTCATTGGTGATCACCTCGATACGGCGATTGAAGCCGTACTGATTCATGAACCACTCCTCGATGCTCAGGTGCCGGGTACGGCCAAACCCGACCGAGACATGGCCCATGTCCATGTACTGCTCCAGGCTCAGGCTGTCGCCGACCAGGGTATTGCCGTTCCACACCACGCACACGTGTTCTTCCTCGAACAGCAACTGGTGCGGGTGGCCGTCGATGATGTAGCGCTCGGGCACGATCATCAGGTCCACCTCGCCGCGCACCAGCAGCTCGCCGGAGTTGTCGCCGGGGCCGAGCATTTCGAAGGTGATGTTCGGCGCTTCCTGGTGGATCTTCTGGATCACCTGGGCGAACAGCACGCTGATCAGGTAATCCGAGGTCACCAGGCGGAAGTGGCGTTTGCTGGTGGTGGGGTCGAACACCGGCTTGGCGGTGATTGACGACTGAATCGTCAGCAGCACTTCGCGGATCGGCTTGGCCAGCTCCTGCGCATAGGGCGTGGGCTGCATCTTGCGCCCCACCTGCACCAGCAATTCGTCTTCGAAGTAGTTGCGCAGCCGACCGAGCACGCCGCTGGTGGCCGATTGGGTCATGTGCAGGCGTTCGGCGGCACGGGTGATGTTCTGCTCTTCGAGCAGGACATCGAGTGCCACCAGCAGATTGAGGTCCAGGTGGTTGAAACGCATCAGGCATGTCCGCTTTTGTATTTATTTTCGCGATACATTCCGGTGATTTCATTGTGCCGTCAACCCCGCCTGCAAGTATCGCGTTTGCCGATAGGTCACATCCCCACTCGCGATTAGTCAGCTGCCCTGCGCCACGTCAATCTTCGCCGCAGTCGGACCTGTGGCCGACACCACCCGCGGATTCCATGCGCCGCCCAACGCCCGATTCGAGCGTTCGGCCGCCGTCTGCGGATAATAATTTCAACGGAGTGGTAGCCATGAACATCATTGGTCTTGATGCCCTGATCTTTGGCGTCGATGACGTCCAAGCCTGTAGCGCTTGCCTGAGCGACTACGGCCTGGCGCCGGTCGACGTCGACAGCAACGGCGGGCGCTTTGAAGCACTGGACGGCACGGCCGTGATCATTCGCCGGGCGGATGACCCGAGCTTGCCTGCGGCCATCGGCCCAGGCCCATCGATTCGCGAGACGGTGTACGGCGTTGCCAGCGCCGCCGACCTCGACGCCATCGAAGACGAACTGGCCCGCGATCGCCAGGTCAGCCGCGACAACGGCGTGCTGCACAGTGTCGACGACATGGGTTTTGCCATTGCCTTCCAGGTCACTGTGCGCCGGCCTTACAGCGCCCCGGACGACCTGAGCAACGCCGCCGGCCACGCGCCGCAAAGGCCGCTGAACCAGCCCGGGATCACCCTCGACATGCAGGCGCTGCCGCGCACCTTGTCCCATGTGGTGTATTTCGTGCCCGACGCGGCCAAGGCCGAAGCCTTCTATGCCGAACGCCTGGGTTTCCGCACCACCGACACCTTTGTCGGCGCCGGCCCGTTCATGCGCCCGGCAGGCTCGGACGATCACCATTGCCTGTTCATGATCCAGACCCCACCGCACATGAAAGGCTGCGAACACTTCACCTTCCACATGGGCAGCGGCACCGAAGTGCTGCTGGCCGGCACCCGCTTCGAGCAGAAAGGCTGGACCAGTTTCTGGGGCCCGGGCCGTCACCTGTTTGGCTCCAACTGGTTCTGGTACTTCAACAGCCCGTTGGGTTGCCACATCGAATACGACGCGGACATGGACAAGCATGACGACGCCTGGGAGGCCCGTCGCGCGCCGCTGTCGGCGGATAACTCGCAGCTGTTCCTGTTCAATTCGAAAGCCAAATGGGCACCGGGTGGGCCGCCGCCGAAGGGTGTGTGACCACGGGTTTTGCGATCAGCCACCACCCACCCCCTGTAGGAGCGAGCCTGCTCGCGATGAGCCTGAGGGCACCGCGCTCCTCCAGATTGAACGCGTCATCGTTGACGACCATCGCGAGCAGGCTCGCTCCTACAGGGTATGTGTGTGGAGGTTAATTATGAGTCATGCCGATTTTCCACTGTGCCTGCTGGACGATTTGCAAGACGGCCAGGCCCGCGGATTCGATCCGCTACAGCGCGGCAAGGACAGTGTCTTTGCCCTGATTCACCAAGGACAGCCAAGGATTTACCGCAACAGTTGCCCCCATCTGGACGTGCGCCTGGAGTACCGCAAGGACCGGTTTTTATCCGCAGACGGCCAGTTGATCGTCTGTTACGCCCACGGTGCGCAGTTCCTGCCGGGGACCGGGGAATGCGTCTACGGCCCCTGTCTCGGGCANNGTGCTGCAGATGCCGGTCAGAGAGGCAAATCCGCCGGCGTTTGAGGTATCGCGTTTGCAGATACATCACATCCCTACTCGCGATTAGTCAAATCCCTGCTTTGCCGGGAAGCTGGACCCAACGACGCAGTGCCCGACGCTGCAGCGAACCACAAGAATAAAAAGTGAGAACCCCATGAATGCAGTGAGCAAAGTTCTGATTGTCGGCGGTGGCATTGGCGGCCTGTGTGCGGCCATCGCCTTGCGGCGCAAGGGCATTGAGGTCGATCTGGTCGAGCTTAAGTCGCAGTGGACGGTGTACGGCGTCGGCATCATCCAGCAGAGCAACGTGGTCCGCGAGATGGCCAAGCTCGGCGTGCTCGACGGCTATCTCGACGCCGCCTACGCCTTCGAAGACGTCGCCATCTACGGCCCGGCCGGCCAACAACTGGCACGCATCCCGGGGCAGCGCCTGGCAGGCCCGGAGTACCCGGCCAACGTTGGCATCTCACGCCTGGCACTGCACAACGTGCTCTGCGAAACCACCCTGCAACTCGGCGCCCAGGTGCGTCTGGGTCTTAGCGTTGAAACCCTCGACGAACGTGGCGACAAGGTCGACGTCCTGTTCACCGATGGCAGCCGCGCGGAATACGACCTGGTGGTCGGCGCCGATGGCCTGTTCTCGAAAGTTCGCGGCCTGATCTTTGGCGACACCTACAAGCCGCGCTTCACCGGCCAATCGGTGTGGCGCTACAACTTCCCGCGTGCGCCGCAGATCGATCACCTGGCCAACTACCAGAGCGCCGAAGGCAATGCCGGTCTGGTGCCCTTGGCCGGTGACCTGATGTACCTGTTCCTGACCTCCCACGAACCGACCAACCCATGGATGGACCCAGCCACCCTGGCCGAGCAGATGCGCCAGCGCCTGCAGGGCTTCAGCTGGCCTGATCGGCGAATTGCGCGAGCAAATCAGCGACAGCAGCCAGGTGGTCTACAAGCCGATGGAAGTGGTGTTCGTCAACGAGCCCTGGTACCGCGGGCGGGTGCTGCTGATCGGTGACGCCGCCCACGCCACCACCCCGCACCTCGGCCAGGGCGCCGGCATGGCCATCGAAGACGCCATCGTCCTCAGCGAAGAACTGACCGCCGGCGGCGACGTCGAGCAGCAGCTGCAGCGCTTTATGGCGCGGCGTTTCGAGCGCTGCAAGTACATCAGCGAAAGCTCGATCCTCGCCGGCGACAAGGAAATGCAACACGACCGCGAGTTCGACCGCATCGGCCTGGTCAAGCAGATGCTCGCCCGGACGGCGGAGCCGATCTGATTCGGCACAGCCCTCCACCCACAGCAGTTACCACTATAAAAACAAGAGGTTAACGCGATGGTTAGTTCCCCGACTGCGACGCTTGCGCGCCGCCCGGTCTGCACGTCTGCACCCTTTGCTTTCAGTCTGGCCGCCGCCCTGGTGCTGTGCAGCCAGGCCGCACAGGCCTTCCAGGTCGACACCGGCAATCCGGATTTCAAGCTGCGCTGGGATAACACGGTTAAGTACAGCGCGGCCTGGCGCACCCAGAATCCCAGCCACAAACTGACTGAGGGGCAGGTGGCGCTGAACCAGGACGACGGCGATCGGGCTTTCGAAAAAGGCCTGATCTCCAACCGTACCGACATCCTCTCCGAGCTGGACATGTCGTTCAAAAACGTCGGCGCGCGCCTCAGTGGCGCCGCCTGGTACGACACCGTCTATCAGGACGATAACGACAACGACAATCCGGCGCGGGCCAACGCCCGCTCGGTGGGTTACGACCAGTTCACCGACGACACCCGTCACCTGCATGGCGGCGACGGCGAATTGCTGGATGCCTTCGTCTACTGGAACGGCGAACTGGCCGAGCACGCCACCTCGTTCCGCGCCGGTCGCCACGGCCTGGTCTGGGGTGAAAGCCTGTTCTTCGGCGCCAACGGCATTGCCGGTGGCATGAGCCCGGTGGACGTGGTCAAGGCGCAGTCGGTGCCCAACACCCAGTTCAAGGAAATCACCCGCCCAGTCAATCAACTCTCGGGTACTTTCCAGCTCACTGACGANNGGCAGCCCGGCGGCGTTCTTCCACGGCAACGACAAGGAAGCGCGCAGCTCGGGGCAGGGCGGCCTGCAGTTGAAGTACAACGCCGAGACGGTGGAGTACGGCCTGTACGCGATCCAGTACCACGACAAAACGCCCAAACTGTACCTGCGACCTTCTACCGGCGCGCCGAATTTCAGCACCGGGCAGATCGGCGAGTATTACTGGGTCTATCCGGAAGACATCCGAGCCTTCGGCGCCAGCTTTTCCACCACGGTCGAGGAGTACAGCTTCGCTGGTGAAGCCTCGATGCGCTGGAACATGCCGCTGGTTTCCAACGGCCAGACCGTGCTGCCCGGGGTCGAAGCCGACAACGACGATCACCCGCTGTACGCCGTCGGCCGCACCGCTCACGTCAACCTCAACGTGCTGGCGTCGTTCGGTCCCAACTTCATCGCCAGGGAGTCCGGCCTGGTCGGCGAAATCGCCTGGAACCGCCTGCTCAGCGTCACCAAAAACCGTGAGGCACTGGACCCCGGCGCCACCGATGACGGCCTCGGTTTCAAGGTGGTCTACACCCCGACCTACCGGCAGTTTTTCTCCGGCGTCGACATCAGTCTGCCGGTCGGCCTCAGCTACTTCCCCCTGGGCAAGTCGGCGGTGGTCAGCACCTTCGGCGCCGATCGCGGCGGCGACATGAACATCGGCATCACCGCCACCTACCTCGACCGGGTCACCGCCGGCCTCACTTACACCCACTACTACGGCCCCGAGGACACCAACCTCAACGGCGTCAGCCAGTTCAATTTCAAGCAAGCGCTGAAAGACCGGGACTACCTGGCCTTCTCCATCAAGACCACGTTTTAAGAGGACTTGCGCATGACCCATAACAATAAATCCGGGGCGTTCAAGCTCAGGACCCTGTGCTTTGCCTTGCTCGGCAGCCTGACCCTGTGCAGCCAGATGACCCTGGCGGCGACGGCTGAAGACGCAGCCAAACTGTCGAAAAACCTGACCCCGTTCGGCGCCGAACGTGCCGGCAATGCCGATGGATCGATCCCGGCCTGGGACGGTGGCTACACCAAGGTCGACCCGTCCTTCAAAGAGGGCGGCAAGCGTTCCGACCCGTTCGCCGCCGACAAACCGTTGTTCAGCATCACCTCGAAAAACCTCGCGCAGTACGCCGGCAAGCTCAGCGCCGGCACCCTGGAAATGTTCAAGCGTTTCCCTGACACCTACCGCATCGATGTCTATCAGACCCGGCGCACCGCCGCCGCGCCGCAGTGGGTCTACGACAACACGCTGAAAAACGCGACCCGCGCCAAACTGGTGGAGAGCAGCGCCGGGCCGGTGCCCGAAGGGGCCTATGGCGGCATCCCGTTCCCGATCCCGCAGAACGGCGCCGAAGCCATGTGGAACCACGTCCTCAACTGGCGCGGCACTTCGATTTCGATGCACTTCCGTCACTACCTGATGACCGCCGATGGCAAGCAGGTGATGACCACCGACGGCCAGGCCATCCAGGAAATGCCCTACTACTACCAGGACGGCACGCCGGAATCCTTCGCCGGTGACTACTGGTTGTTCCGCCTGCTCAACGTCGGCCCGCCGTTGCGTGCCGGCGAGCAGATCATGGGCCGCACCAATATCAATGGCGACCTGTCCCAGGCCCACGTCTATCTGACCGGGCAACGCCGCGTGCGCAAGCTGCCGAATGCCTGCTGCGACACGCCGACGCCGGCGACTGCCGGGGTCATGTCGTTCGATGAATTGAGCGTGTTCCAGGGCCGTATGGACCGCTTCAACTGGAAGCTGGTGGGCAAGCAGGAGATGTACATCCCCTACAACACCAACAAGGTGCAGGCGGCGGCGAAACCCGAAGACCTGTTCCTCGCCCACCACCTGAACCCGGATTACGTGCGCTGGGAACTGCACCGCGTGTGGGTGGTTGAAGCCGATCTGGCGCCGGGCAAGCGTCACCAGTTGCCGAAGGGCCGCTACTACCTCGACGAAGACACCTGGCAAGCCATGCTCGGCGACCGCTGGGACGCCAACGGCCAACTGGCCAAGACCCTGTGGTCCTTGCCGGCGGTCCTGCCTGACCTGCCAGCCCAGGCGCAATTGTCCTCGGGCTTCTACGACCTGACCTCC
>CXWL01015818.1_pt1 | contig 10877 bp, 9 predicted proteins | sample 590931 | NCBI WGS metagenome assembly CXWL01 (sample SAMEA3498368, study PRJEB10139) | groundwater metagenome | biome: water well; material: biofilm material | place: Germany | collected 2015-04-27 | reverse complement strand
GGCTGCGCGCGGGCTTGCCCGTTATGGGCCCTGACCCATTGCGGCAGCTCGGCGTGGATGCGGTGAATCTTGACAGGCAAGCGCTCTAGAATTGACGCCGTGATCGGCCCTTCGATCAGCGCCTCTCCGCGCAGGAACTTGCGATACGCCGCGATCGCGTCCGGGCTTTCCGCAGCCCGGCGAAATCCGTTGTCAGCGTCTCCAATTCCCCAGCCGAAAATATTGACCAGCGCTGCGCCGCGATTGAACAGGCGCGCGAGATAGGTCTCCGTCGCCATGCCCGAGGCCGAGGGATCGCCTCCCAAGGCGACGTTGGCGCCTTCGGCGGAGGCCCAAGGCGCCCCGCCGGCGCGGCGGACTTGATCGTGGATTTCCTCAATGATTCCGGCTTCGGGATAGGTTGAAAAGCCAGCGCGGCGTTCTCCACCGAAGGCGGTCTCCGGCGGCGAGAAGTTTGTTCGCGCAGCGTACGTCTCGCCGTTCTCGTGTTCCGATGAGTCAAATTGCCGCCTCGGCATAAACGCGACGTGCGAATAGATGCGTGACGGGGGCACGCCCGCGGACGCGATCGATGTGGACCAAATCGAGATAAAGTGTTCGAGCGCTTCCACGCGCGCCTGATCCATGGCTTCGCGCGAAGCGCCGCGTCGAAGCCCGCGATTGGCGAGGGCGCAATAACCGAGCACGCGCCCGCTTTCGAAATCTCGTCCGATCTGCGTCTCCCAACCGACGATCACGCCCGCAAAAAGATCCTCGCGCCCGGCGCGGCGCAAGCGTTCGAGGCCGGCGTGGAGCGCCGCGCCTATGACCTCATCGCCGCGGCGCCAGACCTCGGCTTCAATGGCTGGACTATTGATGCACATGTGCGGTGGCGCGCGAGAGGGCCGAGGGCCCCAGGCGAGCCGGCGTCCCGTAGAGAGAGGGCCGTCCCAATCCATCCGTTCGACATTTCTCGGGTCGGCGAGGAGGTCGCGCCGGCGCCCCCAGAACATGGAATCGTCGATGTGAAATCCCACGGCCACGTCACGGGCAAGAGCAATGTCGAATCCAGACCCGATCAAGGATGCGACCTGCTCATCAGTATGATCAAACGAAAGGGGGCCAAATATGAGCGCTAGTCGCCTGCCATCGCGCCCCGTCGTGTCCATGCGCGCGATCAGACTGCGGGCGAACCCGTCCAGTTCGGTTGAAGACGGCATTTCGCCAAGCAGCGGCTCGCCGCCAAAAGCGACGTGAGGATCGGGCGATCCGGTGAAGACCTGAAACGCCAGNNCAGGGATCGCACTCGCGCCCCGGAAACGCAGATGCCGGCGTACAAGTCATTGGATGCACGCCCGCATCTTCCTGATTATGGGACAAACTGAACAGAGGCCTCGCGGCTTGCGCTGAGCAGCCATCGCCGGTCCCGGTGCTGGCGCCCTTCAACAACGTCGCGAACGCAGCTAGCCTTGTCCCCAGTTACAATGGGGGATTGCGCGTGAAGACCTTCGTTCTGCCGCTGGCGGCGGCGTTTGTTCTCGCCGCGAGCGGGTGCTCGCCCCGCGTGGCCGAGACTGCCGCGACAGACGCAAGCGCCGCCGCCGGACCCGCCATCGATCCGGTTGCGCCGGGGAGTCAGGAGCGCCAGGCGGCTCGCGACATTGAAGCGGCGCGCCTTGCGGGCGTTTATCAGGAATGCCAGCGGCGTCGCGCTGGGCTGGCGCCAGCGAATGAAGCGCCGCCGATGGTGACGGGCCTCTATGAAGCACGCTGCCCGACCTGCTCCAGGGGCTGGCTGCGCACCAAAAGCGAGACGCCGCTGCGCGGCGCGCCCAACGATGACGCTCCCCAAACAGCGATCCTCCCAGCCGAATCCTGGGCCTACGCGCCGGAGCAGACAGATTTCATTATTCCGGTGCGCGGCGTCGTTGTCGAACCGGGGGATGGGTACGGCTTGGGCGTGTGCGACATTGTCCATCGCATCAGCGAAGAGACAGAGGAGGGCATAACCGACTATAATGTGTGGCGACTGGGCCGCGTATTCGGCTTGACCTACGCTTGGGACGACGTTGAGTCCGACGCGGATCCTCGCCCCGTCATCCACTGGCTATTGGATGATGAACAGGCGCCCTTGCCCGCCGGCGCTGCGTCGCGTCTTGGCCAGTGGCTGCGCCTGGAGGGGCGCGCCGGCGGAGCCGGTTGGGTGCGCGATAATATGAGCGACGGCTTCGAGTGTTACTGGGACAGAGACCGCGAAGACATCTGCGCAACAGCGCCGCAAGAACCGCCGAGCGGCGGGCCCCGCCGATGACGCGCCCGCTGGGCGCCGTGCGCGCCACGAGCGCTCACGCGGCCATCGCAGGAATCGCCGGAGCGGACGTTCAGAGCCGGTCTGTAAGATGCGTGGGGGCGTGAGATTTGACGAATACAATTGCCTCGGACAATTGAGCACAACCGACTTCTGCTGGATCGAGACGAATAACCCAGCCTGCCTTGGAGGCATCGCGCATGAAGAGTACCCCGGTCAACTTGTATACCTTCGTGATTTGAGACCATTTGAAGCTTTGCCCGTACTCATTCGTGACACCGAGTGCAGTGAAAATCGCAAGCGGTGGCGGGTTGCGAAGGCGTTTGATGTAGTCGTAGCCGACGAAACCAACGAGCGCCCCAACCCCAGCGTATAAGATTCCTAAGAGCGAGCCATCGCGCACCGCGCCCAGAGTTGCAGCGGCGCACGCAACGCTGGTGAACACGGAGAGCACGATTCCGAGGAGTGAGTAAGTGCGGCTCTGATAGAGGGTCACACTGCAATCTTGTCGGGAATTTGCGGCTTCCACAATGCCCGCATTGGGCCAACACAGCCTGTCCCGCCGCAATGTTGCGAACGGCGGCTTTCGCTGACATCGCTAGGGCCCTCAAACCCCTCCCGCCGCTTCCCTCGAATCCCTCGATCCCCTAGATTCCGCGACGAATGACCTCGACCGCCCGTCGTCGCGCCTTGGAGGCGTTGAAGCGCCAGCGCACGCCGGCGCCGCTGGGGCCGTTGTTCGCGCCTGCTGGCGGGGAGGTGGGGGTCGCGCTGGACAAAGTGGCTGTGTTGTTCCCGTTGCCGCTACCGGAGCCGTTCGACTATCGCGCGCCGTCATCTCTGGGCTTGGCGCTAGGCCAGCATGTGATCGCGCCGATCGGCTCGCGCTTGGTGCGCGGCGTGGTGTGGAGCGTCGATAGGGGTAATCCCGGCGCGGCCAACCTGAAAGCCATTGAAGAGGTGCTGCCTGGTCCGCCGCTGCCGGAGATATCGCGGCTGTTCGTGGACTGGGCGGCGAAATATCTGGTGCGCCCGCCCGGAGACATCTTGCGCATGGTGGCGCGCTCGCCCGAAGCGCTGTTGCCGCCGCCAACGCACATTGTGCTCGCGGTCACCGGCGAGCCGCCCGCCAAAACCAGCGACGCGCGCACGCGCGTGCTCGAAGAGGCGGCGAAAGAAGCGGTCAGCGCCGCTGAACTGGCGCGGCGCGCGGAGACATCTTCAGCGGTGGTCAAAGGGCTCGTCGATGCGGGCGCGCTTACCAAGCTGGAGGTGAGCGAGGATCCGCCGTTCCCGAGCCCGAATCTGGCGCGCGCGGGCAAGGCGCTCTCCGACATCCAGCAAGCGGCGTCGGCGGAGGTCTGCGCGGTCGTGCGGGCGGGTGGCTTTCATGTGTCGCTGCTGGACGGGGTTACCGGCTCGGGAAAGACAGAAGTGTATCTCGAAGCGGCGGCCGAAGCGCTGGCGTTGTCGCCCGACGCGCAAGTGCTGGTGCTGCTGCCGGAAATTGCGCTGACGCAAGCGGCAATGGGGCGCTTTGAAGCGCGCTTCGGCGTAACGCCGGTTGAATGGCACTCCGCCATTGCGCACAAGGCGCGCCGGCGCGCCTGGCGCGAAGTGGCGGCGGGGCGGGCGCGGCTGGTGGTGGGGGCACGCTCCGCTTTGTTTCTGCCGTTCCCGAATCTGAAACTCATCGTCATCGATGAAGAGCATGATCCCTCCTACAAGCAAGAAGAGGGGGTGGCCTACCAGGCGCGCGATTTGGCGGTGGCGCGCGCCAAATTGGGCGAGTGCGCAGTGATCCTGGCCAGCGCGACGCCTTCGCTGGAGACGTTGTTCAACGCGCAGTCCGGTCGCTACGCGCACGTAAAGCTGCCGTCTCGGCACGGGCTTGCCGAACTGCCGGACATTGAACTCATCGATTTGAAGATCGATCCGCCGGAGAAAGGCCAGTGGCTCTCGCCCAAACTGATACGCGGCGCCGGCGAGGCGTTGCTGCGCGGCGAGCAATCGCTGTTCTACATGAACCGCCGCGGTTATGCGCCGTTGACGCTCTGCCGCGCCTGCGGCCACCGCATGAAATCGCCAGAGACAGAATCCTGGCTGGTTGAGCATAAGTATTCAGGCCGGCTGGTGTGCCACCTCACCGGCTTTTCGATGCCCAAGCCGAAGGCGTGCCCCGAATGCTTGATCCCGGATTCGTTTGTTTCCATTGGCCCGGGTGTTGAGCGCATCGAGGAAGAAGTGCGCACGCACTTCCCCGAGGCGCGCATCGAGATCTTCTCCTCCGACACCACGCCCAACGGCGACGCCGTGCGCACTTTGGTGCAGCGCATGGAGGCGGGCGAGATCGATATCCTGATCGGCACCCAGATTGTGGCCAAGGGTCACAACTTCCCGCTGCTGACGTTCGTCGGCGTGGTCGATGCGGATTTAGGATTGAAAGGCGGCGATCTGCGCGCGGGTGAGCGCACCTATCAATTGGTCAGCCAGGTCGCCGGTCGAGCAGGCCGCCATGAGAAGAAGGGAAGGGCGCTGATCCAAACCTATGCGCCGCATGAGCCGGTAATGCAGGCGCTCGCCGCGCAAGATCGCGACGCATTCTTCGCCGCCGAGGTGGCCGAACGCGAAGCCGCCGGCATGCCGCCCTATGGACGTCTCGCCGCGATCATCGTCTCCGCGCCGACCGAGCAACACGCCAACGACGCCGCGCGGCTGTTGGGGGAGAAAGCCCCGCACGTCGAAGGCCTCGACCTTTGGGGACCGGCGCCCGCGCCGCTCTCGGTGATCCGCGGCATGCACCGGCGCCGCTTTCTCATCCGCGCCAATCGCGGCGTCGATGTGAGCGCGTTCCTGGCCGCCTGGACCAGCCGCGTGAAACTTCACTCCGCAGTGCGCGTGCAGATCGACGTGGACCCGTATTCGTTTTTGTGAGTGCGACGCCTGCCGCCGCCAAGCTAATCGCGCCGAAACCTGAGCCGCGCGCAGATTTGGTCGGGGCTGAAGGGCAGGGCCTCAACGGTGCCATCGGCGGCGGTTTCGAATTCAAAACCCTGCTTCAAGCCAACGATCCGCACGCCATCGACCGCTTCCAGAATGCCGATGCTGGCGGCGCCGTCGGGCGCGCAGAGGAAGGGTGCGCTCTGGCTCACTTCGTCGCGTGCATGGAAAAGAGTGGGTTGCTCATTGCCGAGCAGGCCCATGGCTTGCGCCAGCGGGCCGCCGGCGGCCTGCGCGCGCAGGTCATAGGGTGCGTGGTTGGCTTCCTCGAAGCGCATCGCGCGGCCATCGGCGTGCGTCAGCGTCAGCAAGATCAGAGGATCTCCGCCGCCGGTCTCGCTGGCGACGCGCGTCAAGGTCAGGCGATCGCCTGAAATCATCGCGGTCGCCGCGTCCGCGGGGCTGAGCACCCAGGTTCGAGGCGCCGCGCATCCTCCTAGCGCCAACACGAGCGCCATCGCCGAAAATACCAATCGCATCAAAGCCTCCCCAGCCGCGTCCAGCGCCAGCTAAGCACACGCCGCATCATCTGTCTTGACGTTCGCGCCGGCTTCGGGCGTTTGAGCGCCCGGAGATTCATGAATGGACTTGCTCGCAACGCCCGCCTTTTGGGTCAGCCTCTCGGCGCTGACGTTTCTGGAGATCGTGCTCGGCATCGACAATCTGCTGTTCGTGTCGATCGCTATCGGCAAGCTCAAGGGACGCCAGCTAACCAACGCCCGCCGCTTTGGCGTGTGGGGGGCGATGGTGCTGCGGATTGTGATGCTGTCGGGCATCTTCTGGATCATCCAGCTCGACGAAAGTCCGCTGTTTGCGCTGCCGGAAGGGTGGGCCGCGCTGGTGCTTGGCACCAACGACGAGCACGCCATCCACGCCTTCACCTATTTCACCATCAAGGACCTCATTTTGCTCGGCGGAGGCCTATTCCTCTTGGTGAAGGGCACGCAGGAAATCCACGCCTCGGTCGAAGGCGCCGCGCACGAGGAAGCGGAGGCCAAGAATAATTTCTCCGATGTGCTGATCCAGCTTGCCGTCATCAACATCGTCTTTTCGCTCGACAGCGTCATTACCGCCGTGGGCATGACCGATATCCTCGCGGTGATGATTCTCGCCGTGGTGCTGTCGACGCTTGTGATGGCCGTGGCCGCCAAGCCGCTGGCCGATTTCATCGAAGATCAGCCCACCATGAAGATGTTGGCGCTGGCGTTCATTCTGCTTGTGGGCGTCGCGCTGCTGGCCGATGGGCTCGGCTTCCACATCCCGCGCGGTTATCTCTATTTCGCCATCGCTTTCTCGCTGGTGGTCGAGCTACTCAATATCCGCGCGCGGACGAAGGATGAGCAGGCGGCGGCGAAGCACTGAGATCGAGCAGCGCGCTCCACATTTCGTTGGAGAAGCGGATCACGGCGAGACTGGCTTTGTAGTCCGCCTTGGCGCCCATGACATCGACGAGCGCCGCGCCGATATCGTTGTCCGCGCCAGAGGCCGCCCCGAGCAAACGCTGGCTTGCGCGCTCAAAACGGCCTGAGGCGTTGGAGAGAGCCTCGGCGGCGTGGGGGATCGCCGTCATGTCGGTATCATTGCGCGAAGCGGCTTAAGCTCTGGTTCATAAACGAAGTGAATGTCGGTTAGGCGTGAATGTCGCGATCCTTGGTCTCCGGCAGGAAGAGCAAGCACACCGTCGCCGCGATCGCGGTCACGGTGAATGGAAACCAGAGCCCAGCATAGATTTGTCCCGTTGCCGTGTTGATGGCGAACACGATCGCCGGCAATAGGCCGCCGAACCAGCCCGTGCCAATGTGATAGGGCAGGGAAAGCGCGGTGTAGCGGATGCGCGTGGGGAAGAGCTCCACCAGCGCCGCGGCCTGCGGGCCATAGAGTGCGGTGGCGGCGAGCGCCATCAGCAATAATATTCCGATGACGGCGGGCAGGTTTGTTTGATTTGGGTCGGCGGCGCTCGGGTAGCCCGCATTTGTCAGCACCCCGCGAAGGCGCCCCTCAAATGCGGTGCGGGCCGCGCGGATTTCCGCCATTGGTCGCCCCGTGGCGTTGGTGCTTTCAATTAGGAGGGCGCCGACGCGGACTTGTGCGATCGTGCCGCGAGCTGCGTTTTCCGTGACGTAGCTAACGCCGGCGTTGGCGAGCGCACCTTTGGCAATGTCGCATGACGTTGCGAACAGCCGGGCGCCTCCGGTCAAATCGAGCTGGAAGCTGCAATCTGCGGGGTCGGCGATGACCGTGACCGGGGAGGTCGCGGATGCTTGCGCCAAGCCCGGATTGCCCACGCGCGTCAGCAAATTGAACCCAGGAAAGTAGAGCGCTAGCATCAGCAGCATGCCGAACAGCATGACGGGCTTGCGTCCGACCCGATCCGAGAGCGCGCCGAAGAACCAGTAGAGCGGCGCCGATAGGAGCACGACGCTCATCATCACGAAGTTTACCGTNNTGCGCCATCATGATCCCGAACAACGCCAGCAGCACAATACGCACATTCGGCGTATGGAAAAAGCTCTCCGCGTAACTGCGTTTTGAAACTTGCCCCTCGGCTTTGAGCTTTTGGAACGCGGGACTTTCCTCAAGTTGCAGGCGAATCCAAACCGAGATCGCGAGCAAGCCGATCGACAGCAGAAACGGGATGCGCCAGCCCCAAGCGCGGAATGCTTCCTCTCCCATGAAGCCACGGGTAGCGAAAACCACGGCAAGGGCGCCGACGAGCCCGAAGGCGGCGGAAATCTGAATCCAACCCGTCGACGCGCCGCGTTTGTTGTGCGCCGCATGCTCGGCGACGTAGATCGCCGCACCGCCATATTCGCCGCCAAGTGCAAAACCTTGCAGCACGCGACACGTCACCAAGAGGATAGGCGCCCAGATGCCGATCTGAGCAGCGGTCGGGAGCAGGCCGATCGCGAAGGTGGCCAGCCCCATCATGGTGATGGTGATGAGGAAGGCGCCTTTGCGCCCGGTTGAGTCCCCGATCTTGCCGAACACCAATGCGCCAAATGGCCTGGTAATGAATCCAATGGCGAACGTGAGCAGAATGAACACGAACGCCTGTGCGTCAGGCAAGTTGGAAATGAAGTGCGGGGTCATGATCGAGGCGACTGCCCCGTAGACGAAGAAGTCGTACCATTCGAACACGGTGCCCGCGGAGGAGGCGATCACCACCTGGCGAAGCTTGGCCGGGCTCACTTCGGTGCGGCTCCGCGCGGACGCTTGGGCGTCGGTCATTTGGTCATTTCCCCCCGGCGATTTTGTCGCTGATCGGGGGGGCGCGGGGCCGGTTGTCAAGTCCGAACACGGCATGGTAATCCGCGCGCGCGTCAGGGGCTGCGCGCATTGCATCGCGGCCGCTAGGCGTTTGGGGTTTCCCAAGCGGCGTCACCCAGCCACAGGCGCTCCGAACTGATCGGAGCCGCCCGTGGCGGAATTTAGCGAGACAGAAGTGGCCGACAGGTTCGATGGCGAGGCTTCCGAAGCGGCGGCGCGCTATGCCCGTGCGGCTTTCGATTTAGCTAAGGAAGCCAAGAGCTTAGAGGCTGTCGAGCAGGATTTCGCCAAGCTCGCCNNGCGCGTGCGCTGACAGCCGTGGCGGCAAAGCTCGGCATTAGCGATCTGGGCCGCAAACTCATCGGTGTCGTCGCTAGCAACCGCCGCGCCGCGGAACTGCCCGGCATCGGATCGGCTTATCGCGCGCTGGTCGCCCTGGAGCGCGGCGCGCGCCAAGTTGAGATCGTCTCCGCCCGGCCTTTGGGGCCTACGGAGAAAACCGCCATCGTCGAAGCGCTCGGCAAGCAACTGGGCGCCAAGGTCGAAGCTGAAACGAGCGTCGATGAGAGCCTTATCGGCGGCTTCGTCGTTCGCGTCGGCTCCCGCCAATTTGATGCTTCCGTAAAATCCAAGCTGGACGCGCTGCGTCTTCAGCTCAAATCCGCCTGAAGAGGATCAACATGGACGTCCGCGCCGCTGAAATTTCCGCCATTCTGAAAGAGCAGATCAAGGGCTTTGGCGCTGAAGCCAAAGTCGCCGAGATTGGTCGCATCCTGTCCGTTGGCGACGGCATCGCCCGCGTCTACGGGCTTGAAAACGTCCAAGCGGGGGAGATGGTCGAGTTTCCGGGCGGCGTGAAAGGCATGGCGCTGAACCTTGAGCGCGACAATGTCGGCGTCGTGATCTTCGGCGAAGACCGCGGCCTAAAGGAAGGCGACACCGTCAAGCGCCTCGGCGAAATCGTGGACGTGCCGGTCGGCAAGGGGCTGCTCGGTCGCGTGGTCAATCCGCTGGGCGAACCGATCGACGGCAAGGGGCCGATAAAGGCCGCCGAGCGCCGCACTGTTGACGTGAAAGCGCCGGGCATCATCCCGCGCAAATCCGTGCATGAGCCGATGCAAACCGGCATCAAGGCGATCGATGCGCTGATCCCGATCGGCCGCGGCCAACGCGAACTGATCATCGGAGACCGCCAGACCGGCAAGACCGCTGTTGCCATCGATGCGATTTTGTATCAACGCGAAGCGCACGACAAAAATCTAAGCGAGAAGGAAAAGCTCTACTGCATCTATGTCGTCATCGGCCAAAAGCGCTCGACGGTGGCGCAACTGGTCAAGACGCTCGAGGACAAAGGCGCGCTTAGCTATTCGATCATTGTCGCCGCCACGGCCTCGGAGCCCGCGCCGCTGCAATTCATTGCGCCGTTCGCTGGTTGCGCCATGGGCGAGTATTTCCGCGACAACGGCATGCACGCGCTGATCATTTATGACGATTTGTCCAAGCAGGCGGTAGCGTATCGTCAAATGTCGTTGCTGCTGCGCCGCCCGCCGGGCCGCGAAGCCTATCCGGGCGACGTGTTCTATCTGCACTCGCGCCTGCTGGAACGCGCGGCGAAATTGAACGAAGACAATGGCGGCGGCTCGCTGACGGCGCTGCCGATCATCGAGACGCAGGCCAACGACGTGTCGGCCTACATCCCCACCAACGTGATCTCGATCACGGACGGGCAAATCTTCCTCGAAACGGATCTTTTCTACCAAGGCATCCGCCCGGCACTGAACGTCGGCATCTCGGTGTCGCGGGTCGGCGGCAACGCCCAGATCAAGGCGATGAAACAGGTCGCCGGACCGTTGAAGGGCGAACTCGCGCAATACCGCGAAATGGCGGCGTTCGCGAAGTTCGGTTCGGATTTGGACGCCGCAACCCAGCGCCTCCTGAATCGCGGCGCGCGGCTGACGGAACTGCTGAAGCAGCCGCAATTCTCACCATGTCCGGTCGAGGAGCAAGTTGTGCTGATCTATGCGGGCACGCGCGGCTATCTCGATAAGGTCGAAGCGAGCGCCGTGCAGCGCTACGAAAGCGAATTGGTGGCGTGGCTGCGCGCCAGACACGCCGCGCTGTTGACCTCGATCCGCGACAAGAAAGACATCAAAGCCGACGGCATCGAAGACAAAATCAAAGCGGCGCTGGACGAGTTCACCAAATCGTTCGCGGCGTGAGGGCTTAACAGATGCCCAGCCTCAAAGAATTCCGCAATCGCATCGCCAGCGTGAAATCCACGCAGAAAATCACCAAGGCGATGCAGATGGTGGCGGCCGCGAAG
>CXWL01121539.1_pt1 | contig 10878 bp, 12 predicted proteins | sample 590931 | NCBI WGS metagenome assembly CXWL01 (sample SAMEA3498368, study PRJEB10139) | groundwater metagenome | biome: water well; material: biofilm material | place: Germany | collected 2015-04-27 | reverse complement strand
TGCTTGAGCCAGGCGGCCCAGGCTTCCTTGCTGACGTTTTCCCACAGGCGCTTGCCCAGATCGCCGGGATAGGGCGGGAAGTCGAGCCCTTCGGCCTCTTTGCCGAGCTTGATGCACTGAACCATGCGTGCCATTTTTTTGCCTCTTGGGTGGGGTAAGCGTTTCGCTTAGTTGATTTAGCTATTTAGAACTGAAAACTTGGTCGTTCCAGTTTCTATATGTCGTATTGAGAATACGCAGCTTCATTGATATGCCTTTTTAGAGCAAGACACCATGAGCTTTCGCCGCGACTTTATCAAGCTTTCCCTGGGCGCCGGCGTGGCCGGTGCCTTGGCCCTGTCGGCGTTGCCGACGTTTGCCCAAGGCGGCGCGGCCCCGGTGACGCTGCTGAACGTGTCGTACGACCCGACGCGCGAGCTCTACGTGGACTACAACCAGGCCTTCGCCAAGTACTGGAAGGCCAAGACCGGCCAGGACGTGACGGTCAAGCAATCGCACGGCGGCTCGGGCAAGCAGGCCCGCTCGATCATCGACGGCATCGATGCCGACGTGGCCACGCTGGCGCTCGGCGGCGACATCGATGCGCTCGTCACCCACGGCGGCCTCGTCAAGGCCGACTGGCAAAAGCGCCTGCCGCTCAATTCGGCCCCCTACACCTCGACCATCGTGTTCCTGGTGAAGAAGGGCAACCCCAAGGGCCTGAAGGACTGGGACGACCTCACCAAGCCCGGCGTGCAGGTGATCACTCCCAACCCCAAGACCTCGGGCGGCGCCCGCTGGAACTACCTGGCCGCCTGGGAATTCGCCAAGCGCAAGTACGGCAGCGAGGCCAAGGCCAAGGAATACATCGGCAACCTGTTCAAGAACGTGCCCGTGCTGGACACCGGCGCGCGCGGCTCGACCATCACCTTCGTGCAGCGCGGCGTGGGCGACGTGCTGCTGGCCTGGGAAAACGAAGCCTTCCTGGCGCTGAAGGAATTCGGTCCGGACAAGTTCGAGATCGTCGTGCCGTCCATCTCCATCCTGGCCGAGCCCAGCGTGGCTGTGGTCGACAAGGTCGTCGACAAGAAGGGCACGCGCGCCGTGGCCGAGGAATACCTGAAGTACCTGTACTCCGACGAAGGCCAGGACATCGCCGGCCGCAACTTCTACCGCCCCACGTCCGAGAAGGCCAAGGCCAAGTACGACAAGCAGTTCCCCAAGCTGACGTTGGTAACCATCGACCAGGCCTTCGGCGGCTGGGCGAAGGCGGACAAGGAGCACTTCGCAGACGGTGCTTCGTTCGACCAGATCTACACGGCCAAACAGAAGTAATCGGCTCGCCCCCAGGCTGCGCGCACTTCGTGTCGCTTCGCCAACCCCCTACCGGGGGCGGGCCGGCCGCTTCGGGCGGCCGTGCGCGGCGGCCCCCACGCATTCGCGCTCTTTTCCATCGAACCAAGGTTTCCTGTGTCCGTTCTCCTGATTGCCGGCAGCCCCTCGGCCCCGTCCCGTTCCACCGCCTTGCTCGAGGCCGTGGGCGAGCGGCTGGCCAAACGCCATGCCCGCATCGAGCGGCTCGCGATCCGCGATCTGCCGGCACAGGCGCTGCTGCTGGCCGAGTGGAACCATCCGGCCATCGAGCGTGCCATCGCCCAGGTGGCGGCGGCCCGCGTGATCGTGGTGGCCACGCCGGTTTACAAGGCGGCCTACAGTGGGGTGCTGAAGGTCTTTCTCGACTTGCTCGCGCAGGACGCGCTCAAGGGCAAGACCGTGCTTCCGCTGGCCACTGGCGGCAGCCCCCATCACATGCTTGCGCTCGACTACGCATTGCGGCCCGTGCTGCAGTCGCTGGCGGCGCGCCACATCCTGCCGGGTGTCTACGCGAGCGATTCGCAGATCGTGTTGACGCCCGAGAACGCCTACCAAGTGCACAACGACCTGGCCGAGCGACTCAACGAAGCGGTCGAGGTGCTCGCCACCGAAGGGCTGAAGTTGCCCGCAACGCACGGCTTCGAACCCGTTCCTTTCTCGCGCGTGCGATGTAGCGTCTGACGACCGGGCTCACCGTCGAGCCCGAGTTCAGCCAGACCCATCCCCGTCCCTTTTTTCGAAGCCGCCTGTGTGCGGCAAGGGGACAGCTTCGCCCAAAGTTTTGCACCAAGGAATCCCCGCATGAACCCCGTTGCCACTGAAGACCACGCGCTCGATGCGCCGCCGCGCTCGATCTGGCAGGCCCTGCGCGATCTCGCGATCAGCACGATCGTGGTTGCAGCCATCGCGTTGATCGTGAGCTTCATCTCCGCCGCCTCGGCCCATGCCCAGGGCAAGCCCAAGGGCGAGCTGCGCATCGGCTATCAGAAATCCGCCAGCCTCTTCGTGCTGCAGAAGGCACAGGGCACGCTCGAGAAGAAGCTCGCGCCGCTCGGCTTCGGCGTGAAGTGGGTCGAGTTTCCGGCCGGCCCGCAACTGCTCGAAGGCCTGAACGTCGGCGCGGTCGATGTGGGCTATGTCGGCGAGGCGCCGCCCATCTTCGCGCAGGCTGCCGGCGCGAAGTTCGTCTACTTCGGCTACGACCCGGCCGCGCCGCGCGCCGAGGCCATCCTGGTCACCAAGGATTCGCCCATCAAGTCCGTTGCCGACCTGAAGGGCAAGAAGGTTGCGCTCAACAAGGGCAGCAACGTGCACTACCTGCTCGTGAAGCAGCTCGAGAAGAACGGCCTGAAGTTCTCCGACATCCAGCCCGTGTACCTCGCACCGGCCGACGGCCGCGCCGCCTTCGAGAGCAAGAACGTAGACGCCTGGGTGATCTGGGACCCGTTCCAGGCTGCCGCCGAAAAAGCGACCGGCGCCCGTGTGCTCGCCGATGGCACCACGGACGTGGTCAACAACTACCAGTTCTATCTGGGCGAACGCAGCTTCGTGAAGAACAACCCGAAGGTCATCGATGCGCTCTTCACCGATTCGGTGGAGCAGGGCATCTGGCTCAAAAAGAACCTGCGCCAGGCGGCCGAGCAGATCGCGCCGCTGCAGGGCCTGCCGGTCGACGTGGTCGAGCTGGCGCTGCGCCGCTACGAGTTCAACGTGAAGCCGATCACGCCCGCCGTCGCGGCCGGCCAGCAGCAGATCGCCGACACCTTCTTCGCGCTGAAGCTCATTCCCAAGCCCATCAAGGTCAGCGACGCCGTCGTCGCGGCCCAGCCCTGAACCTCATTTTTTCGAGCATCACGCCATGACCCGTATTTCCATACCCCGACGACGCCTGATCCAGGGTGCAGCAGCCGCCATCGCGCTGCCTTCGTTCGCCGTGCTGGCACAGGCGCCCGCGCGCCAGTTCCGCATCGGCAACCAGAAGGGCACGCTCAACATCCTCAAGGGCCGCGGCACGCTGGAGAAGCGGCTCGCACCGCTGGGCGTCACGGTCAAGTGGAACGAGTTCACCGCAGGGCCGGTGCAGCTCGAAGCGCTCAACGTCGGTTCGATCGACTTCGGCGATGTCGGCGAAGCGCCACCCATCTTCGCGCAGGCCGCCGGTGCGCCGCTGGCCTACGTGGCCGCCACGCAGCATCGCCCGCAGGGCGAGGCCGTGCTGGTGCCCAAGGGCTCGGCCATCAAGACCGTGGCCGACCTCAAGGGCAAGAAGATCGCGCTGAACAAGGGCTCCAACGTCCATTACTTCATCGTCAAGCTGTTCGAGAAGCACGGCCTGCCGTATGCCGACCTGAACCTGGTCTACCTGCCGCCCGCCGATGCGCGCGCTGCATTCGAGAAGGGCTCGGTCGACGCCTGGGTGATCTGGGATCCGTTCCTTGCCGCCGCGGAGAAGGCGCTCGACGCACGCGTCCTTGCCGACGCCACGGGTGTGGTGGGCAACCGCGCCTACTACTTCTCGTCGCTCGATTACGTAGCCAAGAACGCCGACGTGCTCGCCATCGCCATCGAAGAGCTCAACAAGGTCGACGCCTGGGGCACTGCGAACAAGGGCGAATTCGCCGCCGAACTCGCCGCGCTGTGGGGCTTGCCCAAGCCCGTGGCCGATGTTGTCGTGGCCCGCACGGTCTACGGCATCGCGCCGGTCAACAAGTCCATCCTGGCCGAACAGCAAAAGATTGCCGACACCTTCTTCGAGCTCAAGCTGATCCCGAAAAAGATCAACGTGCTCGAAGCCGCCGGTACGGGAGTCGGGTGATGCAGATCTTCTGGTTCCTCCCCACGCACGGCGACAGCCGCTACCTCGGCACGAGCGAAGGCGCGCGCCCCATCGACCTGGCCTATCTTCAGCAGATCGCGGGCGCGGCCGACAACCTCGGCTACGAAGGCGTTCTGATTCCCACCGGCCGTTCGTGCGAAGACCCGTGGGTGATCGCCTCCAGCCTGATCGGCTCGACGAAGAAGCTCAAGTTCCTGGTCGCTGTGCGCCCGGGGCTGCACCAGCCCAGCCTGGCCGCGCGCATGGCCGCGACCTTCGACCGGCTCTCGGGCGGACGGCTGCTCGTGAACCTCGTGACCGGCGGGGACCAAGCCGAACTCGAAGGCGATGGCGTGTACCTGGATCACGCGTCCCGCTATGAGCAGTCGGCCGAGTTCATCCGCATATGGCGCGAGATCCTCACGCGCAGCCACGATGGCCAGGGCTACGACTTCGAAGGCAAGCACCTGAGCGTGAAGGGCGCCAAGCTGCTGTATCCGCCGGTGCAGACGCCGTACCCCCCTGTGTGGTTCGGTGGCTCGTCGGCCGCCGCGCACGACCTCGCGGCGGAGCAGGTCGATGCGTACCTGACGTGGGGCGAGCCGCCCGCCGAAGTCGCCAAGAAGATCGCCGACGTGCGCGCCCGCGCCGAGAAGCAGGGCCGCCGCGTCGAGTTCGGCATCCGCCTGCACGTGATCGTGCGCGAGACCGAAGACGCCGCATGGAAGGCCGCCGAGGAGCTGATCAGCCGCGTGGATGACGACACCGTCATCCGCGCCCAGGCCGCCTTCGCGCGCATGGACTCCGAAGGCCAGCGCCGCATGGCCGCGCTGCATGCCGGCGGTGCAAAGCGTTCGCGCGCCGAACTGGAGATCTCGCCGAACCTCTGGGCCGGCGTAGGTCTCGTCCGGGGCGGTGCGGGCACGGCGCTCGTGGGCGATGCGAAGACCGTTGCGGCGCGCATCGAGGAGTACGCGGCGCTCGGGCTCGACAAATTCATTCTCTCGGGCTATCCGCACTTGGAAGAGGCCTACCGCTTCGCCGAACTGGTGTTCCCGCTGCTTTCGCGCAAGGCGAAGAAGCAACTGGCCGGTGGCTCGTTGAGCGGCCCGTTCGGCGAGGTCGTCGCGAACCTCGACGCACCCTCGCGCCTCGTCTCGCAAAGCTGAACCGAAAGGACTTCCATGACTGAACAAGTGCAGGAGCTCCCGGTGGCTTCGTCCGATTCCGATGCAGTGTCCGGCAANNGTGCCGGTGGGGCTCATCGTGTTCTGGCAGATCGCCTCGTCGCTCGGCTGGCTGTCGACGCGCGTGCTGCCGGCGCCGGTCGATGTGGTCAAGGCTGCGTGGTCGCTCACCGTGTCTGGCGAACTCTGGGCGCATGTGAAGGTCAGCGCGGGCCGCGCGCTCGCGGGCCTGGCCATCGGCGGTGGCGCCGGGCTGGCGCTGGGCCTGCTCACCGGCTCGGTGAAGTTCGCCGAGACGCTGCTCGACTCGACCATCCAGATGGTGCGCAACATTCCCGCGCTCGCGCTGATTCCGCTCGTCATCCTGTGGTTCGGCATCGACGAATCGGCCAAGCTGTTCCTGATCTCGGTGTCGGTGTTCTTTCCGATCTACCTCAACACCTTCCACGGCATCCGCAACGTCGATCCGCAGCTCATCGAAATGGGCCGCACCTACGGCCTCTCGCGCTGGCAGCTGTACCGCGAGGTGATCCTGCCGGGCGCGCTGTCGTCGATCCTCGTGGGCTTGCGCTTCTCGCTCGGCCTCATGTGGGTGATCCTGATCGTGGCCGAGACCATCTCGGCGCAGGCCGGCATCGGGTATCTGACGATGAACGCCCGCGAGTTCCTGCAGACCGACATCGTGCTCGTGGGCATCCTCTTGTATGCGCTGCTCGGCAAGCTGGCCGACCTGTTCGCGCGCGGCCTGGAGCAATGGTGGCTGCGCTGGCACCCCGGCTACCAGAAGAAGCCGAAGTGAGAGCAGGGCAGATGAACCATCCCATTTCCCGCCGCACGGCCATTGCCACGCTGGGTGCGCTGAGCGCAGGTGCCGTGCTGGCGCAAGGCGTTGCACCGCGGCCCGTTACCGTGCGCTTCGGCTACCAGAANNGAGGCGCTGAACCTCGACAACCTGGACATCAGCGCCGACGTGGCCGACACGGTGCCCGTGTTCGCGCAAGCGGCCGGTGCCGAGCTGACCTTCATTGCGCAGGAAGCGCCATCGCCCGCCGCGCAGGCGATCGTCGTGCGCGAAGACTCGCCGATCACGACCGTGGCTGATCTGAAGGGCAAGAAGGTCGGCTTCGCGAAAGCGGCCGGCGCGCATTACCTGCTGATCGCCGCGCTGGAGAAGGCCGGCCTCTCGTTCAAGGACATCGTGCCCGCCTACCTCACGCCCGCTGACGGGCGCGCCGCCTTCGAGAAGGGCGCGATCGACGCGTGGGTCGTGTGGGACCCGTTCCTCGCCGCCGCGCAGCGCCAGTCGAAGGTGCGCGTCCTGGCCGATGGTGCGGGCATCGCGTCGTACCAGCGCTACTACCTTGCAAGCACCAAGTTCGCGAAGGCGCGGCCCGACGTGCTGCGCGTGGTCTACGCCGAGCTCGAGAAGACCGGCAAGTGGGTCAAGCAGAACCCGAAGGAAGCCGCCGCGCTGCTGTCGCCCGTGTGGGGCCTGGACGCCGCCACCATCGAACAAGCCAACAGCCGCCGCAGCTACGCGGTGCGCCCGGTCGTGGCCGATGGCCTCGTCGAGCAGCAGCGCATCGCGGATGCGTTCTTCGGTGAAAAGCTGCTGCCCAAGAAACTCAATGCGCTCGACGTCGCGCTGTTCAAACCCGGAGCCTGAAGCCATGAGTGCCGTTCTGAAAGACATCCAACCCCAGGCCCANNGACGTGCTGCGCAACACCAAGCTCACCATCGAGCCGGGCCAGTTCATCGCCATCGTAGGACGCAGCGGCTGCGGCAAGAGCACGCTGCTGCGGCTGATCGCGGGGCTCGAAGAAGCGACCTCCGGCGGCCTGTATACCGACGGCAAGGCCGTGAACGGCCTGCACGACGACACCCGCATCATGTTCCAGGAGGCGCGCCTCCTGCCCTGGCGCCGTGTGCTCGACAACGTGACGCTGGGTTTGTCGAACGATGCCAAGCCGCGCGGCAAGGAAGTGCTCGCGCAAGTGGGCCTGGCCGACCGCGAGAACGAATGGCCCGCGCGCCTGTCGGGCGGACAGCGCCAGCGCGTGTCGCTCGCCCGCGCCTTGGTGCATCACCCGCGTTTACTGCTGCTCGATGAACCGCTGGGCGCGCTCGACGCGCTCACCCGCATCGAGATGCACCGGCTCATCGAGAACCTCTGGCAGCGCCATCGCTTCACCGCCTTGCTGGTGACACACGACGTGCAGGAAGCCGTGGCCCTGGCGGACCGCGTGATCCTCATCGAAGACGGCCGCATCGCGCTGGACGAAAACATCGCGCTCGCCCGCCCGCGCTCGCAGGGCGACCCGGCCTTCGCGGCCATCGAAAAACGCATCCTCGACAGGGTGCTGCAAAAACCCGAAGAGGTTGAGAGCAGCGCCGACGCCAGCTGGCTTGGAACTCCCGCGCACGCACTGCGCTGGGCGATCTGAGTCCTCTTTCTTCTTCTCCCGAAAGGCAGTCCCCATGTCGCAGAACTGGAAATTCGAAACCCTGTCGGTTCACGCCGGCTACTCCCCTGAGCCGACCACGCGTGCCGTCGCACCGCCGATCTACCAGACGGTGGCCTATGCGTTCGACAGCGCGCAGCACGGCGCGGACCTCTTCGACCTGAAGGTGCCGGGCAACATCTACACCCGCATCAACAACCCGACGCAGGACGTGCTGGAGCAGCGCGTGGCCGCGCTCGAGGGCGGCATCGCAGCACTCGCGCTGGCCTCGGGTCAGGCGGCCGTGACCTACGCGATCCAGACCATCGCGGAGGCCGGCGACAACATCATCAGCAGCACGGCGCTCTACGGCGGCACCTACAACCTGTTCGCGCACACGCTGCCGCAGTTCGGCATCACCACGCGCTTTGCGGACCACCGCGATCCGAGCAGTTTCGAGAAGCTGTTCGACGANNGCCGAGATCGCGCACCGCCACGGCGTGCCGCTGATCGTGGACAACACCGTGCCTTCGCCGTACCTGAGCCGGCCCATCGAGCACGGCGCCGACATCGTGGTGCACTCGCTCACCAAATACCTGGGCGGCCATGGCACCAGCATCGGCGGCGCGATCGTCGATTCGGGCAAGTTCCCGTGGGCCGAGCACAAGCAGCGCTTCAAGCGCCTGAACGAGCCCGACGTGAGCTACCACGGCGTGGTCTACACCGAGGCGCTGGGCCCGGCCGCCTACATCGGGCGTGCGCGCGTGGTGCCGCTGCGCAACACTGGCGCGGCCATCTCGCCGTTCAACGCCTTCCTGATCCTTCAGGGCATCGAGACATTGGCACTGCGCATGGACCGCATCAGCAGCAATGCGCTCAAGGTGGCGCAGCACCTGAAGACGCACAAGGCGGTGAACTGGGTCAACTACGCGGCGCTCGAAGACCATCCCGACCATGCGCTGGCGCAGAAGTACTTTGGTGGCAAGTCCAGCGGCGTGCTGACCTTCGGCATCGGCAGCGGCCGTGAAGGCGGCGCGAAGTTCCTCGATGCGTTGAAGCTCTTCACGCGCCTGGTGAACATCGGCGACGTGCGCTCGCTGGCGACGCACCCGGCCTCGACCACGCATCGGCAGCTCTCGCCCGAAGAGCTCGCCAAGGCCGGCGTGACGGAAGACACCGTGCGCCTGTCGGTCGGCATCGAGCACATCGACGACCTGCTCGCGGATCTCGATGTGGCGCTCGCGGCTGCGTCCTGACCGCTTCAATGAACGGAAAACCATGACAACACTCAATGCCATTCCCGAAGCGGCGCTCGACCAGCTCTTCCGCAAGGCGCGCACCGTGCACGCCTTCAAGCCGGTGCCCATCACCGACGAGTTGATCCACAAGCTCTACGACCTCGTGAAGTGGGGACCGACCGCCTACAACGCGCAGCCCGCGCGCTACGTGTTCGTGCGCAGCGAGGAGGGCAAGGCGAAGCTGAAGCCCGCGGTCTCGTCCGGCAACACGGCGCAGACGCTGGCTGCGGGCGTGACGGTGATCGTGGCGCACGACACGCGCTTCTACGAGCACTTGCCCACGCAGTTTCCCGCCTATGACGCCAAGCCCTTCTTCGAGAAGAGCGCCGAGGCTGCAGCGGCCACGGCGTTTCGCAACAGCAGCCTCCAGGGCGCCTACCTGATCCTGGCGGCGCGCTCGCTCGGCCTGGACGTGGGGCCGCAGTCGGGCTTCAACGCGGACCTGGTCGACAAGGCCTTCTTCCCCGACGGCCGCTATCGCGCCAACTTTCTCGTGAACCTCGGCGTGGCCGACCACGCCGGCACTTTCGAGCGCGGGCCGCGGCTCGCGTTCGACGAGGTGGCGGAAATCGTCTGATCCCCTCCATCCGATGAATCCCATCCTTTGCTTTATTTCTTCAACCTGAAAGAGAAACCATCATGTCCATCCAAGCCATCAACGTGCGCAACCAGTTCAAGGGCAAGGTCCGCGAAATCATCCGCGGCGACGTCGTCTCCGAGGTCGATGTCGAAACCGCCTGGGGCATCGTGACCTCGGTCATCACCACGCGCTCGGTCGACGAGCTGCAATTGAAGGTCGGCTCCGACGTGGTCGCGCTCGTGAAGTCGACCGAGGTTTCGATCGCGAAGCTCTGACGGACCCTCGGGCCATCGCGAACAACCCGGCGTCCTCGTGGCGCCGGGTTTTTTTGCGTCACTGCAGCCTGGGCAGGAACGACGTCTCCATGTGATAGCGCTTGGGGTTGTTCCGATCGATGTAGACCGGAATCCATTCCTGCACATAGTCCGTCGGATCGAACCAGAGGTTGGCGCTGCGGAACACGTGCAGGCGGTTGTTCGATGTGTCGTGCCACTTGGCGACGATGCGGTAGGGGTGCTCGCCGTTCACTTCGATGCTGCCGTTCTGCTCGACCTCCTGGAACTCGGCCTCGATGAGCTGGCCGTTCTGGCGCAGGTCGGCTTCCTTCTGCGCGCTCCAGCGGCCGAAGGCGATGATGCCGCCGCCGATGCCCGCGAAGATCACGCCCATGATCGTCAGGGCGAGCTTGGCCTCGGGGTCCACGAAGATGGCGCCGACCAGGAGAAGGAGCCCGATGGCCAGGAAGAGCCACTTGATGAGGGTGATGACTTTGTGATCCATCGCGCGACTGTGCCTTTGTTTCGCGCAGGTCGATATAGCCAACATGGCTTAGTCGAATGGGGCATGAGGAACTGCGAACAGCTTCCTTCCGACCCGGGAAGACGACTCACAGAATCTTTGGAATCAACCCCTAAGAGGACCTTCGATGAGCGCCGTTCTTTCTTCCCCCGTCGTTGCAGAAGACAACAACGAACTCGACATCGTCCGGCAGGCTGGCCACATCGGTGCCGAGGTGCGCGGCGTGCGGCTCTCGGGCGAGCTTCAGCCTGAGGTGTTCAAGTCCATCAAGGCGGCGCTGCTCAAGCACAAGGTGCTGTTCTTCCGCGGCCAACAGCACCTGGACGACGCGCAGCAGCAAGTCTTCGGCCGCCTCTGGGGCGAGCTGGTGCCGCATCCGACCGTGCCCTCGAGGGACGGCACAAA
>CXWL01124319.1_pt1 | contig 10879 bp, 11 predicted proteins | sample 590931 | NCBI WGS metagenome assembly CXWL01 (sample SAMEA3498368, study PRJEB10139) | groundwater metagenome | biome: water well; material: biofilm material | place: Germany | collected 2015-04-27 | reverse complement strand
TTTTCGACCAGATGCTTGTATAGGACGCGCCTATATAAGACTTAGGTATTTGATAGTTGACCCGATGCAAGACCGAGCCAGATACTTAAGTCGTCGTGCAAAGCCATGTCATCTATTTTTCCAACACCTCCCCACTAGCTATTGCTGCGAAAAGTAAATATGACATTCGATTGGCAATACATGTTCAGCCTGCTAAGGCTGCAGGACTTCTGGCTGGCGACGCTGACAGTCATCAAGCTCAGTATTTTCACCTGGGTCCTGAGTGTCGTTTTCGGATTTGTTCTGGCGCTTGCAAAGCAGTCCTCGAACCCGCTGATCAGCCTGCCCGCACGTTGCTATATCTGGCTGTTTCGCAGCCTGCCTCTGCTGGTGTTGTTGATCTTCACCTACAACCTGCCTCAAGCAATTCCGTCCAGCCAGGTGGTTCTCAACGATCCGTTCTGGGCCGGCCTCATTGCCCTGGTGATTTGCGAAACCGCATACATCGCAGAAATTCACCGGGGCGGCCTGCTTTCTATTCCCAAGGGCCAGTACGAAGCGGCCATTGCGCTGGGGCTGCGATTCATGGGAATTCAATATCGGGTGGTGGTGCCTCAAGCGATTCGCGTGGCCCTTCCCTCGTTGACCAATGAATTCATATCGATCGTCAAACTCAGCTCGCTGGTTTCCGTGATCTCATTGACGGAAATTCTGATGGTCGGCCAGCGCCTTTATTCGCAGAATTTCCTGGTGATGGAAACCATGACGGCGGTTGCGATCTACTACGTCCTGATCGTGACGGTATTTGATTTCGTCCTGAAAAGGCTGGAACACTTTCTGGACGTTACCAAGCGCAAAGTGGCGCGGACNNTCCCGGCGCTGGAAGCATCCAGATTGCACAAGGCTTACAACAATGTCGAGGTTCTAGGCGCAGTCGATCTGAAAGTCGAGCAGGGCCAGGTCGTATCCGTGATCGGCCCTTCCGGTTCCGGAAAAACCACGCTGATTCGCCTTCTCAATGGCCTGGAAAAACTCGACAACGGCGATATCAAGATCAATGGCGAGCCTTTTATTCATTTGAGCAGGCAGGGTGATCAAAAGCCCAGGTTGGTCGAGGATCTCAAGCACCGCCTGGACATCGGAATGGTTTTTCAGAGTTTCAACCTGTTCCCGCATCTCACGGTATTGAACAACCTGCTTTTGGCGCCGCGTTATCACGGCACCGCGCCAATTGCCGATCTGAAACAACAAGCATACGAATTGCTGCTGAAAGTCGGCATGCTCGAACATGTATTCAAATACCCTCATCAATTGTCCGGGGGGCAACAGCAACGCGTGGCAATTGCCCGGGCACTGATGATGCGTCCGCAAATCATGCTGTTCGACGAACCGACCTCGGCATTGGATCCGGAGAAAGTCACCGAAGTGCTTCAAGTCATCGAAGCGCTGGCCAGCGAAGGTATCACCATGGTGATCGTCACGCATGAAATGAATTTCGCGTTCAAGGTATCGGACCGGATCGTATTCATGGAAAAAGGGCGCGTGGTTTGCGATGACACGCCCGAAGTTTTCAGAAATGGAAAAAATGCACGGGTCGAGGCGTTCTTGAAAGATGTTTCATTGGCATGAGCATTGGCAATGCGCCAGCTTATATTTCCGAAGGAATTGAAATGATCGAGCAGTGGCAAATTGACAAGTACCACGAAGAAGGTGTGCTGGTTGTCGAGGGGGTCCTGTCTCCCGAAGAAATCAAATCGTTGAACGACGATTTCGAACGGTGGGTTGAAGAAAGCCGTGCCAAGACCGAACCTTGGGGTGAAACGCAGGATGGGCGTCCGCGATTCGATATCGAAGACGACCACCGGGCGGACCATCCGTCGCTCAGGCGCGTCAATTCACCCACCGAGATTTCACCGGCCTACAAGAAGATCGCATTGGAATCCCGCATGGCCGCCATTGCGGCCCAATTGATCGGAGGTTCGGGCACACGCTTTCANNCAGGACTTTCCTTTCACGCCGCACAGCAATGACGATCTGGTCACGGCACTATTGATGGTGAGCGATGTCACGCCTGAAAATGGACCTCTGCAGGTTGCAGCCGGAAGCCATAAAGGACCCCTCTGGTCGCATTGGCAAAATAATCGATTCACTGGCACGGTGGAAAACACTGTGGTGGACAAACATTGCCAGGATCCGGTGTCGTGCTATGCCCCATCGGGCTCCGTATGTTTCATGCACACGCGTCTGTTGCACGCATCGGCCCCCAATAACACCGAGCTTCCCCGCACGCTTTTCATCAGCGTCTATGCGGCAGAAGATGCCTTGCCCTTTTGCGAGAGCCCATTGCCCAGCGTGCACGCCGGACTCATGGTCGCAGGACAGGAGAGCGGGCTGGTTCGAAGTACCGTGAATGAATTGCGCCTGCCGCAAAAACCGCGTGGCGCATCGTTTTTTCTGCAACAAGCCGGCACTGACATTGCGGCTGCCTGATTACTCAACCTGGAAGTTTCAACATCATGAATTACCGTTCGATCTGCAAAAGCATTCCCCTGGTCTTGGGCGCTGCGGTTCTCGCAACTGCCTCGTTCAATGCCGCGGCTTTCCAACAGCCGGGCAAGATCACTGCCGGGTCCGACCTCACGTTTTTTCCATATGAATATATGGACAACAACCAGCCTGCAGGTTTTGATGTCGAGTTTCTCGACGGTCTTGCAAAAATAATGGGACGCAAAGCCGAAAGCATCGATACCCGGTTTCCCAATTTGATCACCGGGCTGCAGGGTGGTCGTTTCGACATCATCAATTCATCGATGTACATCACCGCCGAGCGCGTCAAGGTCATGGACATGATTCCGTACCTGAAAAGCGGCGAGTCGATCGTGGCGCTCAAGGGTGCCGAATACCAGCCGAAGAAGCCCGAAGATTTTTGCGGTCACAAGATCGGCTCGATGGGTGCCACGTCCTGGCTCCAGCAAATGAGAAAGCTCTCGACCGAATACTGCGTCAAGAACGGCAAGAAGCCCATTGAAATCAGTGAGTACGGCACCGATCCGCAAACCACCCAGGCGCTGCTGTCCAGGGCGGTGGAGGCTCAAATCACCGACGCCGCCGTCGCTCGCGGTGCAATCGAAAAGCTCGGTGATCGGATCACCATTTCTTCCGACACGCTCATCTACCCGGTCCTGAACGGTTTCGGCGTGAAAAAGGGGAATGATGAAGTCAAGAATGCATTGGTCGATGCCTTGAATAAATACAAGGTGACGCCGGAATATGCCGCACTGATGAAGAAATACAAATTCGAACCGCCGGCAGAAAAGGACCTGCAAGAGCTGATGCCCAAGCCCTGATTCGAGCCGTTTGCGGAGCAAGAAAAGCCATGGCGTTGAATCACGAAGAAAATCTGCGGGTCGACCTTGCAGCGACTTTTCGAATCATTGCGCATCTCGGAATGCACGAGGCTGTGGCCAACCATTTCAGCGCGGCGGTTTCGGACGATGGCAAGAAATTTTTGCTCAATCCGAAATGGATGCATTTTTCCCGCATTCGTGCCGGCGATTTGCTGTTGCTCGATGCGGATGACGAATCAACTGCCAGCCGTAAAGATGTGGACGCCACGGCCTGGGCCATTCACGGGCAAATCCATCAAATGCTGCCGGCGGCGCGGGTGGTGCTTCATTTGCATCCGGTCTTTGCAACCAGCGTCGCGTGTTTGCAGAATCCGCAAATTCCTCCCATCGATCAAAACACCGCGCGCTATTTCAACAGGGTCGCGGTGGATGAAATGTACGGAGGAATGGCCGACACGACCGCCGAGGGTGCCCGGCTTGCGGGTTTGTTGAAAGACAGGACACGTCTTTTGATGGGAAATCACGGCGTGATGGTCGTCGGCAAAACCATCGGCGAGGCATTCGACGACATCTGGACGCTCGAAAGATCCTGTCAGATTCTTGTGACCGCGTGGTCAACGGGCCAGCCGCTTCGAATTCTTTCAGACGAAGTCGCGGAGAAAACGGCGCGGAGTTGGGAAAAGATTACGGATTTCTCCGAACAGCATTTCGAAGAAATGAAGTATTTGATGATCAANNTGTGAATGAAATCGACACGCTCGTCATAGGCGCCGGACAAGCTGGCGTGGCAATGAGCGAACATTTGAGTCGAATTGGCGTTCCGCACGTGGTGCTGGAAAAAAACCGCATCGCCGAAGCGTGGCGTACGGGCAGATGGAATTCATTGGTTGCCAACGGCCCCGCGTGGCATGACCGTTTTCCAGGCCTCGAGTTCGATGTGGCCCCCAACGCCTTCGCGAGCAAGGACGAGGTTGCAGCGTACTTCGAACGCTACGCCAAGAAGTTCGATGCGCCGATCCGCACCGGGGTCGAGGTCCATCGGGTGACTCGCAACGCGGGACGCACCGGATTCGTGGTCGAGACCTCTGAAGGCACTTACTGGGCCCATCGCGTTGTCGTTGCGACCGGCCCTTTCCAAAAAGCCGTCGTGCCGTCGATTGCGCCCGTCGATCCTGCGCTCTACCAGATTCACTCGGCCAAATACTTCAGTCCCGACCAGTTGCCCGCGGGCGATGTGTTGGTTGTGGGGGCTGGCTCGTCTGGCGTGCAGATTGCCGAAGAGCTGCATTCTTCGGGCAGGAAGGTCTACCTTTCGGTCGGCGCTCATGAGCGGCCCCCCCGCACCTACCGCGAGCGCGATTTCTGCTGGTGGCTGGGCGTGCTCGGTCTTTGGGATTCCGAATCGGTGCAGCCCGGTCGGGAGCACGTCACCATTGCGGTGAGCGGCGCCGGTGGCGGCCATTCGATCGATTTCAGGCGCCTGGCAGAGGCCGGCATCACGCTGGTCGGGCAGACCGAGGCGTTCGTGGATGGCAAGGTCACGTTCAAGTCCGATCTGGCCGAGAACCTTCAGCGAGGCGACGACAGCTATCTGTCGCTCCTGGATGCCGCCGATGCCTATGTCGAGCGCAACGGACTCGTGCTGCCGCTGGAGCCGCGGGCACGGGAGCGCGTGGCGGATTCGGCCTGCATCACCGAGCCCCTGCGAGCGCTGGATCTGCAAAAGGCCAATGTCACGTCGATCATCTGGGCGACGGGCTATGCGGCGGACTACAGCTGGCTGCAGGTCGACACGCTGCAGGCCAATGGCAAGCCGCGCCACCAGCGCGGCGTCGGCGCGGAGCCGGGCATTTATTTCGTGGGCCTGCCCTGGTTGTCGCGCCGCGGCTCCGCGTTCATCTGGGGTGTGTGGCATGACGCAAAGCATGTGGCGGACCACATCGCGATCCAGCGCCAATACCAGCAGCACCACGCCAGCCGGCAACAGATGCCGGACGCCAGTGCGGCCGCAGCCAGCGGCTCCGAGACCCGCGAAGCGGTCGCCTGACCCATTGCACACGTCACCTTTTCACCATCCATCCAGAATGACAACGCCAACGCACACCCGAATCCGCATGTTCAACACGCGGGAGACCTACCCCAACCAAAGCCTGGACAACGATCTGTGCCAGGCTGTCCGCGCCGGCAACACCGTCTATGTGCGCGGCCAGGTCGGCACGGATTTCGATGGAAATCTTGTGGGCCTGGGCGATCCCCGTGCACAGGCGGAGCAGGCGATGAAGAACGTGAAGCAGCTCCTGGAAGAGGCCGGCAGCGACATGTCGCACATCGTCAAGACCACCACCTACCTCACCGACCCGCGCTATCGCGAAGCCGTGTACCAGGAAGTGGGCAAGTGGCTCAAGGGTGTGTTTCCCATCTCCACGGGTCTGGTTGTCGTGGCGCTCGGTCAGCCGCAGTGGCTGATGGAGATCGACGTCATNNGGTCAGTTGGGGGTTGCCATCAGTTCCTCCAGCATTGCTGTCGGCGCACGCTGCCCGTGGCTGAGAAGCGGCGTTGGCGCGGTGTCTTCGCAAAACATCACGTTGCCGGCCTTGGGACCGGAAACGCTCGAGCAGTTGGAAAAAGGTTTGCTCCCCGGCGATGCGCTGAGAGAAGCGCTCGCGACTGACGGCCACAGCCAATACCGCCAGCTGATCGCCATCGACTCCGAAGGTCGCACGGCGCATTTCAGCGGAGTCAAGACACTGGGTGTTCACGAGGCGATGTCCGGCGATCAGTGCGCAGCCGCTGGCAACATGCTGGCCAGCCCCTCGGTGATCGGCGCGATGGTCGAGGCCTTCGCTGCTTCATCGGGACACCTGGCCGATCGCCTGATCGCAGCCATGCAGGCGGGGCTCTCGGCAGGCGGCGAAGCGGGCCCGCTGCATTCATCGGCGCTGATGGTGATCGATGATTTCGTATGGCCGATCGTCAACCTGCGAGTCGATTGGGCGGATGAAGACCCCGTCGGAAAGCTCGAAGGGCTCTGGCAGGCTTACAAGCCGCAAATGCAGGACTACCTCGACCGAGCCTTGGAGCCAGCCCGGGCTCCCGGATATGGCGTTCCCGGAGACGATAGGTAGGTTGCAGTTTTGCTGCAGATTCTGTTCGGCCAGACTTGGAAAAAACAATGACCCACGATGCCGCAGCCGGCCGTTTCCGCCTTGCGAAACCTGAACTCGGTGCCTGGCGCGCCGGCAATACCGGCGTCGAGGGCGTCTGGCATTTCGACTCGGGCCGGCCGGGTCGGCACACGATGATCGCGGCCTTGATCCACGGCAACGAACTCAGCGGCGCCGTTGCCGTCGCAGGCCTGCTGCAGGCGGGCCTTCGGCCCACGCAGGGACGCCTGACGCTCGCCTTCTGCAACCTCGCGGCATTCGATCGCTTCGATCCGGGCAACGGCGATGCCTCGCGTTTCGTCGAACAGGACCTCAACCGACAGTGGTCACCCGAGCGGCTGGCCGAAGGCGGATCGCTGGAACGCGTCCGAGCCCGCGAGTTGGCACCCTGGGTCGCCAGGGCCGACTGGTTGCTCGATCTGCACTCGATGCACGAACCCTCGCTGCCGTTGTGCCTGACCGGGCTCTTCGACGAAAACGTGGCGCTGGCGTTGGCGCTCAAGACACCGGGCCACATCGTGGTGGACGCCGGTCACAAGGACGGAACGAGGATGCGCGACCACGGCCGCTTCGGCACCGCCGAAGGCATGGCCGCCGGTGCACGATCGCTGTTGGTCGAATGCGGGTTCCATGGCGATCCGGCCAGTGTCGATGTGGCGCGCGACCAGTGCCGGCGTTTCATGGTGGCCAGCGGCGTGATCGGCGGCGCCGAATTCGATGCGGCGCTCCCGGGCTGGCTGCAGCCGGATGCGGACGAGCAGCATGTCCTGCGCGTCACCGGCGCTGCGGTGGCGCAGGCCACCGGCGCGTCATTCACCGAGCCCTTTCAAGGGTTGGAGACGATCGAGCGGGCCGGCACGGTCATCGGTCACGACGGCGTGGCGCCCATCGTCACGCCGCATGACGACTGCGTGCTGGTGATGCCGTCGCTGCGCCAGGCATTGCCTGGCGTCACCATCGTGCGTTTCGCACGGCGCATCAGTCCTGCACTGAATTGAAATTGAACCGCGTGATCGCTGAAGTCAATCTGCGCGGCCAGGTCGCCAGTTGGTGTGCGATACCTCTAAAGCGCATCGCTTCGATCTGAAACGCCGTCGGCAAGCACCTCGTCCAACCTCGCAAGAAAGATATCCGCGTGCGCTTCGGAGAACGGCAAGGGCGGACGCACCTTGAGCACGTTGCCCGCGATGCCTGCAGCCCCGATCAACACGCCGCGCTCGCGCAGGGCGTTGACGATCCTTGTCGTTTCGGTCGGGGCTGGCGTCCTTGCGGCCCTGTCGCGCACGAGCTCGATGCCGACGAACAAGCCCTCGCCGCGTATGTCGCCGATGAGCGCGTGCCGTTCGGCGAGCCGGGCAAGACCGGCCTTGAGATGGCGCCCGACGCGCCCGGCGTTCTCTTGCAAACCTTCCCGCTCGATCACATCCAGGACCGCCATGCCGACGTTGGCCGAAACGGGGTTGCCGCCGAACGTATTGAAGTACCTGCAGCGCTCGCCGAATTCGCGCAGCAACTGCGAGCGGCAGACCATGCCGGCCATCGGATGCCCATTGCCCATGGGCTTGCCGAGCGTCACCATGTCGGGCACCACGCCGTGGCGCTGAAAGCCCCACATGTGCGACCCCATGCGTCCGAAACCGGCCTGGACCTCGTCGGCAATGAAGACGCCGCCCGCAGCACGCATGGTTGCGACCGCCTCCGCCACGAAACCTGCCGGATCTGTGTAGACCCCATCGCTGGAGAAGGCGGTGTCCAGCAGCAGCGCGGCCGGCCGAATGCCGGCCTGGCGCATGTCCTCGATTGCTCTGCCGACATGCGCGGCGAAGTCTCGACCGGCTTCGGGCCCTTGCCCGACCGGCATGGGCACGGTGCGCACGTGGCTGCCGAGCGGCGCATGCGCCCCCAACGAAGGCGACAGTTCGGCCAGTGCGCTGGTGACGCCGTGGTACGCGAACTGGGTGACGACGATGCCGGAACCACCCGTGCAGGCCCTGGCCACTCGCAAGGCCAGATCGTTCGCCTCGCTGCCGCTGCAGGTGAACATCACATGCGCGAGTTCCACCGGGAAAGAAGCGAGCAGGCGTTCGGCATAGTCGACAACGTCTTCGTGCAGGTAGCGCGTGTGCGTGTTCAGCTGGGCCGCTTGCCGCGCCAGCGCGGCGACGACTTCGGGGTGGCAGTGCCCCACGCAGGCGACGTTGTTGTAGGCGTCGAGATAGGGCGTGCCGTGCGCGTCGTACAGCCAAACGCCTTCTCCCCGGACCAGATGCACAGGCTTTTCATAGAACAGCCGGTAGGCGGGCCCGAGCAGGCGCCGCCTGCGTTCGAGCAGGGTCTCTTCGGTATGCGCGTGTCTGGCGGATTCGGAGGATTCTGAGGTTTCGGCAATCGTCATTTCGTCATTCCATGTTGCAGGCGCGGCGCAGCGTCTGGCGCGCTTGTGCTCTCGGAAGGGCGCCGCAGCGCTCCAGGCGAGCCCAGGACTTCGCGTTGTTGCGCAGGATGTAGTCGCGGTTCTCGGGATGCTGCTGCGCGCGCCATCCGCCGATGGCCACGACCGAGACCAGCCGCGTCGCCATGAGGTCGAAGAGCACGTCGATCTCCATGGGCTCCAGCGGCAGCACCGCGTGATAGGCCGCGACGAATTCGGCCACCGTACCGAGCGGATCGGAACTGTCGGTCAATTGGTACGAGCTGGCGATCGCCAGGTCGTTGATCAGCGCGGTATGCACCATGTCGCCGAAGTCGAGGATGCCGGCCACGCGGTCATGGTGTGCCGGATCGACCAGCACGTTGTAGTCGTTGAGATCGTTGTGCACGACCTGCGCCCGGAGCCGTGAAAGCTGCGGTCTGGCGTGCTCCTCGAAACCGTCCAGGAAGCGTTCGGCCAGGCTGCGCTGCCTCATGTCGGGGATGTGCGCCAACAGGTCTCGCAGGTCGCCGGCATGCTTGAGGTCCCAGGGCAGGTCATGTCCCGCGGCCGGATGGAAAAAGCCGCGCAGCGCGATCGCGAGCCGGGCCAGTGTCGCGGCCATGTGCTGGCGCAGTGCGGAACTGCGCGGAACCATCGGCAGCAGATCGCCCTGCAGGTACGACAGCAGCCGCACGACGCGAGGCGCATGGCCGTCGATGGCGAGGAATTTCTCGGATTCGCCATCGCGGGTCTCGATCACATGAGGCACCGGCAGCGTCGGGTCCGTGCGCATGATGTGCAGCAACGCCTGGGTCTGGAATTCGGTCATGGACCGGTCTTCCGCAGGGTGCGAGATCTTCAACAGGTAATCGTGTCCCTGCCCGGACCGGATGCGGAAGTTCTGGTCGCGTTCGCCGGTCAACCGCTGCACGACACCGCTGATGCCGTAGTGATCGTGAACGAGCCGCTGCGCAGTCTCCACGTCGATTGCCGGGGCCGGCAGCGTGAACGCATCGCCGATGTTCGACAGACTATGCATGCTGATGAAATTCCATGTGAGTTGAGAAGGCCCTCATGCCGTCACTCCGCGCAGTCGTGCGCTGCGCCGCCGCAGCCACTCCAGGGTGAGCAGCAAAAGGACGGCCAGGCCGATCAGCAGCGTCGCGGCTGCCGTGATGGTCAAGCTGATGTTGTCGTTGATGCCGGCGAACATCTGGCGCGGCAGCGTGCGTTGGTCCGGTCCCGTCAGCAGCATCGCCACCACGACTTCGTCGAAGGAGATGGCGAAGGCGAACAGCGCGCCCGAGAAGATGCCCGGTGCCAGCATGGGCAAGGCCACGCGAAAGAACGCGCGCAGCGGCGATGCGCCCAGATTCGCGGCGGCGCGCAGCAGGTTGACATCGAATCCGGCCAGCGAAGCGCTGACGCTGACCAGCACGAAAGGCACGCCGAGGGCCGCATGCGCGAGGGTCAGGCCGACGAGGCTGTTGGCCAGGCCCACGCGCGCAAAGGCGAAGTACATCCCCACCGCCACGATGATGACCGGCACGACCATCGGAGAGAGCAGGAGTGCAAAGACGAAGGCCCGTCCGCGGAACTGGGTCCGCCAGAAGCCGAAGGCAGCCAACGTTCCCAGAACGGTCGCCAGCACCGTCGCACTGACACCCACGAGCAGGCTGTTCTTCAGCGTGGGCAGCCAATTGCCGGAGGTGAAGAAATCTTCATACCAGCGCAATGAAAAGCCGGGCAGCGGGTAGTAGAAAAAGGAGCCGCTGGAAAACGACAACGGCATGATGACCAGGATGGGCGCCATCAGGAAGACAAGCACCGCGATCGAGTACGCCCACAACAAGAGGCGGCAGCTTCGCTGGAGGGGGGATGTGTTCGGGTTCATGCCGCTTTCATCCTGTCGACGCCCACGAGGCGCGCGTAGGCCGTGTAGAGAACGGTGGTCGCCATGAGCAGCAGCAAGGAC
>CXWL01140750.1_pt1 | contig 10880 bp, 9 predicted proteins | sample 590931 | NCBI WGS metagenome assembly CXWL01 (sample SAMEA3498368, study PRJEB10139) | groundwater metagenome | biome: water well; material: biofilm material | place: Germany | collected 2015-04-27 | reverse complement strand
CAGAGAAACGGTCTTGGCGACGAATTCGATGATGTTGATGCCGAGGTTGAATATCCACAGGGCCGGATGGGCACCGAACGGCGCCGTGAACAGCTCCTTGACGAAGCCGCCCGCGCCTTTGATCTTGAGGTTGTAGTAGATCATCGCTGCCAGCACCACCAGCGCCATGCCGAACGTGCCGTTCAGGTCGGCCGTCGGGACGACGCGGAAGAACGGAGCGTGGCCTTCGGCGCTGTGGATGCCGAGCCAGCTGAAGATAGTTGCGAACAGGTCAACCGGCAGGAAGTCCATCGCGTTCATCAGGGAAACCCAGATGAACACGGTCAGGGCCAGCGGGGCGATGAAGCTGCGGTCGCCGTGGACGATGGCCTTGGCCTGGTCGTCGACCAGCTCGACGACGAATTCGATGGCGGCCTGGAAGCGGCTCGGCACGCCCGCGGTGGCCTTGCGCGCGGCCATCCACAGCAGCAGCGCGGTGACCAGCGCGAGGGTGACGGACCAGAAGATGGTATCGTAGTTAATGACCGAGAAGTCGATGATGCCGGGCTGGGCCTTCGAACGAAGGTGGCCAAGGTGGTGGGTGATGTACTGGCCGGAAGTGAGCGCGTGCTCAGCTGCCGCTTGTCCTGCCGCCGCGATTTCAGTTGTCATGTCTAGCGCCTAAACAATAAGATTATGTAACTTTTGAGTGCCACGACGAAGCCGCAAATCAGTGCGAGCCAGTTCAAATCGCGGTACAGCCATGCGGTCACGCCAAGCAGCGTCACCGTCAATGCAATCTTTATAAATTCCCCGATCATGAACGTCATCGGATTCGCCCCGCCCGGCTTCTGGGCGTTGGCAAACAGTCGCAATGCGAACAGGCCGTTCGGTACCACAGCGCAAAATCCACCCAGCATCGCTGAAAACATCGCAGGCCATCCCCCGAGCAGCGCGGCGATGATGCCGGCTACCACGGTTGCCATCAATTGCAGGGAGACTATGCGCAACATATTTTCTTCTTCGCGCAGCGTGTAAAAGCCGTGTTGCGGGTGGTGGAATTACGTGAATCAGCGGGATTATAAGGTCTATGCACATACGCGTCAAACGTTGCTGCACTTTGACGGGGCATAAGTTAGCGCAAAAACCACGGTTGATCCGTTACGGTGCAGGCAATATTCCCGCCTGTGCCGGAATGCCACAATCTTGCCCACCGTCAAGGGCTTACCCCCGGGGTCAGTTCCGACATTCGGACACGAGCCCGTCTGTGGAACCGTCCGGAATGGCGTTACGGTTGCGCTCGTGTCCGAATGTCGGAACTGACCCCGGGGGTTCGGGGGTTGGGGCTCAGGCGCGCAGGCGGGCGAGGACGCCGTCGAGAATGTCGAGGTCGGCAAAGTCGATGATCATCTGGCCGCGGCCCTTGGCGCCCATCTTGAACAGCACCGGCGTGGCGAGCCGGTCGGACAGCTCTTCTTCGAGGCGCGTGATGTCGCCCGACTTGTCCTTCTGGCGCGCCGCCGGCGGATTGGCCGCCTCGTCCATCGTGCGCGTCACCAGCTTTTCGGTCTCGCGCACCGACAGGCGCTTGGCGATCACCTGGCTGGCCAGGCTGATCTGGGTGGCGGCGTCGACCGCCAGCAGCGCGCGCGCATGCCCCATGTCGATGTCGCCGGCCATCAGCATCGTCTGCACCGGTTGCGCCAGGTTCATCAGGCGCAGCAGGTTCGACACCGCGCTGCGCGAGCGCCCCACCGCGCTGGCGGCCTGCTCGTGGGTGAAGTGGAAGTCGTCGATCAGGCGGTGGATGCCCTGCGCCTCCTCCAGCGGGTTGAGGTCTTCACGCTGGATGTTCTCGATCAGCGCCATCGCCGCGGCCGCCTGGTCGTCGACGTCGCGCACCAGCACCGGGATCGACTCGAGCCCGGCCAGCACGGCGGCGCGGAAGCGGCGCTCGCCGGCGATGATCTCGTAGCGCAGCACGCCGCCGGCGTCGCCGACGGGGCGCACCAGCACCGGCTGCATCACGCCCTGCGCCTTGATCGACGCGGCCAGCTCGTTGAGCGCGCCCTCGTCCATGCGCGTGCGCGGCTGGTACTTGCCGGCCTGCAGCTGCGTCACCGGCAGCGACGACGGCGCGCCGGCATTCGCCTGGGGGTTGAAATCGCCATCGCCGCCGAGCAGCGCTTCGAGGCCGCGGCCGAGGCCCTTGAGTTTTTTGGTCGCCATGATTGCCAGTGCTTTCTTCGGTTCAGTTACATTGTCTTGATGCGCTCGACCATCTCGGCGCCGAAGGCGATATACGCCTGCGCACCTTTCGAGGAGGGGTCGAACACCACGCCGGGCACGCCGTACGACGGCGCCTCGGCCAGGCGCACGTTGCGCGGAATGATGGTCTTGAAGACCTTGTCGCCGAAATGCTGCTCGAGCTGCGCCGATACCTGCTGCGACAGCGTCATGCGCGGATCGAACATCACGCGCAGCAGGCCGATGATCTTCAGGTCGTGGTTCAGGTTGGCGTGCACCTTCTTGATCGTGTTGACCAAGTCGGACAGCCCTTCGAGCGCGTAGTACTCGCACTGCATCGGGATGATCACGCCGTGCGCGGCGCACAGGCCGTTGAGCGTGAGCATCGACAGCGCCGGCGGGCAATCGACCAGGATGAAGTCGTAGTCGGCATCGACCAGCGCCAGCGCGTCCTTCAGGCGCCGTTCGCGATGGTCCAGCTCGACCATCTCGACTTCGGCGCCGGCCAGCTCGCGGTTCGACGGCAGCACGTCGAAGCGGCCGGACTCGGAGCGCTGGCGCGCCGTGTTGACGTCGGCCTCGCCCAGCAGCACTTCATAGGTCGACGCCTTCAGGCCCGCCTTGTTGATGCCGGCCCCCATGGTCGCGTTGCCCTGCGGGTCGAGGTCGACCAGCAATACCCGCTGATCCAGCTTGGCCAGCCCCGCCGCGAGGTTGACGCTGGTGGTGGTCTTGCCCACCCCGCCCTTCTGGTTTGCTACGCAAAAAATTTTGGCCATGTATGTTCTTTTTGGTCGACGCAACAATAAAATTTATATCGTTTATTCTAAGTAAATAGTATAAACGGTTTATCTGGTATAAATCATATAAACGATTTATACCGTTTATATGATTTAGCTTGTTTCCGCCGATTTTTGGATGAAAACGAGGTGCCGCTCCGCGTTCAGTCCAGGCACCTGCAGGGGCTGCAAACGGTTCACTTTCCACTGTGCCGGCAGCCGCTCCTGCTCGTCCGGCGGGGCGACGCCCTTGAGGGCGATGAATTGGCCGCCCCCGGCCAGCAGGTGGCCCGACCAGTTGACGAAATCGGACAGGTCGGCAAAGGCGCGCGAGGTAATCACGTCAAACGGCTGCTCGACCTGCAGTTCCTGCACCTTGGCGGTGTACACCGTCACATTGGCCAGTTCGAGTTCGGCCTTTACCTGCTTGAGGAAAGCGGTTTTCTTGTGCACCGTGTCGATCAGCGCCACTTTCATCGCCGGACGGGCGATCGCCAGCACGATGCCCGGCAGGCCGCCGCCGGCGCCGACATCGAGCACGTTGTCGGCGCCGGCGAACGCCGGCACCGCGGCGAGCGAATCGAGCAGGTGGTGCGTGACCATCTGCAGCGGGTCAACCACCGAGGTCAGGTTGTAGACCGAATTCCACTTGAACAGCAGCGCCAGGTAGTCCAGCAGCTGGTCGTGCTGCCTGGCGTCGAGCTCGAGCGACAGCGTTTTGATGCCATCGGCGAGGATCGGTGCAACGGCGGCGCGGTCGAAAAACTTCATTGGGCCAGCTCCTCGTTGAGTGTCGCAAAGCCCTTGGCGCCGCGTTTTTTCAGGTGCACCAGCAGCAGCGAGATCGCCGCCGGCGTGACGCCGGAGATGCGCGAGGCCTGGCCCAGCGTTTCGGGGCGCTGCTTGTCGAGCTTCTGGCGCACCTCGATCGACAACGCGGGGATGTCGAGGTAGTTGAATCCTTCCGGCAGCTTGAGGTTTTCGTAGTGGTCGTGACGCTCGACTTCCTTGGCCTGGCGGTCGATGTAGCCGGCGTATTTGAGCTGGATCTCGACCTGCTCGCGCACGGCGCCATCCTCCACGCCCGGCCCGGCGAGGGCCTGGCCGTCGATCCCGGCCATGCTCATCAGCTTGTCGTACTCCACGCCCGGCCGGCGCAGCAGGTCGGCCAGCGAATATTCGCGCTCGATCGCCTGGCCGATGATGCGCTCCGATTCGGCCGCCGCGAGGATGCGCGGGTTGACCCAGGTCGAGCGCAGGCGCTCCAGTTCGCGCGCCACCGCCTCGCGCTTGATCTCGAATGCGGCCCACTGGGCGTCGCCGACGCAGCCGAGCTGGCGGCCGATTTCGGTCAGGCGCATGTCGGCGTTGTCTTCGCGCAGGCTGAGGCGGAACTCGGCGCGGCTGGTGAACATCCGGTACGGCTCGGCCACGCCCTGCGTCGTCAGGTCGTCCACCAGCACGCCCAGGTAGGCCTCGGAGCGGCCCGGCACCCAGGCGTCGCGGCCCTGGGTCAGCAGCGCGGCGTTGAGGCCGGCCAGCATGCCCTGCGCCGCCGCTTCCTCGTAGCCGGTGGTGCCGTTGATCTGGCCGGCGAAGAACAGGCCGCCGATCGCCTTCGTTTCGAGCGAGGTTTTCAGGCCGCGCGGGTCGAAATAATCGTACTCGATGGCGTAGCCGGGGCGCAGGATGAAGGCGTTTTCCATGCCCTTCATCGAGCGCACCAGGTCGATCTGGACGTCGAACGGCAGGCTGGTCGAGATGCCGTTCGGGTAGTATTCGTTGGTCGTCAGGCCTTCCGGCTCGAGGAAAATCTGGTGCGAATCCTTGCCGGCGAAGCGGTGGATCTTGTCCTCGATCGACGGGCAATAGCGCGGCCCGACGCCTTCGATGACGCCGGTAAACATCGGACTGCGGTCGAGTCCGGCGCGGATGATGTCGTGGGTGCGCACATTGGTATGCGTCATCCAGCACGGCACCTGGCGCGGATGCATCGCCGCGTTGCCCATCACCGAGNNGAGTACGCCTGCAGGCCGACGTGGATCTTGCCGTCAAGGAAAGTGCCAGCAGTCAACACTACGGCGCGGGCGCGAAAGCGCAGGCCGATCTGGGTCACGGCGCCGACCACGCGGTCGCCTTCGATCATCAGGTCATCCACCGCCTGCTGGAACAGCCACAGGTTCGGCTGGTTTTCCAGGCGGGCGCGGATGGCCGCCTTGTACAGGATGCGGTCGGCCTGGGCGCGGGTGGCGCGCACGGCCGGCCCCTTCGACGAGTTCAGGATGCGGAACTGGATGCCCGCCTCGTCGGTGGCGATCGCCATCGCGCCGCCCATCGCATCGACTTCCTTGACCAGGTGACCCTTGCCGATACCGCCGATCGAGGGGTTGCAGGACATCTGCCCGAGTGTCTCGATATTATGCGTGAGCAACAAAGTCTTCTGGCCCATGCGGGCCGAAGCGAGGGCCGCTTCGGTGCCGGCATGGCCGCCGCCGACAACAATTACGTCGAATTCAGTAGGAAATAGCATGATGGAAGGTGTGGAGCGAGGGATTAAGGTCAGATTATAGAGTCTTTTCGCCTCTGCGGCTCTTCTGTGGGCAGATTGTCAGGAAAGAACACGGATTGTTCCACGTGAAACAATCCAAAAATTGACGCGTTCCTGGCGATTGTTTCACGTGGAACATCTGTCACCCGAGCAAAAAAAGACGTTCCACGTGAAACAATCCGATCAACCATGCCACCGCGCGACCGCATCGTAAGTCGTTTTCAGGATCAGCAAAGACACGACAATCAGGAATAGTTTGCGCACGAAGACGCTGCCGTGACGGATCGCCAGCCGGGTGCCGACCAGTGAGCCGGCCACCTGGCACNNACCCGAACCACAGCAGCGCCGCCACATTGCAGGCGACGTTGACGACCTTGGCCGCAGCGGACGCGCTGAGAAAATCAAAGCCGAAAAAGCGCACGAACAGGAACATGAGGAAGCTGCCGGTACCGGGGCCGAAAAACCCATCATAAAAACCGATGCAGGCGCCCATCCCGACCGCCACCAGCTTTTCCATCATGCCGCTATGGACCGGCGCGTGGACCGAGCCGAAATCCTTTTTCCGGAACGTGTAAATCGCCACGGCCAGCAGCACGACCGGCAGCAAAGACCGGATGAAGTCGCCAGGCACCCGGGTCACGGTATAGGCGCCGGCGAACGACAGCGCGAACGCGGCGATCGCCGCCGGCGCCGCCGCACTCCAGGCAACCCGCACGCGCCGCGCGTAATTAAGCGCTGCCGCACTGGTGCCGAACACCCCCGCCAGTTTGCTGGTGCCGAGCAAGGTCGCAGCAACCTCGCGCGGAAACACCGAGAACAGTACCGGGATCTGGATCAGCCCGCCTCCCCCGACAACCGCATCGACCAGTCCGGCGAGAAACGCCGCGCACGCCAACAGTATGAAATCCACTATGAATTCACCGCGAAAAGATAACAGCTGCCAATTGTACGGAAGAAAGATGAAGCCAGCGCGGAGCGCTTTGACCGCCCGCGTGCTTGGTGTAAGCTTGACTCATCGACCATTCCCTCCTCCAGCGGCCATGACAACCTTCGCCCCGTTCAGCTTCAGCACCGTTCCTCACCTCGTCTCGCAGCCCGGCGCAGCGGCGCAACTGGGCCAGCACGTGCGCGCCCATTTCCCTGCGGCCAGGCGGGCAATGGTCGTCACCGATCCCGGCTTCCTGCGCACCGGCCTGGTCGACGCGCCGGCGCGCGACCTGGAACAGCACCAGCTGGCGGTGCAGATCTATTCGGACGTGATGGCCGATCCGCCCGAGCACATCGTGCTGGGCGCGGTCGACTTCGCGCGCCGGCACGACATCGATATCGTCATCGGCATCGGCGGCGGCAGTTCGATGGACGTAGCCAAACTGATCGCCGTGCTGGCCGGCAGCGACCAGGCCCTCAGCCAGATCTATGGCATCGGCAATGTCAGAGGCAAGCGCTTGCCGCTGGTGCAGGTGCCGACCACCGCCGGCACCGGCTCGGAAGTAACCAACATCGCGATCGTCACGACCGGCGAAACGACCAAGATGGGGGTAGTGGCGCCGCAGCTGTATGCCGATCTCGCCGTGCTCGACGCCACGCTGACGCTCGGCCTGCCGCCGCTGGTGACCGCGGCCACCGGCATCGACGCCATGGTGCATGCGATCGAGGCATTCACCAGCAGGCACAAGAAGAACCCGATGTCGGACATGCTGGCGCGCCAGGCGCTGTCCCTGCTGTCCACCAACCTGATCACCGCCTGCGAAAACGGCAGCGACCTGCAGGCGCGCCAGGCCATGCTGCTCGGCGCCTACTTCGCCGGGCAGGCCTTCTCGAATTCGCCGGTGGCGGCGGTGCATGCGCTGGCCTACCCGATCGGCGGCATCTTTCACGTGCCGCACGGCCTGTCCAACTCGCTGGTGCTGCCGCACGTGTTGCGCTTCAACATGTCGCACGCGCTCGACCATTACGCCGAGCTGGCCGGCATCATCGCGCCCCACGTCGGCGGCAGTGCCGAGGCCCGTGCCGAAGCGCTGATTGTTGCGATGCAGCAAATCGCCCGCGTCACGGGCATCGAAACAAGCTTGCAGCAGGTCGGCATCACCGAAGCCGACCTCGACCGCCTGGCCGACGACGCGATGAAGCAGACTCGCCTGCTGGGCAATAATCCGCGCGAACTGAGCCGCGCGGATGCGCGCGCGATTTACGCCGCCGCGCTGTAGACGACAGCCGTGGAGGCGTCCACTGCGGCTTGATCCACTCCAAGGAAAGCGCGGTTGCGCGAGACATCGCGCCATCCGCGCGGTCAAAACCTGACATTTGTCACCGGAGAACGACATGGTCAGCAAAAATACAATTTGTCTTTGGTTCGACGGCAGCGCACAGGAAGCCGCGCAGTTCTATGCCGAGACGTTTCCAGACAGCTCAGTGGGCAACATCTTTCGGGCGCCTAGCGACTACCCCGACGGCAAGGAGGGCGACGTCCTGACGGTCGAGTTCACCGTGGCGGGCATCCCCTGCATCGGCCTGAACAGCGGTCCCGCCTTCAAGCACAGCGAAGCTTTCTCGTTCCAGATTGCGACCGACGACCAGGCCGAGACGGACCGCTTGTGGAATGCGATTGTCAGCAACGGCGGCCAGGAAAGCGCGTGCGGCTGGTGCAAGGACAAGTGGGGCCTGTCATGGCAGATCACGCCGCGCGTGCTCACTGCAGCGATCGCCGATCCAGACCGGGCCGCCGCCAAGCGCGTCTTTAATGCAATGATGACGATGCGGAAGATCGACATCGCCACCATCGAGGCTGCCCGCCGCGGTTGACGCTCCCCGCCGGCCGCCGGGCCGCCCTTCCCGCGGCCGTGGAAGGCCGCGGAGGCGCCGGACAGTAAAAGGGGCGACGACACTTCGCAAAGGCCACCTGAGGCCGTCTGACGCGCCTGCGAGGGGCGTTGCGTCCCGCCAGTCCTCAGCCGCGATAACGCAAAGCGTCCACGATCAAGGAAAATGCCGGCGATGGCTGCCGGCGGCTCGGGCGCGCGCCGACGACGACCGGGCGCCCGGTCAGGACNNGAGCCGCCGGCCTTTGCCGGCCCGCGCCGCCACGAGTATAAGAGCCCGAAGCGGCGGCGGATCTGCGGGCCGAACGGCGCCGATGCGCGGATCGCCTCTTCCACATACCTGTCCAGCACCGGTAAGCCGGACGCCGTTTTCCTGGTCAATTTCGCAATTGCGCCGTGCTCGTCGAGTTCGACCATGAACTCGACCTTGTATGCGCGGTCGGCCGTGTGCGCCCACTCGAACTGCACCCGTTTCGAAATGGCCTTCCTCTCGGCGTCGTTCAGGAAGCGGCCTTTCGGCGGCGCCGGCGGCGCCGGCGGGGGCGGCGGCGCGGCCTGCTGCAGTGACTGCGACATCAGGTCGAGTTTGCGCGTGCCCGGTGGCATGTAAAGCTTGCCGGCGGCGCGCTGGTATAACTCCTCGGCCAGCTTGTCCTGCGCGGCGGAGTGCCCGGACGGACGGCTGATCCGCGGCGCCGTCCACCGCGGCGGCGCTTTCGGTGTCGACGATGGGCCGATGATCGCAAACAGCGCGCGGATGGCGATGATGATCAGCACGCCCTTCCACCAGCTGTAGCCGCCGCCCGTCGCCGTGCTCGACGCCGGCCTGGTGAAGCGCAGGCGGCGGCGCCAGGCGGGGATCGCCTGCTCCATGTCGATCCACTGCTCGATGCGCTCCCTGGCGGCGATGATGGCGGTCCACGCGGGAAAGCGCGCCGCCATGTTGCGCAGGTGCGGCGCGTGGGTCATCAGTTCGCTCTTGCTCGGCGCGCCCTCCTGGCGTACCCGCGTGACGGCATCGGTCTGGCCCGAACAGTCGCCGCTTTGCTGATGGGTGAACATCTCGCATTCATCGATCGCCTGGTTCAGCCAGGCGCCGAGCTGGCCGAACTCCAGCAGGCGGCGGCGGTCCTTGTCCCAGCCGAACACCTGGCGCGCGGCGACAAACAGGCTGTCATGGCCGGCCTGCCAGCCGTCGGTCAACAGGCTGGCGACGAAAAACTCAAAGTGGGCGCGCGCGGCGATATTGAGCAGGCGGTCGTCGTTGGCGCAGCGCTGCAAATGCTTGCGCCACAGCAGCGAATCGCCGGCGTCGCCCTGCCCTGCCATTTCGCCGCAGGCGGCGAGAAAGTCCTCGAACACGGCCTGCGCCAGCTGCGCCGGACTCGGGCCGGTATCGGCGTCGCGTGCCGGCGCCACCGGCACCGCTGGCCTGGCGCGCATTTCCTGTTCGCGCGCGGGGGCTGGCGGCAACGGCGCCGCCGCCGCATCGGGCGCGACGCTGTCGTCAGCCTGCGTGTCCCTGGCCCACTGCAGCGCCATTTCATACGCGTCGCGCAGCAGCTGGAAGCCGGCGGCGTCGGTTTCCAGGTCGATCTGCTTGAGTTCACGCGCATAAGCGCGCTTGATCGCGCGTTCGTCGGCGGCGTGGTCGAGACCGAGCCGGTCCAGGAATGGCGTGGCGAACATGGTTTCTACTGGATCGGTTCCGGCGGGTTGATGAATTTTTCGCTGTCGTATTCGTCCAGCATCGCCTCGAAGGCGCGCGCTTCCGCTCCGATGCGCCGCAACTCCTGCTGGTCCAGCACCAGCTCGAAGCGCATGATGTGGTGGCCCAGGCTTTCGCGCAGCGGCCCGCGCAGCTGCTGGTACAGCCGTTCGGCGCGCGCCATCAGGGCGCGGTTCTCCATCTTGTCGCGCGGATGGATCTTCAGTTCCGACAGCGCCTCGAAGCGCTGCGCGATGTCGGCGTCGCTCAGCATGCCGGGGTTGCCGGTAATCAGAAGCGCATGCGTCTGCTGCGTTTTCTGGATCGTCGCTTCCACCTGCAACAGGCCATTGACGTCGTAGGTGAAGCGCACGTCGACGCCGCATTCGGCCAGCGGCGCGCGCGGCAGGTCGATCTGCAGCTGGCCCAGCAGGATGTTGTCCTTCGCCATCCGCGCCTCGCCCTGGAATACATTGATCTCGATGACGCGCTGGTTTTCCTGCAACGGATGGTAGGTCTTCACGCGGCTCACCGGCACGATGGAATTGCGCTCGATGATGGGGTCGAAATGGCCGAACGAATACTGGTTGTTGCCAAGCTGCCTGGTGGTGTCGATGCCGAGCGAGTAAGGCGCCACGTCCGTCATCACCACCTCGTCGAGCGCCTTGTCCTTCATCTTCAGGCCGGCCTGCACCGCCGCGCCCAGCGCCACCACCTCGTCGGGATTGATGTCGGTGGCCGGGAAGCGGCCGAACATGCGCGCCACCATGCGCCGCACCACCGGCATGCGGGTGGTGCGG
>CXWL01108432.1_pt1 | contig 10881 bp, 11 predicted proteins | sample 590931 | NCBI WGS metagenome assembly CXWL01 (sample SAMEA3498368, study PRJEB10139) | groundwater metagenome | biome: water well; material: biofilm material | place: Germany | collected 2015-04-27 | reverse complement strand
TCCTGGTCGACAACGGCGCTGGCCTGGTTGCTGAAGTCCACTCGGTACCGACTGTCCACGTCAGCGCCGCCGATGGCGCGCTGATCAAGGCATACACACCGACCGAAGGCGCGACCGCCACCATCAACCCCTTCACCAACGGCACCAAGCCAGCACCGGTCATGGCGGGCTTCTCGTCGCGCGGTCCCAACATGGGCGACACCAACATCCTCAAGCCGGACCTGACCGCGCCAGGCGTTGACGTGATCGCCAGCGTCTCGCCGAGCCTGACCCCGGCCCAGCGCGACGGCGTCGCCGATGGCTCGTTCGTGCCGCCTGATGCGTACGCTTCGTACCAGGGCACCTCGATGTCGAGCCCGCATGTGGCCGGCCTCGCGCTGCTGCTGCGCCAGCTGCATCCTGACTGGTCGCCAGCTGCGGTCAAGTCGGCGCTGATGACCACCGGCTTCACCACCCTGAACGACGGCTTGCCCGGCGCGCAGAATGGCTTGCTGCCGTGGGCGCAGGGCGCCGGCCATGTCGATCCGAACAAGGCCGCCAACCCGGGCCTGGTGTACGACGCCGGCAAGGCCGACTTCATCCAGTACCAGTGCAAGGTCAACAAGGCCCTGGTCAGCCCGGCGTCCGATTGCACCACCTTCGGCACCCTGGATGAAACCTTCAACCTGAACCTGCCGTCGATCACCGCCGGCGCGATCGGCGCGAACGTCACGGTCCGCCGCACCGTCACCAATGTCGGTGGCGCCAGCGCGACCTACAATGCAAGCGCATCGGTCCCAGGCTTCAGCACCGTCGTGACGCCGTCGATCCTGACCATTCCGGCTGGCGCCACCGCCAGTTTCACCGTCAAGCTGACCCCGACGAGCGCACTGACCGACGTCTGGTCGTTCGGCAACCTGACCTGGAGCGACGGCAGCACCGTGGTGCGCAGCCCGATCCAGGCGCGCCGCGCACAGTCGATCACCGCGCCGGCTGAACTGACCAGCGAGAAAGTCTCGGGCAGCAAGCTGTTCCTGGTCAAGACTCTGTTCTCGGGCAAGATGACCGCGTTCAAGGGTGGCCTGAAAAACGTGACGATGGGCGACGTCGCATCGCTGACACCAAACGGCGCCAGCAGCGCAGCGCTGAAGGCCGCTTGCGGCGATGGCTCGATGCCAGGATCGGTCAAGATCTACAACGTGACCATTCCTGCAGGCACCATCGTGGCACGCTTCGCGCTGCGCCAACAGGATACCAACGGTGCGGACCATGACAACGACATGGGCATCCTGAGCCCGACCGGCGCCTGGGTGTATTCGGGTAACGGCGGCAGCAACGAATCGGTCCAGATCAGCAGCCCTGCGGCCGGCAGCTACCGCGTCTGCGTGCTGGCATGGGGCGGCGCACCTGTGATGACCCACAAGCTGTCGTCGTGGGTGGTCACCCCGTCCGANNGTTCCGCGACCTGAGCGGCGCAGTCCAGGCCACCACGGTCCTGCGCGTCGATACAGGCGTCGCATCGGTGCCGGAAGCCAATGACGGCAGCAAGGAAGGGCAAGTCAAGAAGTAAGTCAGTGAAGCAGGACAGCCGCCTGGTTTTTCCAGGCGGCTGTTTGTGTTTTGGCGCTTTGTTTTTGATGCGCTGACGGCCGCGCATGTGGGCCGTTTGACACGCCCCCGAAACAAGCCAAAGAAAAGTTGTCTCATCCATTGGCGGCATGGTAGCCTTGCACGCCAAACATCTTTGGCAGTTCGCACTATCATTCTGTCATCCAGGAGGCAGCAGCATGTATCGACCAGCGAAACACGGCGCAAGCATCAGGCATCCGGCATCGCCGCGCACACGCGGCTTCACGCTGCTCGAACTGCTGGTGGTAATCGTGATCATCGGCCTGCTCGCCGCCTACGTCGGCCCCAAATATTTCTCGCAGCTTGGCAAGTCCGAAGTGACGATCGCCAAGGCCCAGATCGAAGCGTTCGAAAAATCCCTCGACACCTACCGCCTCGATGTCGGCCGCTATCCGAGCACGGAGGAGGGCATGGCCGCGCTGATGGCCGCGCCGCCGGCCGCCGGCGTCAAGTGGAACGGCCCCTACCTCAAAAAAGGCGTGCCGAAGGACCCGTGGGGCCAGCCTTACCAGTACCGTTCGCCAGGCAGCAAGGGCGAGTACGAGATCGTCTCGCTCGGCCGCGACGGCCAGCCTGGCGGCACCGGCGACAACGCCGACATCAGCTCGCAGTAAGCGCGCCGCACCCACCGACTTCGCCAAGGCACTATGCAGTTTGCTGTCCGTACTCTCGCGCCTGACATGTCGATCGCCAGCCAGGTCGTGGATGCACACGACGCCGCCGACGCGCGCCGCCAGGTCGAGGCGCGCGGCCTGTTCGTCAGCGCCGTCGAGCCGCTGCGCGGTGGCGCGCTGGCGTCACGGCGGGGGCCGCGCATGTCGCTGGTGCTGTTCAGCCAGGAGCTGCTGGCGCTGCTGACCGCGGGCCTGGGCATCGTCGAAGGCCTCGAAGCGCTGCTTGAGAAGGAAGCCAACCCGTCCACCCGCGGCGTCCTTGAGCGCCTGCTCGGCGGCCTGCGCGAAGGCAAGCGCTTTTCGACCGTGCTGGCCGAGCAGCCCGACCTGTTTCCTCCCCTGTACATCGGCATCGTGCGCGCCGCCGAAGGCACCAGCGACCTGCCGCGCTCGCTGTCGCGCTACATCGACTACCAGCAGCGCATCGACCTGGTGCGCAGCAAGATCGTCAGCGCCGCGATCTACCCGGTGATCCTTCTCGCCGTCGGCGGCGGCGTCAGCGTGTTCCTGATCGCCTACGTGGTGCCGCGTTTCGCCGAGGTCTATCACGGGGCAGGGCGCAACCTGCCGTGGATGTCGCAGATGCTGCTGTCATGGGGCCAGTTTGCGGCCAGCCACACCAGCGTGCTGCTGGCCGGCGCCGCGGCGCTGCTGGCGGGGCTGGTGCTCGGCCTGCGCCGCCTGGCCGGCAACGGCGGCTTTGCGCGCCTGGCCGCGCGCCTGCCCGGTATCGGCGAGCGGGTGCGCATCTACGAACTCTCCCGCCTGTACCTGACCCTCGGCATGCTCAGCGAAGGCGGCATCCCGCTGGTGCAGGCGATCGCCACGGTGCAGGCGATGGTGTCGCCAGCCATGCGCGCCAACCTTGCCGCGGCGCGCACCGACATCGAATCGGGGCTGCCGCTCTCGAGCGCCTTCGACGCCCACGGACTGACCACGCCGATTTCGCTGCGCATGCTGCGCGTGGGCGAGCGCACCGGCGACATGGGCCCGATGCTGACCCAGTCGGCCGCGTTCTACGACGGTGAAATCACGCGCTGGATCGACCGCTTCACGCGCACCTTCGAACCCCTGCTGATGGCTGCGATCGGGCTGGTGGTCGGCGCCATCGTGGTGCTGCTGTACATGCCGATTTTCGACCTCGCCGGAGACATGTCGTGAGCGCCTCGATCGATTCGGCGATGCTGGCGCGCGCACGCGTCCAGAGCGTGGCGACGCGCCGTTCGCTGGTGGCCGAGCTGGAAGCGGCCACCGGCCTCGAAGCGCGCGAAATCGTCCGCGCGCTGGCCGAACCGTTCGGCCTGAACGTGATGGAAACGGCGGAGATGCTGAGCATGGTGCCGGCCTTCGACCTGCTGCCCCTGGCGCAGGCGATGGCGCGCCACTGCGTGCTGCTGCGCGGCGCCGGAGGCGCATTGGTCGGCGTGATCGCCGACCCGTTCGACCTCGACCTGCAGACCTGGCTGGCGACGCGCGCCCGCGCCACGCCCGCTTCGCCGCTGGCGACAAGGCTGGCGCTGCAGGCCGATATCCAGGCTTACCTGTCGCGCCAGGAAGAATCCGCGCGCGCCACCGACACCCTGGTTGCCGGCGCCGCCGATGTGCGCAGCGACGGCAAGACGGCGGCGGTGCTGTCGTTCGCCTCGGTATCGGAAGCGGCCAGCCCTGCGGTCAGGCTGGTCAATTCGACCTTGTACGATGCACTCAAGGCAGGCGCGTCGGACATCCACCTGGAGAGCACCTCCGGCGGGCTGGCGGTCAAGTACCGGGTCGATGGCGTCCTCGATCACGCGGCGTCGGTCAACGGCGTTGAAGTGGCCGAGCACATCATCTCGCGCCTGAAGGTGCTGGCCGAACTCGATATCGCCGAACGGCGCGTGCCGCAGGACGGCAGCTTCAGGGTCGAGTCGGGCGGGCGCGAAATCGACCTGCGCGTGTCGATCATGCCGAGCATTCACGGCGAGGATGCGGTCATCCGTATCCTCGACAAGCGCGCCATGATCGAAGCCTACGGCTCGCTGACGCTGGAGGCGCTCGGTTTCGACGCGCCTTCGCTGGTGTCGCTGCGCAGCCTGGCGCAGGAGGCCTACGGCATGCTGCTGGTGACCGGTCCAACCGGCTCCGGCAAGACCACCACCTTGTACGCGGCGCTGACCGAAATCCACAATGGCCGCGAGAAGATCATCACCATCGAAGACCCGGTCGAGTACCAGTTGCCCGGAATTTTGCAGATCCCGGTCAACGAGAAGAAGGGACTGACCTTCGCCAAGGGACTGCGCTCGATCTTGCGTCACGACCCGGACAAGATCATGGTGGGCGAGATCCGCGACCGCGAGACGGCCGAGATCGCGGTGCAGTCGGCGCTGACCGGCCACCTGGTGCTGACGACCGTGCACGCCAATAACGTGTTCGACGTGTTCGGCCGCTTTACCCACATGGGCATCGATCCGTACGCGTTCGTGTCGGCGCTGAACGGCATCTGGGCCCAGCGCCTGGTGCGGATGAACTGCCCGCACTGCGCCGCCCAGTTCACCCCGACCGACGAGGAACTGGCGTCGGTCAACCTTGAACGGAACGATGTGGCGGACTACGTTTTCATGCAGGGCAAGGGGTGCGGCGACTGCCGCGGCACCGGCTACAAAGGGCGCCGTTCGATCGCCGAGATCCTGACCCTGAACGACGAGATCCGCGAGCTGATCGTCGACAAGGCGCCGATCCGCCAGATCAAGGCGGCCGCCCACGCCAACGGCACCCGCAGCTTGCGCATGGCGGCGCTGGCGCTGGTGCGCCGAGGCGCCACCACGCTGTCCGAGATCAAGCGGGTGACCTTGCATGCGTAGGCGCTTCGGACAGGCATTGCGGATCGGTATATCTAGCGCCGGGATCGCGCTGGTGAAAACCAGCCGCTGGGGCGGCGAGCGCGCCACCGTGGTCGCCGAACACGCCTTCACGCAGGACGCGGGCGCCCAGCAGGTGGCAGACGGATTGCGCGCGCTGCTGGCCGACGGCAGCTGGTCGCGCTGGCCGGCCTGCGTGGTTGTCGCCGATGACCTGGCGCGCATCTGGCAAGTGCCGCCGCCGCCGGGCACCGCGCGCATGGCCGACCTGGAAGCCGCAGCCGCGCTGCGCTTCCAGCAGCTGTATGGCGAACCGGCCGCCGGCTGGCTGCTCGCGGGCAGCTGGGACCCGTCCCGCGCATTCACGGCGGCGGCGCTGCCGCGGACATTGCATGACGCCGTGACCGGCGCCGCCGCCGAACACCGGCTCGCACTGGTCGAAATCGTGCCCCAGTTTATCGCCGGCTGGAACCGCTGGTGCGACTTGCTGGCGCCGCAAGCATGGTACGGGCTGGTGCACGACGGCGTACTGACTTTCGGCATCCCCGCAGGTGCCGGCCTTGGCGCCGTGCGCGCCGCCCAGGTACCGCCCGGCGCCGATGTGCGCTGGCTCGAAGCGCACGCCGCGCGCGAAGCCTTGCGCCTTGGCGTGGACGCGCCGGCGCGCCTGCAGTTATCGGGCCAGGTGAGCGCGGCATGGCGCACCGGCGAGGTCACGGTGCTGGCCGAAACGGCAGCCGAATGGACAGCCGGCGCAGCGCTGGCAGCGACCGGGAGCCGCGCATGAAGCCCGTGCGTATCGATTTCGCGCCGCCGAGCCTTGCGCGCACGCTGCACCGCACCCCAGCCGCGGCCTGGATGCTGGCCGCCTTTGCGTTGCTGCTTTGCCTTGCCGCCGCAGTGGCCGGCGCCGACCTGATGCAGCGCCAGCGCAACCACGAACGCCAGCTGGCCGCGGTGCACGCCCGCGCCGCAGTGCCTGCGGCCGCGCCCGTGGTCGCGCCGCCGCCGATTTCCGACACCCAGGCGACGGCGGTCAACGCCGCCGTCATGCAGCTCAACCTTCCGTGGCGCGCCTTGCAGGACGCAGTCGCCTCGGCCACGCCGGCCGGGGTCGCGCTGCTGGCGCTCGAACCCGATGCGCGCAAGCGCACCTTGCGCATCAGCGCGGAAGCGCGCACCAGCGACGAGATGATCGACTACGTCGCGCGCCTGAAGCGCGAGGAGCTGTTCAGCGACGTCGCCCTGACGCACCACGAGATCAACGACCAGGACCCGAACCGGCCGATCCGCTTCGAGCTCGATGCCGAATGGAGCGCGCCATGAACAACGCCAGCCTGAACGCGATGCTGCTGCGCGTGCGCCTGGCCGCCAGCGCCCTTGGCCCGATTGCATGTGGCGCGGCGTTGTGCTGCCTGCTGGGGGGCGCCGCGCTGGCCTGGCTGCTGCCACAGCGCGGGCTGCAGCTGCGCGAACACGAACTGGCGCTGCGCGTCGCCGCGACGCCACCTGTCCTGGTGAAGGCGGCGCCGGTGGTGGCCAACGAAAACCTCGCGCTGTTCTACGACACCCTGGGCGAGCGCCGCTACGCCGAGCAGCAGGTCGCGACTTTGTTCGGGCTGGCCGCGAAGTCCGGCCTGACCTTGAGCCAGGGCGAATACAAGGCAGGCTATGACCGCAATGCGCGCATCTACACCTACCAGGTGGTGCTGCCGGTGAAGGGCGACTATGGCGCGGTATGGAAGTTCGGCATGCTGGCGCTGCGCGCGATACCGTTTGCTTCGCTCGACGAAATCAGCTTCCGGCGCGACGCGATCGGCGAAGCCGCAGTCGAAGCGCGCCTGCGCCTGACGCTCTACCTGGCTGGCCCCGGCACCGGAGTGCGACCATGAGTCCGCGCATTCTCGCTTACGGCGCGGCCCTGGCCGGGGCGGCCGCCTTGTTCATCTTTGGCGACAATGCGCCCGACAGCGGCGTGGCCGAAGCGGTCGAACGCGCGCCGGCCGCATCGGCCCGGCCGGCGGCGCCAGTGCGCACCGCCAGCACCACGCCGGGCGCGCCTGAACCATTGATCCTGCGCGTGCAGGACCGCGCCGCGCTGGTTGGCGACGCCGACGACGCGCAGGCAGGGGGCGTGTTCGGCACCCAGGACTGGAACCCGCCGCCGGCCGAACCGCCGCCACCACCCGCGCCGCCGCCGCCAACGGCGCCGCCGCTGCCTTTCACCTATCTGGGCAAGGCGCTCAGCGACGGCGCGCTGGAGGTCTACCTGGCGCGCTCGGGCACCACCTATATCGTGCGGGACAACATGGTCATCGACGGCATCTACCGGGTCGACGCCATTGCCCCGCCCACGCTGAAACTGACCTATCTTCCGTTGAACCAGGTTCAGCAAATTAACATTGGAGTCCTCGAGTGATGGCAAGTCCCCGCATGGATAAACTGGGCCGCCTGCTGGCGCTGCCGCTGCTGGCAATTGCGCTGGCCGGCTGCGCCGCGCAGATGGCCTACCGCGACGGCCGCGAGCTGGTGGAGCAGGACAGGGTCGAAGAAGGCCTGCTGAAGTACCGGGAAGCGATCGCCAAGGACCCCGGCAATGCCGTGTACAGGGCGGCCTACCTGCAGGCGCGCGACCGCAACGCGCTGCGCATGCTTGACCAGGCCGAGCGCAGCCGCGCGGCAGGCAAGGGCGCGCTGGCGTTGCAGGACTACCGCCGCGTGCTGGCGTTCGACCCGGCCAACGAGCGCGCCCGCGCCGGCATGCTGGCCATCGAGATGGACCAGCGCCACGCGCGCATGATGGAAGCGGCGGCCGGCTCGGTCGACAAGAAGGAATACGAACAGGCGCGCCTGAAGCTCGGCGCCATCCTGTCGGAGCGTCCGCAGCATGAAGAAGCGCGCCTGATGCTGGCCCGCGTCACCGAGCAGGTTGCCGAGCGCGCGCCTGAGGATGCGCTGGCCGCGGCGTTCCGCCAGCCGATCACCATCGAGTTCCGCGAAGCGCCGCTCAAGCAGGTGTTCGAGGTGATCTCGCGCCGCTCGGGCCTGAACTTCGTGTTCGACAAGGACGTCAAGGCCGATCAGCGTACTTCGATCTTCCTGAGGAACAGCACGGTCGAAGCGGCCGTCTACTACCTCATGGTCGGCAACCAGCTGGCGCACCAGGTCATGGACGGGAACACGATCCTGATCTACCCGAACAGCGCCGTCAAGCAAAAGGAATACCAGGAGTTGACGGTCAAGACCTTCTTCCTGGCCAACGCCGAAGCCAAGACCATCGTCAACACGCTCAAGACCATCCTCAAGGCGCGTGACGTGGTGGCCGACGAAAAACTGAACCTCGTGATCATGCGCGACAACCCGGAAGCAATCCGCATCGCGTCGCGCCTGGTGGCGCTGCAGGATGTCGCCGAGGCCGAAGTGATGCTGGACGTNNCCGCTGACCCTTGAGACGGTGCGCAACCTGCGCCGCCGCGACATCGGTATTTCGAGCCTGTCGGCCACTGTCACCGCGGCCAAGACCGACGGCGATTCGAACACCCTGGCCAATCCGCGCATCCGCGTGCGCAACAAGGAAAAAGCCAAGGTCGTCATCGGCGACAAGGTCCCCAACGTCACCACGACGATTTCGCCGGGCGCCGGGGGCTTCGCTTCCGAATCGGTCAACTACATCGACGTCGGCCTGACCTTGAACGTCGAGCCGACCATCTACCTGAACAACGAAGTGGCGATCCGGATTTCGCTGGAAGTCAGTAACCTGGTCAGCACCATCACGACGCCGAACGGCACCACCGCGTACCAGATCGGCAGCCGCTCGGCCAGCACCATGCTGCAGCTGAAGGACGGCGAGACCCAGGTGCTTGCCGGCCTGATCAACAGCGAGGACCGCAGCAGCGGCAGCAAGGTGCCGGGCCTCGGCAGCCTGCCGATCCTTGGGCGCCTGTTCGGCACCACGCGCGACGACAACGAGAAAACCGAGATCGTGTTGTCGATCACGCCGCACCTGGTGCGCACCGTGCAGCGTCCGGCGGCATCGCTGTCGGAGTTCAACGCCGGCACCGAATCGAGCTTCCGCTCGCGCCCGGACCAGTCGCCGCGCACCCCGGCTGCCATGCCGGCGCGCGCCGCCGCACCGCAGGCTGCGCCCGCGATCGCGCCGCCGCCGCTCGCTGCGCCAGCGATTGCGTCGACTCCGCCGCCCCCTGCGCCAGCGTCGCAAGCGCCGCAAGCTACGCCGGTACCGGCACAGCCAGCGTCAGAGGTGACAGCGATCCCGGCGCCGACCACTGGCGAACCGGCTCCGCCGCCTGAAACGGAAGAATAATGCGAGGCCTGTCGCGCGGCTTTACGTTGATCGAGTTGCTGGTAAGCCTGGCGATCCTCGGGCTGCTGGCGTCGATGGTCATCCCGGTGACGCAGGTGACCGTGCAGCGCAAGCAGGAGCAGGAGCTGCGGCGCGCGCTGCGCGACATCCGGCAGGGCATCGACGCCTATAAAAAAGCGTACGACGAAGGCCGCATCGCCAAGACCCTTAATTCGACCGGATATCCGCGCACCCTGGAAATACTTGTCGATGGCGCGCCCGACCTGCGCAGCTTGACGCGCGCGAAGATTTTTTTCATGCGCCGGATTCCGCGCGACCCTTTCAATCCGCAGTCCGACCTGGATGACGCCGCGACCTGGGGCAAGCGCAGCTACGCCAGCGAAGCGGCCGATCCGCGCGAAGGCGACGATGTGTACGACGTCTATTCCACCTCCGAGCGGGTCGGCCTGAACGACGTCCCTTACCGAAAATGGTAGTCCCTATGATGCGCCGCCTGCGTGCCGGCTTTACCCTGATCGAACTGCTGGTGGTGCTCGCCATCGTCGCCTTGCTGCTGACCCTGGCCGTGCCGCGCTACCTGCCGCGAATCGACGGCGCCAGGGAGACCATCCTGCTTGACAACCTGCGCAACACGCGCGAGGTGATCGACCAGTTCTACTCCGACACCGGGCGCTATCCGGATTCGCTCGGCCAGTTGGTCGAGAAGAAGTACCTGCGCAACGTGCCGGTCGATCCGATCACGGAAAGCAGCGCGACCTGGATCGTGGTACCGCCGGAAGACGGCGCCAAGGGCGCCGTGTACAGCATCAAGAGCGGGGCGCCGGGCAATGACCGCAGCGGCAAGCCTTACCTCGACTGGTAGCACGATGGTCCCGGGTGCGCGCAGCGGCGGCTTTACCTATATCGGCCTGATCGTGCTGCTGGCGATCCTCGGGCTGGTCGGCGCGGCCGGCATGAAAACCGGATCGCTGATGCAGCGCGCGGCGGCCGAGCAGGAGCTGCTGGAAATCGGCGCGGCGTTCAGCGCGGCGCTGCGCAGCTACGCGGCGGCGACACCGCGAGGACAGCCGCCGCAGCCGCCCAGTCTCGAGGCGCTGCTGAAGGACCCGCGCTTTCCCGGCGTGCGGCGGCACCTGCGCAAGATCTTTGTCGATCCGGTCACCGGCAAGGCCGAGTGGGGCGTCATGACTGCGGGCGACAAGGCCTTTGTCACCGGCGTATATAGCCTTTCGACAGCCAGGCCTCTGAAGGTCGGCAATTTCGACGCGCGCTTCCTCAATTTCGACAACAAGGAGCGGATTTCGGACTGGAAGTTTACCGCGGCCGGGCAGGGGATCCTGGTACCCAATGCAGCTGCGAGCGCGCCTCCCGTCTCCGGCGCGCCGGGAATGTCCGCGCCGACACCGCCGGACGCGTCGCCCGCGGCCCAGCAACCGGC